>Ga0209589_1001229_pt1 | contig 41464 bp, 33 predicted proteins | sample CowpeawhiteBW_FD_187525 | JGI IMG/M metagenome (GOLD analysis project Ga0209589, IMG submission 187525) | Root nodule microbial communities of legume samples collected from California USA - Cow pea white BW (SPAdes) (version 2) | ecosystem: Host-associated > Plants > Roots > Nodule | place: USA...
CGAGCAGCGCGGTGAGGATGCCCATGGCGCAGAACAGGCCGGCGCTGAGGTCGGCGACGGGAATGCCGACCCGCATCGGGCCTTCGCCCGGCGCGCCGGTGATCGACATCAGCCCGCCCATGCCTTGTGCGATCTGATCGAAGCCCGGCCGCTTGTGGTAGGGGCCATCCTGGCCGAAGCCGGAGATGCTGCCATAGACGATGCGCGGGTTGATCGCGCGCAGGGCCTCATAGTCGATGCCGAGCTTCTTCTTCACGTCAGGGCGGAAATTCTCGACCACGACATCGGCCTTGGCGGCGAGCCGCTTGAAGACGGCAAGGCCGCGTTCGTCCTTCAGGTTGAGCGTCATGGCCCGCTTGTTGCGGTGCAAATTCTGGAAGTCAGACCCCCGCCGCGGCCCGCCCGGCTGCTCGCCGCCGGCATCCTCGGTGAGCGCATCGATCTTAATGACGTTGGCGCCCCAATCGGCCAGCTGCCGCACGCAGGTGGGCCCGGAGCGCACGCGGGTCAGATCGAGTACGGTGAAACGTGACAGGGCTTCCGAGGCATGTAGGAAGGGCATTTTTCGAGAACTCCGGACATGGGGGCGGTACGCCGATCTTCTGATCGGTTAAATTGAGCCAAAATTCAATGGTCTGACGAGAAGCCCGCTCCCTTGCCGCGGCAGTGGCGCGTTTTAGCCCGGATGCCTCCGCAATTAACGGTAATTAACCGGGATTGCGCAGGGGTGGAACGTGGACGAATGGTTTGCGCCGTCCATTGCGGAAACTGCAAATTAACGCCAGGAAATCAATCCTTTGGACTTTGTGCGCGACAGTGCGGGTCGCAAGCGCGGCGAATCGCTTCGTGCGCCCTGCGTTTCCGCCTGCTCCCGATGGTCAAAGCTTGAGACGACACGATGACATCGACATCTACCTGGACGCCGACCTCGAACAAGCTGATCTCCGACGATCCCTTTTACACAGTCGTCGGCGATAGTATTCACGGGAGTTACATCCCGGCCAGTTCGGGAGGCTCGACGACCGGCGGTTCGACGTCCGGCTCAGTCATGTCGGTCACTTCGGGTGGCATCTCGATCAACCTGATCCTCGATGCGGCCGCGCAGGCGGCACCAACCAGCTTCAAGAACGGCCTGCAGCAGGCGGTTGCGATCCTGGCCGCCAACATCACTGATAAGATCACCGTCAACATCAAAATCGACTATAGCGGCACCGGCGGTGGCGCCGCTGCCGGCCCGGACTCGGGCTATTACGAGAATTACTCGTGGGTCCACTCGGAGCTGGTCAACAACGCGAGTGCCGGCGACACCACATTCAACAGCCTTCCGACCGGATCCACGATCCAGGGACAGTCGAACGTCGCGGTCTGGAACGCGCAGCTCAAGCTCTGGGGCGTGCTCGGCGCCAACGACACCACCACCGACGACGCCAGCGCGAATTTCTCGACCGACATCGACCCCAACCTGTTGGTCGGTGTTGCGCTGCACGAGCTGACCCATGCAATGGCGCGCGTGCCCTATGGTTCTGCGCCCGATGTATTCGACTTCTACCGCTTCACGAGTCCGGGCGTCCGCCTGTTCGAGGGCGGCGCGACCGCGCCGGCGGCGTATTTTTCGTTGGACGGGGGGATCACCAAGCTCGCCGACTACGGCCAGAACTCCGACCCGAGCGACTTTCTCAACAGCGGTGTGCAGGGATCGAACGATCCGTTCAACGAATACTACACTAGCAGCACCATTCAGGGCCTGACGACGACCGATCTGAAGCAGCTCGATGCCCTCGGCTTCCACCTCGCGATCAACTCGCCGACGACGCTCGAGTCCTACGGTTCGACGAGCCTAGTGCAGGCCGGCAGCAATTACTTCATGAACCCGACGGCCGGCGGCGCCGGTCCGTCGATCAAATATAGCGGGACGTCGGTCGTTGCGGGACAGTTCGGCGATTATGTTCCGATCGGCGCGGAGGCGGTGACGAACGGCTACGAGGTGGCCTGGAAGAATTCGACCACGGGTCAGTATTCGGTATGGAGCACGGATGCCAACGGCAACTATACAGGCAATTTCTATATGCCGGGTCCGGGCAACAGCACTGCGCTGGAAACACTCGAAACCAGCTTCCATCAGGACCTGAACGGTGACGGCACAATCGGCGTCGTCGCGTCCGTGATCGAGGCAATCGGAACGACCGCTCTGGTCGTGTCAGAAAACAATTATTTTCTCAATCCGGTTGCCGGCGGCACGGGGCCGATACTGAAATATCAGGGGGCCACCGTCACGCCCGGTCAGTTCGGCAATTATGTTCCAATCGGCGCAGAGCCGGTGACGAACGGCTACGAGGTGGCCTGGAAGAATACGACAACGGGCCAGTATTCGGTATGGAGCACGGATGCCAACGCTAACTATACCGGCAACCTCTACATGCCGGGCCCGGGCAACAGCACGACGCTGGAAACGCTTGAAACCAGCTTCCATCAGGACCTGAACGGTGACGGCACGATCGGCGTCGTCCAGTCCGTGATCGAGGCGATCGGAACGACTGCCCTCGTCTTGTCAGGCAACAATTATCTTCTCAATCCCGTTGCGGGCGGCACGGGGCCGATGCTGAAATATCAGGGGCCCGCCGTGACGGCCGGTCAGTTTGGCAGTTATGTTCCGATCGGCGCGGAGCCGGTGACGAACGGCTACGAGGTGGCCTGGAAGAATACGAGCACGAGTCAGTATTCGGTATGGGGCACGGACACCAACGGCAACTATACCGGTAATTTCTACATGCCGGGCCCGGGCAACAGCACGGCGCTGGAAACGCTTGAAACCAGCTTCCATCAGGACCTAAATGGCGATGGGACGATCGGCATTCCCACTAGCGCGAATACTGCCGGGCAGGTTGCGATCGTCGCCAGAGATAGCTTCGTGTTCGGAGCAGCCGCCGGTGAGCAGTCGAACTCCGGCGGCTTCGACTTCTCAAAGCTAACGACGGACGTAGTCAAATTCGCGGTCAACCTAGCGGAATCGGTCGGGATAGGGAGCGTCGGCGAACACATTGCCGATAGCGTCGGACATCAACCCACTCTTCACCAAGAACTGCTCGCCGGCTTTATTCTTCATCATTGAACCGCGTGCTGCTCCGACAACCGCGCAAACCGGGCGTGGCGCCAACGCGCGTCATATCGGCCCAAAACGTCAAAGACGTCATAACGTCGAGTCAGTGCAATCGACCGGAGCGGTGCCGAACGTCCATCGTTGACCGTCGGCTCGACTTAAGTCGGGCTTCGAGACAAACCTGTTGGACGCGGCAGTTCCTTCAGAGTAGGATACGGGTGATCATACGGGCTGGACGTGATCCTCTGGTCCATCTATCGGATAGTCGGGGCGTCAGCGTGGCGCGGAGACAACTGCCTGATCGGCCCGCCAAGCTAGCCGACCGGGCACGATGACATCAGAGACCTCGCGTCCCACAATTAGGATGCGCGGCAAAATCGCTATAGGAAGTTGCAGCAGGAGAATCTGTGCAGAAGCAGCCTATTGTTGTTTTCGGGATTGGTGAAATCGCCGAGTTGGCAGATTTCTATTTCACTCACGATTCCGGCTACGAGGTCGTCGCTTTCACGGTGGATTCGGCGTTTCTGAAGCAGCATGAGTTTCGCAAGCGTCCGGTCGTGCCTTTCGAGGAAGTCGCAGAGAGATTTCCGCCGGATCGCTTCGGTTGCTTCGTTGCCGTCAGTTACGCAAAGATCAACGGTGTGCGGACGGAGAAGGTCGCCGCCGCGAAGGCCAAGGGCTATTGGCTTGCGAGCTATTTGAGCAGCCGTGCGACCGCGTTTCCCGGTTTCGAGCTCAAGGAAAACTGCTTCATCCTCGAAGACAATACCATCCAGCCGTTTGCAACGGTCGGCGCCAACGTGACGTTTTGGAGCGGCAACCACATCGGCCATCATTCGACGATCGAGGATAATGTGTTCATGGCGTCGCACGTCGTGGTGTCCGGCGGTGTGCGCGTCGGGCAGGGGAGCTTCGTCGGCGTAAACGTTACGATCCGCGATCATGTAATGATCGGCAAGAAATGCGTCCTCGGCGCCGGCGCCCTGGTGCTGGAGGATCAGCCGGACTTCTCGGTCATCGCACCGCGGGGAACGGAGCGCTCGCCGGTACCCAGCACGCGCCTTCGCAATCTGTGAGATCGGCGATGTCCTGGCGGCGTCTTGGCCTTGTCCATGCTCCGGACGGAACGCTGCCATGGGCCCGCAGCCATGCCGCGTTGCCGACGCCCATCCATCTTGCCGATGACGTTTTCCGTATCTTCTTCAGTTCGCGCGATGCGGACCGCCGCTCGCATGTCGGGTGGGTGGACGTCGAGATTGGCAAGACGCCGCGGGTTCACGAGGCCGCGCGGGAGCCCGTGCTCGCGCCGGGACCGGACGGGAGTTTCGACGACAGCGGCGTCGGCATCGGAAGCGTGGTCGCGGCGAACGGAGAGATCTCGCTCTACTACATGGGCTGGAATCTCGGAGTTCGCTCGCCTTGGCGCAACGCCATCGGGCTGGCGCGCGCGCCGTCCCTGGACGGCCCGTTCGCCCGATTTTCGCCAGGTCCAATTCTCGACAGGTCACCGGAGGACCCCTACACGCTGTCCTACCCGTGCGTGCTTCAATTCGGTCCGCAGGACTGGCGCATGTGGTACGGCTCGAACCTCGCCCCTGCCGTCGGCAATGCCGACATGCAGCATGCGATCAAGGAGGCCCGCTCGACCGACGGCGTTCGCTGGACGCGGGACGGCAGGACCGCAGTCGGGTTCGCCGACAAAGGGGAATACGCGCTGGCGCGTCCAAGCGTTGTGCCGGTCGGCGACAGGCTCCTGATGTGCTTCGCATGTCGCGGTCCGCGTTACCGCATCGGCGCCGCGTCGAGTGACGGCGGAATGCATTGGACACGACTGGACGCAGCGATGGGGTTTGGACCGTCGGACGATGGTTGGGACAGCGAAATGACGTGCTACCCGGCGCTGTTCCGGCATCGCGATCGGCTGTGGCTCGCCTATAACGGCAACGGCTACGGAGCGACTGGCTTCGGCCTTGCGGTGTGGGAGGGCCCGCTTCCGCTCTAGGCGCGTCTAGAGGAAGAGGGGCGCCGGCAAACTTGCATTCGCGACGGCGTAGATCACCCCGCTCAAAACGTGGATCGCGAATACGCAAGCGCAGATTTTCCACCGGATTGAAACGTCCCTGTGTGACGCAAGCGCCAGCCCCGCCTCAACGTACAGCAAAAAGACGCCTGTCTGGGCGGTCCAGGCAAAGTTACTCTGCATCAGGCGCGGACCGCTTTCCGCGAGCAAGATGGGCGTTTGGCTAGGCCGGTTAGGATTTCGGTGCGCGTCCGGCCAGGTACTCGGCGACAGACCTCGGCTGGCGGACTTCATAACCGAGCAATCGTCGCAGCTTGCTGTCCGCGGTGAAGTCGTCCCCCAACGCGCTCGGCAGATCGAGCTGCTGGCGGATCAGCGGGATGGAATAGACATGATTGACGGCACGCCGCGGCTTTGCGGTCGCGTTGACGCCGCCGCTGTGAAACACCATGCAATCGAGCACGATGAACGAGCCGGCAGGCGCCGCAACGGGCAGGGCCTGCCTCCTCACGAAATGATCCGACGGAAAGGGTTCCTGGCGGTGCGACGCCGGCAGGACCATCGTGGCGCCGTTCGCGAGCGTGAATGCGTCGAGGCAGAATAGCGCATTGATCGCGAGCGGGCGCGAGGACACGAAATGCTGGTACGGCAGGTCGCGATGCCAGGCGCCTTGGTTGTACTGCTTGGCGTTGGGCGGATTGATGATGCCGTTCTGCTGGTTCAGCACGGCGTAGCCCGAGATCAGCCGGCTGCAGATTTCGAGGATTTTGCTGTTGGCGGCAAGCTCAAGGAAAAGCGGATCATGGGCCAGAGGCATGCGGATGGTGTTGTGCTCGTCGATCGACCTGAGCGCATCGGCGCCGCCGTGCGCGGCAGCGTAACTCTCGTGCACCCGGTCGAAAGCACCGTCCAGCGTCGCCAGCCACTGGCGGCTGTAGCCGCCGTCGATCACGCCGTATCCCAATTGACGGATGGATTCGCACGTCTCCTCGACATCGGTTTCCGAGTGCGTCCGTTCGAGGATACCATAGCTTCGGGGAGCATCGTTTTGCATGGCGTTCAGCTCGGGATCAGTTCGTTCCAGGTGATCGGGTGGAGGCCGTCGCGGCTCAGCCGCCCGGCAACTGCATCCTGCACGCGCGACGCCGTCGCAACCAGCACCGCACGACCGGGATATTGCAGCGCATCCCGGTAGGATGCGACCGGCCGCTCCAGCATCCAGGCTTCGTCGGGTTGGTCGAGGACCAGCGTATCGACCCGGCTCCAGCTTTCCGGCGCATAGGCACGGAGCAGGGCCGCGGTCTGACCGGCGCCGAAGGCCGCGAGCGATGTGGAGGATTGCGATCGGTCGAGCAGAAACCGGTCAAGCGCCCCCCAGCGTTCGAGATAGGATTGCCGTTCGGAATGCAGCCGCGCCAAATCTTCGGTGCACGCGGGCAGCGCATCGCGGTTATCGGCAGCAGCCGCGAAGATGGCCATCTGGAAATCGCCGATTTCGCGGGGAGCCGGCATCTGCTTTTTCGTCGCCAGCGAGGCGTTCCTGCCGACGGTCTCGAGCGTATCCCGCGTCAGGCTGTACAAATGGTCGAAGAACAGCAGCTCCACGTTGGGCGTATCGCCATCGGGGCACACGACGACAATCCGGCCGTCGGGAGCGAGGTGGCTCCGCAAGGTTCGAAGAAACGCGCGAGGGTCTTCCGTGTGCTCAATGACATTGACTGCGACGATCAGATCGAACGGCCCGGCATCCGCGGGGACGTTCTCGGCGAAGCCGCGCGCCAACTGGATCTTCGCGTGCGAGTGCGCTGTCTCGGGCAGAGCGGGGTCGATGCCGTAGGTGCGGGCCTCCGGCCATGTCCGAAGCAACTCCGCAAGCAGGGCACCCGAGCCGCAGCCGATCTCGAGGATGGCCCGCGGTGGAGCACATTCAGCGCTGATCCAGCCGCAATAGGCCTGGGCGCGGGCCGCGTCTGATTTCGGAGAGGCCGACGCGAGCGTGTAGTCCTCGGCATAGATCCTGCGGATGTCTTCGCTGGCCGTCTTCGACGCATGGAAAGCAGAGCCGCACGACAGGCAGGACATTTTGGCCAGCGCGCGCGGTATCACGCGTCCGTCGCTCAGCATGGATCGCCGGGGGTGCGGGAGCGGCAGTGCGACGGCGGCGCCGCCGCAAAGCGGACACGGCGTGGAGGCGGCGGACGTCATGGCTTTGCCTCCTGGTGCCGCACCAGGACGGTGAATTCGTACAGTCCATAGTCCTGCAGAAGCGCGACCGACCGCCCGTACCGGGAGAGGCAGTAGCCGAGCATTTGTGCCGGATCGGCATAGTAGAGGTTTGGCCGGCGCCGGTCGGGGTCGCTCGACAGACTAAGGATGTTGAACCCGAACCCGTGGCGGCCGGCGCGCGCCAGGACATCCAGCGTTTCGCGGATGTAGCCGAGCCAGCTTTCGTCCGCGACATCGCCCTTGACGTTGAAGATGCCGCTGGCGACGGCAAAATCAGCCGTCTCGTCCGGCACGGCTCCGACGCGCCAGCACCGGTCATCGCCTTCTCCGTGAAGTTTGCGCGCAGCGTCGATCATGTTGGGTGCGACGTCGTAACCCGTGAAGTGACCATTATGCCCGGCATTTCTCAGAAAGCCGAAAAAGTCGCCGAAGCCGCAGCCGAGATCGATGACCGATCCGTCGCGGTTCTCGTCGAACAGTCTCAGGAATTGTCGGTGCCTGAGTTGATGCGACTCAGGCCCGTTCCAGTCGACGCCGCGCGGCGTCGTGCCGTAGGCATCGAGCTTGGCCGCATAGTATGCGGCGACGTCGGATAGAATTGACGATCGGGTCGGATCGGTCACGACAAGCTTTCCGTCCGCGAAAGGGAGGTCGGTCGCATCTGTGTCCCATCGAGCCGATCGGAGGCGCGATGCACGGCGCGCACGACGGTGTAGGGTCTGCGTTTGGTTTCGGCCAAAATGCTCGCCATGTAGATTCCGAGAATGCCCAGCACCAGGGTGATGAGTCCTCCGAGGAACCACAGCGATATGATCTGCGAAGCAAAGCCGCTGACGCCGATGCCGTTCGTGAGGTAGCGTACCAGATAAAACAGCACCATGCCGATCGAGGTGATGAAGATCAGCAGGCCGAGATAAAAGACGAGATACAGCAATCTCGTCGACGACGTCGTCAGATGTTTGACGGCAAGATCGATCCGCTTGAGGATGGAATAGGTCGACGGCGATGTCGATTGCTTTGCGACGACAATCGAGGTTTGACGAAATCCTGTGGTCTCCCAGAGATCAGAGATAACGAATTCCCGATCGCGGTGCCGGACCAGTGCCTTGACATAGGACGCCGTCATCAGCCGCGAGGTCACGAGGTTGCGCGGCAGCGGGCGGTCACCAAGCGCATCGACCAGGGCGAAGAAAACCGCGCCACCGGTCCGCTCGAAAAAACCGCCGTGACTGCGGGTCTCCTGCACGCCATAGACGACATCGCAATGTCCCCGTCGAAAGCGATCGTAGAACCGACGGAGATCTTCCGGCGGTTCCTCGAGATCGCTGTCGATCAGGAAGACAAGATCGCCCCTGGCATGAGCCAGTCCGGTCATCATTGCCTTGTAGTGTCCGAAATTGCGCGAAAGATCGACGACGACGACGCGGGGATCCGCTCTCTGCACTTGCAGCGCGTGCACGAGGCTGTCGTCCGGAGAACCATCATTGACCATGATGAGTTCGACGTCGTCGGTCATATCGCGTGCCGCTTCGAAAGCACGCCGGCAGAATTCCTCGATGTAGGGCGCGGACCGATAGAGCGTGGTGACGATCGAGAGCTTCATCACCCGAGTTTCCGCTTCGGGTAAGCCGCTGGTTGCGAGCACGAGGTTGTTTTGTTGACTGCCAGCTCCGACCAAAACTGGATCAGTCCTGCCAGGCAGAGAGTAGGCGTCTCCTTAAATTGCCCAACCAATTCTGTCGTCTGCATCATCATCATCATCATCATCATCTCTACCGGATGGAACCCCACGGCGACCTGCGAGAACGCCGAGGCATAGCTTAAGAAGGGGGCGCCCGCCCCGACAGTTTACGGAACCGTCATAGGGCAACCCGACTCTATGTGCAAACCGAAGGAGGCGATTAGCAATCGTAGGTGGTACTATACAGAGCTGCGTGCAGTAACCGTCTCCCTGAAGGCAATGGGCTGGGCTCGGCGAGATTCTCCGAAATTTTGTTGCTTTTCGTCCTAATCGGCAGGCGACTGGGAAGCCGCCGGGATCGTACGAGGGAACGCCTATAGCACACGCTTTGAGCAACCGGAATGAACTCCGATCAAATGGAGGTTCATTATGCGCCGCTTAGCCCTGTATGCATTGGCCATCGGATCAATTCTGCCGGTCCTGACGTCGGCTCCAGCCAACGCCCAGGCGACACGTGCCTGGTGTCAGGCCTGGGCGACGACGTCAACCCGTGTAGCCGCACCGCGCCCTGCAAGACCTTTGCCGGCGCCATCTCCAAGACCCTCGCCCAGGGCGAGATCAACTGCCTCGATCGCTGCGGCTTCGGCGCCGTGACCATCACCAAGGCGATCACGCTCAACTACTACCACCTCTCGGATCCGTGCAGGTGCAGGGCACGAACGTCATCGTCATCAGCGCCGGGACGACCGACAGGGGCGTCCTGCACGGCATCCAGATCCAGGGCCTTGTGCCGGGCGCCAGCGCCGGTATCAACGGCGTCCGCATCCTATCGGCAGGGAATGTCTCGATCGAGAATTGCATCATCATGCAGTTGGGGAGCCATCGGCATTTCCGACGCGCGAACCGCAGGCAATACACAACTTTACATCTCGATCGTCAGCTTCAGCTCCGGAACGGCTATCGTTGTCCCGGCAACGGGGCCGAACATGATAGCTATCGATGCACCGAATCGATGGCAATCTGCTCGGCGTCGCCGTCGCAAACGGCAGCGTCGGCACGATCACGCGTTCGGCCTTCGCCGGCAATACCACGGGCGTCGAGGCGGACATGGGCGGCCGCTTCAAGATCGACAGCACTTCGATCATGTCAATCCGAGCAGCAACATCCGTCTGTCGAACTCCGACGTGTCGCTGAATACCACTCGCTTCGCCCCCATTGCAATTACTTACCTTGTCCCGTTTTTTTGCGGCGAACCGACCAGCTTCTGCGTTAGCCCGAAGATCGGCCGTGGACGAAGCGCGGCGCGTCGGGGCCAGTGTTGAACAGAATGTCGAGCACGCTGACGGCGTGCTCGAAGCCACCGTGAAGCTGCGCATACTCCGCATAGCCGTCGTAACTCATCCACTCGGCAACGATTCCGGCATCGGCGAACAGCTTCTCGTCGAGATAGATCCGCGCGGAGGGACCGCTGAGATAACGATCGGCGCCGGCGGCCCGCGCGATCGCCAGCAGCCGCGCACTCTTGACGCCGTCCGCAGGATAGGCCGTGTCCCTGATGATGCGTGTCTTAAGTCCGAGCAGACCGGCGATCTCCCGCGTGAACAACTCATTCACATCGGTCAGCCGCTGCTCCCGCTCGGCCCGCTCGTACCAGCCCTTGACCACGGGTTGCAGCGCTTCGAAGAACGGTGCGCGCCGATATGCCAGTTCCAGCGTGCGCCAATGCTTCTCGGCCCAGGGCTTCTCGATCAGGACCTCGTCGATCGGCTGGTCAAAGCGCCCCTTGGTGACTACCGGGATCGTGAGCCATTCGACGCCGTTGGCCGTTTTGATCCGGTTTCGGTTGTGCCAGTGCCGCTTCACATACTGCATGCGATCATAGATCACATACTCGTCGGACCGCCCGATCAGATCGAAAAATCCTTTCCAGGGAATGTAGCAGGACTGGATGATCGAAATTCGCACGTTTTGGTACCCGCTTCTATCGCCCTTCCGACCAGGAACAATCCACCCATCAATGCCGAGGGCGACAGGAAACAGGCGCGACTCGCCCGTCCTCAACGGATTGGTTCACCGGTCCACAAAGGATTTCACGGCGATTATTTCGCCGTGCTTGGACAACTCGCATCCAGGACAGTCCAGAGCTCTGTCCGAGTTGCAATTTCGGTTCGAAGTGAGACACCATAATGCTCCATGCAATAGGTGTTCAAGAGAGACAAATCACTGGGGGTCGCGATCAAGGGAATCCCGGCCTCAGATCGCAATCGGACGAGGAGGCCTGTGTTGGCCTGCTCGTCCGCGGTGGCCACCGAGAAGGGCGCTAGCGTCAGGACGCCCAACCCGTAAATTCGGCTCGGCCGGACGTCCTCCTCTCGCGTGAAAACGGGAAACACAAACTCGAAGGGAAACCCACCGCCCCATATGAAGGTCGATGCGGACGACGTGAATTTCTGATGGCGTGCCATCGCTATTGTTTGGTCGCTCACCGTAGCTTCGCCGATGAGAGGCCGCACATTCAATGCGATGCCGGCGACGAGCGCGATCACGGCGATGATATGCTTCCATCGCGGCAATCGGAACGCCATCGCGAGGGGGGCAGTGATCAATAATGCCAGAAGTGGAAAGTAGACGCGAACTATTGGATAACGTCCGGCAATCGCAATGGCAATGACAGCAGCAGCGGCTATCGACCAGGCGGCAAACAGATTTGCTCTTGGCGTTAGAACCAGCAGCACTGCCGCGACGAGCGTCAGCGGAAGCAGCTTCGTGCCAAAAGGCAAGGAGACAGCGTCCAAGCTAAGCGCAAGGTTTTTCTCGATGACGGTTTGCTTAGGGATCTCGCCCACCATGGTTCGCAGCAGTTCCGGATTGGATAGCTGTGGGTCGGCGAAGAACCAGCTGCCCACCAGTCGGACGTCGTTCGCAGACAGGCCGTGGCGTTGCAGAATATCGGGGCGCTCCAGAATGAGCTTCGTTGCGGCAAAATCCGTAAGTGGAGCACGGGCGCTGTTCTGTTGCCGGAACGTCTGCCATTCCGGCGGCGAGTAGGCCCAGTTGTTGGCAATGGCCGCACCTGCAATGCAAATTGCAAGTCCTCCAATGGCGAGGCGTGCAGCGCGCAACATGACCAGTTTACGCGACGCCAGCAGAGGAAGGGCGGCCGCCATCACCAGCGCAAGTTCCAGGTCTCGAATGAGATATGCAACAAATGCCAGCAAGCAGGCCGCGACAAGATCAAAAGTTGATTCGTGGCGCTGATACGTGAGTAGCCCCAGCACCGCGGCAACGGCGAGCAACCCGGCGGTCACCGTGAATTGGGGAAACAGAACCGGGTGCGCGAAAACGATCGCCAAAACCAACATGCTTGCGATGACGCTGACGTGCATGCGAAGCAGAAAGTAGATGACCGCCCCAGCGGCTAGAGCCAAAGACGCCAACGTCGCTATCGAGTAGCCGAGTAGACCATCGATGGATGGCAGGCTGCGGACTATGAGGCCCCACACCACATTGGAGAAGAACAGCCGGGGCGACCCATACTCGGCGATTCCATATCCATGAGCGACCATCGACATCGCGACATCGTCGTTGGTATCCCATCTTGGGCTGAAGATCGTGCAAAGCATGATCATCCAGCTGATCGAAACTGTGGCTGCGATGATGAGGTGACGAGCGCGCGAGGCGCTGCGATCACCGGCCGCCGTCGAACTGGTTAGTGCTGCGATTGAAAAGTTCAGATTCATCTGCCTAGTTCGGAAGAGCCACCGCTTTCTCGGTCTCCGATGACCGGGGAAGGTCCATCATGAGCTGGTGGCAGCTACATACGACAAAAGAGGTATCGATACGGGAACGAAGTGGGAATGGCATCTGGGTTGCCGCGCGTCAATGGCCTGTTCGCGAGGGTCCCGGAGCCAGGGCGCGCCTGACACCAGTCATTGAAGAGGGTGACTCGTGGGCGTATGCAGAGAACAGTTTGTTCGATTCCAGGCAGCCATTGAGACTCGCATGGCGCAACCTCTGGAGATAAATCTGAGAATTACACGGCCGAGGCGCTGTACCGTTTGAGCAGCCGGCGCTCGGGCGGGGCGCGGGTTCGCCGGATCTTGGCCTTAGCCATGGTACTGGAGGGAGCGCTCGCGCACCGAGGCGGCCGAACTCTATGGCATGGACCGCTGGACCAGACTGATCAGAAGTTCATCCGCATGCGCCAGGACAAATCGCGCGCGGCTCTCCTTCAGCTCGGTTCAAACTCGCGAGGTTACATTCACAGGGCGGGCGAAGTGCTTGCCTGTAACGGCCGGGACGCGTCCGGCGGAACGCCGGCAGCGCCCGCCTCTGCTTCGGCACAGCGAGACACCGCGGCTGACGATGCCGGTCGCCGATCGCACGTTGGTGCCGCGAAGGCCGCCGAAAGACGGTGAATCCGACGAACTCTGACACATAGCTTGAAGAGCGGCCAGCCTGGCGAACGACGCGGGCCGCCGGGCTAGCGTGTCCCCATCAAATCCGCTACAGCATCTGCGTCGCGCGAGCAGCGCCTTCGGATATTGTCTTTGCCTGACGTTCAGAGATCTTCGGCCACGGGAAGAACAGGAAGCGCGGGCCTGTCAGAGAAATTCGAAGCCGCGGCTTCCTGCGCGTCGCTCGCAGCGAGCATCTGCCTCCTGATCTGGGTACTGCTCCTATGCCGGCACGGCTTCGAGTTCACCGACGAAGGCCTTTACCTGAACTGGATTGCAGGTCCATACGCGTACCGCGCGTCGATCACCCAGTTTGGATTCGTCTACCATCCTTTGTACTGGTTCGTTGGCCAGAATGTCATATTGCTTCGGCAGGCCAACGTCCTAATCATATTTTTCTGCGCCTTTCTCCTGGCGTTAACCACGCTCCACACGGTGCGCGTAGCTCGGCCTGGGATGGGATCGAAACTGTCGGTGAAGGGGCTGTTCGTCCCTGCGTTCGTGGCCGCGAGCGGAGCCTTGGCCTTTCTTGACCTGTGGGTGCCTACGCCGAACTACAATTCTCTCGCGTTCACATCCTTGATGGTTACCGCCATCGGCGTGCTCGTGAGTGGCCGTCCTTCACCGCGGCTCAGCCTCGGCGGATGGGTTGTCACCGGAGCGGGAGGTGCGTTGGCGTTTCTTGCAAAGCCGCCGGGAGCGGTTCTGCTCAGCGTCCTCGTGCTCGCACACGCGGTTGTTGCCGGCAAATTCTCGATTCGCGGATTGCTCGCGTCCGCTCTGACTGCACTGTTGATCCTGATCTTGGCAGCGCTGGCCATCGATGGCTCTTTGGGCGCGTTCGCGGCCCGCATTCGGCATGGCTTGGAACTTAGCACTGCGTTGGCAGCCGGCCAGTCGCTCGAGAATCTGTTTCACGTGGATGAGCTGACCTTGAGCCATGAGCAGCGCGTCAATTTTGGCCGGCTGCTCGTCCTCGCATTCGTCCTGATCGTGCTCACCGCCAGTGCGAAGCCCGCGCTGAGGATGGTCTCCGCAATCATCGCCATGCTCGCTTCAGCCGTCGTAGTCTCCGTGAGTCTCGGGTGGCTGAAGCCGACGATCTCGTACGAACCGTTTCAGCCGCTGCTGTTCTGCGCGATCCTGATTGCGACCACCGTCGCGGGACTTTTTTTTTCGCCGTGGAGGCGCGCGCTGCTTTCGCGGGATATCCTTGCGACCTCCGTATTCTTTGTCGTGCTGCCGTACGTGTACGCACTTGGAACCAACAACAACTACTGGCAACAGGGGGCGCGCGCTGGCTTCTTCTGGCTGTTGACCGCCGTCGTGCTCAAGGCCGCGCCGTCCGCGCAAGAGAGCGCTCTCGCCCGGTGGCGCGTTACCCCCCTCCTGGTGGCGGCCTTGCTTGCAACGACGGGGATTGTATTTGCTTCTGCACAGCATCCCTATCGCCAGCTCGAACCTTTGGGGATGCAGACTACGCCGATCACATTCGGCAGTGGAAATCAACAACTCCTGCTGAATTCCGAAGCGGCAGCCTATGTCCATGATCTCAGGACCGTTGCGGCCGACAACGGATTTGCGCTGGGTACGCCTGTGATCGATCTGAGCGGTGTCAGTCCCGGCGCGGTCTACCTTCTTGAAGGCAAGGCCCCTGGCGCCGCCTGGTTGACTACAGGATATCCCGGCAGCAGCAATTTCCTGAAAGCTGCGTTGGCGGATGTCGACTGCAAACAACTCGCCGCCTCGTGGCTGCTGACGGAACCCGGCTCACCCGATTCATTTCCGTTCGACGTGCTCAATCCGCTCGGAATCGACGTCTTGCGCGACTACAAGGACGTTGGGGCGGTCCATACGATCCGGGCGTTCGCGCCGACCAAATTCGAGCAGCGCCTTTACAAGCCGGTGCGAGACCCCAAAGAGGCCGCTGATGCATGCGAGCAGGCCAGGACGGTGAAGCCGTAGCGACGACGGCCATCAGCGTAGGAGAATGTCCCGCAGCGTGTCGCAGACCCGCTGCTGCTGAGATGCACTCAGGCCGATCCAGAATGGCAGCCTGATCAGCCGCTCCGACACCGATGTCGTAGTCCTGAGGTCGCCGGACGGGCGGCCAAACCGACGTCCCGCCGGCGACGAGTGAAGTGGCACATAGTGGAATACCGCGTGAACTCCGCGCTCCTTAAGTGTGGCGAGAACCGCGTCGCGGTCGATCTCCGGGGACAGCAGGACGTAGTACATGTGTCCGTTCTGGCGGCATCCGTCAGGCACGATGGGCCGGCGCAGTACGCCCTGCTGCTCCAGTCCGGCGAGCATGCGGTGATAGCGATCCCAGATCGATAGTCGCTCGGCCGTGATGCGGTCGGCCTGCTCGAGCTGGGCCCACAGAAAAGCCGCGGTCATCTCGTTCGGCAGAAAGGACGAGCCGACATCCTGCCAGTTGTACTTGTCTACCTCGCCGCGGAAGAACCGGCTGCGATCGGTCCCTTTCTCACGCATGATCTCGGCCCTGGTGACGAGTTCGGGATCGTTCAGCAGGATGCAGCCGCCTTCGCCGGACATGATGTTCTTAGTCTCGTGAAAGCTGAAGCTTCCGATGCGACCAATCGCCCCGAGCGCGCGTCCCTTGTAGTCGGCCATGATGCCCTGGGCCGCATCCTCGACAATGCTGAGGCTGTGACGCTCGGCAATCGCCAGGATCGGGTCCATGTTGCAGCCGACGCCTGCGTAGTGCACGGGGGCGATCGCGCGCGTTCGCGACGTGATCGCGGCCTCGATCTGCTGCTCGTCCAGGTTCAGCGTGTCCTCGCGAACATCGACGAACACGGGCACCGCGCCGCGAAGAACGAACGCGTTCGCGGTTGAGACGAAGGTAAAGGAGGGCACGATGACTTCGTCGCCGCTCTCGAGGTCGAGCAGCATTGCAGCAAGGTCGAGGGCGGACGTGCAGGAGTGTGTCAGCAGCGCCTTTGCAGATCCGGTGTTCCGCTCGAGCCACTCGTGGCAGCGCTTCGTGAACGGACCATCGCCGGACAGGTGGAAATTCCGCTGCGCCTGCTCGATATAGCCAAGCTCGTGTCCGGTCTGATGCGGCCGATTAAAGGGTATGAACTCGGATCCCATTCGTCACCCATCCATGTCGACCGCTTCGGGTTCTCGCCGGAAATCATATCGACATCCATCCGCGAGGCTGCTAGCTCGCTCCCGTGGAGAGAGATGGCATTGAATCACAAAGCCGATGCGAGCAGAAACTTGGCGCCAGCCGACTCGGGGCGTCATAGCCGGGTTCGCCGCCTTGTTCAAGGCTGGTCGGCAAATCTGGTCCAGCTGGCTCTGGGCATCACACAGCAAGTCCTCCTCGTCCCAGTCTTCCTGCATTTCTGGAGCAGCGATGTGCTCGCGGCCTGGCTGGCCATCCTTGCCGCCGGAAACCTTATGCTTATCGCAGATGCCGGCCTGCAGCTCCACGCGATCAATCGCTTCCTGACCTTCAAGTCGAGCGTCGATCCCGACGGGCGCACGGCAAGCTTCTACGCGCGCATGCGGCTGATCTATTTCGCCGTGGCCGGCGCGCTCAGCGTGGTCGTTCTGGCGCTGACGCAATTTGCGCCGCCGGCCGTCGTGCTGGGATTTCAGGGAGTGGCGGGGTTCGACACCGCCCTTCTTGTCATGACGATCGGTGTGCTGGTGATCCTGCCGTCCAATCTGGTGTCGGCGCTGTACCGGGCGCGCGGCGAGTACGGCCGCGCGGTGTGGCTGCAGAATGGCGCTATCCTCGTCGCACAACTGGCTCAACTCGTCGCCGTTCTGATGCTCGGTACGCTGGTCGCCGTCGCTGTCGCCTTCCTGTCGACGCAGGTTGCGATGGCGCTCTTCCTTGTCACAATCGATGCGCCGCGCCTGTTTCCGTTCCTTCGCCGGAAGCAGGCGCCGGTGGTGCTCCGGCGCCAGTTTTGGCGCTGGTCGGCCGGGCAATTCCGGCTGGCGTTTCCGTTCGCGGTTGCCAACGTGACAGAGCTTGCGTTGCTCAACGCGCCCGTGCTCCTGGTCAGCGCGTTCCTAGTCGATCGTATTGCAGTCGCGCAGTGGGGACTGACGAGAGTGGTCGTTGGGCTCCTGAGGGGATTGTGCGTCCAGGTCAGCCTGCCGCTCGCCGCCGAGCTCGGGCATGACTACGCCATCGGAGACAGGGATCGTCTGCGCCAGCTCTTTGCACGGGGCTCGCTGCTCGTCACCATCCTGTCCAGCCTGATCGTCTCGGGTCTCCTGCCGTTCTGGCCGGATTTCTTCGCCCTATGGACGCATGGCAGCGTCCCCTATGACGCTGCGCTCACCGCGACCTTGCTGCTCGGCTCCGTCGCCACCGCGCCATCGCTGCTCGCGCTCTCCTTCGCCAATTACAGCAATCGACGGGACCTTCTGGTTCGTACGAAAGGCCTGCAGCTCGTCGCCTTCCTGGTTCTGTCCATAACGTTGATCCCCGTGCTGGGCGTGCTCGGAGCGGCGATCGCGATCGTGCTGAGCGATCTCCTGATTCAAATGGGCGTGCTCGGCTCCATCGTCATGCGCCAGACCTTGCGGAATGCATTTCGCCACCTGCTGTTCAGCGGCATTGTCGCCACGGTCATCATTGTCCTCGGATACGGCCTCGGCGCCGTTATCAGGTCCTCGCTGCCGCTTGCGGGCTTCCCACGCCTCGTCGGCGAAAGCGTGCTGTGGCTGGTCGCGGTGGGTCTCGTGGGCGGCGTGGTGTGGACCCGCCGCATTCGTGCGACACTGATGGCGTCGGTTCCGGACTAGCGGACTATCACCCGCTGGTCCGGACGACGTCTGTTAGAGGAGGCTGGCTTGGCGGATGAGGTATTTGCCGTAGGCGGTATTCTTCATCGGCTCGGCGAGCTTCACGAGCTGTTCTGCGTCGATGAAGCCCTGGAGGAAGGCGACTTCCTCCGGACAGGCGATCTTCAGTCCCTGCCGCTTTTCGACGATGTAGATGAACTCGGAAGCTTCGAGCAGCGACTCGTGAGTTCCTGCATCGAGCCAGGCATAGCCACGGCCGAAGCGCTCGGCGCGAAGCTCGCCGCGTTCCAGATACCACTGATTGACGTCGGTGATCTCGAGCTCCCCGCGCGCCGAAGGCCTGATTTCGCGCGCGACATCGACGACGCGCTCGTCGTAGAGATAGAGGCCCGTTACGGCATAGTTCGACTTCGGCGCCTTCGGTTTCTCGACGATTCCCACCGGACGGTGCGATAGGTCGAACTCGATTACGCCATAGCGCTCGGGATCGTCGACCCAGCACGCGAACACCGTTGCACCACGCGTCTGCTCGGCGGAATCGCGCATCAAGGCGCGCAGATTATCGCCGTAGAAAATGTTGTCCCCCAGGATCAGCGCGCAGGGGCTGCCTGCCAGGAATTCGCGCCCGATCAGGAACGCCTCGGCAATACCGCCCGGGTGATCCTGGATCGCAAAGGACAGCTCGATGCCCCACTGCCGTCCGTCGCCGAGCAGCCGCTTGAACTGGTCGATCTCCTCCGGAGTCGTGATGATCAGCAGTTCGCGGATTCCGGCTAGCATCAAGGTGGTCAGCGGATAGTAGACCAGCGGCTTGTCGTAGATCGGCAGCAATTGCTTCGAGGTCGCAAGCGTCAATGGGTAGAGCCGGGTTCCCCGGCCGCCAGCCAGAATAATTCCTTTGCGTTTCATGTGCTCGCACTCTATGACAGTATTCACGCCTACTTAGGGTAGGGTGGTCCGTTAGCACGCGCCGTAGCCAACTCAAAGGTCGGAGCCGGTCGAGTCGGTGCCAAGGCCCATCCCTAGAGAGAAAAATCGTTAATTTGTCCAGTGCGTTAGACTGGGGGGAGGTGGCTGCGTTGCTAGGTCTCCACCTCTGGGCTAGGAATGGAGCGGGGACGTCTTCGGCACGACTCTTCCGCGCGCCGCGCCCCTTCCGGCTGACCGACAAGGCATCATGGCGAAGCGCGTCTATTGCACTTACTTTGACCACAACTACCTGCCGCGGGGTGTCGCCCTGTATCAGTCGCTGCAACGATATGCGCCGGGTGCGCGGTTGTGGGTGCTTTGTCTCAATGACATCTGCTACCGCGCGCTCTTAGCGCTCGATCTTCCGCATCTCGTGCCGTGCCGGCTCGCCGATTTCGAGGCCGCTGATCCCGAGCTGGCGGCGACGCGGTCGACGCGCAGCACGATCGAATATTTCTTCACCTGTTCGCCGGCCTGGATGCTCTTCGTGCTGAAACGAGAGCAAGACCCGGAATGGGTGACGTATCTGGACGGCGATCTCTATTTTTACGCGTCGCCGGAGCCGATCTATCAGGAGCTCCAAGGCGCGTCGGTTGCGATCATTCCCCACCGTTACACCGAGGAGATCGCGCGGCTGAAGAAGTTCGGCACTTACAATGTCGGTTGGGTCGGCGTTCGCAACGAGCCGGACGGTCGGGCAGTCATCGAGTGGTGGCGAAAGAAGTGCATCGAATGGTGCTATGATTACGTGGACAACGGGCGCTTTGCTGATCAGGGTTATCTCGATGCCTTTCCCGGTCTATCCGCGCGGGTTAAGGTTATCGATAACATCGGAGCGAACCTGGCTCCCTGGAACATCGGCAACTATCGAATCGATTTCAGCAACGACACTGTCATCATCGACAAGGCGCACCCGCTGATATTTTTCCATTTCCAGGGGCTGAAGAAGGGCCTGATCTGGTTCGTTTTCAACAGTCACCGGCGCTATCGGGCGCCTTTCTCCATGAACGCGCGCGACCACATCTATAAGCCGTACATCAATGAATTGCTCGAGATCGAGCGAAGCACCAGCGCGCTTCTGGCTGTTCCCAAAATGAAGCCGCATGGGCGGTCATCGAATGTCGGTCTCAGGAAATACCTCGAGGGCAAGGCGCGAAATTTGGCAACGCGAGTTTTGCAGGTACTCGACATCGTGACCGGGCGGGCCTTTTTCGTCTACAAGGGAGTTGCGCGCTAGAATCCGCGCATGCTGCTTGCGTTCATACTTTGGGGCACTGCAGGACCTCCCGATCATACCCTTGGCCGTGTTCTGTCGAAACTACCGATGTCGACATTCCAGAAGAGGTTTGCTAGTTCGTTCTGAACATACTTCAGAGCGTCAAGAGCAGTGAATCAGTGGTGACCAATGCTGCCGCCGTTTTGGGAATACGGACGCGAATATGATGAGTTGCGGGACGAGATTCTCGCTGCGGTCGATCGTGTCTTCAGCTCAGGTCAGTTGATTCTCGGGCCGGAGGGGCTGGATTTTGAGCGCCAGATGGCCGAATCCGTCGGCGTGACCGGAGGCGTCGGCGTCAATAGCGGCACCGATGCGATCTACATTGCGCTCGCCGCGCTCGGCGTGAAGGCTGGCGACGAGGTCATCACGGTGCCGAACACCGCGGTCCCGACCATATCGGCGATCCAGACGCTCGGCGCACGCCCGGTCTTCGTCGATGTGCGGGACAATGATTTCCTCATGGATGTCGAACAGGTCGAGGCGGCAATCACGCCGCGCACGAGGGCGATCATCCCGGTCCATCTGTATGGCCAGTGCGTCGATCTGGATCCGCTGATGGCGCTAGCCGAGCGGCACGGGCTCAAGGTGATGGAGGACTGCGCGCAGTCGCAGGGCGCGCTCTACAAGGGGCGGCAGTCGGGAAGCATTGGTCATGCGTCGTCGTTCTCGTTCTATCCGACCAAGCTGCTCGGAGGGTATGGCGACGGCGGAATGGTCCTCAGCCGTGACCAGGAAGTCATCGATCTCGCCCGTTCGCTGCGCTTCTACGGTATGGAGCAGACCTACTACGCGGAGAGACACGGGTTCAATTCAAGGCTGGACGAGGTTCAGGCAGCAATTCTCTCGCTGAAGTTGCCGAGAGTGGAAGGTTGGATCGAGCGCCGCCGTAGCATCGCCGGCCGTTACCGGCGCGGCTTTGCGGGTTGCGGCCTTGAGATGCCGGCCGAGAACAACTATGGCCGTCACGTCTACCACCTCTTTGTGGTGGAGGCGCCGCGTGACCGTGACGAAACCTTGGCACGAATCCAGGCGCGAGGCCTGAAATGTGGTGTGCAGTACAAGTGGCCCATCCACCTGATGCGAGGCTATCACGATCTCGGCTATCGCTCTGGACAGTTTCCCGTTGCGGAGAAGAAGGCACAAAGAATCTTCTCCTTACCCATTTATCCGCACCTCACGGACGACGAGGTCGACGAGATCATTGATGTCGTGAGAGCGGAAATCTAGCATGGCCGAGCACCAGAACCTCGATTGGCTGAGGGACAGGCTGCGGGCTTCACTGCACGCGGAAGCCAATGACCCTTCCGAGCTGATTGGGTGGCTGCAGGGCCGCCGCAAAGAGGTGCCGTTTTCTGCTCATTTGATCGCATTGCGCGATGTCGCGAACTGGCGACAGGACGATGACGGCAATATCCACAATGTGAGCGGACAATTCTTCCGGATCGAGGGCGTGAGGGTGCAGAGCGCACCCGGCCTTCGCGAGATAGCCGGATGGGACCAGCCGATTTTCACGCAGACCGATGGCGGCGTTCTCGCGTTGCTGTGCCGGGAAACGCGAGATCGTGGCGTGGAGTTTCTGCTGCAGGCGAAGGCCGATCCGGGCAACATAGGCTATCTGCAGTTCTGCCCGACCATTCAGAGCACGTGGGAAAACATCCGCGGCCTGAGAGGCGCCCGCCGCGCGCCATTCGCGGAATGCCTCGATCCGTCCGACAATATTCGTCTGATCTACAGGTCGAAGCACAATGAGGAAGGCAGCCGCTTCTGGCAGAAGTCGAACGAGAACATGATCCTGTTCGTGGAGGACGCGTCCGCGCTGACGATCGATGATCGTACCTACCGCTGGGCCAGTCTATCGCAGATCAAGCAGATGATGCTTCTCGACAACGTCGTGGGACCCTACGTCAGGACTGTCGTCGCGCCGCTGTGACGTCCAGTTGATTGCGGCGGCCTCTCACCCCGACTATTTCCTTTTCGAGAGGAGATAGGTTTCTGCTTTCGAACGATGGCCTGTCACCTTGGACACGTCATACGGAATGGACGACCAGCTTCGTTCCAGGCGCAGCCCGGCTGCTTCGCACAGGCCGATCAGTTCCTGCCTGCCGAAAACGATCTCGACCACCGGCGCGCCATAGGCATATTTTCGCAGATATGTCGTCGGGTGATCGTCGAACACCGGCACGCTGTGCAGGATGCAGTAGTCGGCGACGCGCGCCGCCTCGCGGATCGCTGCGGGATAATCGATGATGTGCATCAGCGATACGCCGTTGAACACGATATCGAAGGCGGCGTCGGCATAGGGCAGGGCGGTCGCGTCGGCAACCTCGAAGGCTGCGGACGGGTAGTTGGCATGCGCCCGCTCGATCATCGCGGCGGAATAGTCGATGCCGGTGTAACGCAGGCCGCCTTTGACCAGGGTATCGAACACCTCCGAATAGTAGCCGCTGCCGCATCCCACCTCGAGCAATCGAGGCTGCCCGATGCCGGTCGCGGCAACGGCCTCGGCGGCCACCTGGAGGTCGAGCCGCGGCTCGCCCCGCTTCATGGCGGCGATCAGGCCAAGATAGGCCCGCTCCTGACGGCGCACTGTCCGCGCGGCGAGCCAACCGGCTGATGAAGCCTGCGCCTTCCGGGCTTCCTCGACCCCGCCAAGCACGCTGTAGTCGGCCGACGTCAGGATCTGCCGGCGGAGCAGCGGCGATGCGTTGACAACGCGTTTGCCGATTTGCCTGATCGCGCGGGGCAGCTTCATGGTCGGGGCCTCAAGGTTTCGACGTAACCGAGAATCTCTCTCGTGCGATGACGATAGGTGTGTTCGCCGAGGGTCTTTGCGTGACCAGCCTGCGCGATGGCGGTGCGGCCGCCGGCATCGCCGAGATATCGCTCGACGGTCTTCAGGCAATCGCCGACCGTGCGCCACACGGCGACTTCGCGATCGAGCTCGAACAAGGTGTGAAGATTGTCCTTGAAGTCGGTGAGCAGGAATGTCCCCACGCCCGTCGCCTCGAACAAGCGCATGTTCCCGGCCTCCCGGCCGGCGAGGTCGATGTGCGAATTCAGCGTGATCTTCGATCGCCGCAACACCTGATACATGTCCGCGCCCCAGACCTCGCCCTGGAAGCAGGCGTGCAGGGGCGAGGATGCAGCAAGCGTTCGCGGCAGCGTCCCCCACAGTCTGAGATCATGCCGTCGCGCCACGGCCTCGAGCAGCACTATCCGCTGGCGGTGATCATCGGAGATCGTTCCGACGAATGACACGTCGATGGGAGCCTCGACCGCCGCCGGAAGCCGTTCCAGCACGACCGGGTCGAAGGCCAGATGGTTGATCTCGGCGCGACTGCCGCGTTTGCGGAACCACTCCACCGTGGTCGGCAATTGTGAAATCATCAGATCGTACGCGGCCCAGTCGTCGCCGGGCGACGGCTCGATGCCGACCTGTCCGATGATAAACGGGTTGCACACCTTTTTGATGCGGCGGATCAGCCGCGTGTCGACGTGGAAGGCGTCCTGATTGAGAATGAGATCGGGGCGGAAGTCCTCGATCTGCGCGAGCAGGATGCGCTCGCTCTGTGAGTCGAGGCGCGGGCTGAGGCCCACGCGCCGCGCCAGTGGCCGCAGCAACGGCTTGAAGGGCACCGCCGCCCGCTGCAGCCAGCCGGGCAGCCGCTGTACCTTGCTGGACGCGATTTCGGCCGGTGCCTCGATGGCCATGCCGTGTTCGCGCGCCCAGGCCGATTGCAGATAGGAATTGTTGACGTGGATCTCCGCCGCAACATGGCCGAGTTCGGCGAAGTTGCGCGAGTAGAAATCGGCCACGCCGAACAGGGTCGCGTTCCTCGCAGACATCTGGTCGACGTAGGAGGCCTCGGACAAGGCAGGGTCGCGCCGGTACAGCCATGCCAGGAAGCGCGGGTAGTCGGCGTTGAGTATCAGAATGCGCATCCGCTAGACCGCGATCCGAAAGCTGTAGTTCTTATCGAGCCAGGCCTTGTAGCCGCCGCTGACGATCTCGTCCCACCAGCTCTGGTGCTCGAGGTACCAGTGGACGGTCTGATCGAGGCCGGCCTCGAAGGCCACGCTGCAGCTTTCGCCGAGTTCGGTTGCGAGCTTGCGCGCATCGATGGCGTAGCGGTGGTCGTGGCCGGGCCGGTCCGTGACATATCGGATCAGCGAGCTGCAGGATTGGCCGGTCGCCGCCGGGCATGACGGAAAGCGCGCGGCCAGCGCCGGACTTCCGGCGAACGCGCGGTCGATCAGATGGCAGATCGTGCCGACGACATCGCGATTGTTCCGCTCGCTGCCGCCACCGACATTGTAGGTCTCGCCCGGAGAGCCCCGTTCGATGACCGTCATCAGCGCCCGACAGTGCTCGGACACGTGCAGCCAGTCGCGAATGTTCGACCCATCCCCGTAGATCGGCAGCGGCTTGCCCTCCAGCGCATGGATGATCATCAGGGGAATCAGTTTTTCCGGGTGCTGGTAGGGGCCGTAATTGTTCGAGCAATTGGTGATCAGCGCCGGCAGCCCGTAAGTCACCACGAAGGAGCGGACGAGATGGTCGCTGGCCGCCTTGCTGGCGGCATAGGGCGAATTCGGACGATATGGCGTCGACTCCGAGAAGGGCGGGTCCGTCGATTCGAGCGATCCATAGACCTCGTCGGTCGAGATGTGGAGGAAGCGCGCATGCCCCATCGTGTCGGAGGCGCGCCAGGCATCGAGGGCCGCCTTGAGCAGGGTGAACGTGCCGAGCACGTTGGTCTGGAGGAACGCCTCGGGATCGACAATGGAACGGTCGACGTGGGATTCCGCGGCCAGATGCAGCACGCGATCGAACTTGTGCTCGTCAAACAGTGCGCGCACCAGACCCGCGTCCCTAATGTCGCCCTTGACGAAGACGATGCCGCCGTTCGCGATCAGCGGTTCGAGGCTGCGGATGTTGGCCGCATAGGTCATCGCATCCACGACGACCAGCCGGTCGTCCGGACGAGCCGCCCGCCACGCATGCACCAGATTTTGGCCGATGAACCCGGCCCCTCCAGTGATCAGGACGTTATGCATGCAACACCTCGACAATTGGCATGTTTTTCTCAATAAGCAGGTCGCCACGAGCAGCGACAGCAGAATGGCGGCACTGGGTTCGAACCGTCCGGGCGATTATCACGAGAAGCCAGAACGGAGGCAGGTTATTTTCGAGCTAAATCCATTTGCAAGGGCATTTTAGAAACTGCAACAAGTTGCTTCGCCGGCGTGGCGTGGGAATAGAACGAGCGCAGAGCCTTTGGTATCGGAGAGCAGTGGTGCTCGCGAGCATTTCGGGCCTCAAGAATGGATGCGTGCTTCCGTTTCGGGGGCGCACGCAATATAGAATGCAATAGCGGAACCGGTGGTGCTGTGAGTGTTTTGCCAGCCGAGTGATCCGGAGGTTCGATTGGTCGTGCGAGGCAATAAATGTATGGATCAGCATGATCCGACGGGGAGGGCACTTTCAGCCCGTCTGTGCGTTCTTGCCATTTCGCTCGCGTGCATGGCCGTGTGCTGTATGTCTCTGGTAGTTGCATCGGAGCGTTACGCTATCTTCGACATAAGCTACGATACCTCACGAGTTTGGTCAGCGATTGCAGCTGTCGCAGCCGTTGGACTGGTGCTTTCAATTGTGTTCGCCAGCGCCGAATTTAGCTTTGGGTATTTGGTGGCGTTTTATCTGTCCGTTCCCGTTGTCGGTTTCGTATGGCTTAGCTACTTCACCAGTTTCCCTTACGATCACCGAGCTGCAAGATGGTCCGCCATTCTTTCAGCCATCTCGTTTGTGATCCCCGCAACAATGCTCAGGCCTAGGGCTACTTTGTTGCAGCTTGATCCGGCAATCTTTCGGCGTGTGCCGGATGCGTTGCTTCTACTGTCTATTCTTGTTTTGTTGTCGGCGCTTCCGTATGGCTTCAAGTTCGCTTCGCTTGAGACGGCATCCGCTGCCCGAAATTCGTTGGTCCAGCCAAGAATCCTTGTTTACGCTATTGGACTGACGACTGGTGCATTACTGCCGTTTTCGTTTGGTTATTATTGGATAACGCACGCTTGGTTAAAAGGTTTGTCGACACTGCTGCTTCTCGCTGCATTCTACACCGTAACCTTGAGCAAATTAGTCCTCCTGTCGCCTCTATTTATGTTATTTATGTTGGGTCTCTACCTGCTAGCCATGGTAGCAGATCTGCGGTTAGTTGCGATGTTGGGTCTGCTGCTTCCAGCGTTGATTGGAATTGCATCTTTGGGACTGCTGCAGAACTACCCGGCCGCGGTATTTACTCTATTCAATTTCCGAATGCTGAGTATTCCGGCAAGTGCGTTGGATCACTATAATGATTTCTTCTCCACGCACCCAACGACTGGGTTCTGCCAAATAATGCTCATAAAAAGCGTTTTGGGGTGCGTATACGAGCAACCTCTTTCGATAGTCATGGCCAACTCATATGGTCTTGGGAATTTCAACGCCTCTCTCTTCGCGACTGAAGGCATTGCGTCCGTTGGGATTCGATTCTCTCCAATTTCTGCTTTCCTATGTGGACTAATTATAGCCTTAGGAAACGCAGCTTCGTCGCGGCTTCCTTCAGAGTTCATTTTAGCCAGCAGTGTAAGTCTGATAGTTTCTTTAATGAACGTTCCTCTTTCGACTGCAATGCTTACTAACGGGGGGGGCGTCTTATTCTTACTTTGGGCCATTTTTCCGAGGAGCTCGCACAAGGCGCCCAATACTGCTGTCCCCAACTAGCTGAGTTTTAGTGAGTTCTTGCGTTTGAGAGAGGTAGCCCCATTCAGGGCACCAATCGAGATAAATAGCGGAAGCTCCCTATTTAACCCGCCATGGGCTATGTCGACCAGGAGGATGAAGCAGCATAGAAAGAGCAAGAATTGCAGCTCGGAATCCGTTTTCGACATCTTCCAAGCGCGCCAGAGAGAGACAAGAAGCAAGCCTATTAGCGCCCCACCACCAAGCCACCCCAATTCGACGATAGCCTGCACCAAAACGTTGTGCACCTCATATCCACGTAAACATCCCAGTTCGGAGAAGGCACCAAGTCCATATCCAAAAAGCCCGACACTGGGAGCAAGGGCTATGGCATCCATGTAGAGCGCTTCTCGTATGACCACGGAGTTACGCAAATTAACTTTCAGTGTGCAACTCGGCATTTGCCGTTGCTCATTCGATAAATCTTGGGGAGGAACTAAGTAACGTGGCGTAGTGTCAATGCGTTGGCTGGGGCCCTTGTCCTCCTGCCCATTTTCCGAGGAATGGACCTGCTTGTCGGTTTTCCCCTGAGGCAACTGCGAAATGTCCGACTTTGGGAGTTCCCAAAGGTATCCCAGCAACACTGATGATAGGCTGTGTTGCGCCGTAACTCCCGCGCCGACAGACAACATGAACAAAGGTAGGAATATTATAGCTGCTCGTCGTGCTTGGGATGCGAGCGCAAGAAGCAGCGCGAGGGCGGTTAGCGCCAGCGAGAAGCGAACGGTCGCGCATGCGAGAACAAAGGAGGAGATCGCGACCGTAACCGCCGAAAATGCACATAGCCTTTTGCCAAGTCTCTCGATGGAGAACAGACAGCAAATGACAAAGTATCCAAGCGAAAGAGAGAAAACGTTCACAGCATGGTCGAAACCAAATACGATTGGACGCTCGAGACCCCACGAAACCTTCAATTCGAGCATAGTCGCGGGTATTCCGATTAAGAGCACGCCCGCTGAAGTCCAGAAACAGGCCATACGGACGGCTTTTAGATCATCGAATTGGATTACCCTTCCTGCTGCGTAGGCTAAGAATGCTGTCGTCAGCATCAGTCCGTACGCTTTGAGGTTGGCTGGCGCGGGATTGACGAAATAGGATCCGACGAGACAGGCCATAAATGCGCCGAACAATACGTCGGTAGGATCTATATCTAAGCCCCTAGTAAACCCGACCGTTGCCAAAACGAGCGATGGCAAAATCAGAATCCCCGCGGTCACGTAACTATTTCCTGGACTTTCCCATAATCCGTAAAAAAGCACCAGAAGTGGTGAACTCGAAACCGCAAATGCGTAGGCCGCGGCCGCCGTGGTTTGAGGCGACAAATTGATAATCTGAAATTGGCGATAGTCAGTCACTTGAGAGAGGGCGTCCCTGCCAGGTAGATATAGCTAAAGTTCCGCTATTTTCTGGTAGACTATAGACAATTTGGTCTTGAGCTGACTACCAATTTTGTGGATATACGACGTGAAGCAGTGGAGGGGGCATCATGCGCGGATGCGGGTTGTTCTGGCGATGATCAGGTTTGGTCTGCTTGGTTGTGGACGAATTGCAAAGCGCCATTCTGAATTATTGGCCGGCAACCATATCAATGGTGCAGAGCTTGTCGCCGTTTGCGATTGTGAGCGAGTTCGGGCGGACAGCCTCGCTGCGAGGTTCGGCGTGTCCGCTCACTACGACATCGATGATTTACTGTCGCGCAAGGACATAGACGCTGTCGCCGTGCTCACGCCGAGCGGTCTGCATCCTCAACACGTGATCGCTTGTGCTAGAGCGGGAAAGCATGTTGTCGTTGAAAAGCCGATGGCATTGCGATTACAGGATGCAGACGATATGATCCGCGCTTGCGATGAGCGGGGCGTGAAGCTCTTCGTCGTCAAGCAGAACCGCTTCAATGTCCCTATCGTCAAAGCGCGTGAGGCACTCGATGCGGGACGGTTCGGCAAGCTCGTCCTGGGCACCGTCCGCGTCCGCTGGTGCCGAGATCAGGCCTATTACGATCAGGATTCTTGGCGCGGTACCTGGGCCTTTGATGGCGGCGTGCTCACGAACCAAGCGAGCCATCACATTGATATGCTGGAATGGTTCTTTGGCGAGGTCGTGAGCGTCCATGCCCGCAGTACGACCGCACTCGTAAAAATCGAAACCGAGGATACGGCGGTAGCGACTTTGAAATTCCGCAATGGCGCCTTGGGTGTCATCGAAGCAACCACAGCCACGCGTCCCGCAGACCTCGAAGGCTCTCTGTCGATTCTCGGCGAGAAGGGAACGGTTGAGATTGGGGGCTTTGCCATGAACAAGATTCGGCAGTGGAAGTTTGTCAATGAACTGCCGTCGGACAAAGAGGTAGTCGAAAAGTTTTCCGTCAATCCGCCGAACGTTTACGGCTTCGGGCACCAAGCCTATTATCAGCACGTGATTGAGTGCCTCGCAGACCGTGGCGCGGCACTGGTTGATGGCTTGGAAGGCCGCAAGAGCCTGGAGCTGATTTCGGCGCTTTATGAGTCCATCGAGACGGGGCAAGAGGTGGCTCTCCGCTTTATGCCGCGTCGCGGTAGGCTCGGCATCGTTTCGTGAACAGACCCGATGTGCACAACGCCGGCATTCGCGACGTCGATTTCGGCGCTCGTGTGAAGGTGATACTGCCTTGCAACTTATACGAGTGCATTATCGGCGATGACTGCTTCATCGGGCCTTTTACCGAAATCCAGAAGAGCGCAGTCGTAGGCGCGCGAACGCGCGTGCAGTCGCACTCTTTTATCTGCGAACTCGTCACCATCGGCGAGGATTGCTTCATCGGACACGGCGTGTTGTTCATCAACGATACCTTTGCGAGCGGTGGACCAGCTCGTGGTCGCAAGGAACTATGGTCCGAGACGAAAATTGGCAATCGCGTCTCCATTGGTTCCAACGCTACGATTATGCCAGTCACAATCGTTGACGACGTCGTGATCGGGGCGGGTTCGGTGGTGACGAAGGACATTACGGTGGCAGGCACCTACGCCGGCAATCCGGCGCGGCGACTTCCGGTCGCGAAATAGGGGGGCGCATGGGGGTACCTTTCGCGGATCTTCAGCTTCAATATCAAAATATCAAAGGAGAGATCGATGCGGCTATCGCGAGCGTAATCCGCGATAACGCCTTCATCCGCGGCGTTTATGTCGATGCTTTTGAGCGCGACTTTGCCAAATGCGCGTCTGTAGAGCATTGCGTATCGTGCGCTAATGGCACTGATGCGCTCTATCTGGCGATGGTGGCGCTCAAAGTGAAGCCCGGCGACGAGGTGATCACCACGGCACATTCATGGATCTCCACGGCGGCAATGATCACGCATGCCGGTGCTACCGTAAGGTTTTGCGATACTGATGGAAAGACATTCACCATTGACCCGGCGGCAATAGAAGCTGCCATTACGCCACGTACGGTCGGCATCATTCCGGTCCATCTTTACGGCCAATCGGCTGACATGGATGCGATCATGGCGATCGCAAGGAAGCATGGGTTGTGGGTGATCGAGGACTGCGCCCAGGCGCACCTCGCGGAATTCAAGGGACAGCAGGTCGGGACTTTTGGCCAGGCGGCGACTTATTCGTTCTATCCCGGCAAGAATCTTGGCGCGATGGGCGACGCCGGCGCGGTTGTCACTAATGATGCGGCTCTGGCCGAGCACATCGCGATGCTAGCCCGCCACGGCGGGCTAGTTAAACATCAACACCAGATCGAGGGCATCAACAGCCGTCTAGATGGATTGCAGGCTGCGATACTGTCGGCCAAGTTGCCTCATCTCGTGAAGTGGACGAACGCGCGCCATGATGCCGCCAAGCTATATGATGTCGCGTTGAAACAAATCGAAGGCATTGAGGTCCCTCAAGTCGCGCTGGGGCGAAGTCACGTTTATCATCTTTACACGATCAAGCATCCGAGGCGCGCCGCGCTTGCGAAGCATTTGAGCGAAAAGGGAATCCAGACTGCAATCAATTATCCGACCGCGCTACCGCTGCTGCCAGCCTATCGTCGCTTTGGGCACAGGCCCGAGCAGTTCCCGAATGCCTATGCGGATCAGAACAGTATTTTATCGCTGCCGATGTTCGCGGAGATCAGTCGCGAGCAGCAGCGGGAAGTCATCGAGGCGGTTTGCGAATTTTGTCGCCTCTAGAGTGCTGCGTGCTGCGCGGTGAGATCGAGGTCCAGCACGATCGTGTCGAACTCAATGGAATCGTGCGGCGCGTCCGCTCGCGAGAGAGCTTTAACGTTCCACGGCGGTCGGTTTTGGTCTCGAGCCTGCTCGATAGGCTCTCCACCAGCCACGACGTAGCCTCATCGGGTGCTCGAAGCTTTGATTGCCATAAACGCGCTAATCCGACCCGCCGCGAGCGGTGCCGCGCTCGCCGAGCTTCTCGCGGTCTCCGTCGACGACGCGGCGTTCCCTGGATTTGCTGCCGCCAAATTCCGATCGGTTTTTTCTCGGCGTGTTAGTCCCTGTGCCGGGCCTCTCGTAAAAATCAAGACAGAGACAACGTAGCAGTATTCTATCGGAAAGGATGTCGCGGGTCGTGCGACTTTCGTTCGGTTACGACCCTGCGGCAGCTTTTTGTTTGGTTCGTTCGCCGACTGCCAAAATGATTTCTTCTGTCCCCTTGAGCTCTGCAGGGCATTCAACGCCAAGTTGCAGCCGACTATTGTTCTCAATAGAGCTTTGCAATTCGTGCGCAGCAGGGGAGCAGGAGTAAATGGTTACTCGGTAGAGGTCGAGAGCGAAAGGACTATAACCTTGTTCGACATTCCATCCTGATCTTCGGAGCACCCAAGCCAACTGCTTTGCCAAATTTAGAGCACTAGCCTTATTGCAGGCGATGAATACGGAATTCTTTGCCTTCGATCTTAGATCTACGAATATTCGGCTTAACTCTGTGGAGCCGAGCGTCTGCTGGGCTTCTTCGGAGGACGGGACCGTGTGGTGACCGCTCGAGATGAGATAAGTATCATAAAGAAAGAGGCCGCAAACTACTAAACCGAGAGACCAGGTTCTGGTGGCCCTTGAGAGCATCTGTACCCCGAGAAATGACAAAATTTCAGGACAAGCTTGGCAGTCTCAGCTGCGTGAACGGATTGCCGCTCCCCGCCTCACGCCGTCATTCGTTAGGCCCAAACTTTCCACCTCGCCAGTAATGTGGATTGTAATGTGTAGTCTGACCACTTCAATTAGTTTTCTCCGAATGGCACGACGGCGCCCGCTAAGTGATTGCCCTAACATACTAACCACACGTCCTTGTTCGATGTCCGGACGGTCAGGCCTGACGTTGGCGGACGATTTTGTCTGCCAGTCTCTTAGTGGCCTGCAGTAGGTATGTGTTTTAGGTATCGATCGAGCGGCAGCCCACTCACGCGGACCATCGGCCGATTTATAGGCCAAATATAAACACCGATAGTTTGTGCGACAGGAAACGGGAGGTTGATGATAAGATTAGAAAAACTCATAATAGACGTCGGCGCGACGAAAGGTGACTTACGTCAGGGACATTTCCGTCAAGAAGGCGCGGTAGGTCAGCTTGATTCCGTCCTGTAGGGACGTGTGCGCGCGCCAGCCGAGTGCCGCGAGGCGGCTGATGTCGAGCAGCTTCTGCGGCGTGCCATCCGGGCGCGAGGGGTCGAACGTGATCTCGCCGCGATACCCGACCGCGGCGGCGACCACGCGGGCGAAGTCGGCGATGGTAACGTCCTCGCCGGTGCCGATATTGATCAGCTCCGCCCCGGAATAAGTCTTCATGAGGTGCACGCAGGCGTCTGCCATGTCGTCGGCATGGAGGAATTCGCGCCGCGGCGTGCCGGTGCCCCAGACCGTGACGCATCTGGCGCCGGCGACCTTGGCTTCGTGAAAGCGCCGGATCAGGGCGGCGACCACGTGGCTGTACTCGGGATGATAATTGTCGCCGGGACCATAGAGGTTGGTCGGCATCACGCTGATGAAGTCGCTGCCATACTGGCTGCGATAGGCCTCCGCCATCTTGATGCCGGCGATCTTGGCAATCGCATAGGGCTCGTTGGTGGGCTCGAGCGGACCGGTCAGCATCGAGTCCTCGCGCAGCGGCTGGCTCGCGAGCTTCGGATAGATGCAGGAGGAGCCCAGGAACATCAGCTTCTCGGCACCATTCAGATGCGCGGCGTGGATCACGTTGGCCGCGATCGCGATGTTGTCGTAGATGAACTCGGCGCGCAGCGTGTCGTTGGCGGCGATGCCGCCGACCTTGGCGGCGGCGAGGAACACCACCTGCGGCCGCATTTTCGCGAACCAGTCGAACACGGCGGCCTGGTTGCAGAGATCGACCTCGCGCCGGTCCACCGTGACGAGCTTGACGTCCTCCCGCGCGAGCCGGCGCACCAGCGCGCTGCCGACCATGCCGCGATGGCCGGCGACGTAGACGCTCTTGCCCTTCAGCTCAAACGGTGCGTTTGCCATTGGCGACGTCCCGTTTGGCCTCGGCCAGATCGCTCGCCATCATCTCCTCGACGAGCTGGGCAAACGTCCGCTTCGGCTTCCAGCCGAGCTTGTCGCGGGCCTTGCTGGCATCGCCGATCAGGAGCCCGACCTCGGTGGGGCGGAAGTAGATCGGATCGATCCGCACCACAATCTTGCCGCTCTTGGCATCGACGCCGGTCTCCTCGACGCCCTTGCCGCGCCATTCGATGCGGCGGTCGACCTGCGCGAAGCAAAGCTCGACCATCTCGATCTCGCCGGTGGCGAGCACGAAGTCGTCGGGCGCATCGGCCTGCAGGATCATGTGCATGACCTCGACATAATCCTTGGCATGGCCCCAGTCGCGCTTGGCCTCGAGATCGCCGAGGTAGAGTGTGTCCTCGAGCTCGATGCGGGCAAGGGCACGTAGCGAGCAATCTGCAACACTGTCTGCGTACCATTTGAACATAACGGACGCTTTGGTCAACCCCAAGGATAATTTCCGCACAGCCGGAAAGGCTCCGGAATGCGTATAACCGGAAAGGCTCGGGAATGCGTATCGTTATTTGCCTCTGTGCGAGAAGGTTCCCGCTGCGCCCGCCTCGAGCGTCGGGTGGCTGGACGTAGCCGGATTGATCCTACGACTGAGCGCGGCGACCGATTAACATAGTAAAAAATTCCAAGCGGTTCTTGGGCATCCTGCGCCCCTGCCGTCGCTGGCAAACAGACCGAGAATCTGTGCTGGTATCGCAGCTCCCGTCCGGGTAAGCATAGCCGCGCATGCAGTTGTTACTGAGATGCTTTTATCAAGCAGGTCAGCTCAGATCAGACGACTAGAAGGGGTAGCAGATGGGACAAATTGGGGTAACAGGACTTTAGTGAGAAGAACGTCCTGTCCTACTATTTTTCATCTCTTAAGCCGAACAAGCCAATAGATGCGTGAATATATGTCAGAAAACAAGAAGCCCGGTGAAGCGAATTTTGATGCTTGTTGAGCTTGTCAGACTAATGGCGCCTCTTTCTCATCTCACCTTGCGCAAACTCCTCATCGCGCTCCACGACCTCCTGGCGACCACGGCGGCGCTGTTCGTCGCGTTCTATCTGCGGTTCGAGGGCAGTGAGGGCTTTGTCGACCGTCTGCCGTTGCTATTCCAGATCTTGCCCTACTTCCTCGCCTTCAGCGTGGTCGTGTTCTTCATCTCCAACCTGACTGATACGAAGTGGCGCTTTATCTCGCTGCCCGATGCGCTGAACATCATCCGAGTCGCGACCGTGCTGACGGTGGCGCTCCTCGTTCTCGACTACGTCTTCGTCGCCCCCAACGTTCGCGGTGCCTTCTTTCTCGGCAAGGTGACGATCGTTCTTTACTGGTTCCTTGAAATTTCCTTCCTCAGCGCGTTGCGCCTGACCTATCGCTATTTCCGCTATACCCGTGTGCGCCGCCACGCCCGGATCGACAATGCCGCGCCGACGCTTCTGATCGGCCGCGCCGCGGATGCCGAGGTGCTCTTGCGCGGCATCGAGAGCGGGGCCATTAAGCGCCTCTGGCCGGTCGGTGTGTTGTCGCCATCGCGCGCGGACCGCGGCCAAACCATCCGCAATGTGCCGGTGCTGGGCGGCCTTGACGATCTCGAGGATATCAACAGCGATTTCGCCAAGCGCAACAAGGCGATCGCCCGCGTCATCATGACGCCGTCCGCCTTCGAGCCCGAGTCTCATCCGGAGTCGATCCTGATGCGGGCGCGCAAGCTCGGCATGATCGTCAATCGCATGCCCTCGCTCGAGAGCGGTGACACGCCGCGGCTCACCGCAGTTGCGGTCGAGGACCTGCTGTTGCGGCCGAGCGAGAAGATCGATTACGCACGCCTGGAAGCCCTCATCGCGGGCAAGGCGGTGATCGTCACCGGCGGCGGCGGCTCGATCGGTGCCGAAATCTGCGAGCGCCTCGTCGCCTTCGGCGCGACGCGTCTTCTCATCGTCGAGCACTCCGAGCCGGCGCTTTACGCGGTTACGGAAGCGCTTGCGGCACATGGTGCCGCTGCTGCGATCGAAGGCCGGATCGCCGATATCCGCGACCGCGAGCGCATCATGCGCGTGATGGCCGAGTTCAAGCCGGACATCGTGTTCCACGCCGCGGCGCTCAAGCACGTGCCGATCCTCGAGCGCGACTGGAGCGAGGGGGTCAAGACCAACATCTTCGGCTCGATCAACGTGGCCGACGCTGCGCTAGCCGCCGGCGCCGATGCCATGGTGATGATCTCGACCGACAAGGCGGTCGAACCCGTGTCGATGCTCGGCCTGACCAAGCGCTTCGCGGAAATGTATTGCCAGGCGCTCGATCACGACCTCGCGGTCGGGGCCGGCGGCGGCAGGCCGCCGATGCGGCTGATCTCGGTCCGGTTTGGCAATGTGCTGGCGTCGAACGGCTCGGTGGTACCGAAGTTCAAGGCCCAGATCGAGGCCGGTGGCCCGGTGACGGTGACGCATCCCGACATGGTCCGCTACTTCATGACCATCCGCGAGGCCTGCGATCTCGTCATCACGGCGGCGACGCACGCCCTTGGCACGCAGCGTTCAGATGTATCCGTCTACGTGCTCAACATGGGCCAGCCGGTCAAGATCGTCGATCTGGCCGAGCGCATGATCCGATTGTCCGGCCTCCAGCCCGGCCACGACATCGATATCGTGTTCACGGGGATGCGGCCGGGCGAGCGGCTGAACGAGATTCTATTCGCCTCAGAGGAACCGGCGGCCGAGATCGGTATCGCTGGCATCATGGCCGCGCAGCCGAACCAGCCGCCGATGCAGGTCCTGCGCAAATGGATCACGGCGCTCGAACAGGCAATCGCGCGCGACGATCGGATCACCATCCGGACCATCCTGAAGGATGCCGTTCCGGAATGCGGGTCAACAGCGGCCTGACCATGCAGTCTCTCAGCAAGATCGTCGTCGCAAGCCAGCATTATCCCCCGGATCCGAGCACGACCGCAACGATCATGGAGGAGATCGCCTGCCGGCTGGCGGAGGAACACGAGGTTCTGGTGTTGTCGGGCTCCCCCGGCGAACTGCCTTCGTCGCAGGCTGGCCCGCGCAAGCCGCGCATCCTCGCCGTCAGGAACCGGACGACTGGGAAGGCGGCGCTCGTGCGGCGCGCCGTAGCCGAGCTGCTTTTCGTGGTACGCGCCTTCTTCGCGCTGATGCGCGAGCTGCGACGCGGCGACGTCGTGCTCACCGTGACTGCGCCGTTCATGCTGCCTTACGCGGTGGCGGTTGCTGCGAAACTCAAAGGCGCACGATCGGCCCTGATCATGCACGACCTTTTTCCCGACGTCCTCGTCATGGCCGGCCTCCTGAAAGCTGGTTCGATCATGACCAGGGCGATGCGCGCCGCCAACGTCCTAATGTTTCGCGCGCTCAATGTCGTAATCACTATCGGGCGCGACGCGGAACGACCGCTACTTTCCTATCAAGGCATGACCCGGAGCAAGATCCGCTTCATTCCGAACTGGGCGACGCTGGCGCCGGCGCCACGTCCCCTGACGACCGGCAATCCGTTTCGCCGGGCGCTGACGGCCCGCTTCGTCGTTGGCCTGTCGGGTAATCTTGGGTTCACGCATGATCCGGACATCGTGTTCGCAGCAGCGCGCCTGCTGAAAAACGACTCCGACATTCACTTCCTACTCTCCGGCTGGGGCATCGGATTCGAGCGGCTGAAGCAATTGCAGACTGATGCCGACCTGCCGAATGTCAGCTTCGTGCCGCGGGTTGAGGAGGCACAGCTCGAGGCATTTCTGGCTGCAGCTGATCTTTGGATCATTCCATACCGGAAGGACGTCGCCGGGGTTTCGGTGCCTAGCCGATTCTACAACCTGCTGGCAGTTGGCCGTCCAGTGGTGATCGTCTCAGAGCCGGAAGCCGAGGCCGCATTAACGGTTGTGGAGAACGGACTCGGCTGGGTCGTGACGCCGGGCCGGCCCGATCAACTGGCGGAGACGATCCGCATGGCGTCCCGCTCCGACGTCGGCGCTGTCGCTGCGCGTGCGGTAAGGGTCGCCTCAAAGTTCAATCTGGCCACTGCCATGGATGCCTACGCCGGCGTAATCAATGAATTGTTGCGCAGTCCGGACATGAGAGGACAACAATGAGTGAGAGCAAGTTTGTTGCAGTGGGTGAGGCGACGACACCAGATAAAACAAGTCGCTCACGCTCAGAAAACATACGCGAGTTTCTATCAGCGATCTCGAATTTCAGTCCGCGGTCCAAGCGCGAGTTCTAGACTTTCATCCATGTCGAGGGGAGCATGCCATCCGATCGACAGAGCCGATGAAGTATCGATCTCCAGCGAACCTATTAGACTATCTCGCAATGTTGGCCTGAAAGTTCTTACGGCAAAATCCAAGAGGCGTATCGGAACAGGCAACAAAATGGCCGGTCGATTCATCGCGTGGCCCATTCGCCGAATGAATGCCGCTAGTGATATTTGCTCCGCGTCTGCAACGAGATACGTCTTGCACGCAATGCGCTGCTCGAAATCGATCAACCTGGAGATGAAAGAGGCGAGATTTTGAACCCCAATAAAAGCTCTCCGGTTGTTGAGTAATCCAAAGGGGAGCGGAACTCCCATTTTGATTGCTGCAGCCAGTTGACGGAAGTTCGCGCCTGCTTCCCGCCCATACACAAGTGGAGGGCGCACGATAGAAACACTCATTTGAGAGTTTCCCGCGAGTTCTTGTAGACTTAGCTCAGCAGCAGCCTTGGACTGTCCGTAAACACCGCGGGGAAGAAATCGATCATTCTCACTAAATGGTCCTCGCTGATCGGTACAACTGCCGTTTACCAATATGCTGCTTAGGAAGATAAATCTTCGTACATTCGCGTGCGAGGCAGTCCGCGCAAGTTGCAGGGTGCCTTCCGCGTTTATCTGCCTGTATAGTTCTTCGGCGTGCTCCTCGTTCGGATGATGTACCCGCGCTGCCAAATGGACGACAGCGTCAACTCCGGCTACGGCCGTCTCCCAATTGGTGGTAGGTCCGATCGAGCCTACGGCGATTTCGTTCTCTAGGACTGCACCCGTGCGAACCGCGCGCCGAACTACGTAGCCCTGAGTTTCAAGCATTTGTACAAGACAGCGTCCAACAAATCCATTCGCCCCCGTAACGAGTACAGTTTGCCTTTTCATTGTGTGATGTTACCTAGACTGCAGGCGATAGGCCAGCCTTTCTCAAAGTGCCTTATCGATTGCATCGACCACAAGGATGGCGGAACGTTCATTGAGGTGCTGACCGTCAGGCCATCGCAATTGACCCCGATCCACTTGGAGAGGAAGGAACGGCAGGCTTGGATCGACTGTCCTGTGGAAGATTTCTTGCTGATGTCGAGCAAGTGGAGAATTCTCAATCGCGTCTGGCATGGGTAGCCAAACGAAATAGACTTGTACTCCTCTCGCGCGCAAACTCTCGGCTGCCGACGAAAGCGCTTCCGAGGTTCGACGTATTTGGTTCGTTCGGCTTGTGTTGCTCCAATCTCTAAGCGCGCCTGCTGGAACAGCGAACGGTGGAGGAACTGCTTCTAATAGTATCTCGCCGCGGCGAGATGCATACATTCTTCTCAATGCCGATGGTGAGAAGCCGTACACCAATGAAACCAATGTTCTGACTGGCCGGATATGAGGTGCAAGCTTTGCAAAATTGAAGGGCGACGGCTTGTAATGTTCGACCAGTTCGTTGTTTGGGGCACGTTCCAGGACGTTCGTTTCGACCAGAACTGTACGTGGCAGAACGCGCTGATTAGCGACAATGCGAAGTCCTGTCTCGGGACTGTCACCAGCGATCGCGATATTTCGGACGCCCTTTTCCGAAAAGTAGTCTTGCGTCAGTCGATACATCAACGATGAACCGACGAGTATCGTCTCTGCGCTCGGGTCTCTCAGATAATCATCGAGTGTGTTTGCGGTGTCCTCGTTCGTCGTAAATGCCTGGATGCGTGGAAGCGGTCCGCATAAGTAATCAATCAGCATCAGGCCAATTGTAAGCGCCAGGGCCGTGCAACTCGCTTTTGCTGCCCAATGTCTGGCCGCGGTTGGCTCTAGCTGGACGAGATCGGGCGCCACGCTGAGTCTCCTAAAACTGAAAGTAGATAAACGAAGCTGCTGGGCCGGGCTCAAGGAGTGCGAGACAGACCATTACGCCGTAAACAAATGGTTCGAACTTCAGCAGAAGCGGATACTTCTTCTGGTCTCCCAATATGTGTTGCATAATGGCAGGTAGGCAGTAGGCCAGGACAAGCCAATAGAATCTCTTAGGAAGTGCGGGATTGAACGGCTTGTGGAAGATGCCAGAGAGAAAGCCTGTGGCTGTAGTGAAATCAGGGAAACGGAAGAAGACCCAGGCCAAACTTACGAGAGTGAACGTGACTGCAACTCGCAGTGCTCTCGTGATTTGTGAGTATTTATGACCTTGCTGGTAGTAAGCGGTCTCAATTCGGAGGAATGGCCGCTCTGCGACGAGAAGAAGCCCGTGCATCGCGCCCCAAGTCAGATAGCTGAGGCCGGCTCCGTGCCAAAGACCGCCCAGCAGCATGACAATCATAAGGTTCACATAAGTCCTGAGCTCGCCGCGACGGTTCCCGCCCAATGGAATGTAGAGGTAGGTGCGGAGCCAGGTCGAGAGCGAAATATGCCAGCGCGTCCAGAATTCGGAAAATGAGGCCGAGATGTAGGGCAGGTTGAAATTGATTGGCAATCGATATCCAAAAAGCAGCGCGAGACCGATCGCAATCGCGGAATATCCGAAGAAGTCAGAATAGATCTGGAAACTGTAAATGAAGATCAGCGTGAGTCGATCAAAACCGCTTAGACTGTCCGGCGTGTTCATGAACGTCGCGAGCTGATTAAGATTGTTCGCGGCAAACAGCTTAAAGAAGTATCCGCAGATCAGCCACCGACCGGCGTCGAGGAGGGGAACATCACTGAGTCTCTTCGCCTCTATTTGAGGCAAGAACTGAAAGGACCGCGCGATCGGTCCCGAGACGAGCTGAGGGAAGAAGATAATATAGAGAAACGTCTCCCAAATATTGGGACGAGCAGTTTTCTTAGCGGATGTGTCCACAAGTAGGCTGATGTTGTGAAAAACAAAAAAGGAAATTCCGATCGGAAGTGGCAACGCTAACAGAGCTGAAAGTCCAGTCGCCGCAGCGAAGTCTACTGGCTCAATGAAAAGCAGTTTATATTTGAAAAACGCAAGCAGGGAGAGATTGAAGGTGACGCCCCAAAACACATAACGAGAGGCAATCAGAAACAGGTATGTGCCCACGACCGCCAAGATTAGCAGTGGAAGCATTCTGGCTTGGTCGATCGCGTAGAAGGCGATGCTACCGCCGACGAGGATGGCAACCTGGAACCTGCGGAATGGCGGCAGGTAGTAGACGCAAAAGATGACCGTGACGAACGTAACGAAAGTCCAAGACGTAAACAGCATTCGGCGCGGCTCGATGTGAAAGGGCCATGTCCTACCACTTCAACCGCACCGAGGGCAACTCGGAGCCGATCTGAAAAGCCCGGCGTCGATTTTCGGTGACCTGCTCCTGCGTATTTCCTCCAGATGGAGTTAGAGTCCGGCCCGAAGAAGGACGGACAGATGAAGCGAGCAAGGTTCACGGAAGAGCAGATTATCGCAGTGTTGAAGGAGCATGAGGCTGGGGCAAAGACG
>Ga0209589_1001230_pt1 | contig 41458 bp, 30 predicted proteins | sample CowpeawhiteBW_FD_187525 | JGI IMG/M metagenome (GOLD analysis project Ga0209589, IMG submission 187525) | Root nodule microbial communities of legume samples collected from California USA - Cow pea white BW (SPAdes) (version 2) | ecosystem: Host-associated > Plants > Roots > Nodule | place: USA...
TACTGGCTGACTTATAGGCCTCGGTTCTTTTTTAACCGAGGCCAAAAACCTCTTCATATTACCTCGGTTCAAAAACACCCGAAGCCAAAAGTGCTGACGCTGATGGCCTTTTTGAAATTTTGGTTACTGGGCTGCCTTATAGGCTTCGGTTCTTTTGCAACCGAGGCCTAAAACCTTTTACTACACCGGTTTTGCACACACCCGAGGCAATATAGTTGGACGAAATTACAAAAATGCCACCGCCTCCTTATAGGCTTCGGTTCCGCTATAACCGAGGCCTATAAGGCGAAGTAAAATGTCAAATCTGCACTAGTGCATGATTTTGTTTTGTTTTTGGTGGCATAGTCCTGAGAGTCTATCTTGGTGTGTATAGTGATTTGCCGCAAGGTATGAAATCTTCATTGTTAAATTTTAATGACAAGTTTTTTATTACAAATAATGCTTATTTCATCTTAATGAAGTCTTTCTTGGTGTGTATGATTTTTAATGAACTAAGTACTTTGATAGGTGCATGAATACTAGTTTTCTGAATAGGTTGATTAAAACTGTCTGATTTTTTTTGGTGATGACCTGTGTGCACATCAGTGATGACTTGTGCTGCATTTTTTGCAATAATGTGGTATCACTCAATTTTTTGAACTTCAATACTATATCAATCAATACGTTTTTATGGGGTGATTCACTTTCGATAATCTGTGTTGATTTGTAATTATTTCTTTCACGTGGTTTCATCTGCAAGTGGATTAAACATGTGTGATGTGTTGGTGATGGCTTGTGTGCACACAAGTGATGACCTGTGCTGCATTTTTTGCAATCATGTGGTATCACTCAATATTTTGAACTTCCATATTATACCAGTCAATAGTTGTTTATGGAGTGATTCACTTTGGATAATCTGTGTTGATTTGTAATTATCTCTTTGATGTGGTTTCATAGCCAAGTTGATTACACTTGTATGATTTATTGGTGATGACATGTTTGCTCACAAGTGATGACATGTGTTGAATTTTTTGAAAGCATGTGGTATGACTCAATTTTTTGATCTTTCATGTCATACTAGTCAATAGTTGATTATGAGGTGATTAAGTATGGGTAATATATGTTGATTTGTAATTATTTCTTTCATGTGGTTTCATACCCAAGTGGATTAAACATGTCTGATTTGTTGGTGATGACTTGTGTGCACACAAGTGATGACCTCTGCTGCATTAAGTGATTATGTGATAAGTGTTTTATGCACGAGTGGTAGTTGTTCAAAGTGAGAAGAATTACGTTGAAGTAAGTTTGAGTGCTGACATTGTGCTTACTTGAGTTATGTATTCAGGTGATAAGTATGAATGCAAGCAGTGAGCGAAGTGATTTCAGTGTTGACCGCAAGGTATGATATATTTTGGAGTTCAATTTATTTTGAAATTTGTTATGATAAAAATGACATAACTGTATTTTTTTTATTGTTCCATATTTTTTTTAGGCATTCATGCCGGACAAAATTGATTGGTAGTTTGAATAAGAAGTTAATAGAGGAACAAAAGTCATTTATTCGAGGAATGCCATTTGGATGATTGGTTAAGTTGAAAGAGTCTGTGAAAATATCTAGGAATCTTTTGAGTCCGTTAATTAGTAGGTGGGTGAAAAGGTTGGGGGGGGGGGGTTCACATGAGTACATAAATGGTTGGATTTACCTATTTAGATTTATGTCTTGGTCTAGGTTTGAGGGTGGTTGGTGAGAACATTGATTTAAACCAGGAAGGGTTAAATAGTGATTCAAAGAATTTATTTGGAGCTGCCAAACTTGTTCATATTGAAATGGTATATGATTACATTTTAAAACATATTAAAGAGCTTTGTTTAGAGCATTTTGGTAAGCTTTATGTTTTGTTAGCAATTTATGAGTTTTTGTTGCCCAATCGTAGTGGAACTATTTTTTCTATGTTGTTCAACATTATTGATGACCTTGGTAGTATTGGGAAATTTAGTTGGGGTCAAGTGGTGTATGAGTATTTGGTTAGGAGTATTTGTTAAGCTAAATTGTTCTTGAAGGAGAAACAAAGTACCAAACACTTCCATGTAGCTAGATGTGTTTATTTGTTACAAGTAGTGTATGTTAAATTAATTTCAAGCTCATTTGATAACTTTAAAATATTTGGTTATGAGTTTTGACTGATTTTGATTACAATGGTGGCAGTTATGGTCTTTTGACCATTTTTTGATTTCGAATTTAAAGGATTGTCAGCGCACAACCAAGTTTCCCAGAATCTTGCATTGGATGGAAATGAAAGTAGGGGACAATCTAATTAAAAGGAGTTTGACAAATAACACTGTAAGTTCGAGTTTTTTTTTGTATGATTTTTTTTTTGAAATGTGTCATGTATACTTATTGATGGTTGTTGTGAATTGATGCAGGTTGTTGTAGATGTGGCTGCCTCTGCAGAAGAGCTGATCAATTCCTTCGTTAAAGAAGGTTTTGAGGTTTATGGACGTCGAAATAAGGGTAGTAAAATAGTTAACTTAATTAAAGTTGTTAAACATCAAGAAAGTGTGCTAGGGGAATTGCAAAAAGAACTTTTAGACTTGAATGCAATGATGATTGAGAGGAAGAACCAACGTTAGCAGAATGAGGGCAAACTGAAGTTTTCTGAGTTGGGTGAACCATGTGTTGGTGATTTGCATACACCCAATTCCAACTACCTCAAGGGCTTTATTGAATTTGGCGATTCTGGTGAGAGGAGTCATGTCGAAGAAGTACATTTTCCAAATCAGGAAGCACAAGAATCCGAACATAGCAATATGTATGTGCGACGAAGGGATGGTCCTCGGATGCGTGTCAAGAGTTTTGCAATAAGAACTCCTTTTGCAACATATAGTAGGAGGAAGCACCATAAGTAGTTGATTTAGAAAATTTATGTTTGTTGTAGTTAGGATTTATATTGCTAACTTTCGTATTTTTTATGTGTTGACTTTGTGGAAGTGATTTATGACAATTTTTTTGTTTGGCTTACTGATTGATTTATGAAATTCTGAGTGGTTTATGTGAAGTTATAGCTGAATGTTGTTCATCCTAATTTTTATTGAGTGCAAATAAAGTTTATAGCATGTAAACAATTAATATGTATGTGGTCAGGAATTTAGTAATATTGGTTACCACACAGATCACAAATAAGTAATTATGTGCAAGATGTTGTTCACAAGTCAACACTTAATATATCATTGATCTACATTTAAAAATTTGAGAGTTATCATGTCTTGCATGCTTTACCAATTATAACACACCGGGTTAATATATAATATGTGATGTAGGACTTGTGAACCAAATAGCCCATACCAAAATTGATGTTCTTCAAAAAAGTTTACTCTAATCTAATACCATATTTTTTCTACATGTACAAATTTTTTGCCCCAGGTCACTACTTAATAATTCTTGAGTCATCATATAATTTTAATAGAGATAAGAAGAATATCATGTTGGAGTTGTGGATGAATTATCCCACACGAAGTTTGTTGATGTTCAATATGTTTCATATACGCAATTAAGGTGTTATATTTAATTAAATATGGACTACTTATTGACACTCTTACCCAAATACCTTATATTATGAGTGTGTACAAAATGTGAAGCGTAGATCAACACTTAATAGTGGAATGGTCAGTATTTAAAATTATCAGAGTTATGATGTTTTTCCTCTTTTATCAATTATCACACACCTAGTTTGGTAAGGTTTTTATTCGTAGAATATATGTTAGTAAGTTTTATTAATTAAAAGATAGTGGGCTTAGTAGAGACCACGAATTTTGAAGGTGAGCAAAATGTTTAGTGTAGGTCAGCACTTAATACTTGATTGATAAACATTTATTATTGTGATAGTTGGCATGTATGTTATGTTCCACTTGTACCACAATTTTCCCACAGCTTCATCATGGGCAATATCCTACATTATATTTTATTCAATTCATGTGATTAATAACATGCTTGCAAAAAATGCAACAAAAGTTTAATCAACCTGAGTATGAAACCACATGACAAACATAATTACAAATCGACACAGTTTACCCAAAGTTATTCATCCCATAAACAAGTATTGAGTCATACCACATGCTTTCAAAAAATTCAACACAGGTCATCACTTGTGAGCAAATAGGTCATCACCAATAAATCATACAAGTGTAATCAACTTAGGTATGAAACCACATCAAAGAGATGATTACAAATCAATAAAGATTATCCAAAGTGAATTACCCCATAAACAAGTATTGACAAGTATAGTATGATAGTTCAAAAAATTGAGTCATACCACATGATTGCAAAAAATATAGCACAGGTCATCACTTGTGTGCACACAAGTCATCACCAACACATCACACATGTTTAATCCACTTGCGAATGAAACCACATGAAAGAAATAATTACAAATCAACACAAATTACTTATACTTAATCACCCCATAATCAACTATTGACTGGTATGACATGAAAGATAAAAAAATTGAGTCATACCACATGCTTTCAAAAAATTCAACACATTTCATCACTTGTGAGCAAATAGGTCATCACTAATAAATCATACAAGTGTATTCAACTTGTGTATGAAACCACATCAAATAGATGATTACAAATCAACAAAGATTATCCAAAGTGAATTACCCCATAAACAAGTATTGACTGGTATAATATGATAGTTCAAAAAATTGAGTAATACCACATGATTGCAAAAAATGTTGCACATGTCATCACTGGTGTGCACACAAGTCATCACCAACACACCAAACATGTTTAATCTACCTACAGATGAAACCACATGAAAGAAATAATTACAACTCAACACAGATTACCCAAACTTAATCACCACGTAATCAACTATTGACTGGTATGACATGAAAGATAAAAAAATGAAGTGATACCACATGCTTGCAAAAAATGTAGCACATGTCATCACTTCTGTGCACACAGATTATCACAAAAAAAAAAAAACAGACAGTTTTAATCAACCTATTCAGAAAACAAGTATTCATGCACCTATCAAAGTACTTGGTTCATTAAAAAGCTACTTCTACTTCAACTTCAACTAATTTCACATCCAAAGTAAACCCAACAATGAACAATCATCTACTTCAAATGCACAAAATCAAAACTTTGGGTCTGTTAAACACTAAAACAAACCCTAACACAACAAATAGAAAAAAAAAATCATCATACCTCCAATCTCGTACAACCACCGTCGTTCGTAGACCTGCAACCTTCGAAAACAATGGTTGAACAACCTAAACCCAATGGAAGAGACGCTTCGATAGAACTCCTTTTCACAGCAAACGCTCGTCGTCAACAAACCCCGTCATCAACAAACCCCCGTCGTTCGCAAACCCTAACCCTTTCAAGGTTTAGCCGCGAGAGAGAATCCGCCACACTATGCTATCTTCTGTGCTCAACGCCTTTTGCTATCTTCCTTCGTCAGACGAACCACTCGAAAAACCATTGTCGTTGTTGGTGAGAAGAGAAACTACGATTGCCACAAAGAGAAGGGGTGAGAAGAGAAACTACAAGTGTGCGGGAGAAAAGAGAAATTGTTCAAATTTTCGAGTAAAAGCCACGTCTGCATCTAAAATGGTTTTATAAAATTAATTTTAATTTAAAAAATAAAAGCCACCTACACGTGCCACTTCATGGAGTCAAAAAAGGGTCAGAATATGGAATTAATTTATCATTTTCCAAACACATCTGCCAAACTATAGAAACTAAAACGTGAATTTAAGCTTGAAAAAATATATTAGAATTTATAGATAAAATACAGAAATTAAAATGTAAGGAAAATGATCATTAAACTCATAAATATAAATGTATAAGAATAAGCTTACTGTCTATTTGAAATTCCCAAAAGAATCTTATATGCCCTTAGGCTTACTTGAAATTACATTCACCAATTGAAACAAACTGAAACTCTACCTATACTCAATTCAAAAGCCAAAATTCAAAATAAGGTAAAATCTCATAATTCTAAAACAGTTAAAAGCAAACAAAAAGTCCTACCACAAAAGGTAATGTCTGCATGAATCAAACGATGTCATTAAGTTCGTTGAAGATTATAGTTTCTAAGAGATCATTGCTGATTTTAACATTTCATCAAAACACAAGTGCAACAGTTCCAAATTTCAGATTATATACTGGAATTGTATAATAATTTTACTTTTTATATTGTCACAAAAGGTATATCTTGAGATTCATTTTCACTATACTAACAAGTTTTATCTTAAGCAGGGCATAACTGGAGCTGTGAGTTTGACTCATGGTCTATGGACTATTCTTAACCCATTCTTTAATACGTATTCTTTTAAGGAGCTACCAAATGAGGAGACCTAAAAGAAGTCCCATCTCCCAAAAGGTCCTCTAAAAAAAGATTAGGGTTTGAGTCAAGGTGGATTTGGTCATACTATAAGACTTTAATTAACTCCTAAAAACAACACCTTTAGTTGTTAATGGTCGAGTTGAGCCCTCTCTGACAAAAGGTCAAGATGGGTTAACTCGAGTCGAAGATCGAGATGGACCGGTCTAGCCGAAGGTCAAGATGGACCAACCCAACCGGTCGTGACGAGTCATCTCAGGTTAAAGATCAAAAGGGATCGTCACAATCTAAAGACCGAGATAGACTATTCATGGCCAAAATTTGACACAGGTCGTCTCGAGTCAAAAGAAGAGACATTCCAACCCGAACGAAAATTAGATCGATCATGATTGAAGGTCAAGACATGTAGGCTTGGGCAAAGGTTAGACTGATCATGACTAAAGGTGGAGATAGGAAGTCTTAGGTGAAAGTTCGAGATGAGTCGCCTTAGGACGAATGTCATGACATGCCAACTCAGGCCTAAGGTTGAGACAAGCTGACTCGATTAAAGGTTGAGACGGGTCGGCAAGATCAAAGTTCGAGATGGGTCTTCCTGGACCAAAAGTTGAGATGGGTCGACCAATATTGAAGGTCGAAAGGGATCGTCCTGGGCCAAAGGTTGAAACAAGACCGTTTCTGACTGAAAGTCGAGATAGGGCCGTTTTTTACCGAAGGTCGAGACAAGTCGTTTCAGGCTGAAGGTCGAGACAAGTCAGTCTGGACGATTCGAGTTGAAGTTTTGGTTTGCATACTAATTGTTGATTATATGCCCAATAATATATTTTTAAAAAAATTATTTCTTATTTCTAAACTCTCGTGGATAGGTCCTAACCCATAAAGATTTTGTGGACATTTTTACTCATGAACTTTTCCAACGAAAGGTCTTGTGGTTTGGTGGCTCCCATCCTTTTAGTAAAGTTCAAATCCTATGGAGTAGGTCAAATTGACAACTCCATACTAAAATACCATATTTCATTTTTTTTTATGAGTTTTAATATGAGTTTAGTTTGGTAGGATATTATATCGCATGGATGTATAACCAGTGGAATCCGGAATCATTAATATCTTGGCACTGTGTACCTATATATGTTTGTCCGTCGCAATTAGTTCATATAGTGTTAACTTAATTGTAAAACAACCCTAACATACTTATCTTAATTGTAAAATGAGCGTAATCAATAGTAATCAATTGGAATTTCAGAAAATGTCTGTATAAATGAATGGACCAAAGATCTTATCCTTTGTTCTCTTGAATGACTTACCTAACTTAAATGATTAAGATGTACACAGAAATTGCAAAGGTGAGTTTACAAAAACTTCCCCATATTTCTGTAAAATATAGGTAAAAGTTAAAAACTAAGTTTTATTAAAACCTCATCCAAACAGAACTATCGTCAACTCGAGAAGACAGGAGTTGAGACCCAGAAACGGAATTTCCATAGTGCAAGATTTTGATATCCTATTTGGGAAACGTCATATTCACATTCTTCACCGATAGGGTCTTGGCGTGCTGCTAGGTACGGTTTTTAAAAGAGGTGATTGTGGTGCAAGTTGCTTAGTATTAATAGCAGTTTTTGTCTCATAGCTTCTACGCATTAATTACAAAAAAGTGGGTATCTAGAGCAACATTACATGGATTTCTGGCATGTTATGAGGGACCATGGAGAATGTGGTTTGAAACCCTAACCGAACTAGCACGGCGTTGGTAGCATAGTGAAATTGATTGTTTGGTTCCTGCAGCACGAAAGAATAGTTTCACGTGGGGTGTAGTGTAGTGGCTGTAGCTCGTCATCATTTTACCACATTTTCAATTTCTGATTCAATATTGTGCGTGTGTGTGATAAATTGTGATGACAATATAAGGTTACCAGATCAAGCTAAATGACGAGAGATTGGCTATGAGCAGAGAGCTATTAAATGTTGTTGCGTGTTCTTCAGGTACTCTCATCATTGTGCAGCTACAACTAACAATAATGGAATTATATATCTAAGATTCAGAGTAAAAGAAAAATAACTAGGGTTTTGTTGCATACTTACTAAGGATTCTGATATATTTAGGACGTTGTCTCATGCAAGAATTGCTCTAAGTATTAAGGTTCTATAACAGAAATTATTCATGAGAACATTCAGTAATAAAGAAAACTGTTGAAGGGTATATATGGTAACCCAACAACAGTGTTGGAAGGGGTGAAAGTTGAAAAATTATTATAGTTTTTTCTTATTAGCACACTTATTTGTAGTTTATGTTTAATTCAATATAAAACTTATCAATAATTATGTGTATAGAGTTTACTGTGCGAGAAATCAAGAAAGGTTAAAAAAGACATCACACTACAAAAATACCCGAAAATAGCTTCCACTTATTCGAGTCCGTCAAGTAAAAGGACTCGAATAGCATCACATTAGTGGTCCTTGCATAGAAGTAAAATTCAAAATAAAAATATAAAATTTTTAGAGTGGGTTGAACCCACTTTAAAATATTATTTAAAATTTAAAAATAATAGAAAAGGTGATAAGTTCCTAACCCCTATCATCGATAGAGACTAATGACACATGCTTAGGGAGAATCAACATGTTTAGAAGGAGAGTTTTTTTCACCTTCTTTTGATTTAGTTTTATGTTGACTTTCCTAACGTTGACTTTTGTTGACTTGACTTTGGTTTACTTGTTGACCTTAGTTGACTTGTTGATCTTAGTTTACTTGACATAAGTTTACATGTTGACTCTTTGGTATTTTGTTTTGTAGGAATAAGCTAGACTAACTTGGAGTAAGGGAGAGACGTGCACTTGGGAACACACATGTTAGGAGTCTCTTTTGGAGAGCTTGGAGAGCAAGTTTGACCTTTTCTTCTAGAAGGTCAAAGGTGTCACATATGCAGGCTTGGAGACCAAGCTAGGGTTGTCTCTCCTTTTCAAGACACCTCCTTTAGACCTAGTTCCTAGAAACTTAGTTTTGTGTTATTCTTAGCATTGTATTTTTGAAAGGAGGCTCTTTTCCATACTTATAAAAGGGCCTCCTCTCCTAGGTTATTGTAAGGGTTGAATATTTTGAAGTTATACACTGTATATTTGACCATTTGTGAGAGTGATCTTGATATCGCTGTTGTTAGGCGATCAAATTACCACTACTTAACTTTAGCAACTTCAATATTGCCAAGTTAGTAGTGAACAAACTAGTTAGGGTTAACATAACCTTGAGTCGTCTCACAACGAATACAAAATTGATCTCAAATATTTAATTCTTATAAAAAGTGCAATTAAAACTAGAAACTATAAAAATATGGGGTTTTGATACGCAAAGAATAAGTGACACGCAAATAAAAGATCGTAAACATAATAATAGTAAATAGGTCAATTCCACTGCTTTTTCAAAATAAGATTCTTCATCGGTTATCTAGAGATGATTATTAAATTAATTATTGTTGTTGATTTACAAATCAATAAATGTAAAGTCTCAATTCACTCACTTTTAATCAAAGTACAGTCTCAATTAAAAATGAGAATTTTTAGATTATCCATAGTAAATTCAACCAAAGTACAGTCTCAATTAAATTTTACTATCCCTAATCATGTCTATTCCTTTGTTTCCTCACCAAATAGAAAACTTAATTAATCAAAGTAAAGTCTTGACTAATTTTAGTTAAAGTAATTACCTCTAATCAAAGTACAATCTCAATTATTGGCAAAAACTTATTAATCAAATGAAAGTTTCTAAATAAAATCAAAGTAAAGTCTTAATTGAATTTAAAAACCTTTTCACTCATATGATTAGCATGCGTGTAGAATTAAAATCATTATTTTCTATTCAATTAAGAAACAAAGGACATAGATAAACAAAAACCACAACAATAATCAAAAGAACAAATAAATTAATTCATCTAACCTCATAATCCAGTTAAGAAATTACAGTGGAATCAACACTAAACGCTTAGCCCTCCATGGCTTTGATGGAATACATGATAATAATATGATGAAGGAAAGAAAATAAAGGGAAGAAGGAGAGATGTGGTGGATGACGGTATTTTCCAAAACTAGAGAGTTGCTAAGTGTGTAAAATTGTGTCTCTTCTGCTCCCTTAAGTCTCGTTATATAGGCTTCAACTGGACTTTGGGCTTTATCTGTTGGTTGCTAAAATATTTTATTTTTATTTAATTAATTAGCAACTTAATTTCTGTCCAATTTCCAATTCTGCTCCTCTTATTTAATCATTTTTACAAAATTGACCAGAGTTTGACCAGTTGACCAACTTTGACCCGTTGACTGCCTATCAGATGCTGACATGTGGCGGTGTATTTTCTCTCTCCAAAATTAGGGTTTGCTCTTACACTGTTCACCCTCGCTAAGTTGCGCGGTTGACGATTGATGGTGGCTGCTCCGGCGTGGCTGCTCCGACGCGGTGGTGATGGTTTCCTGCTATTGCGTTTGCAGTGCTGCACTCACGGGTTGCTGTCAAGGTGTGTGTTGCTGCTGGAACGGGTTCTCACACTCATGTTCGCGCTGTTCCGACGTGGTGACTGGTTGCGTGCAGGTGGATCATGCTGGCTGTGAATCTGGATCGTCTTCAAGCACGAGAGATGGAGGTTGCAAGCGTTGCTACGCAGTTGGCTGAGATGGTTGACGCAGATCTTACTGATGCGGATGAACATGTGCGCGAAAATGGTGGTGTTGCCAGCGGTGGTTCCTGTTCGAAGATGGTGGTGAAGCTGCGGTTGTCGTGGCTGCCGTGGCTTGAATGGTGCGCTGCTGGTACGAGTCTCGCAGGTGCAGGCACAGTGGAACGCAATGGAGGTGCTGGAACGTGAATGGTGGCCGACGGGAAGGAGATGAATGCTGCTGCAGCTCCAGGCGAGGTTGAGCGTGAACTACACGAGGATGATGGTGGAGTTGCGGTGGCTAGTGCAGGTTCCATGGCTGCCGGCGAGATTGGCGGCGGCGGCTAGGGTGGCGGCTGCCATGGTGATGGAAGGAGATGATGAAAATTAGGGTTAGGGTTTCATTTTGAGAGATGGTGACGTGGCAATATCTGATTGGTCAATTTGGTGAGTGGAGGATTATGACACGTGTCAGCTTATGGTTGGCCTAATTTGAAAGGTGGGGATTGCCACATGGCATAATCTGGTTGAGTGGAGTTTAAGTGGTAAGAGAGGTGCAACTCAGTAAAAACTGAGGGTGCATAACAGGTTTTTGGTGGTCCACTTTAGAAGGAGTGTGTAAATAAAAACATTGGGTGCATTTAGCTCCTGACTATTTCTTTTCCGAATTTGCTGATTTAGGACCTATTTTGTAACTTTGAATATTTCAAATCCACACTTTTAATGACCCAAATTAAACTCAGCTGCATTAACAAACGTTAGCATATCCAATAATATTTTATGCAACTAAAATAAATTTTACGTCATTTTTACCTTACGTACTCAATAAATCCAATAATCACAAATCCTAATTAAATCAATCTTTAAGCACAGAAAATTTAATTAAATCCCCAAATTTAAACATTAAATGAGGGCAAAAATTTGAACTCATCAACTCTCTTAGGAGTGTCATCTTCTCTTTGTCTTATCTTGAGAATTGCTTTTAAGTGGTGGCACACACCACTATTATTGAGTATGGTAAGCCTTGTGCCCCTTCAAGTGGCATGTCATCACCATTGAGCCCCCTCCCCTTTTCTTGTCTTCCATCTCTTATAATTTTCTTTTCTTTAAGTTCATTTCAATTCACGTATGTTTATGTATTTGTGTTCTTATTTTATTTTCTTGTTAAGTGAATCTTTTTTTTTCTTGAGCTCTTAAAAGTGAACATTCGTATCTAGATAACCTTGATTATCTTAATGTCCATTTTAGATATTCTTATAGCTTTCTTAATCACCATAACACCATATATTGATAATGCTAAAATAAGTTATATAAAAAAGAGAAATGTTGACTGACATGCAGAGGTGAAAATTAGTATAAAATTTTATATTAAAATATATAACGTACACTCATTTATACTATAAACTAGTATTTTGACCCATGCAAGACACGACATTATTTTCAAATTCACTTAATTTTGTTTTGTTCAAGTTATTAAACATTAACTTTAACATAACTATATCGTAATTTCAAATGGTGTAAATATTTAATTATTTATTTTTTATTTTACATAATATTTAAAATTTTATCATTATTATATTAGTAATATGATGTTATTGTATTATTGTTAAATAATATTATTAATTATAATATATTATTATATTTGTTAAGAACAGACAAAATCTTTCTAAACTCTTATGTTGCTAGAATTTATTCTCATCTTAAATTCAAATTCTTTGAAGGTTGAGAATAAGTGAACGTTCTTTAGAGGTATTAAAAGAGTCCATAAAAAAGACTTCATTTTACAATTTTTATTTTATGAATTTCAAATGCAAATTTTGTTACCACATTTTTACTATTTTATAATTTCAAATTCAAGTTTGGTTACCATATAACTTTTATCTTCAAAAACTTAAACAATTTATCATATTCACTTCAATTGAAAATTGAATTAGCCTCCCTTTGAAAATTTTACCCCATTTAGTCACCCAACCTTAGAAATTCTTGGATTTAGTCATTTTTAACCAAATTTTGTTATGTTTATTTGACGTTTCAAATGATTTTTCTGATAACATTTGAGTTGTTTACACCACTTGATACATCTTCCGCTTCAATGTTAGCTGAATAATAAACTTAACAAAATTTGGTTAAAATGACTGAATATACAAACTAATTCCAAAATTCACCTAAATGACCATATTGCATTACTTGAAGTGTTTCTTTTGTTTATTGTATTCGGTGATTGATTTTGATCCACAACTGGAACAATTAATTTCCATTAAGCATACTAAATACCATATAACAATACTATATGTCAAATGAAAAAAAAAAGACAGCTACTTTTAATGTTAATGTCGCATGTTCATTGCATAATAGGGTAATGATAGCTACAAATATGCAATAATAGCAGTATAACCAAGAGCTTCAATTTACAACTACATCAACTCAATGGCTAGAGTTTATTTTTAGTTAATGTCCATTTTTACCTCTTTTTGTGTGTTTATTGTCATGAAAAATAAACTCTTTCCTAGCTTTCATCTTGTTATACCCTTAAGTTTAGTGTGTTTTGTATTGTTTTGTGTTTTAGTTGTTTTATGCTTGTTTTGCCTCTAATATCTCTTTTAAGTGTGTTAAATAAGTTAATAGGAAGGATTTGTGGTGGAAGAAAACAAACAAGAACTCAAGGGAGCATGATTGGACAAGAAAAGATTGATTTTGAAGCAAATACCCAAGTCGAGCGCCACTGGAATCATGCCCAGTGCTTCAAATACATAATGTTGTCAAACTGCCTAAGGCTGAGCGATGGCAAACTGGGGCTGAGCGCCATTCAGTTCGCAAAATCTGGTGTTGAGCGCTACCGAGACAAGGATGAGCGGTGGCTTGCTAACATATCAAAAAATGGGTTTTTAATCTTGTTTCTCATGAGGGTTTGGACCATTCCTCATTTTGCACAATAGAGAAACACTTTTCAGTACTTGGAGAGCCTCTTAGAGGTTCTGGGAGTGTTGGGAAGCTCTCCCACTTCTCCTTGGGTCTTCTCCTCCATTCTTAGTGGTTTTTCCCCCTTTTGGGGTTGGAGAGGAAGATGGGTTACAAATTGGAGGTGTTGATGCGAAGGGGAGGCACAATTGGAGCATGGAGAAGCTACTAAAAACCTTGGGAGAGGGCTTGCATCTTCTCTTGGGTTTCCATTTCTTCCTTATCTCTTCAATTTGTAAAACCTAGGTTCTCCACCATGGAGAGCTAAACCTATTTGTTGAGATTAGATGTAATAAACTGAATTCTTATGTATTGTGTGATGTTAATCCATATGCTTTTCCATTTCTATGTTAGTATTTGATTTCCATGCTTAATGTTTGCTTTGGTTTGGCCACCCATGCATGATTTGTGGTTCTTGAGGTGTTGGAAAATGTCTTTTGAACCTAGAACTGAAATTGAATGCCTAATGGAGCTTGTATCTAGGGATAAAACATAATTCATTAGTAATCTTAGGACTCTTGAACTTAATGCATGATTTCACTTGTTGAGGATTTAAGAAATTAGAACATGATGAGTTATCATAGACTCAAAGTCGCTAGGAATAGGATTTGAGTATTCTTGTGAGTTGATTTTGACTTGAAATTGGAATTGAGATGTTTGTGAATGCATGAGAATAAAGTGAATGCAATCTAGTCTTGACAATAGTATATAATCTATGTTAAATTTATGTTGCACACCAACTATTTGATAAAATATCGAAAAGAGTTTCTTTGTGTTTTGTGAGCTTTGTTGTCTATTTGAGTTGTGAATTGTGAGAGTTGTCATGTGTTGCACAAGTCCCTGTAGAGAGATTGATATTTATTACTTGCTACGTGCGACCGGTGCACTTGTCATTTTTCACCTAACACTTGTGTTGTGGGGTTTAATGCTTGGCTATTTGTGGATTGTTTTTGAAATGTGGAATGGGTATATTGTTATTGATTATTGTTTTTTTTTTGCAGTTCATAGGATTTGTACAAGTGATGGTTGGGAAGAGTGAACATAATGAAAATGTGATTTCAATGTGTTGTTGATTCTTTGTACCCAATATGCAAAAAAAAAAAATATTTACATTGGGGTCTTTATGAACAAAAAAATTGTCCATCATAGTTAGATTTCACAATAAAAAAATATGGCACCACTAGTGACTGACATGTGGGGTTTTTGTACAATAAATGGACAATATTGTAATGAACAGAAAACATGTTATTTCTACCCAATATGTGTAAGTTTTGAAATGGTTAAAATGCCAAGAAAAAGGGTTGAATTGGCTAGTTAAAAAATAGGATGACTTTTAAAAGCTTAAAATTGTCTTGAATTGAATCAACCCAACCAATAAGTAAGGATGTAAACTCTTATGGACTGGACACTTTTAACTGTCGATTGATTTTACTAAACAAATGTTGTATTGATATAATTAATCGATTGAATCAGAAAAACAGTCGACTAAAATACTAGGAAAAATACAGAAATGCAGATTCGTGATTTAAAGCAAGATAGTGCAATATATCAGTCAAGATAGGTTCCAATGAGTTATATAAACATTATCAATGTTACAAATAACACCAAATCACTCAAGAATGGTTTAGATCACAATTCTTTAAACTTTAAATGATAATGCAAGAGAGAAGAGTTAGAGAAAAGAGTAATGCACAAGATTTTTATACTGGTTCACTTAAACCTGAGCTATATCCAGTCTGTCAAGGCAACCCAAGCCTGACTTTGCACTATTTCAAAAGATTTACAAAGTTTACACTCTTACACTTTCAAAATTTTGAAAACACACACAAAAGACTCTTGAATCACACAAGAATCACAATAGCATAACAAGACACCTCTTGTAGACCTGGAAAACCACGAGGCACAAACACAAAGCTTGAGAAAGATCAAACCTCCGCATAACCCTGGCTACCACAACCCCTTCTCCAAACTTCAAACACCAAGTAAAATGCTCCAAGAATTGATCCAAGATCAATCTTCATCTGCTGCAATCTGTATGCTCACGAAAGAGAGAGAGAGAATTCTTACATCTCTTTCAAAAAATGGTCTTCTTACATCTCTTTCAAAAAATACAACTCTTATAGTCAAACTGTTACAAAATTCAACAAGTTGATTTCACTTAACTTAAGTGAAATCAATTGATTAAAAAATAAATCAACTGATTGAATATGTCACAGTTTAAGACTATTGTAGCTAACCTTTTAATTTGTTAAAAATCCATTCAACAGATTAAAAGACACATTTTAACTTGTTGAAAAATATTTCAACAAATTAAAAGATACAATAAAGACCCTATACAAAATGCTAAATGGTCTACAAAGTGAATTACAATCTTCAAGCTTGTTTTCCTAATGATTGATCCATATGAAGGGCATGCATATAAGGCTTGATCAACTCGAGCAAAATTAAATCTCCATAACTTCATCAATGTAGGCATAATTTCAAAGCAATGACTTCAAGTTACTTCAACAAAACTTCATCAAATCTTCATGGAACACACCATACAAGCTTCGCATGTAAAAAATATAGGCCATCAAAAATCACATTGGACTTTCCATGACAAAAAAAAAACTCAATCAGAGTGAGTCTTAAAGGAAAAGAAAATACGGCAGCAACACTAACCCATATATAGGGACCCATGTATAAATAAGTGGGGAGTTGAGGTGGATGTTTTGACAAATTGTAGATAATTTTTTAATCTTTAGACAATATTATAATGAACAAACATGTCTGTTGAGGCCAAAGTTTGAACCTCAACACGAAATAACTCTAATTCAGCCAAACATGTTTGTCGTTACATTTATCTGTTCCAACATGATGACTGGATTTTTTTATGAGATTTGGATGTTAAATTATTTATTTATATTGGTTTTTGTAGATATGATTGTGACATAATTGCTCTTAAGATGATGGAGTTATAGGATGGTGTCAAAATGTTTGATGGGAATAACATGCTTGACTTCACCAATGTAAGTTGTTGAATTCACTAAGGTGTTGGTATATGTTGTTTAGTTATAGGTTTTATTTTTGTCTACACCTATATGTTGTGGGTTGACTGAAGAATAAGTTTTTGTGCAGGAACAACTTCACCATATTCGGAAGCAATACATATGTCAAAAGATACTACATAAAGATAACACCAAAATGCAACAAGTTATACGAGAATATGATTTATTAATTAGGAGTTAGAAGTTATTCATGTACATTTATTGCATTCTGCACATAGTAATTTAGAAGGATGACAATAAAAGACTTTTAGGGTATAGAACATGCAATTAGAAGTTCAAGTGAATTGTATTTATTCGTAAATGAAAGATGTATAAGATGAAACAATGTTATTAAGAATATTTTATCCTGACTCCAATAGACAACTTTTTTGTTATGGGAATTCCAATGTCATTTATTATGGCTCATATGGGTAGATAGAATATGATGTCTGTTGATTACAAAATGTCTACAATTTGTTCAAAAATTCTAGCGCAACTCCTTGTTTATTTTCATATGGATCCCCACATGTGGGTTACTATTGCTACAATATTTTTTTTTTCGTTAAGACTAACTACAATAGAATATTTTTTTTGTCATGGGAAGTCCAATGTAACTGTGTATGGCCAATATTGGGTAGATAGAACATGGTGTTTAGTGACTACAAAACTGTATACAATTTGTTCAAAAAACCCAACATAACTCCCCAGTTATTTCCATATGGGTCCCCAGATGTGGGTTACTACTACTACCATATTTTTTCCTTTAAGACTTACTCGAATAGACTTATTTTTTGGTCATGGGAAGTCCAATGTCAATTTTTATGGCCAGTATTAGGTAGATTGAACATGTTAACTTTTGATTACAAAACTATGTAGAACTGGTGCAAAATACCCAATGCTAGTCCCCACTTCTTTATACATGGGTCCCCAAATGTGGATTAGTTTTGGTGCCATATTTTTCTTTTCCATAAGGTTGACTCCAATGGACTTCTTTTTTGGTCATGGGAAGTCCAATGTAAATGTTGATGACCCATATTGGGTATATAAAATATAGTGTTTGGTGATTATAAAACTGTCTACAAGTTGTTCAAAACACCCACCTCAACTCCCTACTTATTTACACATGGGTCCCTAGATGTGGGTTAGTGTTGCTGTCATATTTTCTATTTCGTTAAAACTAACTCTAATTGACTATTTTTATGGTAATGGGGAGTCCAATGTCAATTTTGATGGCCTATATTGGGTAGATAGAACATGATGTTTGTTCACTATAATATTGTCCATTTATTGTACAAAAATCTCAAGGAAACTCTCCAAATATTTTCACATGGTTCCCTATATGTCAGTCACTAGTGGTGCCATATTTTTTTCTCATGAAATCTGACTACGATGGAATTTTTTTTTGTTCATAAGGACTCCAACGTAAATATATTTAGTCCATATTGAGTATAGAGAATCAACAACACATTGAAATCACTTTTTCGTTATGTTCACTCTTCCTAATCATCACTTGTACAAATCCTATGAATTGTTAAAAAAAAAACAAGAATCTATAACAATGTACCCATTCCACATTTCAAAAATAATCTATAAACAACTAAGTATTAACCCCACAAGACAAGCATAAACGCCAAACCACCCGTGAATGCCCTAATAATTTCTCAACCATGAAAAAGGAAAAAAATGAATAAACTAAGCTTCAGTCGTTGAACGAGCACATAGCCACACCGAACAACCATCGAATGTCGTCGACAATGCACAATGCGAACGAACATAACATGAATCATGGGCGATTGCAACAACAAAATGAAGAAAATAGCAAATTGAGGCTTCTAAAACAGCGAACTCAAGCTTCATCACTTCTTTCGCTGAAGGTGCTCGTTCTCTCTAATAAAGGAAACCAAGTGGGAGGAAATGGTTTAGCATTGAAGGAAGGTTCTCGTTCTCTCTACTAAAGAAAACAAATTTTCCCTCTTTCAACATCTTTCCCCACACATGTAGTTGCTGAGAAAATTAAAAAAATCACATTTTGAAATTAAAAAAAATGAGTGACACGACGACAATGTCAAAAATGAGTAAAAATTGTGTCAAAATATCAATATCTTTAATAATATATGAAAAATACATACTGTCAATATCAACAAAAATACCTACATTTAAAATAGAATTGAACTAAATTAAAAATCATACTCTTTTTAACTGAAAACTTATTATTCCTATTTTTCATTTTATCATAATGAATCATCTTTCATCTTTGTCGAGCATTCTTTGAATGATTGTCATCCATAACTAAATGAAGTTCCTTATGTTGAAGTTTAATCACATTCAATCTTAAAATGCTTAAACTATTTTAGAGTTAATAATATTTGTTTGAGAGATATTTAGTTCAGACTTCGCAATCGAAGAACAATAATTTCAAAGTTGTGAGAATATTTTTCCTTTTATTTTGGTACAATAGTTACAATCTTTTTCTTTTTTAAAATAGAAGTGAATTTTATATGCAAGTGACCACTATTTCCAATACATTTTAATATTAGCACATATCTCATTAATGACCTTCAGACGTTGACTATTTCTTTTGAATAAATAAATAAAAATGAGTGTCATGCTTGCATTCTTCCGTGCCTGTATTCTGTCATCAATTTCCTACACATATTTGAAGTCTAATTATTGGTATGAATTATAGCTTGAACAATACACATGCAAAACACAATGATCTGTTGGAGTGCTTTATCATAATTGTTTGTATCATAAAAAGCGTTATAATTATGATTGCTAATTAATTTTAAGTGTTCTTGTTATTCATTATTAATGATTTTTGGGAAATAAACTTTAGTACATGCTGTAACATACATGGGTTATTTACCTGTCAATAAACTATTAACCATTAGCTATTAACTATTAAAAACATTTTAACTTTTTTATTATTATTATTATTAAAACATTTGAATTTGGATTCAAATTTTAAAATTTTTAATAGATAAAGAAACAATTAAAGGCATTAACTAAATAGATTATCAATTGTAAATAAAGGAATAATCAAATGAATTAGTACTTAGTAATTAACTAATAGTAAATATACTAATAGTTTATTTAACAAATAAACAACAAAATATTAGTATTGATTAATATAATTTATAAAAGAATATTTGAATTTGTATTTAAAACATTTGAAATAAATAAATAAAAGAATAATTAAAGTTATTAGAAAACTCAACCTCTGAAAAGAAAAAAAAATATTTTTACATATAAAAATATATCATTCAAAAAATAGATCGCTTTTCTATAGCATGAATTTAATATACACATTCTAAAATTTTGTTAACTATTAATTTGTCACCAATTAATAATTAGTTTGTTAGTCATATTTCAAAATAAATCTAAATTGTTTTAAAATACATAAATACATAAATTGTTATACAACATTAAACACCACATCAGGTGCTCAAATGTTATATCATTCACTTTCCCCTTTTAATATTTTTGGGCAACTCATCAAAAGCTTGTAAAGTATTACAACATAATCTTTTAAGGCAAATTGGTGTGGAGCCAGTCCTCAAGTAAATATCGGTTACGAAGTTAGCACTCAGGGAAAGATATTTGATTGATTAGAGAACTTAGTAAATCCTAAAAAAAAAGTAAACCAAATTAATACATAAAAAATATAGGTTAGTTGTACAAAAAATATAGGTTATAATTCTTTAGGCATACCTCTACAACATCACATTGCATACTTTTGCTTTTGTGCTTAGTGGTACACAACTGATCAAGCTCTTCACTATATACCAAAGCAAATCCTCCAAAATTACTATTAGTCATTCATATTGATCTAGAATTTAGTTTGTGGTGTACAAGGAAAACAATTCAAAACGGTTATCAATCCCTTCAATCGACCATCAATGAACTTTTGTATGATGGTTTCATGACTTCAAATTTTCCTACCTTAAAAGATTGGTCAAATAGGAAGGACAACACATGCTTGCACTCGAAAAGTTTTATGAAGTATAACTTCAAATTCTTTTGAAATATTAACAGTCACAATGCTTTACTCAACACATGTTAACATAACAACATAATTAAATAAGTAATCACTAAATAACTACATATTACATAAAATTTTTAAAACTAAACCTTCTATTGTTACTCCGAAATTTCTGCACACGACTTCTCAATTAGTGTGCTAGTATCCATGTGAAAAAAACTTCTTTTTTGTTTGCTAGTATCATGTGGAAAACCACAAAAGTGGTCAAATCTATTTCATCAATTAAACAAAGGTTGATCTTATACCTGAAATAAATAAAAAAACATGACAAAAAGAAATATATATTAAGTTAGAATATAAGAAAGACCAAGAAGAAGAACAATGTTGGAAATAATTATAGAGAAGTACCTTGGAGTGACCTTCATCACATACTTGTTACACTTCTAAAAAAAACAAATTTGAGTCTAGGTATATTGCATTAAGTCATGGAGCAAAAACATTAGAGGTTATAAAAATTTCAAACATATAATTTGGTTGTTTGGATCATAATACCTCTTTACTTCTACCAAATCCTTTGAAATTGAACTTGTGTTTATTCAGATCCGCAACAAACCACAACTACACAACCTTAGCAATAACATTCCGATTCTCCTTTTTATGAGTGAGAGATTGAACTTTTTTTTTGCAAGATAGACATATTAAGATCAAAGATTTCCAACATCATTTAATACTATATATAAGTGGAGAACTAACAATCAACAAGTTTTTAATATAATAATATATATGCAAAACTATCACTCAATTTTTTCTACAAACAGAAAGAACAATAACATGTCATCCATTCCGAATTTTGCACCACAAAAATTTAAATCAATATTCAAAATACAAAACCTCATCACTTAAACTTACTATCATCATTCACTCACAAATTCATTTTCCTTCTCACTCTCTCTGTCTCACCCTCCATCAATAACAAACACAACATGTTTTTCTATAAGTATGAATTTTTTTTCACTCTAGCGCCCTCTTTTTCACTCCAACAACTCTTCTTTGGCAACATTTATTCTCTACAGACTTTCCTTCTCCCGCTCTTCTTTTTCTACAAGAGGGGTGTATTTTTGTATTACCTTTTTTCCACTAATGAATGAAGGTTTTCTTTCAGGAGAATGAAATCGTGGACACATTTGAAGAGGTCTTCAAGCACACAAACAACAACAGTATGTATTTTCCATTCTTTTGGATTTGTTGACAAAGTTTGATTTTTAAAGAACTTTCTTCTTGTTGACCCGTGTTTAAGACGTATTCAATCATCACAATGGTATGTATTTTTTCATTTTTTTTTGTTTTCTTGACAAAGTTACCATTTTTAAAGAACTCACTTATTTCTCATTGAACATATTCATTTTCCTAATTTTTAATTTTTATTTTAACAATCGTGTTATTTACATGAATGAAAGTTTCGACAAGATAGAAGTTTGGACAAGATGAAAAATTTAAGACCTGTTGAAGGCCACATGCAAGTTTCTCAAAGCACAAAACAAATAACATAAATTCATCTTCAATATTTAAGACCTCTTCAAGAATGACAATGGTATGTCATTTTAATTTTTTATGGTTTTCTTGAAAAAGTTTTGATATTTAAAGAACTTTCTTCTTTATGACCGAATAGAAACTTGTTCTTCCTTTTTTATTTTGAACTTTTGTCCTCTACAAGTTTTTCTTCTGCACAAGATATGTATTTTTCTATGGTTTTCTTTCTCTGATGGAAGTTTCAATTTTACCGAATGAATACCTTTTTTTTTGCAACTTTTATCTGGGAAGTTTATTTTGATCTTAACTTTCTTCTAGATCAACGAACTTTTGGACAAGACCAAAAAGATTAAATATTTAAGAGCTCTTGAAGGCCACAAGCAAGTCTCTCAAGTACAAAACTTTCGATTCAAGAATCACCATGGTACGTATTTTTCAATTTTTTTGTTTTTGTGTTCAAAGTTTCGATTTTTACTAAACTATCAGTTGTTTCCTTCTTACTCACCGAACATATTCATGTTCTATTTTTTTTTACGTTTGCTTTTATTTTTTGGTTTTGTTTAAATGAATGAACTGGTGGACAAGATAAAAGATTTAAGAGCTCTTGAAGGCCACATACAAATCTTTTCTATTCAAGAATCACAATGATATGTTTTTTTTTCATTTCTTTTTTTTTTCTTATCAGAATTTCTATTTTTACCCAACTCTCGATTGTTTTCTTCTTTCTGAACGAACAAATTCATGTTTTTTTGTTAAACTTGGTTTTGTTTAGATGAATGAAATGGTGGACATATAAGAGATTTTAAAGCTCTTAAAGGTCAGAGGCAAGTCTCCCAAGAATAAAACCTTTTATTCAAGAATCACCATGTATTTTCCTTTTTCTTTTGTGATTAAAGTTTTGATTTTTACTCAACTATCATGTGCTTTCTTCTTTCTCACCAACCAAGATTCATGTTTTTTTTTTTGGAACTTTGGTTTTGTTTAGATGAATGAAATAGTGGACAAAATTAAAGATTTAAGAGCTCTTGAAGGCCACAAATAAGTCTCACAAGCACAAAACTTGCAACATGACTTCGTCTTTTCTATTCAAGAATAACATTTGATGTGATCCCAAAAAGGCTTATAGCTTGGGCCAACGCCTAGGCCCAAATCATGCTCAAGGCCCAATCCATGACCCACATGCATCTCAAGTCCAAAGCCCACCAAGAGGCCCAATAACAAGAAGATGCATGATTGGAGTATTAGAACAAATTTTAATTTTGGGCCAATTCTTAGGCCATGTTTTATTGAACTTGTTGATTAGCTTGCAAATTGTGCTAATTCGAGCCTAATTATTCTTTGGCCTAGAATTTCTGTCCAAAGACTCCTTCCACATGGTGCCAAGTATGATAATGCATGAGACATGTGAAGGAGGACACTTGGCGCAAGATCCTAGCTCCTTTACATCCAATGGTTCCATGAGCAACTTGGAGAGCAAGCCATGCATTTGCATTTCATTTCCTTTCTCATTTTTATTGCATTAAGGAAGCCTCCTATACTATAAATGAGAGCTTCATATGCTTGTATTTGGTTACTTTGGATTGGTAATAAACTAAGTGTTGAGAGTACTCCACCTATTGCCTCTAGAGTCACTTTGCTAGACTAGTTTCTACCAAGAACTCCTCTAACCTCCTTCCCTAAAATAGATTTCTCTTCTAGGTTTCCTCTCCATTTCACCTCCCTTGCATCAAGAGCCTCCAAACTTGAACCCACTCCTTCATTCCAGCTCCATTTTCACTGCAACCATGGCCTTTCTTCCTTCCAATTTCGTGCTCTAAGCTACATCAACATTGGTATGTATTTTTCCTTTTTTTTGTTTTCTTATCAAAGTTTCAATTTTTACCCAACTCTCAATTGTTTTCTTCTCTCTAACCGAACAAATTCATGTTCTTTTTTTTAACTTTTTTTTAGATGAATGAAATGGTGGACAAAATGAAAGATTTAAGAGCTCTTGAAGACCACAAGCAAGTCTCATAAGCAAAAAGCTTTCAACATGATTTTGTCTCTTCTATTTAAGAATCACACTAGTATGTATTTTTTCATTTTTTTTTTTGTTTTTTGATCAAAGTTTCAAATTTTACCCAACTCTCAATTTTTTTCTTCTTTCTAACTAAACATATTCATGTTCTTCTTTTTCTAAATTTGTTTGTTTAGATGAATGAAATGATGGACAAATCAAAGATTTAAGAGCTCTTAAAGGTCAAAGGAAAGTCTTTCATGCACAAAACTTGCAACTATGATTTTATTTTTTTCTATTCAACAATCACAATGGTATGTATTTTTCCATTTTTTTGTTTTTCTGTGAAAGTTTTGAATTTTTTCTCAAATCTCAGTTATTTCCTTCTTTTTGATCGAACATTTTTTTTTGTCATTCTTCAATGATCGTTCTTCTTTGATGTTGTGAAACAAAGCTCATTTTTTTACATTATCTTTTTATTTTCATACCAAGTTGTGGTTTTAAAAGTCTTCATCCTTACTCACCATACTTTAAGTTTGGTATTACTCATATTGTTTGAGTGCACTTCTTTTTTTCTCTATCAAAACACTTTAACAATTATTTTATATCTTCTGTATCTCCTCACTACCATTTCTTGTAATTTTTCTTTTCATTTATTTGATTGTTGTTATTGTTTATGTCTTCTTCTTCTTCTTCTTTTTCTTTGTTATGTTCTTTTTTCTTTTTGAATTTTTGGTGAACCTAACGTTGTTCATGCTCTTCGTGAGTGTTGTTATTGTCATTGAAGGTAATTAATCCTAATTAATTGTACCTTTTGTATATTTAATCAGTTTTGTATCGAACCTATGCCACCAAGGCCGTTTCAAGCTTACAACATGTGACCTTTGACGTGACTTATCCCACCAAAGGCTGAGGGACTGATGTACTATACCTAGGCGATCCTGGCTAACTACCTGGTCTAAATCACCTACAACTACCTCTTATAAAAAGATAGATGGATGGTTAACTGAGCAAGCCAACATACATAATGGTTGAAGTCGCCTACTCCATAGAATAGTGCATAAGGAAGAGCCGTTAACTCCAGACTTAGGAAATTACAGCGAGACCTCCAGTGTCAACTCATTAACATAGGACTTGGGCTTGGGCTGGGACTAGGCCCATTTAGAACCTGAACATTAGCCCAAAATAATAACGAGGGCCCAATCCATAAAAAGGGGAAAACATAATTAATGACTTTATAAATGCACGTGGACCCCAACAATTAAAGGTACGCTTTCATTAATTCCCTAATATGAGATTTGACTTTTGAGAGCCTTCGTTAACTTGATCATCAGAGTTCTTTCCGCATGTAACCCTTTAAGGGTCCAAAATCGCCAATATTAGGAGAAGACGCATCCAAGCTAAGTAGTAACCGGTTTGAGAAGTTAGTGATTGGGGTAAGATATGATTTATGTTCCCCGATATTCTTTTATTGGCCCTGCAGGAACAAGTTTAAATGTAATTTTTTTAATTTTTAATTTTTCATTTCTTTAATAATATTGGATTTATTTTACATATATAATTATATAATTGCTAAAGCGTCTTTTCCACCAAACCTCTTGCAAACATATATCAGTGGACAATGCAGCAAGTCTACTAGGTGCAAAGTCCAAAGACAGTTTTGTTACATTTCATTTAGAAGAAGATGTACGTATTTGAATATAATACTTTTTTGGTCAAATAAGTACTTTGGTATTTCTTCTTTATGCATTACTATAGATACTTTAAAATTATAATTTAATTTTGAAATTCAAGAATAAAGTATGTTTTTTTTATGACATGCTATGGATGATTGTTGAAAAAAAATTATGTCTTAGGTAGCTTTTGCATCTTCCAAAACATACTCAAGTGTGAATAGAGAACCACATATCTCTTCCATCAAACCTTTTGGCTACAACAATTAGTCATTTCCAATACATTCAATGCCCTCGCACAATCTTCTCACTGAGTTTTTATTATTTAGGATTATTATTTTATTATTTTGTGAGTAATAATTTACTATTTTAATTTTAATATAAGAAATATAATTATTAATATTTTGTAATTTCTTATTTCTTATTTTCATTATATGATTATTTAATATTTGATATTTTTTATTTAATATTTAATAATAATGTATAGTAAGATATTACAAGATTCAATTTAACTTAATTTAATTCAATTATATGTAAAAACTTTTTTTATGCAATAATGATGTATGCAAAGTAATGATGTATGGAATAAAAATATATATTGCAAATTTTATTCATTCTTTTAGAATCCGATGGAACATTTGAGATTATAAGTTATCACTATAATTAGCGTGAAGTAAATATTTTTTCATTATCGAAAGGACACACTTATTTTTTTCAATAATGTTTTTCCAGTTTTAAGGATACATGTTTTTCCATGTTCTCTTAAACTCATTATTTTAATTTAATAATAATATTATTAACAATAACTAATAATAATAATAACCATAATAATAATAGTAGTAACAATTAATAATAATAATAATAATAATAATAACAAACAATTTTAATGTTTACAAGTAAAACATACACTTATACTTGTCAATGTCATTGGGGATTGAAGATTTACGTTTATTATATAATCAGTTAATCTTTATTATATAATCACTTAAATATAAATATTGAACTTCAAATTTCTTTGATTTATATATTGAAATGCATTCTCTGTGAAGTGTAAAGTGATTAAGTCAAATTTAAATAAATAGAACACTAAAAAAATATAATTGATGTTTGTAAAATAAAAAATATTTTTGACCTTCTTCGTCTACACTTATATATCTATCAACAAAACTTGAATTGGTTTTGGCAAAATTCAAGTTTTTGATAGTTTGATAAACTAAAAGTTTTTTTTCTTGTAATTTTAACTTAGCTTCTTAAAGAAGGTTTGTACAACTTCCAACACTTCTTGAAATGATTACCAAGTTCCTCTTCTTTATCTATAGAGTTTGAATTCGGCATTTTATATTATTTTTTGACTTTAGATTTTAATCTTTTATTTAGGCATTCTTATTTTATTTTATTTTATTAAAATTATTAATTGAATTTGTATTTCAGTAATTCAAAAGTTCAACTTCAATTTGTATTGATATCTGAAAAATCCAACTACATGTCAATATTACTTTTCAAATACATTGTTGATTGATTTTCTCTTGCTTGATGGTTACATCGATCTAATAAACAAATTAGGATTTATTATATAATCTTTAGGTGAAGTTTAAATAAAAAAGATAGTTCATACAATGCAAATAATAATATTATTAACTTTTATAACCAAAATAATTAATATAATTTTTTTTCCTAACATTGCCATAAAAGTTGGTGAAGTTTAAATAAAAAAGATAGTTCATACAATGCAAATAATAATATTATTAACTTTTATAACCAAAATAATTAATATAATTTTTTTTCCTAACATTGCCATAAAAGTATTGTAATGAATTATTTGGTCAGATTTCATTTAAAATCACAAATAACTATGAATTTTTGTAAGATTCAATGTGTATCAATTATCCTTAACCAGAGGGCATTAGTTTGCAGCATCCTAAATTTATTCTTACCAAACATTAATTCACAACATTAATTGTTACCAGAAGCAATTCATTTTTTATGGTCTCAATGCACTAGAGCATATAAATGGTCAAATCCACAATAAACAAGCAAATTTTCGTACTCACAATGTATTGTCATTATTTATTATGAAGACCAATGGTTTTGTGGGACTTGTCACAACCTCAAAAAAAATCGCAACGAGACGACGAACGTTAAAAAAAACATCGTTTTAAATATAAATGTAATAAAGGGGAGTCACCACCATAGTTTTTGGGAAACTATGGAAAACCTAAAAAATGATATGCGAAATTAGAACAGGTCTGGGAGTCGGTTACGTGTGGGGAAGGTATTAGCAACCCATACGTCCGTCCTAAGACATTTCCCTTTTTTTATCATTATCATTATTATTTTTATTTTGAATTTTAATGTATAGGTACTCCTTATCAAGTGAATTTGAGACTCAACATGATAAAGATTTACCATCAAGCAAGTCTGAGACTAGACATGATGATTAAAATTTATTTAAGAAAAATATTTAATTCTCAAGCAAGTCTGAGACTAGACATGATAATCAAAGTTATTTAAGAAAAATATTTAATTATTAAGCAAGTCCGAGACTAGACATGGTAATCAAACTTTATTTAAAAAAAACATTTAATTATCAAGTAAGTCCGAAACTAGACATAATAATTAAATTTTATCATCAAGCTGGTGTGAAACTAGACATGATGATTAAATATGTTCTAAAATTTTAATTTTTAACGTTTTACTTTTGTAATTTTGATTTAAAAGGAGAAACAGATTTATACGTAAAAGTGTGAAATGACAAATGTAACATCCCATTTAATAAAAAAAAACTTACTTAACTAACACGTCACACAATATAATAATACGAGCAAAGATACGGAGTATAGACTCACTTCTTAAGGTATCCCAGAGTTTATAAAAGGAAATTTTGAGGCACACCACGATGCCAATACAAAACAGGGTACAAGGTCTAGTGTAACCAGAAACACAGTACTAATAATATAATACATGGGTCATAGCCCTAGCGAAAGACATGAAAAGCAGAGCCCAAGTCCAGTCAACTAAACAGCGGAAACTCCATCACCCTGATGACCACAGGAAGCACCACCATAAGGTCTCACTTAGAGGCTTATGGAATTACGTACTGACCACATACCAATCATACTCAATCAATCAAGTAATATTTATCATGAATATAAATCTCATGTCAGCCTTTATAATCAATCCTCATTCATATGCCATGTTGAAACTCCAACTCATCCTTCCCAATCCATGAATATAGAAGTGTATTTCATACCGACACCATGCCACTTTGATAACCAACCATCCCATTTAAAATCACATGCCAAGATTGTAACATCCCGTTCGGATATTACGAATTTAATAAAATAGATAAGTAACCATACATCAGCATCATTTATTTTAAATTAAAAAAATAGATAATAACGTCGCATTTAATAATACCTCATTTCCCAAAATGCGGGAAATTTAAGTCTTTATTTCATATATCGATAATGAAACTTCAGACAAGTGTTCGTCAATTATGAAATAAAAAGTCCAAGAACATAAATGTTTACAACTGATTCAAAATCATAAAATAAAATCCCCAAGCTATCCCCGCTCCGTAGCTAAGCCTCACCAGCTCCACCTGCATCATCACCTGCTCACGTGTACCGCGTACACGATCATCGCCAAACACAAGCAGATAGGGTGAGCTAACATTTAAAACATACAAGAATATATATCAATATACATATACATGTTTAACCAGTACAAATAATATAACAACAACACCAATTCTTTCTTTATACTGCATGGTCACCACCATATTGAGTATTCTTTATTTTCCCATAGAGTCTTACTCTATTTCCATCACATGGCCACCACCATGTACACCGATACACCTAAATGGAAGTCACATTACTTTCCCTCCACATGGCCACCGCCATGTATATTAAGTACATCAGGGAACCTCGTTCCATTTCTTTCACATGGCCACAATCATGTTAACAGGATTCTACATCTTCTAGTAAGTATCTCAAGGTGTCTTGCTGCCACACCTATCGGCCACAACCGATAGAGCACGTACAGAAATAATGCTACGGATCACACAACGCAACGCCAGGTGGAGTTCCCAAATACGAACATAGTCTGTAATGTCCCAGGACTACCAAACTCGTCAGCAACCACTGAGGAGGGAAATCCATTGGACCCATCCATACTAGCCACAACCAGCACACTCACACCGGCACACTCGCCAACTCGAGCCACAACTCAAAGTTCCTCGTGTCATCCGCTATCCCGAGTCACAACTCGAGGGAAGTAATTCTGGGTCACAATCCATAGAATGCCACGTGCTTAACCCCTATCCCGTGCCACAACTCAAGGATACGTTCCGGGCCACAACCCAAGGAACACCAACAAACCCACCAAGAAGATATTCTAAAAGCCATATAGAACACCTCTCACAAGTTTCATCTCGTTTTATAAACACAGCAGGTACATCTTCCTTAAACGTACCTCTTCACCCTTGCTTGCTTAAATTAGAGCCTTTGTTTAACCATTAAATCCCACCTCTTATAGCTAGGCCCTCAATCTGTGCAAGTCTCTAGAACCATTGCAGCCTACGTATTCTCGCTTAAGCGAGCTCATGCTCGCTTGGGGGAGACTCTCGTTCGCCTAGGATAAAAGTGCCTCGTCTAGGCGACGAGACCCTCAAAACCACAAACCTTCCCTCGCGATGGCCACGAGCAGATTGAGGATTCGCGTCCCTGCATATCTCGCCTAAGTGAGCCTGACTCGCCTGAGCGAGTATTGCAAGTTTTGACGCTGATTCACTCACACAACAACAACAAGTTCAAAAAAAATATACTCCAAATTCATACCATTGCAATCATCACAGTCCCATTAATCATGCGCGCGTAATTGAACACAAAAATAGACCCCCCAACAGCCCCAAACATGCATAACCACAGAATAGACAATGCATAACCCTATTATTTTCATGCTTTTTGGCCAAAGTTCAATAAAATAGTACCAAAACCCATAACCCCTAATTCCCTCAGGTATAGCACGAAATTCAGGACACAATTCCATCATTGATCATACCAACATCAATATAAACATCGGAATTCGGCTCAGCTCCCCTAACCTGGAATTTCCTCGCTTAAAACTTGATTTTTTGGAACTTTTCCCGGAACACCAATGCCCTCTCTTCGCTTCTCTCCCAAATGGCTCTGGATCGCTTCAGACCTCACTATTCACTCTCAATTTTCGCACCCCTTCTAAGCTTCTCAGAAAACAGCCTTCCAAAACCCTATTCTCCTCTCAAATTTTGCCTTTTATAGGTCTTACTAATTGGTTAATTAAAAAAAACGGGAATTAACTTTTATTTCTATTCAAGGCTCATCACTTAATGGTTTTTCAGTCCCTTTTAGCTACCCCCTTCTGCTAAGGTCTTTTTCATCTATTCATATTCAGCCACACAACCTTTTAGCAAAAAAAAGGTTAAATTTGAGCCCACCCAGGTTTGAACCCACACCATGCCAAAGTTAAATCAACTCTAAACCATCAGGCCAACCCATGTTCCTTGCTAACACATACAACTCAAGCATTATCTCATACTCAATGTGGCCCAACATATTATTAAAACATTAATAACAAAATACACATAATTGGCATACATAGGACTCGAACCCAAGTCCTCTCACACAATTAAAGTACTCTCAACCACATGAGCTAGCACTTTTCCACTTCACACATAACAAAATTTAATGTCATAAATGCACAACTCACCCGCATTTATTAATTATTTATTTATTTAATTAATTAATTTCTGTGGATTTTACAAAGATCATACCACACCCATCATTTACAACCCATGCACCATATCATTCATGCATAATCCTTCTCCTCATGCTTTTAATATAACAATTGAAATCAAGCAAATTGCCAACCATCCAAGAACAAAGAAACAACAAAATATCACATTACCCTCGCCAGCTCTTCGCTCAAGCAAGAGGGACTCTCGCTCAAGCGAGCTCCCTTCGCCTAGGTGAGAAGTCGACAATCTGGAATAGTGGCCATTTGCACCAGCTCACTTAGGCGAGATCTCCTCACCTAAGCGAAGCATTCTCTCGCTCAAAACAAAATGGCCCGCCTAAGCAACAGCTCGCGCAGAAGGCCTGGGCTAGCCTCTGCCAGTCTCGCTTAAGCGAGACTAGCTCACTTGGGCGAGACTATCAGTTCTCGCCCATGTTCTCACCTACATCAGCCATATTTTTACATCCAAATAACAACCCAAGGCATCCCACATGTTCACAATAACGTATACTCCATACAAACACCAAGCAGACTAAAAAAAAAAAGGCCAAAAATGATTTAAAACTCGAAACCCTAACTTCCCTTACCTGAAATGGGGCTAATATTAGACTTCGACTCTTAAGCCAACAAAACCGTTTGCTCCAAGGGCAGATCTATGAACTGAAACAGCGACACAGCAAAGAAGATTGGATTCACTACAGTGAGCCCCAACATAAACCACGAAAACAACTTAGAAAGGGGGTTAGGTTCAAGAGCTAACTTACGCAAATGGAAGAAGGAGGTTGAGCTCACTTGAATTTGGATGGATCTCCAAACCCTAGCAGAGGTTATGTGGAGAGAAAACGGGAGAGTTAGGGCACTGATTTTTCAAAATGAATTGTAAATGAGGGACCTTGGTTGCTTTAGGGGCCTTGGCACCCTATGGGCCAGCCTTTAGGCCCAACAATCTAGCAACTGTTAAACATGAGGGCACTAAATAAAAGTGGGCCTTACATTCTCCTCAACAAGAAAAATTTTCGACCTCAAAATTGAAGACTTACCAGGAAAATAGATGTGGATGTGACTTCCTCATATCCTCCTCTAACTCCTAAGTAGAGTCACCTTTCCTCTGATCCCAAATGACCTTGACAAAATTGCCTATTTTTCCTCAGCATTCCTCAACTTTGCTATCCTCTAAGGCAACTGGTGGTACCTCCATGGTGAGATCCTCTCTGATCTGCACGTCTTCTGCTTCCAACCAATGAGACGAGTCAAAGACATACTTCCTCAACTGTGATACGTGGAACACCAAATGGAGGTTTGCCAACTGAGGAGGCAAAGCAATCTCATAAGCTACCGACCCAATCCTCCTCGAGATCTGGTAAAGGCCAAGGAACTTAGGAGAGAGCTTCGTTAAGTAGAAAGCCCTTCCTACATCATTGGTTCGGGTCACCCTCAAGAACACGTGATCTCTAGCTGCAAATTCCAAGGGTCCCCTCTTACGGTCTGCATAAGCCTTTTGCCTACTCTGAGAGGCTTGCATTCTATCCCTCACCATCGTTACTTTCTTAATGGTCTACTCTAACAACTCTGGTCCAACAAGCACTGCTTCCCCATCATGATACCAACATAAGGGAGTCCTACACTTCCTACCATAAAGAGCCTCATATGGCATCATGCCAATGCTCGCGTGAAAACTGTTGTTGTAGGTGAACTCTATCAAAGGTAGCACTTCATCCCAAGCACCCAGATGATCCAGTACACATGTCCTCAGCAAGTCCTCAAGCGAATGAATCATCCTCTCAAGCTGGCCATCGGTCTGGGGATGATAGGTTGAGCTCATAGTCAACTTGCTTCCCAAAGCACTCTACAGCGTCTACCAAAACCGAGAAGTGAATCGTGGATCTCTGTCTAATACGATGCTCGAAGGCACTCCATGTAGCCTCACAATCTCGTTAATGTACAGTTGGGCCAACTTGGCCATAGACATCCTCAAGTTCATCGCCAAGAAATGAACACTTTTAGTCAATCGGTCCACTATATCCCAGATGGTGTCATGCCCCTTAAACGTTTGTGGCAAATGAGTCACAAAATCGATGTTATCCCATTTCCACACTGGTATTTCCAGGGGCTGTAGAATCCCACCGGGTCTCGGATGCTCAACCTTCGCCTTCTAACATATCAAACAGGCTGCTACAAACTGTGCAACATCTCTCTTCATTCCCTGCCACCAGAAAGTCTCCTTGAGATCTTTGTACATCTTAGTAATGCCAAGATGCATGCTAAGACGACTCTTATGCCCTTCCTTAAGGATCAATTTCTTCACCTCAACATCATCTGGTATGCACACCCTGCCTTGGAACCTTAATAAGCCATCACTTCCCAAAGCAAATTCCCTCGTTTCATCTGGCCCAAGTTGTTCTCTCACCCTGTTCAAATTGGCATCCAATAACTGCCTCTCTCTGATTGAATCCAAGAAGTCACTAGATATAGTCAGAGTACTACACCTAATGAACTCAGACCCTAACTCCACATGCAGCTTCATATCCCTGAATTTCTCTAACAGTTCCACCTCCTTGATCATGAGGTATGCAGTATGTACAGTCTTCCTACTCAAAGCATCAACTACCACGTTTGCCTTCCCCAGATGATATAGCAGCTCAAAGTCATAATCCTTCAAGAACTCCATCCACCTCCTATGCCTCATGTTCAGCTCCTTCTAATCAAACAGATACTTGAGACTTTTATGATCGCTAAACACACGAAACTGAGCACCATAGAGGTAGTGCCTCCAAATTTTCAAGCCAAATACAATGACCGCTAGCTCTAGGTCATGAGTGGGGTAATTTCTTTCATGCACCTTAAGTTGTCTCGAAGCATATGCCACTACCTTCTTCTCTTGCATCAACACGCAGCCTAAACCTAGATGGGAGGCATCATAATAAACCTCAAAGGGTTTACCAACATCCGGGATAGCCAATATCGGAGCACTCGTCAATCGTTATTTCAAGTCTTGGAAACTTTCCTCACACTTATCCATCCAAGTGAATGGTTGGTCTTTCTGGGTAAGTTGCGTCAGAGGCACCACTATCTTGGAGAATCCCTCTATGAATCTCCTATAGTAGCCAGCTAGCCCCACAAAGCTCCTGATCTCGGTTGCTGACTTGGGACTTTCCCACTTTATTATTTCCTCTACCTTTGTTGGGTCCACTACAATTCCCTATGCAGATATCACGTGTCCCAAAAATTTGACTTCATCTATCCAGAACTCGCACTTGGACAACTTGGCAGATAGTTGATTCTCCCTCAAGACACCAAGCACCAACCTCAAGTGTTTCGCATGTTCCTCTGGAGTCCTGGAATAGATGAGTATGTCGTCCATGAAGACTACAACAAACTTATCCAAGAACGGTATGAAAATCCTGTTAATATAGTCCATGAACACCGTCGGAGCATTGGTCACACCAAAAGGCATAACCACGTACTCATAGTGTCCACATCGGGACCAAAAGGCTGTCTTCTGCACATCATCCGCCTTCACTAAAATCTAATGGTATCCCGACCGCAAATCAATCTTCGAGAACACAGACGATCCATGCAACTGATCCATCAAGTCATCGATTCTCGAGAGAGGATATTTGTTCTTGATCGTCATCTTGTTCAATTGCCTGTAGTCCACACATAGGCGCAAACTTTCATCATTTTTCTTCACCAACAACACTGGTGCGCCCCAAGGCGAAGTACTGGGTCTTATGAATTGTTTCCCCAGTAATTCCTCAATCTGACTCTTTAGCTCTACCAGTTCTGCTGGAACCATACGGTATGAGGCCATCGACATTGGACCTGTTCCTGGTACCAAGTCGATAGAGAATTCTACTTCTCTACTAGGAGGCAACCCTGGTACTTCATCTGGGAACACATCTTCAAACTCATGCACCACTGGTATGATCGATGTTCCTTCCTTCTCCTCTACCTCCATACGAGTGAAAATTATGAAGCACTGCACGCCACTCTAAATCTCCTTCACAACTCCATGAGAAGATACCAACTTAGGCTCCTCTGAGTCGGGAAATAACAGCCTCTTCTCTCGGCAATCTATGAGAATGCGATTGACAAAGAGTCAATCCATCCCCAAGATCACCTCTAACTCTTGTAGAGGTAGGCAGATTAGGTTCACCTTATACCTGCGTCCCTCTACCTCCACTAGACACCTAACACATAAGGACGACGTCTTGACCAAACTCAAAGCCAGAGTAGATACCACAAGCTCACACATCGGCATACCCAAACGTTCCACACATGCATCTGACACAAAGGAGTGTGTCGCTCCAGAATCATATAGCACACAACAATTTTCACCAGCTATCACACAACAACCAATAACCAAGTTACCTTAGCCTGCCGCTTCCGTCCCTGACATAGCATAAACCCTGCCTGTCGCCTGAGGTCTGTTGACCTTGTTCCTCTGCTGGTTTTATGCAGAAGTCTGAACTGGAGGTCGTACCACTGCCCTAGTAAGGGTGGGGCAATCTTTCCCAAAGTGGCCTTTTTTGCCACAATTGTTGCATCGACGATAGCCCTCCATGCGTGGGCAAACGTTCCTCAGATGAGGGCCTCCACATATGAAACACTGTAATCGGCCCTGTTGGGTAGGTAAGTTCCTAGACCCCTGAGACTGATGGTGAGGTTGTTACAAGGCTTCCTCCTTTCCTCGTGCCTCGGCTTAGACCCAGATGGTCCACCTATCCTTTGTGATCGTTGTGGCCGCTGACCTTCTGCTTCATTTTTCATCTTTTCCATCACTCGTGCCTTCTCCACTAGTGCAACAAAGTCCTTGATGGACAGTGGGGCGACCATCAAGCGAATATGGTCCCGGAGACCATTCTGAAACTTGTGATATCTTCATTCTTCGTTGAGTGGTAGAGTGTAGAAGCGGCTGAGGTACTTGAACTTCTTAGCATACTCAATCACAGATTTCCCTCCCTGCGATAATTGGAGGAATTCCACCTCCTTCGCGTATCTAACACTGTTGGGAAAGTACTCAGAGAGAAACTTCCCCCTGAAAGCTTCCCACCTGACCGGCTCATCCCTTTCCTCCATTATGGACTTCATGCAAATCCACCAATGCTCTACCTCACCAGTGAGCATGTATACCGCAAACGCCAACCTGTTCTCTGTCGGGCACATCTTCTCATCGAAGATCCTCTCTATATCCTTCAGCCACTGGTCTGCTGCATCTGGGCTAGCTTTACCGTCAAATTTCATCGGGTGATGCTTTAGAAAGTCTTGTAGGCTCCAATCCCTGACTATAGGTCATGGCTCAAGACCAAAGGTGGGTGCAACCATCCTATTTTCCTCCAACTAGCGGAGGGCCTCCATATGCTGTCGGTGGGCATCCTCGGCAGCTACCCTAATAGCCTCCATCTACTGCATCACCATTTGTTGTTGCTCAAGCGACGCTTCTTGTTGTTGCATTGATGTTTCGTGTTGCTGCATCATCGTCGTGCTCTGTTGTGTCATCGCAACCACCATCGCCTCTATTGCCCTGGCGATATCGGGTACATCGCCCTGAAAGGATTGAGAAGTCATACGAGGAGGTGCCATAGTTCACTAGCACACAGGAAAACTGTAGGTTAGGCTTGATAAAACATGAATCTAACTAAAGGCACTTAGAATGACACATAGAAAGCTAAGCGAACATCCAAGTCCACAGACCTAAGGAATGACCGCTCTGATACCATAAATGTAACGTCCCGTTTAATAAAAAAAAGTTACTTAAATGACACGTCACACAATATAATAATACGACAAAAGATACGGAGTATAGACTCACTCCTTAAGGTATCCCAGAGTTTATAAAAGGAAATTTTGAGGCACACCACGATGCCAATACAAGATAGGGTACAAGGTCTAATGTAACTAGAAACACATTACTAATAATATAATACATGGGCCATAGCCCTAGCGAACGACGTGAAAAGCAGAGCCCAAGTCCAATCAACTAAGCAGCGAAACCTCCATCACCCTGATGACCACGGGTAGTTCTCGCATCTGCTCACATCAACAAGTTGATGATCATCGCAAAAAGAGAAAACCACACAAACAGAACACACAATAACAAACAGAAAGATAAGCTAGAGTAGAAAACAGTCTATCATGCAGTCACATGCTATTTCACAGTCCAAGCAGTATATGTCATCCAAACATGTTATGACTTCTCAAACAATACATTAAGACTCAGACTCGACTCATCCGGATACATATAATTTAGTCAGATTCAACGGATGCTTGCACTTGTGGTGGATTTCTCTGCTCACCCCCGAGTTGTTCACCCCCTTGCTAATACAATGTTTCAACCCCCACACACAAGGTTAGCCCTTAATGGATTTCAGGCCTCCTACTACTCTCACCACAAGAGTCAGTCTGCTTTAAGTGAGACTAACTGACTCCTTAGAGTGTCAGGATACAACCTTACCTTGAATCCTTACCAAATTATATAGATGGGGCACCACTATAAACTCCCACTAACAGGGGTCATGGAATTACGTCCCGACCACTGAAGCACCACCATGAGGTCTCACCTAGAGGCTCATGGAATTAGGTACTGACTACATACCAATCATACTCAATCAATCAAGTAATATTTATCATGCATATAAATATCATGCCAGCCTTTATAATTAATCCTCATTCATATGCCATGTTGAATCCACTCCAACTCATCCTTCCCGATCCATGAATATAGAAGTGTATTTCATACCGATACCATGTCACTTTGATAACCAACCATCCCATTTAAAATCACATGCCAAGATCATACCACACCCATCATTTACAACTCATGCACCATATGATTCATGCATAATCATTCTCCTCGTGCTTTTAATATAACAATTCAAATCAAACAAATTGCCAACCATCCAAGAACAGAGAAACAACAAAATATCACATTACCCTCGCCAGCTCCTCGCTCAGGCTGAAGGGTCTCGCTCAGGCGAGAGCTCGACAATCTGGAATAGTGGCCATTCGCACCATCTCGCTTAGGCGAGATCTCCTTGCTTGAGCAAGGCATTCTCTCGCTCAAAACAAAGATGGTCCGCTTGAGCGACAGCTCGTGTAGAAGGCCTGGGCGAGCCTCTGCCAGTCTCGCTTAGGCGAGACTAGCTTGCTTGGGCGAGACTACCTCGCTTCGGCGAGACTATCAGTTCTCACCCCTGTTCTCACCTGCAGTAGCCACATTTTCACATCCAAATAACAACCAAAGGCATCCCACATGTTCACAATAACTTATACTCCATACAAACACCAAGCAAACTCAAAAACAGGCCAAAAATAATTTAAAACTCGAAACCCTAGCTTCCCTTACATGGAAAGGGGCTGATATCATACTTCGACTCTTAAGCCAACGAAACTAGTAGCTCCAAGGGCAAATCTATGAACTGAAACAGCGGCACAACAAAGAAGATTGGATTCACTACAGTGAGCCCCAACATAAACCACGAAAACAACTTAGAAAGGGGGTTAGGTTCAAGAACTAACTTACGTGAATGGAAGAAGGAGGTTGAGCTCACTTGAACTTGGATGGATCTCCAAACCCTAGCAGAGGGCACTGATTTTTCAAAATGAATTACAAATGAGAGACCTTGGCTGCTTTAGGGGCCTTGGCACCCTATGGGCCAACCTTTAGGCCCAACAGTGTGGCAGCCCTTAACCATTAGGGCACTAAATAAAATTGGGCTTTACAACAAATAGTAAAATTATTCCAAGTAATTTAACATGAATCTCAAATAAGGCTACTAACAATCGTCCAACTAATATTAAAACCATGGGTGCAAAAAGTAAATGAATAGAGGTGGGTGCAACAACTGTGGGGTACACAAAGTAAACTGATAATTACACTACAAAAACCATAGTGGTATACTAGACCTGTCAAAGTGAGTCAGAACCCGTGGGCCAACCTAGCCCACCACGGGTTTGAGTTGGGTTGGGTTGAAATTTTTTTGCAAATGTCAATATGACTCAATTTTTTACCCGGCCCACCAAGAACCTGGTTCACCCGGGTTGGCCCACCAACCCGTATGGTCATACACATTATGTTCAACTTTGCAATGTTAGGTTGTTTTTTTAATCAAACACATTAGTGGGTTGACAAATGGAAACCTAGCTTCAACTCCAAATAGATGAGGATAAAGAAGATGCTTCAAGAGATGAAAATGTTGTGGATTTATCCATTCAAGACTCTAATATTATAGTTGGATAATGACAAGAATGTTTTGATCTTAGGTAGTAATTTTTCTTAAAATTTTGGTTTGTATTGGAGTTTAATATCATTTTGAATTATATTTAGATTGTATTGAAGTTTATTTAAATTTTAATCCAAATTATAATTTATGACTTAAGAAAAAAGAATTATATTTTATTTTAATTAAGTGAACTAGTGAATCAACCCGTTTAACCCACCAATTTGTGGTGAACCAGGCCGAGTTCAAAGTTTTTCAACTCGCTTATAAGTGAATCAAATTGGGTTGGCCTACTAAGTAACCAACCCGTGATAAGTCGGGTCGTGCCGGACGACCATTTTGACAGCTCTAGTATGTAGAATAAACAAAACAAATGTGAATCTAAAACTGGAAACCCAAAATGAATTTACTTATTCATCAATATCATATTATCTATGACCAAATGAACTCAAAATCCTATTATAATAAACCAATTCATTCATTCGGTAATAAAATTTTATCCCACCATTCATTTTCTCGTATTTATATCATCCACCACACAACAATCCTAATCGGAAGAAATTGGTGGAAAAATCGTCATTGGATGAAAGAGGATGTCACTTTGTTTCTCTATTGTAAACAGATATTTAAAAAAAACTAAATAATATATATTTAAAAAAATTTTACATAAAGCTGAACGTAAAAAAAAAAACAAAAACAAAAAGTGAAGTCGTTATGTCTAATGAGGACTTCACTCTTAAAGTGAATGGAAATCGGCTTCCTAGATCACGGTTTCGCCTTTTGGAAAAAAAAAAGAAACTGGCATGGTGGAGGATGACTTTACCTATAATATCGTCCTTGACCCTGAAGACTTGACCCTAATTTGCAAAAAAAAAAAAATCAACCCATTTTTACAAATTTAAATTTAAAAGAACCTCTAAAATACAAAAAAGCTGCGTTTAGGATTCGCGCGACACTGGGCTTCCTTTTTCGTATACCGGAAACGAGGGAGAAGAAACAAATGAATGGAGGTTTGTGGTTGCAGCGATGAGGCTTTTACAGTAGACGTTGCCTTTGTGCGAATTTGAAGAAGAAGAACGGAGGAAGAAGAGAGAGAGAGAAAGAGAGAGAGAGAGAGGGAGAGGGAGAGAGAGAGAGTGAGAGAGAGAGATGGAGACAGAGAGAGAGAAAGGGAGGGAGGGAGGGAGGGAGAGAGAGAGAGAGGGAGAGGGAGAGAGAGGGAGAGGGAGAGAGAGAGAGAGGGAGAGGGAGAGAGAGAGAGGGAGAGGGAGAGAGAGAGGGAGGGAGAGAGAGAGAGAGGGAGGGAGAGAGAGAGAGAGAGAGAGAGAGGGAGAGAG
>Ga0209589_1001231_pt1 | contig 41458 bp, 18 predicted proteins | sample CowpeawhiteBW_FD_187525 | JGI IMG/M metagenome (GOLD analysis project Ga0209589, IMG submission 187525) | Root nodule microbial communities of legume samples collected from California USA - Cow pea white BW (SPAdes) (version 2) | ecosystem: Host-associated > Plants > Roots > Nodule | place: USA...
AAAAAAAAAAAAAAAAAAGAAACACCATTAAAGCACATAAATTCATACTCAATAATTTAAACAATATACTCTTAAGAGTTGTTAAAGTATTTGGTTTTTAAAATTTAAATTTGGTTTCATCATGATCTTACTTTTGGAGAACGATTTGATAGGTTATAAAAGTGGAAAATATATATAAACTAGTTTTGATACTCTTAACATTTTTTGGAAACATGAACGTGATAAGCTATTTAAATATAATCATCATAAAAATAGATATTTCAAATACATAACTTATGTATATTCTAAGTATAAATTCATAAAACTTTTATTTTGTTCTAAAAAGAATTATTATTTTTTCTATATTTACTTTAAACACAATTTGAGTTAAACGAATCTTCCAAAGATATTGTCGAGAGTTTTTACTATGGAAAATTATTTTTTTAACAAAGTTTTGTTGATAAATTTGACAATACACACATGACAACATGTTAATGGACGAAAAAAAAAGTTTGATGAGAGTTGAAAAGAGAAGAAAAAAAGTCTAGTATGTTGAAAAAAAATGTCAAAAAAAGTTTCTCATAGTCCTTTTTACTATATATATAAAATAAAATATACTAATTAAATAAGTAGTTAATGACTTTAAAGTTGAAGACAAAGCACCAGGACCAAATACCATTGACCAGTATCTATTATTAATAGTTATTTTATGAAGTATTTAAACATGCACCCAATAAAATTATTACAATTCTTTTTTGTAACCTTCTAACAGCCTCAATCTCGAGGCATGCACATGCAGTGTTTCAAATCATGGACTATACCATGTGATAATTCTGTAGTTAACATTACAATAGTCAACTCAGCTTCTGAAAAATGTTTCCTAATTGCAATTAATTGTACGTGACCCTGACATCAAGGTTTTAAAAATTTCTATGGTTTCATCATTGTTGGAGACATCTTTATATTATATAAGGAAAAATAACACATATATTGTTGATTCTTACTTGTATATAAAGAAGTGAGTAATAAATAAACTATTCTGAGAATTAAAGAGTTAAAATTGAGGATTGTCATTACAACTGAATAAACTGTCGAAAAGAAATTGTATTAAAAGGTTCACTACAACAAAATGTCTTATTAGTAACTAATTTTAGGGACTATTATAGTGACCAATTTAGATACCAATTTACAAAATTAAAATTCATTGGTTACTAAAATAGTCACTAATATAAATAAAAAAATATAATTGGTCACTAAATTTGTCACTAATTAATTAGAGACCAATTTAGTAATTAAGTTATTGTGATAGCCAAAATTTAGATAGCTAATTTTTAGTGACCAAATTTCTTTGGTAACCAAAACTATGTCAGCTAATTTTAAAAACCAATTAAGTGACCAATTATAATTGTTTATTCATAATAGTAACTATTTTAGTAACCAATAATTTTTTTACTTTGTAAACTTGTATCTAAAATAGTAGTTATAGTAACTAACAACTTTTGGTTACTAAAATTGGTTACTAATGAAGCATTTTCTTATAGTGGTTTGTCAATTTTTTAAAAGAGTTGTATGAGAAAATTTTAGTTTTTGTCATTGTATAAAGGTTTGTAGTTTTTATAAAAAAAATATATATATTAATATTAATTTTATTAAGTATTTGTGAATGTATGAAAAAAAAAGTTAAATTTATGTTCTACTTTTACTTATGCTCTTATTTATAGACGTGCACCCATCAAGTTAAATTTACATGATGCTTCTATTTCTATTTCTATATATTTATGCTAAAAAGTAATTATTTTTTGAAAAATTAAATATGTTTTTAGTTGTTGTCCTTAAACTTATATATTTTGGTTTTCAAATTTAAAAAATGAATAAATATAATTTTTCTAACCAATTATATTATTATTTTTTTTTTACATATCAAATGTATTTCTCATCTGATATTAAAGTGAAAATATATTAAATAGTATAAATAACTCTAATGTCAATTTAAAATGTGTTTAATATATAAATAAAATTTAACATAAAATGACTATATTTTACTTATTTTTTAAAGTTTAGATATTAAAAAGTATTAAAATTTTAAACCAAGAAAAATTTTAATTTTGTGTCAAAATTTAAAAACTAAAAACATATATAACCATTTTTCGAATGAGTAATTTTCAACCCACCAATGTAATGGCTTGACATGTATTTGTAAAGACATGGAAGGGATTAACCTTACCTTTCTAAGAACATTCTCTCCATTTACCAGTCCCCCAGGAACACCTGCATTGTTCACCTACACCCCAAAAAGATGAAAAAAAAAAAAATGAAGGAAATCAAGTAGTTGTTTGTTCCTTAAGAATCAGAGAAAATCAATGAAACCAATACTGCAATTAATCTGAACAAGTTGAAAAAGGAGTGGAAAAATAGTGAGACACATATAAACTTGTACCAAGATGTCAAGTCTTCCAAATCTGGTTTTGATGAACTGTGCCAAAGCAGCAACACTAGGAGGGTCAGTGACATCAAGTTGATGAAAAACTAGAACCTCTGAGAGACCAAACTCTTTCAATCTCTCCACTGCTTCCAAACCCCTTTTCTCATTTCTAGCTGTTAGCACCACCATAATTCCATTCAATGCCAGTTTCTTGCATATTCCATAACCAATTCCCTTGTTAGCTCCTGTCACCACTGCATACCTGTATATATATCCAACTCAATAAATAGATCTGCAGTTTATGACTATGATAAACACTATTTTCTTGTGAAAAAAATGCATAGAATCTTTATTAAGTTCATAATATTTTGGTTTGTGCATGACTACAATGATGTTTCTGATTAAGCTTTTATTCTGTGAATCTCTGGACTTTTCTGATTTTTCATTTGCTTTTACAGGTCCAAACTCACACATGCATATATAACAAACTGAAGGTTACATACATAGAAATGCAAAAACTTTTTGAGTATCATTTAATTTTTTCTTACCTTTGTGCTTCTTCTCCCATGTTGATAATGTTTGCTTGCAGAGAGTGTGGTATATGAAATGCTTCACCTGTTCATCTTGTATCCTTCATTTTATATTCCTGCATTGCGAATTCTCAACACGTGTCCACGTATGATAATGTTAATTTAACTTCATCATTAGTAATTAAATGTAAATAGGTAAGATTCCAAATATATAATTTACTCCTTGTATTGATTGTTATTTAATTTTATGTTTGTTCTTATCCGCTTCGCTATTTGGATCATTTGGAAAACTACAAACAGTATTAGTATCAAATTTAATATGTCTTCTTTTAGACGGTGTTTTATTTGGTTCAGTTAAATATCTATATTGAGATAGCAAGTAAAAGAAATTTTCAATATTCAGACTAGAAATTTCAAATGCACTAAAGTGTAACAAATTGCTTTATGCATGGTGTTAGCTGATTAAGGATTAATGTTGAGGTGTTACTGATAATGCAAAAAATTATGATTTAAACAATTTTTTGGAGATAGAAATGACTACCATTTGTCTCATTAGTTTTTTAGATATGTAAAAGTTTGAAGTAAAAAAGAAAAAAACCACTCGTCTAATGAGAAGATTATTGTAGTTGATGGCCCAGGGAATGCAAAAGGTCACATTAAGATTTATAATTTCTTTTCAAAGAATTTAGAACTATTGAACTTGTGTGAATGGTGTTTCGTTACAGATAATGATTAGAAAAATTGTATTGCGTTGAATTTATGAAATCTAAATCTTCGCCTTCATTAAGTAATATAATTTCAATGTAACTATGAGATATGAAGACCGGATACGATATGAGCACGGTTACAGATACAGAGATAGTGTTAAATTGAAAGATATAGAGTATGGAACACAACATGCATACAAAATTTCAATTAACACATTGTCAACTAACACAAAAATAAATTTAATATTCAAAAAAGTGAAAAATAGTGATCATGTAATATTTTTTCTTTATTTCTATAATCATAATAGAAACTTATGTGATAAATTTATAAGTTCATGGATTTTTTTTTCAGAAAATCATTAAATTTGTGATTATTAACATTATATTAGAATCATGTTAAAATCATGTTAAAGAAAAAAAAAATATATTTTAAATTGGACATATTTTACTGATACATACGCTATTGATGAGGCGTATTCAAGTTTCATAGAATATGACCGACTAAATTAAAATAAAAAAAAAAAATGGTATATTTAACTAAAACTTGAATATTACAAAACAATAGGTAGCTTATTAGTTTCAAGCAACAATCATAACGTATTTACACACTATTATGTACACAAATTATTCTCTTGAGATTATGACAGTGAAAAACAGTGTAGATCAAAAGGGAATGACTTCATCCATTGAGAAAAAGAGGCCAGAAGGACCATCATCAGGCAACAATGCAAGCCTAACAGGATTTTCAACACCTTCATCAATGCTTAACAAGCCTTGGTTGTGGTTTATGTCAGTCTTGACAGAGCCTGGGCATATACAATTTATGCAAAAATGAGGGAACTTCATAGCTAGCATCCTTGTGTAAGCATTTATACCTGCTTTTGCCATGGTCACACCAGAAACCACAAGTGGCCAATTTTTTGATTCCAATGATCCTTCTCTGTAATCTTTCAGAAACTCTCTAAGCACCTCATAAAGTTTCTCATTTGTCAGATTCTCAATGTCATTCAAAACTCCTCTTGCCCACTCATTTGGTATGTGCTGAAACCAGAGGAAGAGATGTAATCAGAACTTGCCTTTTTTTCATTGTTTTTGCAGAACTTCCTTCATTCTCAAAGAAAAAATGTGAACAAAACTACTCATATATGTTTTGAATTTAAATTTACCTTCAATAGTCCTATTTGACCAGAAATATTGACAATTCTTGGTGAAGTGGAGAGTTGAAGCAGAGGAAGAAGAGCTTCAGTTACTCTCTCTGCACCAAAGAAGTCTGTTTCAACACATTCTTTGGCTAACTCATAATTTTGATACACTATCAGATTCCAATCCAATTTTTCACCCCTTTTCTACAAGGGCAAAGAAAGCTATACCATTATACAATGAGAATCAGAAATATATTACATATATTACATAACATGGAACCTTACCCTTCTAAGATAATTCTCTGCATTTACTATTCCCCCAGGAACACCTGCATTATTCACCTGCAACACTAATTATTATGCCAAATGTATGGATATGCATGAAACCCAGAAATTTTTTTGTTGTTTCTTCTTTAAGAATTTGAAAAACTTAGGTGTATACCACTGTGACACTCACCAATATATCAAGTTTTCCAAATCTGGTTTTGATGAATTGTGCTAAGGAAGTAACACTAGAAGGGTCTGTCACATCAAGTTGATGAAAAACCACAAACTCTGAAAGGCCAAACTCTTTCAATCTCTCCACTGCTTCCAAACCCCTTTTCTCATTTCTAGCTGTTAGCACCACCACGATCCCATTCAAACCCAGTTTCTTGCATATTCCATAACCAATCCCCTTGTTAGCTCCTGTCACTACTGCATACCTACACAATTGTTGATGATTATCTTATGAAAATTTACACTAATTTCATATTTGGTCTGTGCATGGATACAATAAACTTTCACAACACAAAGTCAAGGACTAATGATTTTCTTAAAATGTTCTCTGAGTTTTATATCTATAGATTTTAGCTGTGATTTTCTGTTCATGTTATGCTACCTGTTTCATGACAGTGCTTCTTGACAAATTCAAGCTTCATAACTTCTTTAGCTACCTTAATAGATATGTAACAGAATAGCTTTAAAAGCAAAGCAGAAACAGAACAAAATTTGAGTATAATTTTTTTTTTTTATTTACCTTTTTGCTGCTTCTGCCATGATGATGATTCCTGGTGTCTGTAGGAAATGGTTTTGGTCCGTTTTATCATCAAATCATTATAGCCTCTGAATATTTTTGTGAACCTATGCTTCGTTTGTGATATAGTTTTCTTCTTAAAATTTTGAAAGGAAGATACATACACTAATACTGAAATAAAATATGTATATTCTGTGCATAAAAAACAATTGGGTCGTTAGAAAGTCACATATTTCGAATAGCCAAATGCAATAAATTAAACTTAAAATTGGGAATTGTTTTTAGAACTTAGTTGTAAATAAAAATTAATAATTAGCCATGCCTCACTGCTTAAATAAAAAATGTGAAAGTTTTTGGAACTAAGTAATAATTAACAAGAGTGGCCTATCTCATCTTTGTATTTTCATTGCTGCCAATAAGGAAAAGGTCACTAACCATTATCAAGCTGCCAAATTTTATGAATTTGCTCTGTGTTTTTTTTTTGGGTTGTGTTGAATAATTTCTTCTAATTTATATTTGAAATTTATGATGTAATTTATTTATTTATATTTGTCTTTCAATATATTATTTCGTAAAACACACATATTTGACTCACCTACACATGACGTACGTAACATTAACATTTACTTCTCAAAAATCAATTCCATCATAAAGAATTACAAATTGATATATTGATGTTGTGGTAAACAATTTTCCTGCATATTATGGTCTAAAGTAAACAATTCATATATTTATCGCCATATTCAACGTATATCGAAATTTAAAAATGAAATATTTATGTTAAAATTATATTTTAATTAATTTAATTTTTATTTTTTGTGTGATTTTCATCAAACAATATATTATAATTTTAATATTTATTTTCTTTTTATATTATTTTAAAAATATTTTTAAATTTTATTAACTAAATTTCATTAATATTTATAAATTTAATAAATATTTTGATTTTCATAAAATTTTATTTGGTATTTTCTTTTAATATTGAATACATGATAATATTATTTTTTGTTTACTATAATTTGTATTATTTTATAAAAATTAATTAATTAATATTTGAAATAGTAAAAAAAACAAAATATGAATACGAATATATATCCATCTACCATAATAGAAATGAATTTTTCTCTAAAGATAATATGAGATAACGAAATTTGTATTCGCTTTTTGATATCCCTGCACACTAAAAAAAAGTGTTATCACCAAATACCTTATTTTATTACTGCTGAGATTAGAGAAAACACAAAATAAGAAAAATGTTTCCGACCACAATCATTATTCATCAAGCTATTTATTAACCTTTTTAACCCTTCAATATTTTAAAAAACTAAACAAAACAATTATTTAGACCGTATCTATCATTACGTTTAAGAAGTCCAGATCAGCAAAAATAGGTTGGTCAACTTGGTAATCTGGAACATAGACATCGTCATTTTGTGGATGAACTTCATCATTTTGCACATCAACTTGGGAATCTCGAACATAAACGTCGTCATTTTGCAGATGAACTTCATCGTTTTGCAAATCAACTGGAACATAGACATTGTCATTTTGCAAATGAACTTGATCATGAGGAGGAGAGACATCCTCGTTGTCCAATGTTTTCACGTCGTCAATACTTTTTCTTTTGTCTTTATTGAGTGCGGCCAAATGTTTGTAGTAATTTTGAGCATGGCTTGCAACTTGTGCTGGAGTCCTGGTTTTCACCACATACCTTGAAATATTCGTCCATCGTCCCTTTTTGTATTTCTCGAGTCCTATCAAGAACAACCTGTTGGAAACAAAATCGTAATTAAGAATTGATTAAACTGTTACGATTCAGTGTTTAGTACTAGGTCAAAAGCTATATCTTTTAGTCTGGTCACAACTCTTTTTATTTAGGAGTATAACAGTTCAAGCGTCACGATTCGATTATGACTCGGCACACTTAGTCTCCGTTACGGGACAATTGATGTCACATGCAACAATCTCCCCCTTAGCAATTGTCCAACTAAGAATCCTACTTGTATTGTGACTTGGCCCACCTGACCTTCGTTACGGGACAATTGTGCAACCCGCAATAGAGTGATAAGGTGACTTAGTGGTTAGATGAGAGAGAAATGCCAAAAAAATGGATAAATAAAATTGATTTGGTGAGTTTGGAACAAAAGATGAGAAAAGTTATAGAGGTTCAACTATTACCGCTAACAAAAACTAACAAGTAACATTAGTCAATAAAAAAAAACATTTAAGTAAAAAAAGTTGTACTTACTTGTGTTCTTCTTCACTCCATCTCCTGTAACTTGCAGTTGGTAAGCATGGTGATTGAGTAGGTGATGCTAGAGGTGGAGAAGACGAGGATGATGGAGGAAACTCATTGCTTTGAAACTGATTGTTCATATCTTTCAGAATTCTTTGCTTCTTTCTTCTCTGAATCTAGTGTGATTATTTTTCACTGTAATCCTTGTTTTATAGGAAGAACTTTGAACTTAAAGATAAATGATAGAATAATTAGTAGATGCATTGTAGATATATAATCTCCGAATAAGAAACAGTTATATCTTAAATAATCTATTTCAACTGTATATATCTTAGTAGATTTCACTAACGGTTTTTGTAAGAGAATAATTTATCTTTTTAAGGATAAAATATTGTGATAAAAGTCATATATAATCTCTTAATAAACAACAACTATATCTTAAATAATCTATTTCAATTATATACACGTTTTGTAGATTTCACGTAAGATTTTTTTAAGAGAATAATTTATTTCTTTAACTATAAAATAGTTGTGATAAAGATATGTTGTTTGATTATAAACATAAGCACGAATTTAAATTATAATAATTTATTAAAAAAGTTTGATCTTCTTTACCTTTTTTAGTATATATATAAAATTAGATTGAATAATTTGTTTTCACTGCGAATCTCTCATGAATAGCTGTAAATAATCTTTCAACGACTAGTATTAGGATCCACCGTAAAAAAAAAAAAGACTAGGGTTGAAATCAATGTTTCAAGAAAATATTGAATAGATCATTACATTTAAAGTTTATCGTTAACATGGTTAATCATTAATAACATAACCAACAATCATTGACATCTGATATAAATTAGTAAGTATGATATAATATATAACCAAATGATAATATTAATAGCAATAATAAAATTAATAAAATAACCAATAATAATAAATAATAATTATGATATAATATATAAAATAAGATTGAAAACGTTGTTCACCCTAAAAATTGAAAGTGGTACGTATTTATGAAAATTGTAACGTTTAAAAGTTAAAAAAATAAAAATAAGTAAAGTATAATGTTACGGGTAAATTTGAATAATACACCATAATATTTATTAAGAAAAACAAGTTTAAATGTAAAATGAAAATGAAAGCGATAAAATCCTTTAAATTTATAATGACGTATTAAGCATTTATATGAATTTTATAATAATTAGTGAATTTAAACTTACAAATTACATTTAAATTTAGAATTAAAAATAGTATCACAACTAAAAATTCTTATATTATATGAGATTTTTTTTGCAAATTTGTTAAAAAAATTTGGAAGAAAAGACTTTTTTCTGCCATTTTTTCTAAGAATTTTAATTGACATGTAATTCCATTGTGGGTAGTCATTTTCTACAAAATTATTAAATTTGCAAGTATTTGCTACAAAATTTATTGCAAAAAGTGTTTTATACAAAATATTTTGCAAGAAAATTGGTAGCAATTTCTTATAATTTTTTTCACAACAAAATTTGTAAGTATTTCCTACGAAAAAATTTTCAAAATAAAATTGATAGGAAATATGAGTTTTTTAGTAGTTTATGACATTCTTAGAATAATGATAACTCTTAAAATCGTTATAAAAATAATCTTAAAACATTCTTATAAAAATATTCTTATAAATTTGAAATGTTTGGAACAGTGGAATAAACACTTCCACTCAAAATATATAAGTGGTTAAGTCTTTTGTTTGTCAATGTTCATCATACTTAGAGCAATAGAAGATGCAAATGAAATGCTTTATAATGAGATAGTACATAGTCCTTACTATAGCCAATGAGATATTTATTCTCTATTAATAATGTGTATTATTTTGAAGAACAAAATAGTTATAAAATAACTTTCAACCAGTTAAAGAAAATTAAATAAAATTAGTGTATAAAACAAGATATCATTACAATTTAAAAAATTAAAGTAAACATACATTTAAAATATCTTTTAATTTGAATATTTATTTTCCTATATATTTTTTAAAAAATATTTTTAAATTTTATCAACTAGGTTTGTTCTGTGTTTACAAATTTAATAAATGTTTTGATTCTCATAAAATTTTATTTGATATTCTAATTTAAAATATATATAATTTATATAATTTTATAAAAAGTAATTAATTAATATCACGAGTATGGGATAGCGGAAAACATTAATAAAATAACTAATAATGAGTAAAATCTTCTATAAAATAGGTAGTATAATGTACAATATAACCAATAATTGATAATATTATTAACAATAATAAAGTTAACAATAATACAATTAATAAAATAACCCATAATAATAACATAATAATTATGATATAATACATAAAATAAGATTGAAAAATATAGCTCACATTAAAAATTGAAAATGGTACACATTTATATAAATTTTGACACTTAAAAGTACATATATAAAAACAAAATAAAGTATATTATAATGTTACGGGTAAATTTTTTGAATAATATTTATTAACAAAAACAAGTTTAAATATAAAATGAAAATTTAAGTGATAAATCCTGCAAATTAAAAATAAGATTGTATTAAGCCTTTTATATTAGTTTTATAATTTTATAATAAAGTAATAAATAATAATATGACATTCTTAATACCATTATAAGAAAATCTTAAAAACTTTCTTATAAAACTTACAATGTACATTTTGACTTTGAAGATGAAAATTAAATATTTATTTTATTTGAGATTTAATTTATCCTAAACATAATACACCCAAACATATTAATAAATGCTAAATTGAAGTAGGCAGAATATAAAATAATAAAGAAAAATATGAAAAATAAAAAATAAAAGGGTTTTTGCAATACTAATTTTAGACTCTTAATAACCTAAGCTACACATTGGTTTGAACAAGTTGGAACCACTGGCTTTGAGGATCATCAAGACAAAGAGAATCATCTTTTATGCAGATACACTTTGACGTCACAATGGTAGATGAGTTAGAATCCTTTTGTAAGCAAAGTTGTTCCTGTTGTTGATTCATAGTTGCCAAGTGTAGTTTAGAAAGAGATGCAGATCTCCAAGAACTATTATTCCTTTCACAATCCGAAACTATAACAGGAAGCCCTTCACCAGTTGTGGTTAAGCACTTCTTAGTGCCATGTAAAATGATTTTAGTTTCATTCTCTGCACGAACCCATCTAGTTTTGGTCTCACATCTTCCAAGTTCAACTTCATTCTTGTCATTCACTTGAACACATTGACCGGACAGTGGATGGTACAAGATATTTACAATGGGAGCCTTGGAGTTAGGTTCTACATCAAGAACACACAACTTAGATAAGATAAGATATTTTATGCAGATGCTTCAAAGAACATTAATTGATATAAATCATGATAACTAAACTAAAAAAGATTACCAATATTCTTCCTTTGCAAAAGTTGGAACTTGTCCGTGAAGTTAGGATATCTAAGGTTATGCCATGTTGCATCCATTACACCAAATGACTCCTCGACTTGGACCTGATCTTTCTTTAGGTAGTAGGTACCTTGGAAAGCCCAAAATCCCCAGTCCATATCATTTCCAAGAAGATAAGTCTGAAGGCATGTCAAGAATCGGTTGTCTTCCACCGAAGAACCTGCCTCGTTGAATCCAAACTCAGTAAAAATCAAAGGAGTTGCATTCTTTCCGATAGTAAGGAATCCAGCTCTATGGTCTATCGCTTTGACATTGTTAGCACATATCCTATTCAATGGTTGCTTTGTCCATATCTCTCTCAATTTAAGGGTTCCAATTCCAGACCATGAGTACAAATGTGTCTCAAACACCATTTTTTTACCCAAGTCTATATTCAATGGCTTTTTCTTTAAGAATTGCAACTCAGTGTCATAGTTCAAACCTGAGATAAGCACAAGCACATTTGGATTTGCCTCATGAATTGCTAGTGCTCCTTGGCTCATGTACTTGTACCAATCCTTCAAATTTTGGCGAGGACCATGCAACTCATTCCTCAAACTCATTGCCACAACCTGCAGTAATAACAAACTCATCTTATCTTTCTAGATATATAAAGTGCTAACATAATCGTGTAAAGACTAAAATTTTCTATTTATGTGTTTAGAGGAGCTAAAACCAAAAGAATATCAAAAGAATTGAAACAACAAAATATATTGAAGCTCATATATATATATATATATATTAATTGAGCCAAAATGAAAAATACATACAACAGGGTTTCCATTGAAGTGTTTGGCAGCCAAAGTAAGACCATGCACCCATTCCTGAGGATTGAAATGTCTATCATGGAAGAAGCCATTTTCATCGTCATCATTACAGCACCACATCGGCTCACTCACATGGTTATCAAGCAACACTTTCACATTCTGAACTCCAAGTTCGTGAACAACCGCATGAAAGGTCTGAATGTGTGTCATGGACAACACAGAAGGATTGTTCTTAGCAATGCCTTCTACCACTTCTGGTACATCCAAAGAGGCTAAATTGGCACTCACATTCTCATGAGCATAGCGTGTCCACATGTAGATTGCATAAGTGAGACGTACGCAATTGAACTTGTGCTTCACAAGCTCACCAACAATGTCCTTCAATGGCCTCTTGTCAAGACCCTCGGGGATCATTGGTTGAAGGTGGCCAGCCCAATTAGCACACACCAATTTGGCACGTTGTCCCGTGGCTTCATCTATGATCCATCTATTTTGTGTTGATAAAGGATATGCATTGGAATGTGATGTAGAAATGACTACAAGAAAAAAAAGAAAGACCAAACGTGAAGACATTTTTGCTTTGAATGGAAAAGAACTTTGATGTTGGATAAGAAAATGTGAGGATAAATATATATAGAGCTTTTCTGATTAAGTTTAGCAACACGTTAACAAAAGTTTAACAGATTCCAATCTGTTTTCTGTTAAACTTTCATTATAACTGATTAACTTTTTATCTTTTCTATTATATTATCTTCATCTACTTGTTATTATTATTCATGATGAAAGACAGCCTTTTATCGTTTATTCATGTGATTAACTATTTTTAACGTTATATTTGGCATTAAAAGTTGTAAATTTCAATTACGTAACGGACTCTAAAATTATCAATGATATATTTTGTTTATTTGATTCCGATGGCATCAGTTCAATCAGGTAAGTGTTTAATAAATATATAACTTTTAAATTTGTATAAAATATTTATGATTATTTGTTTCTTTAATAATTTAAAATATATAGTAAAAACATTTTTACATCAAAGTAGTTAAATATATGGAGATAATGTGTGTATGGTTATTCTGTTTAAAGAGTAAGTAAAAACAATGTTGTTAATAAATCTTAACCTATTAAAACAAAAGCATTTTCTAAGGCCTCGTGCTCTTTTATTCATCATTTGTTTTCCATTCATATATAAGCATGTTTGGATATCTATTTGTAAGGGAATTGTCCGTTAGTTAGTATAGTTTGACTCAATTAGGAATATAATATTCAATTATTAATTATTCAATTATTCAATAAGTATACATTTATTAATTTTTATAAAATATTTATGATTATTTGCTTTTTGTAATAACATAAGAATATATAGGAAAAATAAGTTTTAAAAAAAAATTAAATATTTTAAAAAGGAATCAAATGATCCCAAATTAATTATAACATCTTTAATAACTTTAACTCTTTTTACAAGTTGGACTGTTTTTGCATTAAAAGTTATAATTAAATAAAAAAATTATATATATGAAAAATTCTAATTAGTGTAACATATATATATATATATATATATATATATATATATATATATATATTATTTTTATATTTTTTTTTTTTTTTTTTTTTTTTTTTATAAAACCATAAAATTTGACGAACACGTACTATATAATTATAATTTAACAGTGAAGTAAACATTACAATTTTATTTTTATAGTTATATGATTAGCTAAGATCCTTCCCATTTTTAAAATATGTGATTATAAATATATATATATATATATATATATATATATAATTAGTGAAAATTTATGCATTTTTACTTCTTTTTCTAATAATAAAAATTAATTTTTATAATGTTATTATAAATATAAATAATTTGTAATTTTATAATAAATAATTTTATTTATTTTTTAGATGGTTTTATAATTAAAAAATAGTTAAGTTTAAAAAGTGGTTAAATAGAAGAAATGGTTAAATTAAAAAAAAACGATTTTTGTTTAAAGGATAAAATTGAAATATAAATGTGAATATAAAAAAAATTATATATAAGAAAATAATTATTTTAGTTTAAAAAAATTATTTAAAAGATAAAATTAAAAAATAAATGTGGACATCAAGAGAATCTCTTTATATATAATTTTATATACATATATAGATTAAGTTTATTATATTTGATTTAACTTTCTAAATTTACAATTTTACCTTAAAATATATTCATGGTAGAGCTTCGCAAACAAAATAATTGAAATACAATTTAACTTTTCTCTCATCAAAAAGATTTATTTTGATATTTTATATACATTTATTAAATTTTCTTTGTTTCTCTTAGATTTGGTAACTATACATTTGGTGAGACAGGGTGTGGAAAGACGTTAAAGGTGTAGGATTTCTTTGTTTGATTTGGTCATATGAAAAAAAAAAAAAAGTCAATTTTGAGGAGGAAAAGAAGAAAGAATTTTTCTTTATTAGAAAAAGAGAAAAAGTATGAAAAGTTACCATAACTTTGATATATAAATAATTTTTTATACATACTTAATTATATTATAAATATTTTGTACTGTGATAACAATATATAGTTAGAAATATTAATATCACAACAATAAGTACAAAAATTAATATTTTAATTTTTTCTGATATTTTTATAGTATCGATTTTTAATAGTGATTAATGATATAAATTGATAGATTTATATTACTATAAATATATGAAATAAGTTGAGAGAGTAAAATATGATGTTTATCAACTTGATGGATAAAGTCAAATTACAAAATTCCTTATTAACAGAAAAATGAACCAATTGAGTTTGTTCGTTTTTAATAAAAACTCAATTAATAAAAACTGTGGAAGAAAAAGCGTTTAGGTTAGACGTAAATATATTTATTATAACCACATAAATTTATTTATTTGGTTTTTTACAGCCACTTTTGCAATCCTGACTCCCTTGTATTTATTTATATGATTGGTTGTGATTGTGTCTTGTACCAACTATTTATTTTCCGGAGCAATTAATTTTTTAAGTTTTTTCTTTCGAAATATTTCTTTTGATTCTTATCATTATGTAGTACAAAATATTAAAATTAATTAAGAGAAATTTTCTTACCAATACACAAAATTTAAACAAATAAACTAAAATACAATAAATGAATAATTTGAGAATAAGTTCTTTTGTGGTATTGGTGCTTATTTAGTTAAAAAATTTACTGAGTGACATTTCCTTCTTTTATACTTAGAGTACTTGATCACAATCAATTTAGGCTCACAAATGTGCTCAAGAAGATTTAGGACAGGTTTCTTGGATGAATTATAAACAAATGTTGAGGTCGATTATTGACTTATTTATTTTCTAAGTCTTTTGACCAATTCTAGAGAGTAAAGAGATAAGTGATGAACGAGATTAGATAAAGAAAAATAAAAGACAGTGAATATGAAAAAAATATATATTTAATTGTTAATTTGATTCTTATATTTAGGTGTTTCACTTTTTATTTATATGTTTTTGACCCTATATTCTTGTAAAAAAAATTCAATATGACTCACTCTCTTAAATTGATATCAACATTGTTTAAATTCTCAGGTGTTAAAATCTAAGTATGTCACATGTTAAAATTTGGTTATCTTTTAAGTTGTAATCCTTTTGGTTTTGACACGTGACACCTTAAAAAAAATATGACTTAGATTTTGACAAGTGACAATTCCAAACAGCACGTCAATTTGAGTCATATTGATTATTTTTTATAAAAATAAGAACTCAATTGTGTAATGTGTAAAGACTTAGAAAATGACAATTTAGAAGTGATAGTGATTTAAAAATAGTGAGACTCAATTATTTTAATATTAAAATATTTTAGTATAAATAGTTTTGTTATTAATGAGCATCATGGTTTTAAAACACCTAACCTCTTTTTAAAACACACCACCTCTGAAACCACTTTGCTAGAGTTATCTAACTTCTCTTTAAGAGTTTTTCTCTCTTCATCTGATTGAATAATTGAGACAGTATGACTGATTCTTATGGCGAACTCTTCAATTTGGATAAATTAGTCCTTTGTTCAAGTAAGTTGAGTTTCAATCATTTTTCTTTGTTTATTCATGTTTTCTGTTGCATGTGAGACTTCTTCCACTTGCATATTTGTAATCATCAGTATGAGTCTATGCTAATCAATGATCAGAACGATATATCCTTATCATTCTTGTGTTGTTCCTAGGTATAAATAGACCATCTTATGGAGCTAAAGTTTTTTTTGTGTCTTAGAGTTCGTTTAGAAGTTTTTAACAAGTAAAGAAAGTTAGTCTCGAATTTGTGTTATGAGTTTTATCATCTGGAGATGGAGATGAAATTCAGACTATTTTTGTTTGAATTTAGGATAATGTGTATGTTTGATGCAATCTCGTATGTTTTGGACTATTAATTCATGCTTGAGTGTCTTTGATTTTTGTGTTGTTGAGGAGAATGTAGAATATGAGCATTTAAGCAAATTGGTACAAGTTACCATGTCTTAAAATTGTTTTGAACCAATGTACTGAGAGACTAGTATCAATTTAAACAACTGAACAGGTCTAAGTTCTCTCAAAATCACAAAATTCATCTTCTAATATTTGATCTAGCAGTGGTAGACTAGTGCTGAGCGCTAGCCTTGTTGTGCAGGCCTAGAAGTGTTTTAATATCCAGGTTGCTTGATACGATCCTTAGGTCCAAGTTCTTCCAAAATAACAAAATTCATTTGCTAATATTTGATATAGCGTTGACTGGCACTGAGCACCAACTTTGTTATGCAAGATGGGGAACGTGCAATGGCAGATTGAGCACTAACCTTTTGTGCATGTTTTTATCTCCAGACCGCTTGATACGATCCTTAGGTCCAAGTCCTCTCAAAATCACAAAATTCATTTGTTAACATTTGATATAGCGTTGTTGTGCAGGCCTGGGAGTGTTTTTATCTCCAAGTTGCTTGATATGATCCTTAGGTTCAAGTTCTCTCAAAATCACAAAATTCATTAGCTAATATTTATGTAGTGTTGGGGAGTGGCACCAACGTCTTTGTGCAGTCAAAGACAAATATCCTATCTAGATAAATAAAAGATAAATAATAAGAGGGAAGCCCATCTACATAGCTCAATAAAATAATAAAATTAAAAAGAAAAAAACTGAACTTTGAAATAGATGGCTCGCCTAGCTATTTGCAATTTTATTTCGAAAGTGAACTATAATCTTCATGTTCCAGGTCTTCCTGTGATTTTATTATCATAAATATAGAGTCGTGAAGATATTTGTTTTTCCATCTTTTAATATCTTTTGAGTTCTTAACCTTGTTATAGATCTTTTGAATTTGTCACACGTCTTCTTCCAGTTCTTTCTTTCTTTTATGTTTTACACGGATAATCCTCTATCAACTAAATGGTGCTAAAATTCTTGTAATATGTCTTACATATTATCACTTATAATATCATATCTAAATATTATTGATTGATAATTATATATATATATATATATTAACTTATCTTAAATTAAATATTATACTTGTAGATTTTATTACTATAAAAAAAAATTGTATTTAGTGAAAGTTATTTATATTAATATATCCATCAATAAATTTAATTACCGGAAAACTTTTTACTGGAAATATTTTAACTGAATTTCAAATATTTATTAAACCACATAAAAGTATTCTATATTTATTCCAAATCTTAGTAAATCAATGTAACTAAGTAATTTTTAATTTTTTTATAAATAAGTAATTAGATAAATATATAATTTTAAAAGATGTTATTTTAATATTTTTTTTCTCTTATAAAAATATATATTTCATGAAAAACTAAGTAGAATATTATTTATATATATATATATATATATATATATATATATATATTTGGATTATGGAATTTATATTATATAGTTCTGTATTTTGTAACTATCTATTATGATTTATGAATTAGTTTAACATAAATATTAGTTTCTACAACTAAAAATTACACTGATAACTTAAATTATCATATAAAACTATTTAAATATTAATAATCTTAATAAAAGTAGTTAAATATAATAATATGTAATGTAAACTTACTATTTCTTTAATATATGACATTGTTATGGCAGAAGACTTTAATATATGACATTGTTATGACAGAAGACGAAAAAGAAGAAAAATTAAAAAAATAGTGAATCATTGTGAAAGTCATTTTTATTCACAAGAGTAAAATAAGATGTAAAAGTTATCTTTATGTTCGTCTATATATATAACAACATCATACCATAACAATGTAAGAAAATCCACATACAAACAAAGTGACATGTTCTAGTTACATTTTAAGAACATAAGTAGAGGTAGTCGGAATGGAATGCACAATTAATGTGAAAAAGATTTGTTTACAACATACAAACTATACCAAGGTAAGACAAATAAAGAAAAAAAGTAAAATAGGTAAAATATATGAAATGTAAATGTATATATATGGATAACAAGATTTTTTTAAGAAAATAAGCTATTTTTTTTTACCTAACCAATTGTAAATTTATTTTAACACTTAACCTTAATATTATATCATATATTTTTATGATTAAAATATATATATATATATATATATATATATATATATATATATTTGATTTTATACCACGTGTCCCATCGAGAAACACAACCAAATAGAAACACCACATCCACAAGTATAATAGTGAACATGATATCATTGGTTACGTGTCAATTTTGTATTGGACTTGATTTTCCAACTCTATTATTTTTATTTCTTCATGTTGGCACACTAACATCTTTTCTACAAACTCAATTTATTTTTTCAAATTCTTTACAAACTTAACTTCCACCCCAATTAAATTTGTAAATTCTGATTTGAGCATGATAAGATCCATATCCATTGATGTTAAGTTCATATTTTATATGACGATGATAATATTATGTTACAGGAGATGGATGGACACGAATCATGGTATGTCTTGTTACAATTGTCGTCTTTTTCTGAAATCTCGACATCCATTATTGCTGCTTTGCGATGAGCAGTGCTTTAGCATTGCACGTGTGTTGAAAGTTTGAAGTCAAAGACCACTCTGATCCACACCTAAGATGACAGGGACAAACATAACAATGACCCATTCTTCATAATTTCCTCTGCCGAAAGTTTCTATCAGTCCAAAAATCATTGCAACTTGAACTTTGACCATTTCAAGAGCCAACAATGTGAGAAGATAAAAGAACCAAAGTAACTCAGATGCATTTCCCCACATGCCATTATGTAACACACAAGACCACAACGCTAAAACTTTCATCCACTCCATCAAAATTTTTCTCGTTCCATCTGCAAGTTGTAAGCAACAGGTCCTGTTTGGATAAATTCTTTACAAATACTTTTGCAAAAGAAGAAAAGTAAAACAATCAAGTTTCTTTTCATAAACTGATATTGATATATAGCAGAAACCTTTTTTCACTTTTTTCTTTGGAAGTATTTATGAAAAAAATTATCCAATCAAGACCTTAAAATGTGTCAAAAGCTTGACACTTCTTGTCTGGTAAAGAAGTGCCCAGAAGGAGATCCATTAGGCAAGAGTGCTAATCTGACAACACTAGCAGCACCATTTTCAACAGATAAGATTCCAGTGTTTTTGTTAATGTCTGTCTTAACAAAACCAGGACAGACACAATTGATGCATAATTTTTTGTGTCTATAGGCTAAAAGCCTTGTGTATGAATTCATTGCTGCTTTTGAGACCATATATGCAGACAAGTAGGTTGGCCACCCTTTGTTTTCTAGAGAACCTTCTTTCAAGTCTTTCATGTACTCCCTCAGCACCTCATCTATTAGCTCTTCACTCAGATTTTCTGTGTCATCAAGCACCCTCCTTGCCCATCCATTTGATATGTACTGAAACACACCATGTTATAACATCAGATTTCAAATTGATTCAAATTGGTTCAAATTGGTATAAGAAGTATAAACTGATAAAAAAGATCTTTTGTTTAAAGTGGTTCAAAATTATGTTGCTTTTGGTACCTTTAAAAGTCCTGCTTCAGAGGAAACATTAACAATCATGGGTAAATTGGACAACTGAAGAAGGGGAAGAAATGCCTCAGTTGTTTCCTTAGCTCCATAGTAGTTTGTTCTGAGGCATTTTTTAGCCATCTCACAAGTTTGAGGTAGCTCCTTCCAGTTAATTTTTGATGGCACCATGCCATCTGTGTTGAAACCATTGATTCCTGCATTGTTCACCTGCATATGAATTTCAAAATTGTTCAGTGATCCTTCATCTAAAGAAAAACAAACACAGGTTATTGCTATGGTGAATCATTCAGATTTTTCAACATCATCAAGAAAAAGTTTTTTAACTTAGTCTGATAAACTCTGAATCAGGTTGGTGTCAGCCAGATCAGGCACTTTTCACCAATACAAACTCATTGATTTTGCAGATCAATCAAAATATGTTGCAAGCTTGTAGAATTGTGAGCACCATTCTTATTATAAATATGTAGTTCAGTCATAGGAAGACTTATTAGGGGGAAAAGTGGAGAATTGGACCATTAAGAAGATGATATTGGATAAACACTGTTCATCACTAGTGTTCTGCATCAGAATCACCAGACAAATGGTATTTTGTGAATCATATTATTCAATTGAAACAACTAAGTGGGGGCACAAACACAATGCAAGATTCCACTCACTGTCATAGACATAAAAAGTTTAACAAACTCCTTTTACACACAAAAAAAAGGAGAAAGTAGTAAAAAAAGGAAAAGCATAGTTCAGAACATTAAACATAACATCAAAATCTTACCAATATATCAAGTCTCCCAAACTGGTTCTTCACAAACTCAACCAGAGATGCAATACTAGCAGGGTCAGTGACATCAAGTTGGTGAAACAGCACAAGGCCAGAAAAGCCAAATTCTTTCTTCAATTCCTCAACAGCTTGATAACCCCTCTTAACATCCCTGGCTGTGAGCACCACCTTGATTCCATTTGAGGCCAACCCTTTCACAGTCTCCAATCCTATCCCTTTGTTTGCACCTGTCACAACAGCATATCTGAAAAAACAAAAGCAAATCCTTAAAATGTTAATCACCAAATACAAATTACATACACTAGAAGCAAAAGGGTATGCAGATAGCATGTTGGATCCATGACTTCATGAAGAGAGAAAGTGGTACCTTTCTTTTGCATCTGCCATACCCATGGTTGTTGTTGAATCTGAATGAATTGGATGCAGAAAGAAGAGGATAATATTTAAAGTGGAAGATGGCTATAAAATAATGTAAGCTCAATTTTCAGAATGTGAAATAAAATAGTTAGTGCCGTATTATATAGTCATGTGGGTTGGAACATATTTTAGAATCTGTTTTAAATATTACTTTGACCTTTTGTCAGTGATGTGATATTGTCTATATCAGAAATGATGATTGATCTCTTATAGTAAAATAAATAATGGTTATTTATCTTTTCTGGATTCTTTTGAAGAATCATACCACAATTCGGTCATCTAGAAAAAGTTGAAAAAACTGAGTATTATTGACAGAACAAGAAGTGGTGGAGACAATAGACACACACAGATCAAATCTGCAAAATCGCTTGAGGAGTTTACCTAACATAACAGTGATTTGCACACCGCAGAAGACTTTTGTTCTGGATTGACTTTGAGTCCTCTGTTAAATATTATTTACTTTGTGTTTGTTAGTACAGAAACACAGCACAGAGAAAGAAGAACTAAAAAGGTAAGATTTTGAAATTATCAGAATGTTGTTTAGAAAGAAATAAATAAAAAAATAGAATCACATTAATAGAAGTTGTTATTTTGGTATTTACTTCCCATATTCTATTCTTGTTACTTTTAGTTTACGTTAATAGAAGTTTATGAAAAACGGAACTTTTCATTGCAGGTGAAATCACCCGTTTAAGATTTGCAGGGTGGAACAGTAGTTAAATTATGATTGAGTTGGTGTTAATAAAATAATACAGATAATTAAAATACATATAAAATAATATTATAAAAGATTAATAGTATTAAAAACTTAAAATAACATATCTGATAAAATAAATCACATTCAAAATACTAATGAAAAAATCAAATATTTCGTAACATTTAAGCTCAAGATTTTAACAATACATAATAATATCATTTAAAAATAAGATGTTCCTTAAAAAGAAAGTGATAAATATTTCAAGATTTGATGTATTTTAAATAAGAAAGGTTTTCAAGATTTGATTTTATCAATTCCTAATTCCACACGTGATTTAATTTTGTTCTATTTTCTTTAGTAGGAAGTTATGCATTCATAGTTGTGGCGTCGATATTAGCATGTTAATTATAATACTTTATTATGATAGAAAAATAATAATAGAGTCATATTATTACAATTAAAAATTTTAATTTATTATGTTATATTTGCCTTCTAAAAAATAAACTTACCATCTCATCATTATAATTACTAAATTTAACTTTTCATGCTTTGAACTAGGATACAAAAAGTCTTCTCCCAAAACATTGATTTTAAACTTATTTGAAATCAAAATTTATCATAAACTATCAAATAAAGCTGCCCTAATTAATTTTACTGAATTTGAAAACCTTTTTCCCCACCAACATGTAATTGTGATTGACGAACAAATACATGCATCCAAATTCCAATTACCTTCATGTATATGCACCAAATCAACTTAAAAAGTTGTGTTTTTCTAACTACATTACATAAGGTCAAAGAAAAACACAATAACAGCTTTGTAATTATGGCACAATTGAAAGGTTCAAATATCTTAAAAATGCTAAATCACTATGCAATTGATGGCTAAAATCCTTAATACTACGTAATAATCTTAATAATTTTGTTATAGAATTGGTCAAACATAAAACAAAACCTTCATTAATCAGTGCCACTCTAGTGAATTAATTATGGCGCAACACTTTCAAGGTTGTTCCAACTAATAAAATCTGCATGCAAATTTTCAGAACCCACTTGAGAAAGTTGGTCAAAAAGATAGGATTATAATTGCCTTGTCTTAGTTGAATAAACTGCCTTGCCTTGTCTTGTCTTATTTTGAAATTTACTTTTTTATTTATTTAATAATAAAATGTGGTTGATTTAATGTTTAAAGTAATTATTTATTATTTCAATAAATTTTTTATATATTTTTTTAAAACTTTAAATTAAATGGCATCTGATAATTTTCAAAACCATTTATGGTTTTTTTCTGCATTCTAATTAGCCGTTCTATTTAACTTGATTTAATGTTCATATCTCAAATTTAATAGATTGGGCAAGTGAATTTGAATAGCATAAAAGATTAATGACTGTTTTGTGAAATTTCATACTATAATTATGTTAAAAGTCTTTATTTGTTATAAAATAAAGGTAATAAGAGAGACAAAGGAGAGGAAGAATAGAGAATTAGAGAGTAGGGAGCAACTTCTGTTTTTATGTGTGTATCATTACTGATAGGACGAGTCCTATTTATAGGTACAATATGGTAACCCAGAAAGGATATAAAATCAAATAGTAAATACAAAATATTACATCATAAAGAGTAATGAATAATATGATTATCAATCATATGAGTAATTGTATAAATCAATGGACGACCATTAATTCATAACAATATATATATTTTTAAATAAGTATCGATTTTTCATCAAATCAAGTTTGAATGGGAGTAGTGAGGAATTTGATTCGATTCATAGACTATAATGAGTTAACCGATGAAAGTTTGAATTGATGAAATTGTTGGCTTCTAAATGTTTTAAGACAATGAAAGTTTGATTTGTGTAGTGTACTTTTGAATCAAACCTCCAATTTTAAAGTCTCGGTCAACGTTTCATTACATGCGTTTTACTTGGATCGGCCGGTCCAAACAATTTTACTATCTATATTGAATATTCAATATACAAAGAAAAAAAAAATAAAGTGATGCTATAAAATGTAACTTTTAATTAAATATTTTTTTCTTATTTTAAAGTGTTTTTAATCCAAGAGAGAATAAAAATAATAAAAAAACAGATACCCAAATTATTTTAAATGAAAGAAAACAAATAAAAAATTATATTTATCTTTGTTTATACATTACAATTTTTTTTCTCGATTTGAAAAATTTTCGATATAAAACATAAATATAAGAAAATCTAATTGTTTAAACCAACCATTAAACACATTATATCTCATTGAACTAGGTTTCAGATATCTGTGTACAAAAAAGAACACAGATGAACACATTATGTCAATCCAAAAGAATAAAACACCATCTATATGAATAAATTATGATCAGCTCAAAATCTAAATATATATTTTCACAATTTTTACCTGAAAATTTTAGTTAAAGTGTAGATATTTGAGTCAGTTACAAGGTAAAAAAAGAAAAGTTTGCGAGATAAACCATGAAACATATATAAAAGAAACTTTCTGAGTTATCCAGAACGCCATTAATGGCATTAAATTACAGAGAAGCTTATTCTCCTTGGCATTGAGATGCAAGATGAGTGATGACCCACCAGAAAAAAAGAGTTGAAGTGGTCCAAGTTACGTGGCACTGTAGCCATGACCAATGAAGAAGATGAAAAGGCAATAAAAGAGTGAAGAATAGAAACAGTGACGGTGGTCAAGTATGAACGAATGAATGAATGTGTGTTGGTCGCTTTCATCATTCATGAAACACTGGCGTCTGCTTCCTTCCGTTTTTTCTAATCCATTCCTCGCCTTTCGTACTATCCCTGTCTCCGACCCACTTGCATGCTTCGTAACAACACCTATTGCTTCATTCTTTTCCTGTTTTTCCCAATACCAAACTCAATTTTTAACAAACATAACTCAAACCCAAGGGATATTCACTGACTTATGCGCAGTACCAACTTCTATTTTCAGTGCACATAACTCAATTTCATTTGTACTCTCAAACAGGGAAAACATGTTAATTAAAAGGACTCTCTCAAGTTGTTAAACACAGACAAAGTTGTCTAATGTTGGCATCAGAACATAAAAAGAAAACATGTTTTTTTTTTACAGATTTCTAAATAAGTTTCTTGACAATATTGGTCTGGTTTATATTTATATACACTTATATCTTAGTTTGGTAAATTTTCTTAGTTTTTAATGAATTGACAATGTTGTCATTTATATATGGCTGCAGTAGAACGATTATGCATGACCAGTGCATGTCAGCATTTAATCTAGAAGCAACTCACATAATGAGCATTAAAGTGAACATCACAACCACTCCCGACCCCACAAAAAATTGAAATTTTATATGTAGCCATTAGTCATACTGGTTACATATAATAGTCGCAACAACATTTAGCCAGCTAAGATATATATAACTTATATCTCATCCCAATTTTTTCTCCTCTAAAATATATAATTAAATATCATTTTACCCATTTCTTTCAATTAGTAAAGAAAATAGAAAAAAGTTTCTTGGTTGACACCATGCTAAAAAAAATAAAATAGAAAAAATGAAGTGTGTGTATTACTTAGAATTTCAGAATTAATACTCAATATAACAGTGGCATAATCAAAGTGCGCATGCACTCCTTTCTTGGTCCCTCATGTGATCTTATTCATGATTGAACATCAACTCTTGTTGTGTATAAAAAACTGAAAGAGAGTCTTACGAATATAGTGGATATATAGTGGACATGGAAAAAAAAGTTTTCACAATCATTTTCTTATTTCTTAGCCTAAACTCCCTACAACCTAGTTCCCCATCATGACCTATTTCAATAATACCTTCATCAACTATATATATAATCCATTTAACGTCCCTCGTAGTCTATGAATCCTACTACTCAAAAAATATATGCCATAAATTAATGAAAACCAACTTATAATATTCTCAAGCCGTACCCCCACATGCATGCATCTATTTTTTCAATTATTTATGCACACTAACGAAAAACGAAACCATTAATCAAAGTGTGGTGGTGTTTTGGAAAACACTAATGCTGAATACATATATTTTTTAAAAAAAATATATGAATTAATTAAAAGGTATTATTATTACTACTGGTGAAAGCAGAGGAAACTATAATATGAAGCTAAAATATATTTATAATTATGACCTAGTAAACAGTATTTACAAACACTTCCCAGCAAAGAATTGAATGAGTTTTTGAATTATCTATGCAAATTAATGTGTAAATATCAAACACCCTCCTACATAGAAGAAAAAAGAAAGAAAGTAGAAGGTTGTGGTATTATTACTCGGTTGCAAGAAGAAAGTGGAGCATGCTACCTTAGATGTAACCTGCCCCAAAATAAAGAGGAAAAGTGTTAAGTGGTGATATATATTAATTGTTAATGGAGAGGTTTTGCAGAAGTGGTGGGATAATAGAAAACAAAACATCCACCAATTGGACATTTTAAAAGTGAAAATGAAGAAGCAAACAAGATGAAGCACCTGAAAAGAGGGAAAAGAGAAACAATTATTCGTATTCTATGTTTCTTTAGTTTGTGTTAAGAATATTCTCTGATCACATAAAAATGGTGATCAAAGTTTGTGTGCTGAACTCATATCTACCAATTTATTTGTCTCTGTGAGTAGGTGGTAATTAACCGTATGATACAATTTGCACCGAAGAAGAAGAAGAAGGCGTATAGAAAAGTTAAATTGAAATGCAGAAGCAGAAGAGATATTTGTATTGTATGTGTGTGAAGTGTGAAGTGATGAAGTTGATTCGGTGCGTGCGTCCAAACAGAGGGTTTGTCCCAATTTCTACGTGACGCTGACCCTTTGAATGTGACATATTGAATCTACTCAAAGGATGGGATGGGATCCATATCACATGCCTCTACCAATACGCCATCCAAGACAGGACCCACACACACAGATGCTGGGGACCATGTTGTTTCCTTCTTCTGAGAAACATGTTCGGTTACAAAAGTAAAATGTAATTTTCATCCTTATTTGAAAAACCAAAAGTGTTTCATTTAATTACCCACAATACCATTTGTTCTTTTGCAAAAATGTTAAGCGGTGTGTGTCAGTGAGTTTGTGATGATTCGGGTGGGAGGGACCACGGGTGAATATTTGGACACTGTGAAGCGGTCCCTTCACCGTACACGTGTATGATGAGTGGGAGTGTACTTGGCTTATCCTACGCACGATCACGAAAGTTAGCACCGCGGCATGTGCGTGTCTGCACCGTATATCAGAGGAAAGCCAGCGGGGTTTCCGAGTGAGCACACGTCATGGAAGAGCCAACCACAATAAAATTGTTTTTTTGTTTTTTTCTATTTCTCCTTTTCAGAAAAAAGAAGATCAAACAAGAAAAGCAAGATCAAATGCTTTTGCACAAAACAGATCCACAACCTCCCTCATCACCTGCGAATTTTAATTCGATGTTAGGTTATTTGTGTTCATCCTTTGTCATGCTTTCTGTTGTCTAAAAATTAAATCCACTTTTAATATTTATAGTTTCCTTAATCAGTTTAGACCAAAATTAAACAATTTTAATAGTTAATGTAATGTATGGGTCGCAAGATCGGTCATGTTTAATTCTACACTTGAAAAAATTAATATATAATAAAATGTGTTAGAAGTTTTATATGAAATAAAAATAAATAAAGTTATTAATATATATAAATAGAAGAAATTTATTTTGGAAAACTTCACAATGAATTATCAAAGTACAATCTTATTTTCAATCGTAATAAAAGCTGAGATATGCTATTAAATGCTTTTGTTGATATTTTAGATAAACAAATAACTGATATTAGTCATATCAACACTAAGTATCAAGGATTTTTAATTGTAATTGATGACATGCAAGAACCTCCATATAATTTTTAATACCTTCACATAACCATACATTATTTTATGAAAAAAAAAATCATATTTTTTTCCTAAACCTTTTTTATGAAAACATTTGTCCCAACAGCATCTTAGTATTTCAAGTATCTTTGTATAACTAACTATATTTAAATTATCCTGAATTTAGAGTTAAAATATTTACTTTAGTTAATGACGAGTGATGCAAGATTGAGATTTCATTGAAGTTGTTATTGTTTTTGTGATGTTGTTCTTTATTGTCTTATTCGGTGTTTTCGATCAAGTTTTCGAGGATGTTGGTCTTGAAATTTATATACGAAAGATACAATATATTTTGACATTTAAGTCGGTTATCATTTTAACTAAAATTATACGAATTACTAATAAAAGGATTTCAACTACCTTGAAATCTTTATTTATAAGGTCTTTAATAGTTCTATCTTTTGATGAATCTAATTGTGATCCAATCTAATCACTCGATAATCCTTATTATAAAAATAAATCGATTATTTTTTCTTTTAATAGGCATAAATCAAAATTATTACTTTAATCATTTAATCATTGATAGACTAATTTTTATATCATCCACATTTTCGGAATTTAGATGTTTCTAAGCTGTTTTTTAATATTTTACACATATAAATCAATATGCAAAAAATATCTTTTTTTTTTTAATTTCAATATATTAGAAAATAAAAACAAATAGTCTTTAATATGAAACCAAATTTACAAAAATAACTAAAATTTATTTGTCATTCTAACTCAACTGCTATTCATTTTTTGTTTTTAGAGTCGTTATCACGACTTTAATAAATAAAATTTTATTTAAATTGATGCGCCGCTCAAATAGGTTTTGGATCTGATACTGAATTTTTTAGACAAAATCACCATTATTCCAAATAGATGAGTACACACTAAAAATAGGAAAATCACGGATAGAGATTCTTGGTTCCTTAATTATTAAACTTATTGTTAATGTTTACTATAGTTGAAATAATATGTAGTATAAGGTTGTAAATAAATAAAATAAAAAAAAAAGCTCTAATGTAATAAGATGTAGGTTACGAAACACTAGAAAGCTGCGGCTCCCGTGAGACACGATTATTCGGGATCCAATCATCTGGCACTTCTTTTAAGGCACCTTCTCTTTAATCATCTTTTGTCTTTTCGTTTTACCGTTGGATTTGGTGAAGGATCTTATAATCGATGTACGTGAACAAATCAACAAATCAGAGCATGTTTTTCATTTTTCATTTTTAACCAACCTTTCAGTAATAATAATTATTAATTACTGCAATTTTTTTAATTTTTCCCTAGATTTTGTGAGGTAGTGACACTTCTTTTTCACACGAAACAAAATGAGATTATTTGGGGAAGAGTGAAAAATGAAAGGTGAAAATCACGAGGCATTCCAAAAGAACGAACAAATATGTTCAAGAGTTAAGTAAGAAGATAATAAATATTATGTAAGGAGTTAATTTTTGTGTTTTATTTAATTTAGTCTCATCAACATTTTTTCATCCAACAAATAATAACATCGTTAAAAACTATTAATTATTTTAACTTACGTATAATAATATCATTTATAAAAAGTAATGACATTAATTAACTGATAAAGTGATATATAACAGTATTTTAAAGTTGAAAAATTAATAAAATTACTAAATTAGACCAAATAAACGAGTAATGAAAAAAAAACAGTTAACCATTATGTAGTATATAGCATAGTAGCAAGTCATAGTAAAGATATATTGATAATTGAATATATAATTACATCAAATTACTATTTACAGAAATAAATTGTTATAAATTTCAACTTTCTCTCTATATTTTTCTTGTATTTCATTTTAATCAAATTCTTTTCTATTTTTTTCACTTATCAACTTTTTATCCTTCTATTTCTTTTGTTTCGGTTTAAAGAAAATAAACAAAAAATAAAATTAAAAAAAGTTTAACATACATTTTTTATTCTCAAACTATTATAAGAATGTATGTTTTATCTATAAAACATATTTTCAAAATATCAATAAACAATATTATAAGTAAACTGTAATATAAACTTGAAGAATATTTGTTGAAAATAATGTTTTATATAATTTTCATAAAATTTAAGAATGAAATAATTTAGTTTAAAAAAATATAATGTTTTAATAATACTTTAAAAAGGGAAAAGTATTTAAAGTTGAATAAAATGTTTAAGTAATTGGTAGAGTAAAACAAATAAGTTTTTAAAATTATATAAGATAGTTGATTGAATGAAAAAAAAAAAAAGAGAATTGCAGAATTTCTATACTCCTTCTAAACCCTAAATTTTATACATTTAAAATCAATTTCTAAAATTAATTTATGTTATTTAAATAACCTCTCTCTCCTCTACTTTATTTACTTCTCTCTACCAAAGTGGGTAAAGCAGACAAAATTATGGGTGGAAACGCAGTAGTTGTTGTAAGAAAGAACAGACATTTGAGTTGCTGCTTTGTTAATAGGTTCAGGTGAGTCACGGACCAAATATACTTCCTCCTCGTACAAATAAAGACACGGTTTTACTAAGTACTTTAAGCCCCAACAATACAATAACCCTCTTCAAATAAATAAATACCCTTTCTTTTTCATCACGCTATATTTCCTCATTAATTATGTGTTTAATCAAAAAAGAACAACTAGGGCAACAAGACAAGAACTAAAGCAGAAAAAGAGACAATTATGTAACAATAAAGTAAAAAAAAAAATTAGCATTTTATCCTATTCAGGCATGATTATTAGAATTGCCCAAACCCACACTTCCTTCTTTTTTAACTCAATCTTCTCATTATGTATTTTTAATTTATTTTCAAAAATCAAAAACATGTTTATTGATCTATCTCATTGACTCGGATCTTTCATTACTAAAAGACTAAACGTGTTTTGAATTACTTAATCAAAATGAACTGGAGTTTTATCGTACAAATAAAAGATGGTAAACATTGGGGAAAAATAAAAAATAATCACATATACCTAATTTCACTAAAGTATTAACCAACTTTAATATATGTTTATAAAAAATACAATAAATTACACATGTCACAATTTTATTCAGTTTCTCTTCCAAGACACTCTCAATAGAAAAATATAACTTATAGGTTAACTTCTATTGAATTTAAAAGTTCCAATTTATAATATGAATACTATTACAACTAAAATATGTGAAACTTGTTTGGACTAATGAAGAAGACATATGAAGAATCTTTCTCATTAAACAATAGAATAGTCCTTAGATGATTCCACAATATGATATATGAATTTACTGTTTATAAAACTATAACAAATTTTTGTTATTAATTTATTGATAAACCAAATTTTTGAAAGATTTCACCAACAAAATTTAAAATTTTAATTATCGACAAATATTTATGATATGATATTGAAAAATTTATTAGTTTTTCTTTGTAATTTTTTTATTTTAATTAAATATAAAAAATAATGATTTATATAATAAAAGTATGTGAACAATATGATATGAATCATTATTTTTTATACTAAATCAAAAAATTAAAATACTAAAAAAGCAAAAATAAAACATTCAAGATCATATAATTATTCATCGATATCTTATTCAATTGTATATTATGTCAGTAATTTCCACCGATAACTTATTATTTCTATTATCGACGTATTTTTTCGTCAGTAAATTTGTCACTAACAATATTAAAAAAACTCATATTTTCTGTCAATTTTGTTTTGAAATTTTTTTCATAGGAAATACCTACAAATTTTGTTGTGAAAAAAACTTTGCAAGAAATTGCTACTAATTTTGTTGCAAAATATTTTATATAAAACACTTTTCGCAACAAGTTTTGTCAGAAATATTTGCAAATTTTATAATTTTGTAGGAAATAATTACCCATGAAGGAACTATTTGCCAATTAAAATTTTTAGAAAAAATGGCAGAAAAAAATCATTTCTTACAAATTTTTTTAACAAATTTGCAAGAGTTTCTAGTAGTATAAATTTAGTTTCAAGTTTTCTGTTAAGTTTGATGAGATTTTTTACATATTCAAGAGAGATGGAAGAAAAGAAGAAGATAATAATAATAAGAAGAAAATGAGGTGGAGGAGGAGAGATTGAAGTTGGTGGTCGTGGTGGTGGCAAAAGTACATCGACGACCACCAGAGTCAGCCGAAGAGAAGGGGTATAATGAAAATAAGCCGGAGAAGGTTGTGGTGAACATTGTGGCGACAATGGTTGAGGTTTGACAAATAAGAAAATGAAGAAGATTCAATCTCAATTATTATCGATAACCATAATTCGTTTCTAATTATTGTAATTAGTGACTGATGTTTACCTATAAATTTGTGGTTGTAAGTAATTGATAACAAATATTTTTAACAAATTATGTATGTTAAAAATACATAATTTTCTTGTAATAAAAGCCCTTCTACCGTCTACCAAATTGTCAAGTAACTTTTGTTTAAGATTTTTCTGAGTTATTTTAACAAAACGGATTGATGTAATAAACAAATCTAACGAACACGGTTATGTTTAGGGGGAAAAAGAACTGAAAATAGAATATGAATAAGATTTTATTTGTTTGGGGTGGACAGAAATGAGAATGAGAGAAAAAAAACTCTCTTTATCTTGTTCTATTTTTCTTAAATAAATTTTCCACAACCCTTAGTAATAAAGTATTTTATTTAAATAATAAAGATATAGTATTAAAATAGAATAATAATATCATAATTTTTATATGATTATTTTTCGAGAGTTGTAGTTATTTAATTTCTTTCATCATTCCGGCTTTTAACTATTTCCCTCACTCTAGCAAAAACGCCCTAGCTAACAATACTTGGAATGTATTTTGGAACACAAAATTGAAAATTCATAAACATAATCTACACTTGAGTAGTTTTTTGTTTCGGTTTCGTCTTTGGTGTAAAAGGTTCTGCACCGTTATTGTATACTTGAACTGAAAGTTTTTTACAGCATGGTTTAGTTTGGGGATCGAATTATTCATGTTACCTCCACACCATGCAGCAGCACCCATTCTCCGTTCTCTTTCTCAACAACTCCGTTCAACCACCCAACCCTTCTACTACTTCACCCAGATGTACAATATCAAACAAAATTTTTCATTCTCTTCCTCAGTTCCACCACTGCAACGTTGGAGCTTGTTCATCAGAAAAGAAATTGCAGGCCTCGTCGGCGCTGAAGAAGTTGTGCTCCTCCATCTTCACCACGTACTGCGCCTGATACGCTTTCTGAAACTGCAAACAGTTCATCGACGAAGATTCCGGTGACAGCAACAGATGTTCGGTTATGGGGCTGCAGTGGTTCTCTTCGTTCAAGATCGCGCTCGAATCGCTGTCGGAAGAACCGTCTTTGAAGTCCACCGGGAACAGCGAAGCGCCTACGAAACAACCGTTGTTGTTGTTGTTGGCGTTGAAACACTCGTACTTCAACTGATCCTCGGATTCCGAACTCGGCTCGCTCTTACTTTGTTCCATCGTTGTTTTGTCCTCCGAATCAGGCATCATTATCTCCTCCTTCACGGAAACCCCGCCGCTTCCAGTGTTCTCTTCTTCCAGCCTCGATTTCAGCTCCTTTATCTGCAAACACTCAAACAATAATATTCGATTAGTTTTTATTCAAGAAAAAAAAAAATAACACAACTTTCACATCAGCTAAAATTTAATTTACCACTGAATTTAAAACCAGATTTAAAGATAATTTCTCTAGACTCACTTAGATTAATTTTTACTCAAGGAAAGAAATTGACTTTCGTTTCTGATCTATTGATGGAAAAGTATATGCTTAAAAGAAACCACCGTGTTTGTCAACGAATGTTACCAGTGAGGATTTATAACAAAATTAACAGATAATGAAAATTCCACCAGAACCTTTGTGAGTAAATCTTACTAAATGGGTCAACCTTGTTAATGAGTGAAACTATTTTAAATCCCACTGCTTTGATTCTCTGGGACGAAAGATGGTAAAAAAGTAAAATTTAACATGCACTTTTGTTTTATCGTTGAAAAGTAATTACCATTAGCCAGAGTTGTTTTAGTTAAATCCAAAATAAAGTATTATTATTATTGTACCTGCTTCCGTAAAGCTTCGTTATCGTGATTGAGGGTGTCATAGTTAAGCTTGAGGGCATCAAAATTGGCTTTGAGAACACCGTAATCTCTCTCCAATTGTTTGGTTTTCCACCTTGCTCGACGGTTTTGGAACCAGACAGCTACTTGTCTAGGTTGCAACCCAAGTTCCTGGGCAAGTTTGACCTTCCTCTCAGGTTCAAGCTTGTTTTCAACCTCGAAGTTCTTCTCCAAAGCCTTCACTTGATCTATACTCAGACGCCGTTTTTTCTCAGATTGATGTCCCACTTCATCAACACACCCTTCCTCGTCAAGCCCCTCGAGCATCATCGATTGGAACTCCCTACCATACACGTGCTGCTGGCAGTTTCTCGTACCGTGTTCTTCTAAATCATTACAAATCACACATAAATATAATAATCATTAGTATATCTATACAAAAACCGACATCATTTAAACAAGGATCTTGGATCTGGGAACTAGGAACTAATTATTATCACCTGTTGTTGAGGGACAAATTGTGATGAGGGGAGTGGAAGGAGAATCTGAGCTGCTAAGTCTCTTCATGAGTATGGGAAGGAAAGATGGGATCTTATTAAAAGAAGAAAGTGTTTTTGATCCACTTTATTGATGGTGGTCAATGTCTTTAAGATCTCAAAACAAAGCTGAGAAGACAAGGTTTAATTTTCACTCAAAAGGAACCATGGAAAAAGCACTATCATGTATTAAACAGCACCAGTATTTACAATCTTGTAAGCAGCTATACAAGTACCACTTATCTCCACCAACACCCCTTTTTCCTTGCTTTCTCACCACCTCTTCAACCTCTTTACCCATCAAATGTTTCATACAGGAAAAGCAAAACCACACACAAAAACCAATTTTTTCTCAAAACGAAACAAAAACACACACAAACATGCTATAAAATTTTTCTGCGCTGTTTCATTTAGCATGGTTGAGTTACATAGAAAGTGAGAGAAAGAAAGGTTCGTTCATCAAGGACGAACAAAAACAAAGAAACAAAATAGAGTGATGAAGTGTGTGTGAGACTAGAATGGTGAAGTATTTTCACAACCCGGTAGAGTTTCCGAATTGCACTCGCTTTATATAAACCCAACCGGGGATAGAATCTGACTGGGGTTAGGTGGATTGCTACTGTGGTTAGCTTTCAAATGAAAATGAACCCAAATTCAATCCAAATGCAACTTTTCATCACCGGTTATAACCCGTTGCACTTCCGGTTTCTTTCGACCGTTTAGTGACAGTGATATTTCTTCGGCTTAGATCCTAACCACAACAATTAATTGATTAATAGCTAATTAGTTGTGCATGCGGCTCGGCTCGGCTCCATGCGTTTAGCCGACTCAAGATTTGGGTTCGTCAGCGTATCACGCTCCTGCAATGGAAGTTTTTTAAATTATTCTGAAGGTGATGATATTTAATCATGAAAAATTTATCATACAATATTTTGTATTTAACTGAAAAGTCATATATCACAAATCTGTCTGGTTGATAACGGCTTTGAAACCCTAAAAAAATCTAGTCTGAAATGTGTGTATTTCAATTGTAAAAGTTCCAATTTAATGAACTAAAATATGTATGAATTACTATAAACTAAATCATACTCAAGATCTACCCCTTATGAATTAAAAGAACAAGATGACTGTTATTCTATTTGATTTTAGTGTTAATTTTCATTTTAAAGTAAAAAACATTATTTAGTGTTAATCATACTCAAAAATTTGTTTTGTTCAAGTTTGTGCCTCAAAAACCCATATCATATAATGTGCTGCAATTTAATGTGTTACAAAGTGGTTTAATCTGAGTCTAGTAATAATTAGCAACCTTTTAGTGTCTGGATTTGAATTCAACTATGCATGGATTTGATGCAAAAGATACTATTATATATTTTATAGGTGTTTTGAATATTTGAAATATAGAATTTGATTGTTCAACTACTGATGTTCATATTAGAAGAAGTAGGAACCACTCATGTATATGTGAACATATATCTCATACTGAACATCAAACTGTTTATTTTCCAATTTGTGGCACTGCTTACTGATGCTTTAAATAATTAACATCACAGAGACCCATCCCTATTGTACAATTTAGCTTTCATAGGTATTCATGTCATATTTTTTAGACACAAGGGAGAAGTTTCTAGATATTGTTGAAAACAAAAATGATAACTTTTAGCATATATTAATGCCTTTTTTTTGTGATTTAATTTATTTTTTCATTTCAGTTTGTAGCAGAAGTTATCATTTCATGTAAGCTAAATTATATTTTTTTTGGTTGAAAATTCTATGTAAATTTGAAATAAAGTAGATTTATAATACAAATAAGTATAAATTTTATTTTACAAATCGATTGGATAAGATTTAATTTATTTTAAAATTTATTTTTTAATATGATATTAAGATTAGATTACATGAACATGACTTTTGCTTAGAAAACAAATACCATGTTAAATCTATGATATCAAAATGATATGAAATTCATTTTAGTAAAATTTATTAAGTTTATGATATCACTATTATTGGATCATTATTAGATTGATCATTAATTTTTAATTTTACATGTGATATATATATATATATATATATATATATATATGTATTGTCTTAAGAGGATGTTAGATATCTCAAATCAATTAAAAATAAAATACGAATTTATAATATATAAGTGGGTACAAATTTTATTTTATAAATATATTTAGTAATATTTACTTTGTATGAGTTTATTAGTATCATGTATTTTGAAATATTAATATTTTCCACTATTATATACATGTAAAAATTCATTTCAACCTTCTTTTAAACATGCAATACATAAGTTTTTTTTTTTAAAAAAAAAATATTGTTAGAAGGGTGAGATGGTTATGTTATATTATACATTATCATTTGAGTTCAACCAAGAGTTTTAAATGTGATTTTAAAGAAATCTTTCAATACGAAAGTTTTATATATATATATATATATATATATATATATATATATATATATATATATATATATATATAAATTTACTTTAACTTTTCTTTAAATAGAGAAAAAGTCACAAGTCCAAAAGTATATAATAAAATTGCATTATTTGCTATAATATTTAAAATTATTAAAATGCGTTAAAAGTGGTACCCATTTCATATATAAATTTATATAATTTCTTTTATGTATTAAGTTTTTAGTAGAGTTCTTAGATTTTACACAAGGTGAAATTGTGGCTTAGAAATGTAGTTGGAAGACAAGGTGTGACAAAGAATTATTTAAATGAGAAATCTGAAATCACCAAAAAGCCAACAAAGAAAATATTTCAAGAAATCATAAACAATATTGCTTCATTCTAAATCATAAACAAATCTTTCAAGAAAAATGTTCAATTAATAATTCAAGCATCAAAATTATATATATTAACATATTTTATTCAAAGCACATTTACATGTCTTTATATTCAAAGCATACTTTATTTTACTTAGGGAAAACCAATAGTAAAAAAAATATATACCAAGTATTTATAATAGAATAGAATTGATATACCAAGTATTTATAGTATATAGAATGCTTATAAAATTATGGACACCAATTTAACATCAGTTATTTAGACATTAACTTATAGTTGCACTAATTTAATTAGAATAATGCATTTCATGGTATTAAAAAAAATGTCTTGTGTCTTCATTTTTTAAATAATGGTTGTGATATTATGTTAAAAGTGAGTTTTAAGTCTAATTTAATATCACAAAAGCAGTTTGTAAGATGATAATAATTGCATTTCACTTATATACTATGAAATTGTCTTGTCTATAATTGATATAGGACTTCTAACAAGGTAAAAAAGAATGACTCCCGATGAAGGACTTGAGAAATGAATGATTTTAAACAATATGGGACTACTGGATTTTATGTTAATTCAAATAAAAAATAATCTCTAATAATATAATTTAACTTCTAAAAATAATCGCATCATAACCAGTTATGCAATAAATATTATTTTTGTTTGTCCATAATATACGATAGAGTAAATTCAACTTCGTTCTATGAATATTTTTTTAAGATTTTGCAAGTCCTAAATTTTATATGCAATAAATTTATGAGTTCTTTTTTAGTTATAACTTTTATATCACGATTACGATATCGCTACAACATGAATGGCATCTACAAGAGATTCCATAGAATATTGATGATGTTCAGCTTGCCAAGTCATTGCTTTGTTCTTTCTTAAGAAATAATATTATACTTTTGTTTTCTTATTGTGACGCATTTTTGTACTTTTTTTTTTAATTTCCCCCCTTCAAATGTCCGTATTTAACGAGAAAAATAAATATTTAGTTTAAAGTACCACCTAGTTAAATTAAATGAAAATTCCCTCTGGCACATACTAATTAATTCGATATCTAGAAACCATGAAATCATTTGAGTTAAAACAAAAAAAAAATGTTTTGGAGTGAGGGTGCTTTCAGTCACTCTATATTTGCTAATGTACACACTTTAATGTTCTGGATAGGCAACTACAAATACTGATAAAGGGACCCTATAAAACAGAAACCAACTTAGGAATATGTTAATTTCTAATTATGTTTAATAGCATGTAATCAAAGGTTGTCTCGTGACAATTTGAGAAATTAAATTCTTAATAATTTGGAGGCTTACTCTCTAAGTTAATTTGTTAAGCATCTTTTTTATTTATATGTTTTTTAATAATATTTTTTATATGATAAAAAATCAAATCATAGATGTGTTTTGAGGTATAACCTAACTTAGATGTCAAATGATATAATAATGTATAACATAAGTTTTTCACGAAAAAAAAAAACCCAGAATTTGAAGTGGTACATATTTTATATTATCATAAGGGGAGAGGATGGATAGTAATTAATTGAATGAATAATAAATGGAGTGTACTGTGATCTTATCTTTAAACAAGAATTTATCACATGTTTCCTCCAGGTTAACAACATCACATGACATATCCGCTTCAAACACGATTTTATCACACAACCTATTGTGTTAGCCTTGTGTAGAACATTATTGTTGACATCTATAAAGTCAAACAAATCCATTAACAAGTTTAGTGAATTATGGTAAAAGTGAGGAGAAAAATAGTGCATGAAAATAAGAAAATGTTTCAATATTTTTAACTTTATTTCTTTAATTGAAAAAAGACCAGTGAACATTGTCTTAGTTTTCATTCTCACCGCAGTTTTCTACAAGTAGTAAATTAGTTGTGTGAAGTAATCCCAGCTTTGGAAGACATATTGTGAACTCATGTATACTATAATATGTCCAATGTGTTATGTTCCAAAATTTCTTTTATTATGACAGTGTTCCTATTAGAAGTTTGACGACATGATCGGAATCAATAATCATGATTCTAAAATATTATCGGTTTCGGAAAATAAAGTTTCGTAGTGATTTTATCTTTAAAAGACATAGAAAAATGAAATAAATAGAAAAATATGTTTCATCACAATTTTTAAATGATGTAAAATTTATTGAATGTTCGGTAAGAACTACTAATTTCAAACTCTGTTTCCAGCACTCTGCCGACCAGTGCCAGGCAAGAATGAATGGGAGGAGAAAAAAAGTTGGTTTCAACATGAAACTGTGCCCATCAATGCCTTAGACAAATATTAAAATGTGACACAACACACTACAGCTTTTATGACAAACCACGACCCCACTTTTCTTAAATGACAACAACACGTGTGAGGTGGCCTCACCAAAACCCACTCTTGCGTTCTCTTCTCTTCTCTTCTCATCACTTGTGTGGGGGAACATGTGCAGTTGCACCACTCTTTTTCTCTCTCACTCACGTTACATTTTCAGCTTCCGAGGGTTCTTCTGTGCCCCAGTTCCAGTAATCATCCTAAAAAATAAGAAACATTTTGTAGTTCGTACTGTTAAATATATTATTCTTCGATCGATAAAATAAAACATTTCGAAAAATTTTATGTCAGAAGTTTCATATCTACTAACACAAGGCTGATTCACAGTATATAAGTGATGTAATTATCAGTTTACAAGCCAGTTTTGTAGAGTTAAGTTAAATTTAAAGTTCACTTATAACATGGTATTAGACTTTATCCTAACAAGTTTTCTTAAACTAATGGACCACTTATTAATTTCTACTCTCGTATATATATATATATATTGTATATTGTGAGTGATGGTAATAAATGGTGGAATATAGTGTGTAAGGAACAATTCTGCAAGTCTGCATGGTGAATGGGCATGGGACACATTCATTGGTTTCACTGACTTTCACGAAAGGTCTGAACAGTAGTCTCTGTTTTTCCATACACCCATCATTTCCGAATGGATATATGAAGAATCTAACTTCTAAAGCAAGTTAACTTCTTTCGATATTTGGATATTAATCATTCCCCACAAAAGCTGATACAAAACAATCTCAAACTATAAATAATTACGGGATAAAGATGCAGATGCCTCTGCTTCAACAAGCTAATCATTGAATCCATGACCAACACAACCAAATCACATTAAAAAAGATGACGCACCGAATGGAATCCATCTTCTCCCTGTGAGGACAACACTTGAACTCAGCATGTGCAAAATAGGCACCAAGGATACTAAATTAGGTGCGAGAAACGTATTGTGGAGAAGAAATGTTATTGCCAAAAAAAGTGAGAGTCTGAAGAGAATCGCAAGATCTTCATGGTTCATCTCAATGTGCAAAAGCAAAACAGTGTCTCAGTTAATAATTGATTTGTCTAACATACAAAATACCCGTGTGATTATTTCAGAAAACGCTTTTCTTCCGAACTTCCACATTTGTCATTTCTTTCGCTGACAAACGCGTATACGAAGATACCTAAAATCAAGTAGATGTAATTAATACTCTTAATTAAAGGTTCGAGAATTTATAAATAAAGTTAAAATATTATTGAAAATGACGTAAAAATAAGAAGAGAGTATGTTGGAAATATTTTTAAATAAAAGAATTGTTGTGGATGTTATTAGAAGAAAGTGATGAAGAGTATTAATATGTAGTTTTGAAGGAAGAAATAGTATGGGCAGAAAAGACAAATGAGATTGTAGATGACATTCATAGCGAAATTTATGGTTATATGAGTCTCAATTTTCTTGCATACAACAGCCAGCTAAGGCAGGACCCACAACCACGTCAACACTACCGCGTAAAACTCCACCTTCTTTACAAAGCCAAATCCTCTTAAGAATGACAATTTATTTGTGCTTCCTTATCAAATAATAGGTGATAGGTTACGACATCATTATTAAAATTAATGCACAACTTTTTTTTTTCAAGAATCACACTAAAAGAAAAAAAAAATAGAGAGCTTGCACTCTTTATAATATGATTGCTATAATATATTTAGTCTCATATAGTTTAATAATCAAAATTGAGTCCATCCAACGATAAGACGATAATTTTAATATATTTTGGTT
>Ga0209589_1001232_pt1 | contig 41454 bp, 32 predicted proteins | sample CowpeawhiteBW_FD_187525 | JGI IMG/M metagenome (GOLD analysis project Ga0209589, IMG submission 187525) | Root nodule microbial communities of legume samples collected from California USA - Cow pea white BW (SPAdes) (version 2) | ecosystem: Host-associated > Plants > Roots > Nodule | place: USA...
ATCACATCACATGGCCACCACCATGTTATTCGTGTTCTACATCTTCTAGTGGGTACCTCAAGGTGTCTTGCTGCCATACCTATCGGCCACAACCGATAAAGCACGTGCGGGTAACCATGCCACGGATCATACACCGTAATGCCAGGTGGAGTTCCCTTATACGAACATAATTCGTAACGTCCCAAGACTACCAAACTTGTCAGTCAACTACTGAGGAGGGCAATCTATCTGGACCCATCCGTACTGGCCACAACCAGCACACTCACATCGGCAACACTCGCCAACCCGAGCTCAACTCAAAGGGTTCCTCGTGTTCATCTGCCATCCCGAGCTCAACTCGAGGGATGTCATTTCGAGCTCAACTCGAGGAATGCCACGTGCTTAACCCCTATCCTGAGCTTAACTCAAGGGATACGTTCCGAGCTCAACTCAAGGAACACCAACAAGCCAACCTTTAAGATATCCTAGAAGCCTTGTAGATCATGCACATCATAGCAAGCATAACACCAATCTACTACAGCAAAATCGCCTAGCGGGGGACACGTACTGCTAGGCGCTGCCGCTTCCAGATTACCTAGCGGGGGACACGTACCACCAGTCGCTACACCAGTACTTGCACATTACTGGTTTTAGTTCAGGTTCAAGCACACTTCACACAGGTTGCTCTCATTCTAGAGTACCCCTAATGAAAAGCATTGCCATTTATAATGTTCTAGGCCTTATAGCATCTCACATGTGCATTCATCCCCTAGTTGTATAGACCATCCCAAGCATGGTCAAACAAAATATAAGCAGCGACACTCTAACAATTTTAAGCACATGATCTTATGCACCGATGCAATTTAATATTGACACCCATGCCTTCACCAAACCAATTCTCCACATGTGACTAACCCAAAGGAACATTCAAATTGATAGAGACTTACCACATAACCCAATTATGCTTCATTAGAAGTTACTTGAACTAATCAAGGGCTTATTCATGTATTTTACAAACTCCAAAATCAGCAATATTAAGTAATGTATATCTCTAGCTACTGACCTCCAAATCCAATCTCCACTGTTCAAAGTGAAGAACCACATGTTATGGACCACCTATCAAAATTTCACCTAAATCGGACGGTTAACGAACCGAAAAAATGCAGTTTTACGAAAATTGTGCGAACCAGAAAAATTGGTGGCGCCTAGCGCCCAGAATCAGACGACTGGCGCCCGATGGGACTAAACTACCGCCCGACGGTTACTGTTGCGCGAAAAGTACGAAAAACAACATTTTCCGTGAATCAACACACCACGCACCTCTGGTGTGGCGCCTGGCGGCCAATTCGGTGCCGTCAGGCGATTCCTGCAGTTCCAAGAACCCAACAACCCTTTCCTTGCGCCTACGAACCTCAACCAGCCCAACCATCCCGATTTCCTTCAGTTTCGACTCAATACTCACCACTCAATGGTTTAGGATCACAATTCATCCAATAAGTTTGTAGTTTATTACGCAATTTGTTATACAATTTCCGAAAACCCCAATTCTTCCACCCTAACATTCATTCATAGCCAATCTCATTTGATTCCTTCGCACTACCATGACTTTTCACAATTAATCCCTTCCTTTTGGTCCAAATGTTGTTAAAAATTCCTTTTCCACCGAACCAAAGCAACTCAGAACATACAGAAGCCGAAAATCGAATCAAAACGAAAAGCATCGCCTGACGGGTGTTCTTCACCGCCAAGCAGTTCATGATCAACCCAGAAAATTGGATGGCGGGGCTTGCGTCGCCTGGCAGCACTAAGCTCACCGCCAGGCGGTTCCTATTAGGAACCCAAAAAGATAGGCAAAATGCATGTGTCGCCTGGCGGCAGTTCATCACCCGCCAGGCGGTTTCTGGAGAAATTCCCAAAAATGCGAAATTCAACAAAAATAGACATTGATCATGCAATAACATACGATACAACATACATTTAATTATTAACCAATTAAAATGACGTTAATCAGCTCCCATAAACTGGTCTCCTTTGCTTAATTTGAATGTGAGATTCTTCTTCTTGGCCAAAAAATGTCTTCCCTTAGTACTCCCGCATTCTAGCTCCAAACAGACTCTTAATTCTCTCAACACACTCTCAAATTCGCTCTCCTCCATTATGGCTGATTCTCCAGCCTCCTTGGTTGCCATTCAGCTAGGGTTTTTCCTTGCCCTTTCACCTTCATGCCAAAGGAATTTTGGCAAAAAGAAAGTTTAGTTTAGGTTCACTAAGGTTCGAACCCATCCCATGCCAAATTCATGTTTCATGATGATTAATATAATTCTATGATTATATTATCACTTAACATGATCAAGCATATTACTAAAAATACTAATAATTAAATAACACACAATTGACATACATAAGACTCGAACCCAAGTCCTTTCACCCAATAAAGTACTCTCCACCATTTGAGCTAATACTTTTCCACATTACATCAATCACTATTAAATACCATAAAGGCTTTCACGACCCGTATTTATTAATTAATTAATTATTTAATTAAATTTCACGGGTCTTACAATGATTCCTTTGGTGTTATTTTTAAAATTTCTAATAAAAATTATTTAATTGATATTTGGAACAGTAAAAAAATGGGTATGGATATGAGTATAAGAATATTACCAGGTGGGGATGAGAATTGATCAAAAGTTGTATACTCGCTAGGTTTGAGGATGAGGATGGAGATGAATTTTTATTATGGGGGTGGGGATGAATTTTTATTATAGGGATGAGGATGAGATCATGATACTCATACTCGTCCGCCCCGTTGTCATCCCTAATAATTACTAGCCAAACTACTCTTGGAGTTGAACATTTCACCTTTATAAGTTTAGTTGTGGATTTCAGTGAGAAAAGAATTTCATTCCATTGAGATATAGATGAAAATTGAATTAAAGTTTCGAAGCATGAAGATTTACCATAAAATTCAAATATAAGAATAATAATAATTCAACTCGATTTTAGTTTGGCGGTTAAACTTGAAATAGGTTTTGGCTGTTTTGGTTCGATTTAATTTAACTTTTTTCTGGATTGATTCAATTCCATCTTTATCTAGGAACCATATTTAGTTTGACTTGATTTGTTTGATTGTTGGTTCAAGTTGACTTGTCATGACCTAATTCTGAGTCCACTCATCTCAATTTAGGTATGGACAATAAGGCCTTGTAAAATTATAATAATTAGGAAAAATAAATAAATAAGGTGATAATTAATTTTTTTAAAAGGATTTACTAAAAAGTTATTATAAGATATAATGGTTTATTGTTGTTTTATATTTAAAAGATTTTCTAAGGGATGGACAAAAAGGTAGAAAAAGATATATACTATATTTTATGGTTATTAGAAAGATCACATAAAATCTCTTATGTGTATTTAGGATTTTAAGGGTGAGAGTGAAACCTATAAACATACATACTAAACTGAGTGAATGAGTGTTTACATACTAAATTCAGGTAAGGAAAGCTAACATTTTGTTTACTTCCTTGTGAGGGCGATGTGTTCCACTTTGGTCAGGAAGGCTACCCTTTAAAGACGTTTTGTTCCACACTGGCCGGGGAGGCTACCCTGTGAGGGTGGTGTGTTCCACTTTTAGCCGAAGAGGCTTCCCTTTAAGGGCGTTTTGTTCCACCACGGTCGGATAGACTGCCGTGTGAGAATGATGTGTTCCACTTTTGGTCAAAGAGGTTGCTCTTTTGAGGGCCTTTTGTTTCACCATAATCAGAGAGGTTTCCCTTTAAAGGCATTGTGTGTGCATTTGTGTGGATTTTTTTTTTGTTTATTTGTTTGCTTTATTGGTTCCTTAAAGGAAAGGATTATTTTGAAAAGTTTTATTTATTTTCAAAAAGACCTTAGATTTTAATCAAATTTTGAGTTTTCTTTTTTAAAGAAAATGTTTCGATTCTACTGTGTTAGCTAACACTTCCATTTTTGTTTTGTATTTTTCTTTTATTTTTATTGCAATGATCATGTAATGCATTTTTATATTACATGGGAGCACGAGATGACTAAGGTGGACATGCATAACAATGAAGGATGAGAGTTGGGCAAGACAAGGAAATACAAAAATCTTAGAGTTTAACTTTAGCATTATTTTTTTTCATTTTATCAATAAATTTAATAAATTTTGGCCGTAAGACAATGTTTATTTTTACTTATTGGCTTTAACAAAGTGGTGACATTTTTTTAAAGTAACGATTTGAAATAGGGTTATTTGTGTAGTTATAAAACTTAGACACATGAAAATTGGGGTGCTACATTTTGGTATCAAGGCAGTTAGGTCCTAAGTGATTTTTGGTGAGTGAGCTTATTGTGTGTGTATTGTGAATCCTGTGTTAGAGAATGAATGGGTTGTTGTGTTTGTTTAACTACATTTTTTTTAGTATTTCTCTTATGTGTTATTAGAGTAAGACATGAGTAGAAGATATCATTATGTTTTCAATAGTAAGTAGATTATTTAGGACGAAAAATTACATTTGTTGGGGGGAATGTAAGAACTTGTAAAATTATAAAAATTAAGAAAAATAAATAAATGAGGTGATAATTAATTATTTTAAAAGGGCTTATTTAAAAAGTTATTATAAGACATAATGGTTTATTGTTATTTTTTTATTTAAAAGACATTCTAAGAGATAGAAACATAAAGGTAGGAACAAATATATTTGATATTTTGTGATTATTAGAAAGATCACATGAAATCTCTTATGAAATCTCTCAGATGTATTTAGGGTTTTAAGATTGAGAGTGAAGCCTATAAATATACGTACTAAACAAGTGAATGAGTGTTACGCTGAGTGAGAAAGAATGTGACATAGGAAGAAGCTTTGAAGGTTTACGTACTAAATCAGGGTAAAGGAAACTAACATTTTGTTTGCTTCCTTGTATATGTTTTAAAGTTAAGCACAGTAGTGCTTTGGGGTTTGATGGATATTTTTAATTTGTTGTTTAAAACTAAAAGAATGAGATTTTATGAATTTGCATGAGTAAACATGGGTTAAAAAGATGGACTTTGCAAAGGTGAGCGTGTGCTTGTTATTTGTGTATGTATGTTTGTGATTGGTTCCACCACAATTGGGGATGTTGCCCTGTGAGGATGATGTGTTTCACTTTTGGTTAGGGAGGCTACCCTTTGAGGGTGTTTTATTCCACATTAGTTGGGGAGGCTGCAATGTGATGGCGATGCGTTCCACTTTTGGCTGGAGAGGCTGCCCTTTAACGGTGTCTTGTTCCACCATAGTCGGGGAGGTTGCCTTGTGATGGTGTTGTGTTCCACTTTTGGCCAGAGAGGCTCCCTTTGAGGGTGTTTTGTTCCACCATAGTTGGGGAGGCCGCCCTGTAGGGGTGATGTGTTCCATCATAGCCAGGGAGGTCGCCCTGTAGGGGTGATGTGTTCCATCATAGTCAGGGAGGCTGCCCTTTGGGGTGTTATTTGTGCGTTGGTGTTAAAATATTTTTTGTTTTGTTTATTTGTTTGTTTAATTGGTTTGTTAAAGGAAAGGATTATTAGAAACCTTTTATTTATTTTCAAAAAGGCCTTTGATTTTAATCAAACTGTGAATTTTATTTTTTAAAAAAATAAAATGTTTTGGCTTTGCTTTGTTAGCTTACCTTTCCATTTTTGCTTGTATTTTTCTTCTTTTTGTACTACAATGATAGTGTAATGTGTTTTTATATTACATGGGAGCAGGGGATGACTAAGGTGAATATGCACTACAATGAAGAATGAAAGTTGGGCAAAAATCTCATAGTTTAACTTTAACTTTATTTTTCCATTTTATAAGTTCGAGTGTAAAACATTGTTTATTTTTACTTATAGGATTTAATAAAGTGGTGACATTTTTTTTTGTAAAGTATCAGTTTGAAATAGGGTTATTCGTGTAGTTATAAAACTTAGACACTAAAAAATTAGGGTGTTAGAGGATTGACTCATCTCAACTTGAGCTTAGACCAACTCGCCTCATCATGGATTTGGGCTAACTTAACTCAACCTGGGCTTGATTCAACTCTACTCGATATGGTCTAAGCCAACTTGATTGGACTTGGGCAAGAGCTAACTCTACTTGACCTGGATTTAGGTCGGTACTGCTCGACCTAGTACTTAACCAACTCGACCCGACCTAGACTTGGACCAACTATACTTAGCTTGAACTCGATTGTCGCAACTCGACCTAGTCATAAGCTGATTCAATTAGTATTACAGGAAGTACAAAAGTTTCTTTTCCTCCTTTGTCCATTGATTCCATGGTTGGTCAACCTACTTGTCGTCACCAACATGTTTAGGGATGAATGGTCTATTCACAATTGTATTCCAAATTCCTTGGTTAATTGAATCAATGAAAATTTTCATACGTATTTTCCAAAATTGGTATTTATACCACTAAACATAGGAGGCCTATGTACAGAAGCACCTTTTGCAAAAGGAAGTTTGTTTTCAATCATTTTTCAAAAAATAGTTTAGGATCACACTTGAATACCTTTCAAGAACCCACTCTGAAACCAATTGTAGGTTTAAAATGTCTTTCTTAGCCAAGAAGGAGGGTTGAATTGGCTTAGTACTAAAAATTATGCCTAATAAAAACTTATAAAAACCCTTTTGATTCGAATTCAATTGACCAATAAATAAGAGGTGTATTGCTATAGGACCACACATTTCAGTCGATTAAAAATAGAAACAATAAATTAATCTGTTCATGCATTATGATTCAACAGATTAAAATATAAAATCAACCAACTAATATTCTGGAAAATTATGCAGAAACGTGAAAAGCATCAAACTCACTCAAACAACATGCTTTATCATTCAAGACTTATTCCAATCAATATATCCAACTAGTTGTATTACCATATTATGTTAAAACACATGCAAACCTTACAAAGAATGATTTAATGAGTTTCCTTGATATTTAAATGAAGAACAAGATAAGGAAGAGAGAATCACACTGATTTTTATACTGTTTCACTCAATAATTAAGCTATATCCATTTTTTTAGGACAACCTAAGCTTGATCATGCATTATATCAAAAGAATTATAAAATCCCTTAATGATTACACTTTTAAATAAAGCAAAATATTAAGATTTTTGAATCAAGAACATTAGCATCATTGTTTGTAAGAATGAAAATGAAATTTCAACCACAAATTTTCATTCCCTAACCCTCAAATGAGTACTTATTCCATTACGTTCAATAGCTTACGTCACACATTATGAGCATCTTCATTTATAGTCAATCATCACAAATTTCTATTTATCATTTTTGGATTTTTATTTTGTAATATAAGAGAATTTTCGTTTATCAACAATGACAAATTTTTATCGTAGAAAAAGGAATTGTAATTTTTAAAAGTAACAAAACGTCCATTACGTATCATGATCCTCTCTTATCAATAATTTTCTATTTAATTTAAGCTTACACATTTAAATAAAAAAGATTTGTCCATACAATGTTATAAAAATTAATCGAATAAAGATGTGAGGTAAAGTAATGCTATTCCACCTCATCCAACAGTGAAATGATTCGACGTTTATACTTTTTAAATCCAAGCAAAATAAAGTAATACTAAAACTTGTTTGGACGAAAAGGTTATCAACGTTAGGGTTTGTTTAAGTCTAACACGTAGTTTGTCTTTGGAGTTATCAACCAAAGATACTTTTGCTTTCATGCCAACAATAAAGTTACAAAGCTACTATAGCCATTTTGCCTAAATTTGGATATAGTTGTAATACTTTTATCAATTAATTGTACTTTTTTTAATATTTGAGTTTGTGTATAAGTTTACCTCTTAATTTTCTATTTTATAATTAATTTATATATTCATTATTCAAATTATGTTTCTTATCATAACTTTATTTAATAATTAATATTTTTTGTCTCTTAATTTTCTATTTTATAATTAATTTATATATTGATTATTAAAATTATTTTTCTTACCGTAACTTTGTTTAATAATTAATATTCTTTTTTGTCTCGCTACATTATTAAAATTAACTTTGTAATATTGTAATTATGGTTATTATTACACACTTCTATAATCACAAGAATAAAATTAGATTTTCTGATAAATACATCTTTCCACAAAACAAGTGAAAATCATAAGACTAATAAATAAAATATAGCAAAGAGAATTGATTTATAGAAATTAAAAAGTATAAATAAAATGTGTGATTAAGAATGAAAACCAAAAAATTGGACTTATGGAACTCAGTTTGTTTATTTACGTCTGTTTCTTTTATTAATTTATATTAACATAGTTACATTATATTTTCATTAATTACTTGACAAAGTTTAATGTTAATTATTAACATTTTTCATCAAAAAATCAATTGAAAAATTATAAACACTAAGTGAATAATAGTTTTAGAAAAACTAAAATCTAAAAACTAGAAATGTAATAGATACAATGTTCTCTATTACTTAATAGTTAATCACTATCTACAAGGTGGTTTTGTCTTATCATATTAATAACCGGCCACTACATGAATCAAAAGAACACATAAGGATATTGTTTTCTACAATATACCGTTTTCAAAAAAAAATATAAAATGAAAATAGAGCAGTGTCCATATTATTTAGAATTTAGTATCCGAAGAGCTAAATTCCCTACGTGAATCAGGGATGGCCATACTATAAAACTGATATCAATATTTAACTGGTCAAGATTTGGTCTCCAAGGAGCTAAATTTTGATAAGATATTTCTCTCTTTTTTTTCAAAAATTGAGAAAAAGAAAGGGAAGAGAGAAAAAAAAATAAAATGAGCAAATAAAATTAAAACAAATAATTAAATTAATTTTAATATGAGTTGGGAGAAGGAAAAAATAATTTAAATCTAAATACATTATAGAAAATATGAACTATAATTTCAATTTGAAATTTTGTAATTTAATTTAATTTAAAATTATGATTATAATGGATTGTATAGAAATTCAATGAAAGAAACGAAATTATTATTATTATTATTATTTATATAAATTTGAAATAAAATTATTATTACTATCATCTTTGTTATTATTATTTATATATATAACAAATCATTATTATTGTTGTTATTCTTATTATTATCTAAATAAATTATAGAAAATATTGACTATACTTTATATTTATAAGCTTAATTTGAACTTTCACTATTAAAAATTCTCATATTACATAGAATTTTTCTTGTGAATTTGTTAAAAGAAATTGTAAGAAAAGACTTTTTTCTGTTATTTTTCTAAGAATCTTAATTGACAGGTAATTCTTTCGTGAATAATTATTTCCTACAAAATAATAAAATTCGTAAGTATTTCCTACAAAATTTGTTGTGAAAAGTTTTTACATAAAATATTTTGCAAAAAAATTGGCAGCAATTTCCTGCAATTTTTTTTTCATAAAAAATTTTATAAGTATTTCCTATAAAAAAATATTAAAACAAAATTAGCAAAAAATATAAGTTTATTTAGTAGTGTTTTGTAATTTAATTTAAAATAAAATTTATGATTATAATGTATTTTATAGAAATCAATGAAGGTAGAAAAAAATCAAATTATTATTATTATTATTATTATTATTATCATTATTAGTAATATTGTAACACCCCATTTAATTAATAAAGCTAATTAGGGAAAATGTCACACAATATAATATAAGAAGCAAGATCAACGGAGCATAGTGTCACTCCTACAGATATCCCAAGTACTTAAAGGATGATAACAGAGGCACACCACGATGTCAGATACAAAATAATGTAAGAGAGTAATAATAATTTAAATAAATTCCAAGAAAAGGCAATACATGGGCCTTAGCCCTAAATGAAGAGCCCAAAAACAGAAGCCAGTCCAGAGGCTAAGCAGCGGAACCATCACCTCCCTGCTGACCACGGGTGTTTCTCGCATCTGTTCACATCAACAAGTTGATGATCATCGCAAAGAGAGAAGAACCACACAAACGAGACATGCAACAAACAAAAGGGTAAGCCAGAGTATAAAACATTTTATCATACAGATCCATGCTATTTCACAGACCAATAAATATGTATCAACCAATCATGTTATGACTTGCAAACAATACACTAAGACTCAGACTCGACTCATCGAGATACATATAATCTAGTCAGATTCAGCGGATGCTTGCACTTGTGGTGGATTTTCTTGCTCACCCCCGAGCTAAGTGTTACAAGTGTTACAATGTCTCAATCCCCCCCCACAAGGTTAGCCCTTAATGAGTTTCAGGCCTCCTGCTACTCTCACCACAAGAGTCAGTCCGCTCTAAGTGAGACTAACTAACTCCTTAGTGTGTTAGGATGCAACCTTACCTTGAATCCTTACAAAATTATATAGATGGGGCACCACCATGAACTCCCACTAACAGGGGTCATGGAATTACGTCCCGACCACTGAAGCACTACCATGAGGTCTCACCTAGAGGCTCATGGGTTTACGTACTGACCTCATACCAATCATAATCAATCAAGAAATTATTTATCATACATATCAATTTCATGCCAACCTTCATAATCAATCCTCATTCGCTGTCACATGTTGAATCCATACCAACTCATTCTTCCCAAAACCTTAAATATGGAACCTCATCTCATACCAATGCCAAGCCACTTTAATATCGACCATCTCAGTCAAATCACATGCCAAGATCATACCAAATCCATCATTCATAATCCATGAACCACATCACTCATACATAGTCATTCATCTCATGCTTTTATTCATAATAATTAAATTCAAGCAAGTGCCAACTATCCAAGAGCAAAGAAACAACCAAAATAATCAAGCACTCTCGCCCAACTCCTCGCTCAGGCTGATAGGCCTCGCTCAGGCGAGCTCCTATCGCCTAGGCGAGAGCTCGACTTACAGGAACAGTAACCTTACGCGTATTCTCGCTTAGGCGAGACCCCTCTCGCTTGAGCGAGACGTTTGCTCGCTCAAAAATAGTGCGGGTCGCCTGAGCGACTACTCGTGTAAAATAGCTTGGGCGAGCCTCTATCAATCTCGCCTAGGCGAGGCAGGCTCGCTTGGACGAGAAAGCTAGTGCTCACCACTATTCTCTTGTGCAACAGTCCAACAATACAACCAAACTAACGCAATAAACATCTCATAAGCTCACAACAACATGCCATCCAAACAAATGATGAAATATCATTAAGCAATCGCGAATAAACCACAGATTTAGAAAAAACCCTAACTTCCTTTAGCTGGAAATAAGCTAGCAGAGGGGTTCCTAACTACGAACAGTGAAGTATCACAACTTCTAGAGCAGTTTAGTGAGCTGAAGAATAGATGAATAGAGAAAAAAAAAGTTACCAAAGGTGACTTTAGATGGACTCAAGACAACGGTGTTATAATAAGGAACATATTGGATGAGGAACAACTTACGTGGGAAAAGGATGAGTTCGAACAAGCTTGACGGAGGTCAAAGACCAAACCCTAGTAGAGGTTTGCTGAAACTCTAAGAGAGGGTGAGAGGCTGATTCTGAAAAGTGAAGTGAAATGAAAGGGTTAGGGCAGATTAGGGTGTTTGGCTTCCGATGGGCTAGCCCAAGCCCAACTGATTTGGGGCACCCCTTTTAAAATAGGGCAGAAAATAAATTAGTGGGCCTTACAAGTATTATTTATATAAATTTGAAATAAAATTATTAGTATTATTTTGTTATTATTATTTACATATGTTACAAATAAATTTGTTGTTATTGTTGTTGTTATTATTATTATTTATATAAATTTGAAATTGTTAAAATATCTTAAAAACATAAAAAGGAAGGATTGAATTGTGGTTTTCAATATTTTATAATTTTGTAGGTGTAAGAAGTTAATAGATTTACTTGGCAGATGATCGAAAAATTTTGTTTTCAAAATACCACTACAACAAAACCTCTAAATAGTGACCAATTTTAGTGACTAATAATGATTAATAACTATAGTAACCAATATAGATACTAATTTACAAAACTACAAATTATTGGTTACTAAAATAGTCACTATTATAAATAAAAAATTACAATTTGTCACTAAATTGGTCTTTAAAATTAGCTACCATAGTTTTGGCTACAAAAGAAAATTGGCCACTAAAAATTAGCTATCTAGGTTTTAGCTACTAAGATGACTTAGTTTCTAAATTGGTCTCTAATTAATTAATGACCAATTATAATTTTTTATTTATAATAGTGACTATTTTAGTAACCAACAATTATTTATTTTGTAAATTGGTGTATAAATTGGTCACTATAATGAAAAAAATATTTTTGGTTTCTAAAATTGGTTTCTAATTTAGGATTTTCCTGTAGTGTACTTAGTCCATAAAGGTCTCCTTTCATTAGCATAATATAAACATAGATGAAGGAAATAAGGATTTATGTTGTGGTTTTTACACTAGTTTGTTTCATAGCACAAAACACATTCAATTCTAAATCAATTGATTGAGTTTTATTACCTAAACTACCGCTACAAGTTAGAAATTGAGTATTATTTGTTTCCAAAAACTCAAATATTGTTTGAAATGCATGAAATTCTAGCTAAAAACTTAGTATTTTGGATCTCAACTACTGCTAACTATCCTCATCAGTATTATCTAGAATATAGTCAATCTTGACTAAGGCAAAGTATTATTTGGACAATAGTCACTTTTTACTAAGAATGAGTATTATTTGGTCAACAATCACTCATGATTAAACAAATAAAGTTTGTATAAAGATGTGATTTAAATGATCACAAGATTCACTCACTAGAGAGGATTAGGTTCTTATGATGTACAACATATACACAATTTATTAGATCACAATGAACACACCAATTTTAAGAGCACGTAAAGATTTTAGTAGCGTTTCAACACTTAGCAAGTAATTCCCTTTCTTCTTTTTCAAAGGATAACTTTATACAGAACTTGGAAGAAAAATTTGTTGCAAACCCTTTTCAAACTATTGAGAGCTTTGAACTCAGATAATTCGTCTAATATAGCTTGATGAGAGTGAACATAAAATTGTATTAAACGCGCTCCATGCAACATTAAATATTAATATCCTCTTCAAGCCACATCTCGATATCTAACAATACTTATCAACATTAGGTTAGAGATCCTTTTGGTTAAAACAAAGTAAAAAAAAAGATCATATGTGATAGATAGTTGGACCATAATTCATATATGTTTGTGTTAGGATGGTTATTGAAGAAAAATAACTTTAACTTGTATCCCGATCTCTTGATGTTGACATGTGCTTACATGGACTTTCTTGATAGACAAAAGACTAAAGCATTCCCTATAATAAATCATAAGCTTCATAATATTTTCTTTAAGATACAATGGGAACTTTTAAAGATTGTGTACTTATCATATGGTGAAAGCTTCACTTAGTAGATGAAGCAAACATTGTGAGGTGTTATATTATTTGTTAGATGAAACATTTGCGTTTTACATGATATATTGGTTTTTACAAGACATTCTCTTACGAACGCAACATCTTCATGTTTTGCACTTTGTTGTGACAAATACTTAATAAAAACTAAGAACGGTTGGACTTTACTCTAATAAAAATAAAATAATTTATAAATGATAGTAAGCATATATTTATATTTTCCTTTTGTGTATTTCATAATGAAATAAAAATTAAATATTTATAAATATAATAAATATTCCAAAAAGTATAAAAATATAAGTATTATTAACACATTATTAGGTTGAATTAAATTATTTAACAATTTTATTACGATGAATTGAAATAAAAATAAATTAAAATATGGTATAAAATAAAGTGATGCAATGACATGGAAAATTTAAAACAGGGGGGTTAATGTTAATTTAATTTTGTGTGAACATAAGACTTTTGATTTTTTATTTTTACTTAAATTGAGTATTTTATTTTAATAGATTGATTTTTTTTATTTGGAATAAAATTTTAAAATAAAATATTAGAATGAAAATTTCATTAAGTATAGCTTCAAATTGTTTATAGAGCAATTTATTGCAATGATACATTTTCTACTCCATAATGGTGACAAGTTTCACAATGACGATGATATATTTTACGTGGTGAGGTAAGTAGTGATGATTGTGATTGAGATATTTATGGCTACTAATGCAATCAAAATGTTGGATTTTCATTTTGTGAAGTGATTATCAAAATGTATTGGATACATAGAATGTGTAACGTCCTAGTCGGAAATTACTTATTAAAATAAATAAGAAAAATAAATATGTCACAGCCTCATTTATTAAACCTCGATTTCCCAAAAACACGCGGGAAAAATTTAAATATCGATGTTCAACGCACCACATGAATAAAAATAGTCGTAAAATGCGTAACACGATTAAAATTGTTTGTATAATTATTACAAAAAAACCATGGTCCAACATGAAAACTAGTGATAACAAAATCCCTGGAAGATCCCCACTCCGTCTCTAAGTACCAGTCGGCTCACCTGCATCAACATCTGTTCCCATGTAACAAGTTACATGATCATCGCCACACACACACAAATAGGGTGAGCTCATTTAAATAAAAAAAACAATATCATATTAAATACCATATTAACAAAAGTAAACCCTGGTTAGTACACTTTCCCCTTTTTCCTTTTTACTACACTTCCATCCCTTGCCTTCAGACGTCTATCATTTCTATACCCTTTAGGTGAGATCAATGATCGATCTTTGCTGCACGAGTGTCTACTCGCCCCTCCGACTACAGGCCACCACTTGATAGTCCACACGTTGGAATAACTTTGCCACAACATCTCACCGTGACACCAAGTGGAGTTCCCCAAAACAAACCTAAGTTTGTAGTTGTTTCCAGACTACCAAATCTCTATCAGAATCCACTAAAGAGGGCAATCATCCAAAACCTCGCCGTACGAGCCACAACCTGCACACTCCACTGGACTTCCTAAACCACTAGGCTACTATCTAGAGTGGTCACATGTTACCCCAATACAAGATACACTCGTAACTGGGCCCCCAGCCAAAGCATCGCATCACAACATCCCCCTAAAGCGGTGTAGAAACCTTTCCTCGCGCACCATCGCTAGACCAAAACCGCCTGGCGTGCATCACACGCCACTAGGCGGAACTTAGCTCCAGACCGCCTGGCGGGCATCACACACCGCCAAGCGCCACGCGCCCGCAGTACCCTCATAGTACCGTCACCGCCTGGCGGGCACCACCACACCGCCAGGTGCTCTGCCTCATCGTCACTGCCTGGCGCATCCATCACCTGTCGCTAGGCGCCTCGCTTTTGCTGTGACCACTGTCCCTGAATTAATCCCCGTCCGCCTGGCGGCTCGCTCACGCCGCTAGGCGCTACACCAGTAGCACAATGATACTGGTTTTTAACACTAAAACAGATCCCTAAGGATCCCAAACCACTCAGCATATGGAATTACAACATAATATGATTTTCCAGACATAAATCTTCAACTAGATTATATCACCATGCACACATGCTCACATTCTTTTGGTCATACCATTCAAGGCCATATAATTCATAACTCATACATTCCACATACCCCTATTCATATAATCATACATTCTGGTGTTTTTATTAAATCATAACACTACACTTTGATCCATATTGCAGATGTGCCACAACAACAATTCATATTCACAAAATGTGTCAAAGGAAAGTTTACACCACCTATGCCATTTCATTTATGCAGTTCAATCATGAATCATAGCTCATCCTTATATGATAACAGATTTAAAACACACAAATAGGAACTCCCCTAACCTGAATTTCCTTAGCTTAGCCTTGACTCCTGCAAGCTCTCCCTTGATCACCAATGCCCTTCTTCTCCTTTCTCTCAAAGACAGCTCTCAAGCTTCACTCAAACTCACCCAAAACTCTCCAATTCGTGCTCTCTACTGCACCCACACAGATAATCTCACCAAACCCTCTCTCCTTCTCCTAATTAGCTTTTTTATTGGGTTCTTAAAATGGTTAAATTGCCTTAAAACGAATTTTGCCATTAATCTCTCATTAATCTCCCTTAATGGCCTATTACCTTCTGTTTTCCCAGCCACCCTTGCTGTCGTACACCCTAGGGTTTACGTGCCTTTTCATGTGCCTGCTAGAGTAAATTTTAGCAAAAAGAAAATACTTTGTTCAAACCAAGGTTTGAACCCATCACCACACAATTCCACTTCAAATGTATAACCAATTCAACCAAGTCATATTACATGATAATATTCACACATCAAATATTATATCCTTACCTATCACACCCAAGCATCTCAAAAAAATACTAAGAATTAAATAACACACAATTGGCATACTTAGGACTCGAACTCAAGTCCTCTCACACAAACAAAGTACTCTCAACCCTTTGAGCTAGTACTATTCCACATCATGAAGGTTAGTATTTAATGCCATAAAGGCTTCTCCTACTTGCATTTATTAAATAATTATTTATTTAATTATTTAAATTTCGTGGGTCTTACATCCCCCCAGCTTATAAAATTTTCGTCCTCGAAAATTAAAGCTTACCAGGGAAAAGATGCGGGTAAGACTCTTTCATCAAGTCCTCCATCTCCCATGTCATCTCCTGTGTGGCTTCATCCTAGAGGACTTTCACGGTCCGAATCTCTTTTCCTCTCAACTGTTTGATCTGTGAATCCAAGATCCGTACCGGCCTAGCCTCCATAGTTAGATTCTCTCGAACCTGGATATCATCTGCTTCCAACACATGCGAAGGGTCTGAAATATACTTTATCAACTGTGACACATGAAAAACATTATGTAAGTTCGCCAAAGGAGGTGGTTATGCGATCTCATATGCCACTGGACCTATTCTCCGAGTTATCTGATATGGCCCAATGAATCTTGGAGTCAACTTTCTTGACTTGAGGACCCTTCTAACACCAGCGGTTGGAGTCACGCGAAGGAACACATGATCTCCAGCCTCAAATTCCAATGGTCGTCATCTTTTGTCAGCATAAGACTTCTGTCGGCTCTGAGTAGCTCGCATTCTATCCTGAATTATCTTCACTTTATCAATAGTCATCTGCAAAAATTCAGGACCCAACACCACTGCTTCACCATCTTGATTCCAACACAGCAGAGTTTTGCACCGCCGCCCATATAGTGCCTCGTAAGGAGCCATCCCGATACTGGAGTGGTAGCTGTTATTTTAAGTAAACTCCACCAAAGGAAGTACCTCACTCTAGCTATCCAAATGATCCAGCACACAAGCTCTCAGTAGATCCTCCAAAGACTGAATGGTCCTCTCTGACTGTCCATCAATCTGGGGATGATATGCTGAACTCATCCTAAGTTGTGTTCCTAATGCTGCTTATATAGACTGCCAAAATCTCGACGTAAACCGCGGATCCCGATCAGATACTATGCTAGCCGGCACTCCATGCAATCTGACCACCTCCCTCACATATAACTCTGCCAATTTATCCATTGACAGTTTCTGGTTTATCGGCAAGAAATGGGCGCACTTCGTTAGTCGGTCCACAATCACCCAGATCGCATCAAAACCCTTGGTGGTCCTAGGTAAGTGGGTTACGAAATCCATCGCTATGCTGTCCCACTTCCACTGAGGAATCTCTAATGGTTCCAGGGTACCTCCCGGCCTCTGGTGTTCTATCTTTGCTTTTTGGCAAACTAGACAAGATGGTACAAAATCAGCCACGTTCGTCTTCATGCCCGTCCACCAGAATGTCGCTTTCAAGTCTTTATACATCTTAGTCATACCTGGATGTATGCTAAGACGACTTTTATGGCCTTCCTCTAAGAGCATCTTCCTCAGTACCCGACTCCTGGGTACACATACCCTTTCCCTGTACCGCAGGATGCCATCATTACCCATCCTGAAATCTTTCCTCTTCTCGGTGCCCAACTCAGTGATGATCTGCTGGAGCTCGGAATCCTTTCCCTGTTCCACCCTAACCTCATCCAGAAATTCATTAGTAATTCACAGCATACTGCACCGTATATAATCTGCCCCGGTGTGTACCCCAAGTTCATGTCTCGCAACTACTCAATAAGCTCTAGCTCTTTTATCATCATGGGCGATACGTGCACCCTCTTTCTGCTCAAAGCATCTGCAACTACATTTGCTTTACCAGGGTGATACAACAGCTCAAAGTCATAATCTTTTAGATACTCCATCCACCTGAGTTGCCTCATGTTCAATTCTTTCTGATCGAACAAGTACTTCAAGCTCTTGCGGTCACTGAACACCTGAAATTGGGAACCATACAAATAATGTCGCCAAGTCTTCAGAGCGAACACTACTGCAGCTAGTTCCAAGTCATGCATCGAGTAATTCTTCTCATGCACTTTCAATTGCCGAGACGCATAAGCTACTGGACGTTTCTCCTGCATCAGTACACAACCCAACCCCTGATATGAAGCATCACAATATACTTCGAAAGTCTTAGCTGTATCAGGAATAGCCAAGACAAGAGATGTGGTCAACCTTATCTTCATCTCTTCAAAACACCTCTCACAACTGTCCGTCCAAGCGAAAGGCTGATCTTGACGTGTGAGTTGCTTCATAGGACTCACCAGTTTCGAAAACCCGTCCACGAATCTTCGATAATACCCAGCCAACCCTAGAAAGCTCCTCACCTCTGATACTGTTTGAGGTCTCTCCCAATTCATCACTGTCTCTACCTTTGTCGGATCCACCACAATACCCTGCGCCGAGATCACATGGCCAAGGAACTGCACCTCTTTCAGCCAAAACTTACATTTTGACAATTTTCCATACAGCTGATGCTCCCTGAGCACATCTAACACCACACGCAGATGTTGTGCATGTTCCTCCTGGTTCTTGGGGTAAATAAGAATGTTGTCTATGAATACAACGACAAACTTATCTAACCAAGGTCTGAAAATCCTATTCATGTAATCCATGAATATTGCCGGGGCGTTGGTCACTCCAAAGGGCATCACTACATATTCATAATGCCCATAACGTGACCGAAATGCAGTCTTCTGAGCATCTTCTGGTTTAACCAGGATTTGATGATACCCCGATCACAAATCAATCTTTGAAAATACTCCAGCTCCTCTTAACTGATCTAGCAAGTCATCTATTCTGGGCAACGAATATTTATTTTTAATCGTCAATTTATTCAGTTGACGATAGTCCACACACAATCGGGAACTCCCATCTTTTTTCTTGACTAGTAGCACTGGGCCCCCCAAGGTGACGCGCTCAGTCTTATGAACTTCTTTTCTAGCAAATCTTCAATCTGCTTCTTCAATTCGGCCAACTCTGCCGGGGCCATTCTATATGGAGCCATTGATACTGGCCCAGGGACGAGATCTATAGTGAAATCTACATCCCTGCTGGGTGGTAACCCAAGTACTTCATCTGGGAACACATCGGCGTATTCTCCCACTACCGGTATGCTTTTGACCAGATCAACCGCGCTTCTCTTCTCCGGCTGCACCATTATCACATAACAAGAAGATCCATCGGTCGCCTCCTGCACCACCTCACGAGTGGAGATCAAAGGTAACCCATCAGTCTCAGGAAATACTACACTGCGCCATCACAATCAATCAAGACGTGATTGTCCGACAGCCAGTCCATCCCGAGTATCACATCCAACCCTTCCAATGGCAAGCAAATGAGGTTCACTTTGAACTTGTGTCCTGCCACTTCAATAACACAATCAGAACATGCCAGATTAGTAGATACTTGCCCGGATGCAGGTGTCGAGACTGCCAGCTCACACCCCAAATCACGAGCTACAATTCCAAGCCTACTCACACATTCTTGGGAGATGAACGAGTGAGTATCACCTGAGTCAAACAGAACCAAAACATTGTTATTAAACAACATACATCTGTCTAGAATGAGGTTACCTGACTGAATGGCCTCAGTACTGGTAAGTGCAAACACTCTCCCCGCAGCTCAGGGTCGATCGGCTAACGCCTTCTGGGGTTTCTACTGCGGTGTGGCCCCTCCAGCGGTCTTCTTAGTGGGACACTGACTGGCATAGTGGCCCATCTTCTCACATTTATAACATTTCGCGTGCTCCGTACTAGCACCCAAACTGCCTGCCGCCTTCGTGCAGTTCCTACGAAGGTATGGGCCACCATAGTTATAACATCGCAGCCTTGAGGAGGAAGGTTGTGGCCTGCTGTATGGTGTCTTCTGTTGTCGGGCCTCAAGAGTATTTTTCTGTGCTCTCCCGACCCGACTTGGCCCCATCTCCAGTTCCTCCACGGTCCTGGCCTGCTCCACCAGAACTGGAAACTCCCGGATCTGCAATGGCACCAAGACTCTGCGCAGCTCATGCCTCAAGCCTCCCTCAAATTTGCGACAGCGCCATTCCTCTGTGATCGCCTGCGCGTAAAACCTCACCAAGTACTCAAAGCGGTCGATATAGGCCTGCACTGGTTGATTCCCCTACTGTAATGTGAGAAAGTCCGCCTCTAGTGCATGCTTAGCTGAATCCAGAAAATACTTTTCCAGAAATCTGGTTCTGAAACTCGTCCAGCTCACCTCCTCCTGACAGGTCTGCATCTGCTCTTGCATTCCCGTCCACCAGTACTCCGCATCGCCCACCAGCAGGAACGTGGCAAAGCTCAACTGTTGTGCTTCAATACACGCAAGCACTCTAAATATTTTTTCGCACTCCCTGAGCCAAGCATTGACCTCATCCGGAGTATCTTTGCTGTTGAACTTTGACGGCTTATGTTTTAGGACATCTTCCATGGTCACCGCTCTAGTAGGTGGCACCATAGCTCTCGGCTGTGCCGCAACCGGCTGCATGGCATCTACCATCATGTGGATTGCCTGTGCAATCTCATCAGCGCCCGCATCGCCTGTCCTCCTCCTATTAGCCATAGCCTGGATGCGCCACATATTAACTGGTAAATCAAACCATTTATATTTCAATTTCATAACAAAACAAACAACACATATATATACGTCACGCGCTAGGCTCACTCCCAAAAGTCCCATGCAATCATTGAAATCACGGCACTGATACCAAATGTAACGTCCTAGCCAGAAATTACTTACTAAAATAAATAAGAAAAATAAATATGTCACAACCTCATTTATTAAACCTCGATTTCCCAAAAACACATGGGAAAAATTTAAATATCGATGTTCAACGCACCACATGAATAAAAATAGTCGTAAAATGCGTAATATGATTAAAATTGTTTGTATAATTATTACAAAAAAACCATGGTCTAACATGAAAACTAGTGATAACAAAATCCCTGGAAGATCCCTTCTCTGTCTCTAAGTACCAGTCGGCTCACCTGCATCAACATCTGCTCCCATGTAACAAGTTACATGATCATCGCCACACACACACAGATAGGGTGAGCTCATTTAAATAAAAACAACAATATCATATTAAATACCATATTAACAAAAGTAAACCCGGGTTAGTACACTTTCCCCTTTTTCCTTTTTACTACTTCACTTCCATCCCTTGCCTTTAGACGTCTATCATTTCTATACCCTTTAGGTGAGATCAATGATCGATCTTTGCTGCACGAGTGTCTACTCGCCCCTCCGACTACAGGCCACCACCTGATAGTCCACACGTGGGAATAACTTTGCCACAAAATCTCACCATGATACCAAGTGGAGTTCCCCAAAACAAACCTAAGTTTGTAGTTGTTTCCAGACTACCAAATCTCTATCAGAATCCACTGAAGAGGACAATCATCCGAAACCTCGCCGTACGAGTCACAACCCGCACACTTCACTGGACTTCCTAAACCACCAGGCTACTACCTAGAGTGGTCACATGTTACCCCAATACAAGATACACTTGTAAATGGGCCCCCAGCCAAAGCATCGCATCACAACATCCCCTAAAGCGGTGTAGAAAGCTTTCCTCGCGTACCATTGCTGGACCAAAACCGCCTGGCGTGCATCACACACCGCTAGGCGGAACTTAGCTCCAGATCGCCTGGCAGGCATCACACACCGCCAAGCGCCACGCGCCCGCAGTACCCTTACAGCACCGTCACCGCCTGGCGGGCACCACCACACCGTCAGGCGCCACGCGCTCGCAGTACTCTCATAGTATCGTCACCGCCTGGCGGGCACCACCACACCGCCAGGCGCTCTGTCTCGTCGTCACCGCCTAGCGCATCCATCACCCGCCGCCAGGCGCCTCGCTTCTGCTGTGACCACTGTCCCTGATTTAATTCCCGTCCGCCTGACGGCTCGCTCACGCCGCTAGGCGCTACACCAGTAGCACAATGCTACTGGTTTTTAGCACTAAAACAGATCCCTAAGGATCCCAAACCACTCAACATATGGAATTAAAACATAATATGATTTTCCAAACATAAATCTTCAACTAGATTATATCACCATGCACACATGCTCACATTCTTTTGGTCATGCCATTCAAGAACCATATAATTCATACCTCAACATTCCACATACCCATATTCATATAATCATACATTCTGGTGTTTTTATTAAATCATAACACTACACTTTGATCCATATTGCAAATGTGCCACAACAACAATTCATATTCACAAAATGTGTCAAAGGAAAGTTCACACCACCCATGCCATTTCATTTACCTCCCACTCACTCTTACTATCAAATTTACATATTTCTTAAATTGTACTCACCACATACACCCAAACATTACAAGAAATCCATACTAACTATACCATGATTCACACTCCCGTTTATTTCAATTCCCTCCCCTTTTAGTCTCATTTAAGTCTAATTCTCCTTATCTATTACCTTTTCTTTATAATAAACACGCCCAACTTACCTGTTAAACGCCCAATGGCCAGAAACCCAACAGAGCTGCACAACCTCCTCATTGCACTGTTAGACCGCTTGGCGGCAATTCATGCACCACTAGGCTGTACATACATATCTAGAAATCTCCAGATTTTTCCTGCACGAAACACACCCAAACCTTCCTATCCCAGTTCCCCCCTTTTTATACGAACATAATTTTATATCACATCATCATCCCGTATTCATACATCCTACATTTTAATCTCAATTTCTGTAAAACCAACCCATCAACCATTGTCATGATATGCGTTATTTCCCGCTGATTTCATCATAAACCCCAATCCCTCAAATTCAGATCAAAAGTCATGCCTTCTAACATAATTAGCATATGCATAGACTATAAAAACATTAAAAATTCACATCCGAGCATACAAACATCACGGTCACATAACAAATACTTTAAAACACCAAAAATGACCAAAACTGTAAAAACTGGGTTCGTGCCGCCTGGCGGGTCTCCTTCGACCGCTTGACAATTCATAAAAACAACGTAACCTGGTGCAACTACAATGTGCCGCCTGGCGATTTCTAGAAAATCCAGAAAAACACAAACAGAACAGGAATTTTACAGATTATGCAGTTCAATCATGAATCATAGCTCATCCTTATATGATAACAGATTTAAAACACACAAATAGGAACTCCCCTAACCTGAATTTCCTTAGCTTAGCCTTGACTCCTACAAGCTCTCCCTTGATCACCAATGCCCTTCTTCTCCCTTATCTCAAAGACAGCTCTCAAGCTTCACTCAAACTCACCCAAAACTCTCCAATTCGCGCTCTCTACTACACCCACACAGATAATCTCACCAAACCCTCTCTCATTCTCCTAATTAGCTTTTTATTGGGTTCTTAAAATGGTTAAATTGCCTTAAAACGAATTTTGCCATTAATATCTCATTAATCTCCCTTAATGGCCTATTACCTTCTGTTTTCCCAGCCACCCTTGTTGCCATACACCCTAGGGTTTACGTGCCTTTTCATGTGCTTGCTAGAGTAAATTTTAGCAAAAAGAAAATACTTTGTTCAAACCAAGGTTTGAACCCATCACCACACAATTCCAGTTCAAATGTACAACCAATTCAACCAAGTCATATTACATGATAATATTCACACATCAAATATTATATCCTTACCTATCACATCCAAGCATCTCAAAAAAATACTAAGAATTAAATAACACACAATTAGCATACTTAGGACTCGAACCCAAGTCCTCTCACATAAACAAAGTACTCTCAACCATTTGGGCTAGTATTATTCCACGCCATGAAGGTTAGTATTTAATTCCATAAAGGCTTCTCCTACCTGCATTTATTAAATAATTATTTATTTAATTATTTAAATTTCGTGGGTCTTACAGAATGCATGTAAGCATTGGATGAAGGTGGTGTTATGTGATTCACTACAAACAAATTAAAGAAGAAATTTGTTGAACTTGACAAAAAATAGTGTCTTTTATCATCTATAATAGATTATGGTCACTATTGTATGCGATAAATTTTATGACGAATTTGAAAGGCTTACTATGACGGTTTAGTTGGTGTAATAGTTATGGGCAACATAAAAAATGTGTGCTTTCTATGATTTCAAGAACGAATTGACATAGTAAATTCAACTTACTATGTCAAGTGTGAAAATACATCATAATAACGTGAGGATACTATCACATGGCTTAATAGTCATGACATTGTTTATTCACTTACTATGACACATTATAAAGACCTAACATAGTAAGTCTCATTTACTATGACAGTTAATGTTAGACCTGATATAGTAAGTCTCATTTACTGTGATAGTTAGAGCCATAACTGTCACAATAAGTGGAGTTCTTTTTTTTTTCAAAATTATGTTTTCATTTCTCCAATTTCCTCTCCATTCAATTCACATGCAAATATCGTTCAAATCACCCATACAATATCAAACAAATCAATTCAAGTAAATTGTCCAACAAACATTTAAACATGAAATTGTATATACAATCGAAGATGACACAACCTTGAGAATTTTTACAAATATTCTACAAAAGATTAGATACTACATAAACCTAAGATTTCTACAATAATTTATGTATTAGAACTTGCTTATAGTGTATCTGTAATATATGCTATAGAATATGACTATTATTAACATGCGTGTCTTTGGCTAGCTTATTATACTTTATACAACATTGGCATCAAAGGCTAACTTTTGAGCTTATAACTTAAGGTAAACTCTATGTGATTCAAGTTCAGATTTTATCTTTGTCTAAAACAAACTTTCTATTAAGTCGGTTGCTGCTTTGAACCTGCAAATAGTCTCTATGTTTCATCCAATGTAAGTTGCATGACTATTTTGATTGTCTAGTAGCTTTTTAGCCGGTTCCACCACGTTGTCCAAGGATAGTGTAATTACTATTGCTAAAGAAACTCTAACAGCTTTGTTGCTCATTATTGCTTGATGCACTACACTCTTGTACTTAACATTGGTGGATTTTGATGCTTCACATTTGCAAGTGCATTGAATTATTCCACAAATTTAACAACTACCAAATTTCCATCTTGTAGTCGCACTTTACAAAGTAGACAACCATTTCAAATTCAATTCTCAATTCATTAACAAAATTAAACACAACATCAAATTATAGATTTCATCAATACCCACATGAAAAAAGAAAGAAAAATGATGATATGTGTGTATAACCTTACAGACAGAGCCAAAGCCTCCTTTTTCATTCTTTTCCAAGTGATGAAAATCCCACGTGGCATAATTAAATTCTCTATAAGTGATTATGCAAAAGTTTCTATCATTATCTTCTCTTGGTTCTTTTGTTGGGTAATTATTATAAATCCAATGCATAATTTTATGAAGTTAAGATAAAATGTGATGAAAAAGAAAATGATGAGAAAAGGAGAAAAAGACATTAACATGTTTATATATATGTTCTTAGCTTCTTGTTCTTTGACTGATGTTGAGAAACAAGTACAAAAAGAACAACATGGAATCTTCATGCATGGAGACACGTGTAAAAAATCCTAGGATGATGGATTTAGGTGTGTGTTTCATTAAGGTTTGTTTGGAGATAGCAATAATGTGAAGAAAGTGAAGAAGAGCATGTCAAGGTTGTAAATGAAGAGGAGGCGACACACAAAGGTTGTGATTTAAGCTAAGTCTTTTACCCATTGACTTAAACTTTATATATATATATATATATATATATATATATATATATATATATATATATATATATATATATATATATTTTTTTTTTCTCTCTATTTCTAACAGAATCTCTTGTTTACGAAGGGGACATGATCAGAATGGGGGTATTCGCATTGCAAGCTCAGGTTGAGGACAAGGTGGATATAGATTGGTAGCTATCATTTGCAACTCAGAATCCAGGAGCATTATATCCTCCATGTAATCAATCCCAAACTTTATGATATTCCTCTCAGTAGTTCCTTTCCTAGTTTCCATGTTTTTCTACTATACTCTGCTAATGCTTCCCTTAACAACAAAAAATTCCAAATTTCGTGTACATAATATCTTAGTCACTACTTGATACACAATATTTTGCATTTAACATCACCAATAATTATCTAACTAACACATATGAATTTAAAGTATGCTTTAATTTGGATTAGCAGAATTGCAATTATATGCTTATCATGTTTTATGATTTCTTCATAAATATCTAACTATGTATCTTAGACTTATTGTATCTTACATATGTTTAGCATGTGACATTTATGTAACATCCTATGTTGCTAAGAGTTAGTTCTTAAATTTAAGAACCTTTCACGTTATAAGTAACTATCATAAAAGAGGTCCTTAAGAGTTGGGATAAAATGCAAGAAGTGTTTATTTATATACATATTGTATCTTACATATGATTAAACGTACTCACCACATCATGCAATTACATCATATCATACCACGTCATACCATATTATACATATGTGCATAAAATCACATCATTATATAAGTAACCACACATCCTTATCACACTACTACATATATGATCATTAGTAACATTTAAGAAACCTTACTAAACTACAAAAAATGTTACTAATATCATCTAGTAACATTATATCAAATGTTACCTATACCCTATGCTACTAATAACTTTTAGTAACATTTTTACATATCAATTGAGACATTTATAAAATTGTTACTAAATAAATAGCTTTAGTAACATTTAATTAATGAAAATGTAACATTTTAAAAGTGTTACTAAATCTTTTTAGTAACATTTTTTTTATATAAAAAGGTAACATTATAAAAATGTTACTACATATCTTTAGTAATATATATTTTTTAAATAGAGACATTTTCAAATTGTTACTAAACAACTTTAGTGATATTTTTTTTTGTAAAGGCAACATTATAAAAATGTTACTATAACTATTTTGTAACATTTCAACAAATGTAACCAAAAAACACATAATTAATATTAAAATATTGCACACCAACATTTACATTGCATGTTTCTTTATTGTAATGTTGTCATCCAAAAAGAAAGCCACAAAATCAACTATTTTATTTTAATAACACAACAGAAAAATCAACTATAGTTATGCAATATTGAAGATGACACAATCTAGTTGGTAATGGCTTCAAAAGTGCCACATGAGTTTGAAGGGAATCCATGAGGTTGACACAAGAGTTTTAACAGAGGAACTTCTTAGCCAAAAAGAAAATTCAAAATAGGCTTATAGTATCATTGTAACAGAGAAATCAAGAAAAATGACAGAGTTCCTCTGAGGCACATAATGTTTGGTTCCTCTAGTTTTCTTTCCTACAACATTAGAGAAACAAAGAAAAAATTAGACAAAATTCTGATAAGAAAAAGAAAAACAAAGTAAAGCCAATTCAAATAATAGAAAAAGGCAAATAAATAGCACCAAGCATACCTTTTTAGTCAAAACTTCTGGTTCAGAACCACCACAACCAGTCCCCACACCCCTTCCAAAAACCTAAAAAAAGTACCATCAGATCAGTACCCTAAGAAGATCCATTTAAACACTCTTCCTTCGTCCTTAAGTATCCTTGCTTCAAAACACATAAATATATACACAGAACCAATCAATCATTAAAAATGTAATGTTTTTATAGAAAACATATAAGTATCCTTGTTGCATCCACTAGTGCATCTCGGTCTTCAGTTACAATTGACTTACTGGAGTTTTAACAAAAATTATGTCTGTTCAATATGCTTTTCAATTTAGTTTTCAACTATCTTTTCTATTCATTTGTTTAAATTAAAATAGAGAAGGAGCTCCTAACATATGTTTCTAATCAAAGGCAATAAAGAAAGTTACCATCAAAGAGTCACTTCTTCCCCATTTTCATAGGGAGCTACCTAAGGTGAGAAAATAAGTGAAAAGAATGATCAATGAAGGATTTCATCTTTTATCATGAAAGAAGCAAATATATATACAATGCAGAATAACAGAAATGAAAAAGGAAAAAGAGAACAGAAAAATAAAGCCTGACAAATGGCTAATAGAAAGCTATAGCTAAGACTAACCTTGGACTCAAGTGAGGATTAAATTGATAACAAAGACTAATTAAGTTAAGAATTACCCAAGCTTTTAACCTTTTTGTTGTGCTTTTATTTTCCTTTTACCTTTGATATTACATTAAACCAATTAAGCTATATGTAAATGTAGATCAAAATTTGGCCAACAAACTTTTGCCATTTAATCAGCTTCCTCATTCAACAACTTTCGTTGTTTTCCCTTTATCCAAGTGAAAAACTCAATTAGAAGGGGAAATAGAACCATTACTTGCATTATACAATATATTATAACTGCCTAGTGCAAAACGGATCATAGTTAACTAATGAGACCAAACTAATGAGACCATACAACAAATGAATCAAATGAGTTATGCATTTCCTAATGTCTCTTGTTAAAGAATACCTATGATTCATTTCTGTGCGAGAATATATAATTTGAGTGGCCTAAATTTCAGTTAATTTTTAGTATTTCTTACAAGATTGTTTCAGCCTAAGTTAGAAAGAATGATGAGGCAAATGAAAATGTAGAACACCAGTAAAATTGAAAAATTAGGTAAATTGAGAAACTGAATTGTCAAAGTATAGATACGGATGGCAAATGTGGACAACAAAAAGTCATCGTACCTCCAAGAAATATGATACATTCTATCAGAATTGGGATAAATGATCTTGGAATTGAATCCAACAATAGTGAGAGAATTCAACCACTTAAAATCCACGCCTCTGATAGCCATGGGAATTGATAAAGGGAAAACCCGAGAAGAAAGAAACAAGTTGATACTGAATAATCATGTTGAAGCAACGTTAAAATGCATTAATTGGATGAAAGTGAAGATTGGCATGGGAGTGAAATGTAGAAATGGAAGAGATTGAGGATTAGAAAGAGAAAAGGGTACCCTTCGCGAAGAAGTCACAAAGAATGCAAACCAAGCCTACGAAGTAGAGTACTGAATAAGGATAATCAATTCCTATACTAATTCTTACATTTTTTCAAAATAACGTTTTATCTAACAAATCTAAATAGAATCTTGTTCTCAATTTATAACTTTGAACATATATTTTAATAAAATTAAAATATTATTTTAAAATGTCAACTTCTAAATTAGTATTAACTATTTCAATGTTATATTAACATTAACAAATTAGTAAATGTATTGTTACTAATCTAAAATATAATAAATTTATAATTGAGATGAAAATAATTGGTTTCGTGAATTTATTTTAGTTACTGCAAAATCAATGTCTAGATAATAGAGACAAAAAAAATTAAGTTTTAAATAATATGATAATTAAAAACTAAAAGGTTTAATTGTATTATTTTTATCGACTAAAATTTAGTTTCTAAAATAAATTAAAAATGATTAAAGAAATATTCTAACTACATATTAACAAGACACTAAAAATATTATTTTTAAATAAACAAATATCTTTTTAATAATGGCTAATTACTAAACATATAACATCGTGATACTTGATAATTTTAATTAAAAAATTAATTTAATCACTAGAATAATTAGTTATTATTAATTTATTTTTTACAATATTAATAATATTTTAATAAAGTGATACTATATAATAAATTTATTTATCTACAGTAATATTTTTAAAAAATGTTACAATATTATTGTTAAAATTAAATATAGTAATGTTTAGGAAAATGTTACTGTAAAATGTATTTAGTTACATTTTTAGTAAATGTAACTGAACAAATGTTACTAAAACTACTAAATCTTGTAGTGTCATAACATATCCTATATTCATAAAAAAACACCACGACATCCATAATGTTCTCGTGCCATCACCATAGTGTCTGCAATGTCATTCAAATCAAGAAAAGATACCAAACAAGCAACTTGATGCTCAACGTTAGCACCCAATGCTAGCACTTAACGCCATTTGTCTCGTAAGAACCATCATTCAGCATCAGAAAGCCAACGCTCAATGCCCAACGCCCAACACCTTGTAAACCCACCGCTTAATGCCCAAAACTAGCGCTACATGCTCAATGCCTCGTAAAACACAACGCTCAACGCTAATGCCCTACATTGTGCAAAAACACAAAAAACAATGACTTTGTTGCACAAAATACCTGTTTCACACATCAGGTATCCAAAACTATGCACCAAATGAAATACACAACTACAATATACTAGACTCTGAAAACACTTACATATCCAAAGAGTCTTATTACAACTTGATCATCCAGCAAAATTACCCTAACCCATACAAATCTTCACTTAAAAAGAAACAATATTGCACTAACAATCCATGTAAAGCTGTAAGTACTTCAACCATATTCCCTCTTGGTAAATCTTTTGTCCTGTAAAGATTTATTCAAACTTTATTTCCTCACTAATAATGTAGTGTAATGATTAGCCAATGATCAATCCTAGGATAGACAATTGAATTTTAAATCATTCTTGAACAAGCTTTGTGAATTAGAGGAAATCTCTATAAAATCTACTAAAATAGATGCTAAAATGGACTCTATAAAATCTACTAAAAAAATGCTAAAATGGATTGAAAATGGTATGGAAAAATGCATGTATACAAGGTGTTTGGTGTAACAAATAAGAAAACTAAAATGCATGTAAGGTGTTTGATGAAAAGTCAATGTGCAGGAATCACTCACTTCTCTATATATGCATTCTAATCCTAACATGCTCCTAATACATGAATTAACCAATTATAGTTGCTAGAAACAGAATCAAATGATGATGCGTAGAGAATCAAAATACGAATGGAAGTTTATAAGTGTGCATGTATACAAAGAGTACAAGACAGCTTCACAAATCAAATTAAAATGAATGAAATAATGAGGTAATGATGCAAAATAGAGCAAAATGATCTCCATTGAACATAGAAATTGAAATCACACAAAATGATCAAGTAAATCGTAAATTCCTAATTTATGAACCCTAGTTTAACGAAATTAACGGTTAAATGCGAGAATGTGAAATTAAACATAACGAATCACAAATTTGATATAGAAATACATTGAATACAACACGTATGGTATCACAATTGGATTAGGAACAAAATTTGAACATAAGGAACACGAGAACATGGAATTCGCAGATGAAATTGGATGAAACAATATGTGCGTAAGTGTTGTACAGAACTGAAAGTCATGAATGTAGAATTAATTGCTTGAGTATATGAATCTAATCAAAAGACACTTGATAGAAGTTAGATGATTGTGCATCGTATGGAATTCAACATGTTTAAAAATTGAATCCAGTAGTAAAATGTATCAACAAAACTCAAACACTTAAAGCTCATACATGAATCAGTTTAACAGAGAAAGAAACTGAGAAATGGAAAAACCAATAACACAAATTCATTCGATTGAAATGTTGCAAAAGTGAAAGAATTCATACAAAAAATGGAGTAATTAAGCTGCCATGCCTATTGTGTGGTCACAACATCCATAATACTCTATAACTAGAGTGAACATGGAGTGTTTTAATGGATTCGTGAATGATTCAATGGTGTGTGTTGGTTCGTGACTGTGTGAGAGTGGCGTTATTGTGAATGAAAATGTGTTGCGTCTATTTATCTAACTAAAATGCTATGAACCTATTTATGAATCTACCATATATGTTGAACTATACCATCCTAATAGTACTTATAAAGCTTACACTAAAAATGTACTAAAAAGTCCTAATTAAACTATTTTTGTAAAACTAGACTAAAAATCTAACTAAACTAAATCTAAGGTAAAAACTCCTAGTTAAACCTACCTAATACAGTACAAATAGCTAAGAAAAGGAGATAAGGGACTTATCACCTCTACGAGCCTTCATTCATTGATCAAATTTAAACTCATTATGCCAACTAAAAAACACCATAATGTTCATCACGACAAAGAACAAATGCTATTACACCATGAATTCCCATGTGCTTAAGAACATAAAAAAAAATCCAATGAGACCATATCACCAAACATTCAAAATTACCAAGGAATTTCCACACACCAAAAGTTTAAACAATTTTATCCTATATAACCCTTTCACCTCTACTCTAAACGATAACTTTAGCCCATCAAATGTTGAAAAAAATAATATTTCAATCCACTTACCTCTAACTGCCCCACACTTCGCAAAGATTCCCACAAACACATCTAAGAACCTGTTATCAAATCATACTCATCTTCAACCAATAACTAACATTCCAAAGGAAAAGCCATTTACTGCTCTAACCGCAAATAAATTCACATAGAAACAAGATAAAGATCAAATATCATTAAGTACACCATTAGTGCCTCCATTAAAAATAAATAAATTGAATATATTAACCTACCATCAACAACAAATTTTCCCATCCATAAGAAGAATATAAAAACTTTGCTTCTCTTACAATTCCATGTTGCAAAAACACACAATCATCTATACATGACCACAAAATAAATAAGGAGTGTTAGCTCCCCTTACGTGGAATTCCTAATTTGCCTTCAAGTTTTCATCTTCCCACATACCACAAAATGTTAAAAAGAAAACTAGCATACTTTCTAGCCAAGGTTCAAATTCACCACCACCAAGTTCCAACTCACACAATAAACCATATCAACTATCCCATTTTCTTGTCAACCCCACGCACAACAAACATTACAATGATATCCACACAAAAAAACACATCAAATAAATTATAAATTATTATAAAATATAAGTCACACCAAAGGCACACATAAACACTTCCAAAACAATTATCAATGAAATATTTAAAATATAAGCACCACAAATGCATACATCCATAATCAAACCCATAACCACTAATCCATAACTAAGGCTTTAACCAATTGTGTTACACTCTACTTCTGTAGAACTATTTATTTATTAAATTTAAATAATACTCCTCATGCCCAAGAACCACTCTTGAAATTATAATTATTTTTCCTAGGTAGTAAGGAATAGGTCATAATTAGAGAACTCAAAAAGTACAAGGGTAAAATGAATAAGGTTAGTTTTTTCAATGCTTTGTTTAGATCCTACACTTTATACACATTGATTCAAGGATAAGAAAATATCATAAAACCAAACCATATACTAATCCTATAAGAAAATATCATAAACCAAAGTACAATGAAGGATGACAAGGAAAGGAATACTCACTTGAGGCACAATGTGCAACGACAAGATTCAAACTTCATCTTCTAAAAACACCTTCAAGTTCTCAGAAAGGAAGAACACAATCCTCAAACAAAATAAAAACATTATGCTCTTTCAATCCCAAAATTTAAGCAATTTTCAATATATAGATTTAGGTTTAGGACACTACTTACCTCTTCAAGATTCAATGACATAGGATGACAACTAGTAGTCGAGAATGGAAGAACTCAACTCCTACGCGAACTGCTACGTGTCTTCCAATGTGACTTGCTACGTGAATGATGGTATTCTTCAAATACAATGGAAGATTGAGTTAACAATGGAAGATGAGGTGCAAAATGGAAGACAAGGCGCGATTATGTGAGACGACTATGCACCTTTAGGAGACGATGATGTGACTGTTGGAGGCGACAACATGAATGTGGGAGACGATAGTGCCACTGGTTGTGAGAAACACGTGAATGTAAGATGTGGGTAAAAAAGGGAAGATTGAGGGTAGACTGATAGTGAGAAACACAAGTGTCAAAAATGAGGGATTTAAACATTCTATGTCAGCTGTGGAACTAAGAGTAATGGTAAAATTTACTATGACAAGTTTTCTATAAAAGCATATAATAAGTTTTCATTATAATTACATTTGTGCCACCACACTTGACTTACTATGACATATCCATTGTACTTGTCATAATAAGTTTTTCCGTGCTCATTTATTATGTTAACACTACCAGAAAAACGTTAATTACCGACAGATATGTTACGACGGATATCGATCCGTTGATAATCGATAATTATCGACGAAATTATCGACAAATGCAAATATTGAACTTATTGACGGACAAATTTCGTCGGTAAAGTGAAGGATTAAATTGTTGGATGTGTTTACCGACGGATACCGACGAATGTTCATTTGTTAATTTACGGACGGATCTGGGTCGTCAGTAATGTCTTTTTTTATTACGCCGAAAGATTTATTGACGAATCTACGTCGTCGGTAATGTAGTCAATGAAATCAGAATTAAGAATTGGAATTCCCTCTTTCCTATTTTCATTTCCCAATTCTCTTCTCAGTTCTCTATTCTCTTCTCTGTTCTCTTCACGTGCACGAACACAAAATCCATTGTCGCCCACTGTGCCAATCAACTGCCTTGCCTTCTCTACTCCCCAACGAGTTCGATCGGAGCCATGGTTCGTCGCTTGCCGTGAGGTTCGTCGCCTGAGTCTCGCTGCGGAAGCTCGCCGTCGTGGGTAGCGGAAGTTTAAGTTCTGTCGTGGAGGGACGCCGCCGTCGATAGTGGAAGCACTGGCCATCGAGGAGGAGGTCTTCTGGTGTTACCTGCAGGTCCCTTTTTAATCATCTTAATAACTATTATTTTTATTACAGAAATGCCACTAGTAAGCTTATTATGACAAGTGGACTACACTCGTCATAATAAGTCGTCATTGATTCATCTTTTTCCAATAGTGGGTGTAAGTGTCATGAATTGTTCAGTTATGAAGAAGTGTTAGTAAGGCTCCTCGTATAAGTGTTTCTAGTTTGGAATGAGTTTGGGTGGTGGATTTTGTTATGTTTTGTGGATTTCTAATAATTGCAGCATTAATAAAAAATGTATGAAACTATTTTCATGTATCAACGATTTGATCACATCATACTTACAATTCAGATTTTCAACTGTGATAACAAGGTCAACCATTAATGATCTATTTTGAAATATGAGATTCCTATTATAAATTTATCTATAAAAAATCATCCAATAATTAAAAGAAAAAATATATTTAAACTATCTTGATTTCTACTCTTAAATTGATATAAAAATTCCGAAATATATGATAGGTAGGAAAGAAAAAAATAATTACTCAATATAATGTATTTTGTTGTACAAGGTTATCTTTTTGGAGGTAGTGTCAAGGAGTTAATTTAATCAAACGGTGACGAGAAATTACAATATGATGATATACATTACTTACAAAATGCAAAATCTTTGCGTGTCACTGTGGCATTCATACATATGTAACTTATTAGCATAGAAGAAAAGAAAAAAGAGAGGGGGATTATGAAAAGAGAGTCTTCACTCTTCAAACATTGGGGAATTCAAAAGTTGCATTGTTAGGGTCAAAAAACATCTATCAGTTGTAGATGAAATGACACCCATCGAAGCCTGTTCAGAAGAAAAAAGAAAAGTAGCATTACTGATAGCAATACCTAAAATAAGATCTGTAGATCAAACTAAACTAAGGTTAATTATCAACTCAACTTTTTTTTTTATTTGTGAAAGAAATTAATTTTTATTTTATTTTCAATAGCTGTTTACAAAAATGAAATAGATCAAAAATTTCATCAAAATTGAAACTCTTAATATAATTTACTTTTGATTTTGATTTACTTTGATGGTATAATTAAAGTAATTATAGTGTAAAAACTTCTCAATTGTTTTAAGAAATTTAATAAAAAGATTAAATTACATTAATTTTAAAATATCAAAATTAAAATAAGACTAAAAATATTAGAAATCAACTTAACATTTTGAATGAAAATTAAAACTAAAATAATAATTAAACCTTTAAAATAAGTTAAACTAAAGATTGTGGAGGAAAAAACCTGGATAAATATATAAGATTAAATAAGTAAAAGTTTTTCAAATTTTGAGGTAAAGTGGTAAAAAAGTTGTTGTAATTATAAATAATATGTATAAGAATACTAACATTTTAAAAGGGTCAAAATCTTTTTTTTTATTGGAGAGACTAAGAAGCATACTAAACATTTATTTAATCAAATGATGAAATCATAGTCAGGTCATGTTTATAATTTCAATTTGCCTTCTATAAATTTGTGTATCTTAGAATATATAATTTGAAATATAATTTTTATATTTTAAACTATATATTTTGAAATATAAAACAATAAATACGTTTTGAATTATATAATTCAAAATATAAATATGTAATTTAAAATATAAATTATATATTTCAAAATAATTTTTTTTAATTTTTAATTTTATATTTGATAATACAAAATGAAAAACATATTTAAAATTATACGGTCCAAAATAAAAATTTTACATTTGAAATACAAAAAAATTATATAGTTAGAGAATAAAATTAGTAAAAGGAACAAAGTGTTTTATGAATTTTGTACTCACTAGGGTCAACAGCAACTAGCATGGCTGTTCCTCCAAACTCACAATTGCCTCCAGCACCTTTAGTCCTTTGCCAATAACTATTGAAAGCATACGAAGCATGTGCATACACAGTATTGGGCTCATAGCAGGGCCCATTGGGCTGAATTGAGGTGCAATCTGCTCCAGACCAGCAGGCATAGTTCATGGCCTCTTGGATGATTGGGTCTGGAACCGAGGGTTTAGCCACACACCACAAGGTGGTCCTTGGGGCATAGTTGGGTGGTGGTGGCACACTTGGTGGAGGGTACACCACAGGTGGCTGAAACACACCTGGGCTGGGGAGAGTGCCTTCAGTGGGGGATGGTACAGTGCTTGGTGGGCTTGGGAGAGTGCCCTCTGTGGGGGAAGGGATTATGATTGGGGGGCCCGGGGTAATGCCACCTGTGGGGGAAGGGATTATGAAAGGTGGGGTGGGCTCAAAGTAGGGTGGGCTGGGCTCAAAGTAAGGTGGGCCCATTGAGGTATCTGGTGGGCTTGGGATAATGATGGGAGGATTGAGCACGGGCTCAGGTGAGCCCGGCGTGATAGTGGGTGGGCCTGGTGTTATGATCAGGGGGTTTGGAGGGGGGTTTTGGGTTGGGATAACCGGTGAAGTGTAAAAGTCTGGTGGTGATGGTGTTGTGGGTTGAAAGCCTGTGGGGGTTGGCATGGTGGTGGAAGGAATGCCTGGTGGTGGGAACACACAAAATGGAGGGCTGTTTTCTGGCAGTGGAATTGGAGCCAATGATTCATAAGGAGGCAAAGAGAATGGTGAGCTAAGACTGTAGGGTTCTACATTTGATGAGAAAACGGTTGGATTCTCAACTAAATTCTTAACTGTTTTCAACTTCTTTGAGATTTTGTTGTTGCTTGAATTTCTTTTATCTCTGGGGCCTCTTAATACCCTCATTGATCTATCTGCATCTGTACAGGGAAATAAAGTGGATTTTGAGCCATTAATTTTTGACATTCAATATTTGCTTAATGTTAATGGTATTGTATTATGATGCAGTTATGAATACATTCTAGCCCTTATTGCTTGATCATGAGTGTTGTGAGTCATTACACTTTAAATGGATTTTAACAAGCAAAAGGCTTCACACAATCTCATCATATCTAGAAATCAATTTGAAATTTTGGAATAATTGGGATGATATAGATGGTAATTGAAATGACAGATAGAAAAACCTGTTGAGGTTAATGAGGCTTACCACATTGAGTGAGAGAAATGGCAGAGAAAGTCAGGTAGAGGAGAAGTATCATAACACTTTTTCTTACTCTTCTTGTTTCCATGGCCATGACCCCACTTGCAGTTTTAGTTTCTGTAATGCCACAAGATGTGAAGAAAGAGGCTTCTGATTATGGCTTCACTGTTCCACTCCAATTTCAGTGCACTGAAAGACTCAAAGGTGGAACAATGTGAGGTTTAGGTTTTTATATAAATAATACATGGGCTTTTGGACAGGCTCAAGAATTGACCAGAGTAAAGGAAGAGTAGACAAGGGGGTTCTGTTTGGGATAAAGATTGATTCTTTGGGTGACACAACTTTGATGCACAGTGATCCTTGGTTGGAGATGTGAGCATGAAGGCATGCCAAAAGTTCAGAAAAGGTGTCACAAATGCGAGTATTTTATGGGAATTGGCTCACCGGCTCAACAATGTCCTTTTCAGGGAGTTTTTATAACTGCATTTCATGTTGGTATATATGCTTACTTCGTCATTGGAAAAGATGAAAGTTTGGTTTTATAAACCCTTTTTCTTTTGCTTGCTTTCTACTCAAAGCCCTCATGCAAACACTACCTCTTCCCTTGCTGTGGCGTGAGGAAGAGGTTCGTCAGTCACTAACAATAACCAAGAAGGCACTAGCTACATCTCAAAATTACTTTAAATAATTTATACTTTTTTCATATTTGAAAACTTCAAACAAAACAGGTTACACTATTAATGTTATGACAGAAATTGTAATCATGTACTGCTTTCAAAACTTTGATAGTAACACATCTTTGTAAAGTGCATCCAAATTTGTCAAACCTGAAATGGAAGTGATGATTCTTTTGGTGTGGTGTTCCCTCTCTATATACTAGTTGAAATGCTTTTGGGAAAGGGTGCTTTAGGCTACCATGTACCGGGGGTGCATTAGTGTCAATGTCTCAGTTAAGAGCCTAAAATCTGAGGGTGATCTTTTCAAGGAAAGGGAAAGAGAGAAATTGTCTCTAGTAGGAAAAAGAAAGATTGGTGATGTGACCTTTGAGTAGGACTAATATGATTTGATCACCTTTATGATGATATCTTTGAAATCTTAATGTAACATTAGATAGATGAATTATGTTCTTTGAAAGAGTGATTTGGAGGAAAGGGTTCTGTTAATTAAAAGTTTCTTCTTTGGAATCTGAATGTCATCTGTGATTCTTCTTCATTCTGGATTTTGGTCTGTGAAACTTTCCCCCAGTCACAAAAATATAATTTTGACAGTGCCCAAGAAAATAGTTTAACAAATTCGACCCATATTTGTAGAGATTTTCTGTATAAACTTCAAAAAAGTAAAGGTAAAGTAATATTGTTTTCATAATTGTCAATAGAAAATAAAATTATAGAATGGTTTTTAAACAAAGAGGTCCTAAAATAATTTTCTAATTAACCTTCAGAAATATTATTTGGCATCTTTCTTTGCTTGAGCAATCAAGCTTGTTCATAGTGGTTAGAGACATAACTTAGCATTTAGATGCTTGACATTACCCGTGTTCTTCTTTCTATGAGATGTGAATGGAGGATGTTTTTATTTATCTTGTTTACTCTTTTTTTTATTATTATTCTTCAATAAATTATTGATGCTTCTGATCATCAAATTGGAAGAATCAGAACATTATGTTCTGAACTCGAGCTAATTTCTTCTTCTCATGTCAATTTCTGTTATTTTCTGCGAGTGTATTTAGATAAAATGAATTTAAAGATGCAAAATGTTTTATTTTGTTATCAGAATAAATTTTTATATTGTTCCCGGTTTTTTCATTGATGTACAGTTAAAAGATGGAATTTACTATTATATCTTTTTTTGATTTACTAAAAAATATGACAAGAGTAACGTATTGGCCTACTTATATATTTGTACTCCCAGATTAAACTCTGGTTTACATAACACACATAAATATAAAACATATAGTTTAGAAAAAATGACATTGAAAATATTGTTAGTGAGACGATCACTTCTATTTTATTAAACATACTAAAGTTAAATATGTCCAAATATATTATAAGAGGGAAAGTCTATCTATCTCATGTTTATCAAAACATTAACCTTTGTGTGTCCTTCAACTTATTCTTATTATAATATTGAAATCATGAAAAAGTTTGTAATATTGAGTTTTGTGGAGGCTTTTTATTCAATTTGAATTGTGTAGTTACTTAACAAGAGAGATTCTGACATACTCAGAGCTAATCTTGACGTATTCATAGTTGATCTCAAGATATTTTCTGTTACCAACAAATTTCTGATAATTGAATATAAAAATTAAATCTGGTTCTTGATCTTAATCTATAAACTCAAAAAAGCATATAAATACACAATACCAATCCAGGGACTACTCGCATAATTCTTTTCGTTTCTTATTATAGTATCATTTTTTGTAATATAAATTCAACAACAACTAATTATACAGTGTCACTGTTACCAATACGGTTAATATCTGTCTAGCTTCACAACATTGTATTTTTATTCTACTATTACTTAGTTGCTTCTTCATTCAATGTCTAAAATCAAGATATGAGGTTTCTATTTATAGAAAATTTCACCGATACTCAGTTCCAACTTTAGATGCTCAATTACAAAAATTTTCTTCTGTGCAATGTTTTCTTCTTTCTTTATCGCCTCAAGGGCTCAACACATTTGATTTTTTTCTCTTAACAGCTTTTAGTGCTCAACACCACCTTTGACTTTTTTTCTTAACCACCTTTAGTGCTTAACGCCACTTTCTTATGGCTCAGCTGCAAAAAGTCATAGTCTAGATCTTTTCAAATCGTCTTTCAATGCTCAACATCGGTCTTTTAGCATTCAACTATGCTAGTTCCTCGTTTCTTGTAAAAGTGTTGCATTTTATCATAATTTGATTAAATTCCCAAGTAATCAATTCTCGTTACTACGTTCTGTATTTTAAGCTAAAAGGGTTTGACTTACTAAAAAATATATCACATGGATGCATTTTAAGTATCGAAATTCATATGTGAAATTAAGTACTCTATAAACTTATCACACCCCACAACTTTGAGCTTTGCTTGTCCTTAAACAAAGTACAAAGTCAGTTTGTACAAAATAGTTCAAAACAATTTTTGCATTAGTTTGCTCAAGAACTAATATCAAATCTCAAGGCATTTCTCGTAGTAATAAATGGTGTCTCTTCAAAATATCAAGACTCAATTGCAAAATTATTACACAATTTTGAATTAACACAATTTTTATTATCAAAATTCTCATTTAAGTGGAATAGATTTCCTCCTAGCTGAGTATTTCAATTTAGGCAACCTTGCAAGCTTTCATTTAGTTTTGTATTTTTGTTTGTAATGATTATGACACATAAGTAGAATGAATCACTAAGGTCTTGAAGGGTTGCAATGTGGTTGGATTGTCAAGAAAAATCGGTTTTTGAAGATAAACAAAACTCACTGATAAAGAAAATTTAACAATATGAACATGACATGAGTTTCTCTCTTTCTTTTCTAGCCTTGTTAACAATGCACCTATCTCCCTTATGGGTGTATCAACTTTTTCACCTATCCCTTTGAACTGCATTAATTTGTTTTAAAGTAATCATTTCATTCTTTTTTTTTTTGTATTTGGTTGATTGCACCTTGACCTTTTTTTCTCATTCTATAACAACTCCCATTTTGCTTTTGACAAAACCCATATATTGTTCTATCTCCTTCATCAGTAAGGAAGGTAGGATTT
>Ga0209589_1001235_pt1 | contig 41428 bp, 47 predicted proteins | sample CowpeawhiteBW_FD_187525 | JGI IMG/M metagenome (GOLD analysis project Ga0209589, IMG submission 187525) | Root nodule microbial communities of legume samples collected from California USA - Cow pea white BW (SPAdes) (version 2) | ecosystem: Host-associated > Plants > Roots > Nodule | place: USA...
GCCTAGCCTTGTAGTGGCGTGCTTCTCACATTTTTACCATTTCTTTCCTTTCCATTTTATGTTTTCTTCTCCTTTAATTGTTCTTGGTTTTCTATGGTTTATGTGCTTTCCATTTCCTTTTTGTTTCGAATCAATCCATCATCTTCTTTTCTTGAGCTTTGTGAAAGGAACCTTCACATCTAGATAGCTTGCTATCTTAATGTCCAATGGGGATTTCACTTAGCTTTCTTTATCAACTCACACCATATTCAATAATCTTAAAAGGAAATGGGATAATCCTTCATCAATTTCATTTTCTCCATTTATTTAATTAAGTAATATTCCTTAGAGATGTTACACACACCAAGATATTCACGCATGGAATAGTTCTTACAAAAATATTCCCACATAAACATTCACACAACATTGTTAACATTTTTGCAAGTGTACAATTCGTTACAAGTAGTAAAATGAAAGTCAAAGTGTCATTTTCCCAAGGGATTTGCATTTGTCTATCTATTTATGATTATTTACTAATTTTAGCAATTATAAAAAGCATTTTTAATTCAATCTAAAGAAAAGAATTCAAAGTTATGAAGTAAATATGTGATTTTCGGTAAAAAACTTCATTGAGATTGGATTTCATGAATCAAATTAATATAACACTACACAATATATATTTCTAACATACTCACATTCATGTTAAAAGCATACTTACTCTAATTCCTTAGAAGCAAGTTCTAAATCATATGTTAAAATTTTAATTCCTTAGCCATTTTAACATACAATTTGCACTAAGATCACATTTCTAGAATGACCAAGAGATTATGTCTATCCCTAGAACCATAACTCTTTAGTGTTCTATCCATGTCTAGTTCCAATTCATTTTCCAATGATTCGGTAACAACAAATAGCATGATATTCCTATTATACACATTAATAATTAAGATAGAACAATTGAATATGAAAGAAACTATATTGCATAGGAAAAGTTACATGGAGTATGAATTCATTGCATCCAATCCTAATGAAAATGGAGATTAACTACTCCTAATCATCTAATGCATACGAATTTGATGAATTCGCACGATTAGATTGAAGAATTTGTTGTAGTTTCGTCCCAAAAGTGTCCTTGACTGAAGTGTCGAGTTTCCCAGAGTTTTCACACCAAAGAACTCTTCATTTCAACACATAACCAAATAAGAAATTGTCTACTTGTTGAGCAAGCCTGATCTCTCGATGGTTGAGAAGTACGTTAAACTCAAGTGCAACTGTTATGTCTCATGGGCGAGACAGATTTCTCGATGGGCAAGTGGTGGAGCTCTGGCTGGGTGATGTGAACCCTATTTGCACAAGGGTTGACTTAGAATCTTTAGGGTTGGAACCTATAGGAAATTTGGAAACTTAGTGAAAAGGTGGATTAGAAAGATGTTGAGATTCCAGTATGAACAATATATTGGAAACATTAATATCTCGAGTTGTAGAACTTTAATTAACATGATTCCAAAACGAGGTGAAAGTTCATGTTCTGAACTATAATCTAGGCTTAAGAAACACTAATTTTGGATGCGTAGAATGAGAGTTATGACCACGTGATAAATGTGGACAAAAGTGAGTTTTTTTTTTCGGGTGAAAGAAGAAGATATGAATATGAAAGGTGGAAGGAAAGAATCACTCTCTTCTCAAGGGAGGAAACACACAAAGGAGGGAAAGTCCTTTGATACAACCAAAGGTTCTTGAATCACTCAAGAACTTAGGAGAATCACTCTCACTAAAATATAAGACATAAACTCTAATTTTCTGAATAAAAGTCAACTTGTCTCCATTGATAAAAATGGTTCAGCTTGTATAAAAGCTTTAACTATCAGAATTACGAAAGACCCATAAATTACAATTACATACCACTTAAGCTATTAGTGATCCCACTATTTAGTGGCTGATTGTAACTACAAAATTTGCAACCCAAAGTCACCCCAAAAGCATTCAGTCATGCATCCTCTTGGTCTCCCAAAGGTTTATTCTTAAGTTGGCAAATGAGCCCTTATTACAACTTGAAAATAAAGCAAAACTAAAGCCAATTAATTGGTTAAGCCAAAACATAATTTGGTCAGCCAATATTACAAAGCATCAAACCCTTATATAAACAAACTAATAACTTAAAAGAAATTGCAGGAAATTGGTATATTAATCCTTCTCCATTTAGGCCATGATGCGATTCATAACCTTGGTCTTTTCTCCTTGAAACTTGGGCTTGTATTCAAATAATATGGACAACACTTGTTGTAGAGCTTCTTTTACTTTCCTTGCTCTAGCCCTTAGGTCCTCCAAGTTCTTCAAGTGGATCCTTGCCCTTCCTCATTGTCACATATCCATCATTGGGCAAGATGGTCCTGATAGACAACTTTGTAGTCTTCTCTAATCTTCCATTTTTGTATACAATGACTCAAGAAAAGAAAAATATTCCTAACTAAACAAAACACATAACACTTATGAACTTCCCAATAAATAATAAACACAAAAATATGAAATAAAGACAAATAAGAGAAATTAATAAGCTTAATTACTAAGTATTTATCAAGCTTATCAAACATCAATAACTAGAAGCTTATCAATGCCAACTTTGTCCATAAATCACGACTTCTCTAATCCCTAGGCCCATGATTCTCCACTTATTATTTCTGTCTCCCAGAAGCTTTCATGGATTCCCAACTTTTTTTCCCTCAAACATGTTCGTGTTTCATACCATGCTCTTCTCCTCGAAGCTTAGCCTTTAAGATTCAATCGCACATAACCAGACTCATTAATCCTAGTTCATCCATCCAGACATGGGTACACCAATGAGTCACAGGCTCAATGCCACTCAATGAACAAAGATACTTCAATCTAGGCCTCAATGCCATTGGTAGAAAAATCATAGACCTCATAGTCTCACCTATCATAACTCATCATGCGCACATAACCATCTCTCTCCGTTGATTTCAACCCCATGGCTTAATCCCTCACCTCGTCTACCCACTGCAACGTATAGTCATCTAATGTAATATAAAATATATCACCTAATATTTTTATAAACACATCATCCAATGCTTCTATTATACTCTCACATACTCTTCTCTTTTTGTGCAGCATATCATTTTTCATTACATACATTGCTAAATGTATCCACAACACACCTCCTCATCTATTGATCCATTAAATGACCTCGTCATCCAACGACCTCCTCGTCTAATGATCATTAGACGACCCAAGCCTTCAGTGGCTCATTATATGACCTCGACGTCTAGTGCTCCATTAGATGAATTTTGTGTTTAATGCTCCAGGAGACGAAGTCATTCTCTAATGCTCTATCCAACTTAAGTCGTCTACTTACAAGAGTCGTTTACTCTTCCTCTTTCAACATGAGTTATTTAGTACTCTCATTCTCACAACAATCATCTACCACCATGTCCTTACTCGTCTACTTCCTTACATTTACTTTCCTTAACTTCCTCTTATTGCATTTAACCTTTAAGTCGTCTACCAACACACCTGATAGACTATACTATGTATAGTATTCCAAGCATACAAACTCATATCTCTGATATGATTAAATTCTCTCATCATCTACTATTATTCTTTTCTATCACACTCATCCATTATTATTATTCTTCTCCCAGTTCTTTACACACTTCGTCTAATATCTCCATACAATTATAGTGTTCATTCACACCACCCTTCATCTAATGGCCAAGGCATCCACCAGACGGCCCAATCGTCTAATGGTTAAGGTATCCACTAGACTCTTTCAAGCACATTACTTTGCTGCTATCACACCATATGTTATGTTTAATAACACAACATTCATTGGCCTCATAGGACCCACTACTCATTACTCATCTTAATTTTCTAGGGTCTAACAAACTAGATGTTTCTTTTCACCTTCCTTGAGTATGAACATCGAACTCATCACTAAATGTGATATGACTTGGTAAAGAACAAACAATGAGTATGGCTGAGGATTTATGAGAATGAGTAACCAAGACATGTCCTTTCACAATGCTCAATCTACTAAAAGGTTTGGGCTCCGTTTAATAATTTGAATAAGGGTTTGGCTTTTTGTGTAAGGCATGGAAGAAAACGAGAGATGGCGGTCAGTTTTTCACTAAGGCTTTAAGCTTCTTTTAGATTTTAGGGACTTCTCATTGGTAGTATCACTTCACTTCTATACCCCTCCAAGTTATCATGAAGCACAAAAATTTCCTCTTCCTACTCTAAAAAAGCACTTTTCAAGGTTAAGGTTCATGTTATGCAACCTTACCTTGTTGAAAACTATTAGGAGGTAAGACAGATGTTGGTTCGCAACGATTGAAACCATGTCATCCACATAGACTTTCACGATATTGTTGACAAGGTTAGAAACTACCTTATCTTTTAAAGTACGATATGTGTGACCAATTTCTTGAGGTCAATGGACATGACTTTGTAGCAAAAGTTTGGTCATTCTATCATAAAAGACAATAACTCTTCTCATCGGGAAGGTACATTCTAATTTGGTTTTATCCCAAGTATGCATCCAAAAAGTTAAGTAGTTTGCACCCTATCATATTGTCAACAAGTCGATCTATTTTCGACAACAATAAATGTCTTTCAGACATACTTTGTTGAGGTTCATATAATTGATGCACATACATCATTTTTTGTTTGACTTTTTCACCATAACCATGTGGTATAAACAATTTCTTGTATGCAATCAACATCTAGTAATTTTGAAATTTCATGATTCACTACCACTCGTCTCTCTTCTTCGGGCATGTGTTTCCTCTAGACGACTACCTTGATCTAAGGAAGGATAACAAGTTTCTGACATAAAAACTTGAGGTTCATATAATTTCTTGTATGAAATCAACATCTAGTAATTGTTCATAAAACTTGAGGAAGGATAACAAGTTTTCGACAACAGTAAATGTCTTTTAGACATACTTTGTTGAGGTTCATATAATTGATGCACATACATCATTTTTCGTTTGACTTTTTCACCATAACCATGTGGTATAAACAATTTCTTGTATGAAATCAACATCTAGTAATTTTGAAATTTCATGATTCACTACCACTTGTCTCTCTTCTCCGAGCATGTGTTTCCTCTAGATGACTACCTTGATCTAAGGAAGGATAACAAGTTTCTGACATAAAAACTTGAGATCGATGACCAACATATCATCTAGGAAATAGGTAATTAGATCGATGTCCGACATATTATTAAAATTATCAATATACTAGTAAATAATAAGTCACTTTATTGTTTGTTTAAAGATGTTTTCGATGAAATTATGTTTAAAATATCTTAACTAAAAATTAAATATTATTGTAAGTTATTTTTGTTTTAGTTATTAATGTTTGATAATTTTAACTTATATCTTCTTTTGGATTTTCTTTTAACTTGTATTTTCTATTTTATCTATTGTATCTTATGATATTGGTGTCGAGTTATGAGAATAATTATTATGATAACTTGTACAATGTTAAAAATATGTTAAGATTATCAATATAGTAGTTGAGAAAAAAAAAAGGTTTTTTTCCCAAACTGGTGCAATTTAATTATGCATTTACCGAAATGGTGCAAATTTTTTTAAAATTCCAGCGAAGGGTAAGTCGTGCCAAGATGGTGCGATTTCTGTATGAAGAAGTCGTGCCAAAATCAGACGATTTTAATTAAAATAAGCTGAAGTCGTGCCAACATGGAAAGACTTCTGTGTTATGAAGAAGTCGTGCCATATTCAGACGACTTTAATTAACATTTTAAGCAAAGTCGTGCCAATATGAGAAGACTTCAGTATTAAATTGTTAATGAATAAGTCGTCCCATATTGGAGAGACTTCAATGTTGTGTTGTTAATGAAGAAGTCGTACCATATTGGGACGACTTTAGTTCGAATAAAAATTAAATTTTTTTAGTCATATTAATTAGTTAAATAATAATGCATATAAGTAATTAAAAATTTCATGATGATTTTGGTTTCTTATAATAGGGCATGAAAGTTATCTATGAGAGCCTGTGCCATAATGAGATCTGAACTAGATCGTCATCATCATTATATCTTCATGTTGTTGTCTTTGGTTTATATCTTCCACAATTTGTGGCGGCATTGTAGGCCGATAATATTGCTGGAACGATGTGGGATATGCAGACGGAGGTGTTCACTTTTATTTTAATATATATCAACTAAAAAATTATTGGATCTTATATATTTGTTATTAAAAAACTCTTTTTTTCTTTTCTTTACTTTTGTATATCTTGTGTACAATAAAAATTTTAAATTCTTTATTCAATTTAATATTATCATAATTCAATAATTTTTTCTTTTTTTAATTTAACTTTTTCTTTCTTTATTCAAGTTCAACTATGAAGTCGTGCCATTATGACAAGACTTCCTTTATAACCAAAACACTAAAGTCGTGCCATAATGGCAAGACTTTCTTAAAAACCTAATACTGAAGTCGTGCCATTATGGCAAGACTTTCTTAATAACCCAATATTGAAGTCGTGCTAATATGGGAAGACTTTCTTAAAACCCTAATAATGAAGTCGTGCCATTATGAGAAAACTTTCTTAATAACCTAATACTGAAGTCTTGCCAATATGGCAAGACTTTCCTTGTTATGAAGTCGTCCCATTATATGACTACTTTGATTATTCTCGAAATTAATTTAAGTGAAGTCGTCTTTGTTTGGTACGACTTCATGAAAGATATTAAAGTCTCTTCTATTTGAGACGACTTCAGCTCGAATTAATCAAATTCGTCTTAATTTGGCACGACTTCTTCAAGATGAAGTCGTGTCATTTTCTCACGACTTACCTCTATTGAGAAATAAAAAAAAAAATGCACCATTTTAGGAAATTGGAAAAAAAATTGCACCATTTGAGAAAAAAAAACCAAAAATAAAAGTAATTTCATGTTTTAACTATCATCATTAGTGTTTTCAATCAAAATATAAATAAAAATATAATTGAAGCAAAACAATTAAGCTTTTTACATGATTCGATTGTGCGAGTCGGACTCGGATGCACTTGTAGTAATTCTACCTCCATTTCCCATTCGCACACAAAATACCGTTACAACGAAAACACATTCTCGCGTAAACACCGCTCCCAGACAAAACACGCGCACTGACACACTCTCCGCCACTCTCTCTCTCAAATCGAGCACACACTGTCACTTTCTCTCTTCCCTTCCCATCTCTCGTTCCCATACCATCAATCATTTCCCTCTTCTCCCCTCCCACACCGACACACCAGCATTCCCATTCCCCAAACGCTGTCGTTTCCCAGAGTCTCTCATCCTTCAAATTCGTTTCACACAAGCGCTGTTAAAGCCGCCCTCGCCCTCCGCCACCGCCTCTCAGATCCGCCTCCGCTCCTCGTCCTCAGCTGAACTTCTCGACGCCGAGCTGGAGCTCGAAACAACCAAAATGATCAAGCGCTCCGGGCGGCAGCCGCCGCCGGAGTCGCTTAAAGACAAGATCTACAACCTCCGGGGAGCGTTTCTCATGGTGGCGGTTCCGCTCCTCCTCGTCGCGCTCGTGCTCTACGCCATGCCTTCCGCCTCCTCCAACGAGTCCATCGAAGACTACGCCCTAACACACCGCAAGGCCGCCCCCGATCGGAAAACCGCCTTCGCCGTCATCTTCGACGCCGGAAGCTCCGGAAGCCGTGTCCACGTCTTTCGTTTCGACCAGAACTTGGATCTCGTTCCCATCGGGAATGACCTCGAGCTTTTCGTTCAGGTGAGTGAAAATCGTGGATTTGCGTTTTCCTTCGAAATAGTTTACTCTAATCTAGTAAGAGTGAGTCAATAATTTAATTCATAAATCTCTAGTAGTTATTAATGAAAAAAAAATTATGTAATTTGTAATGAACCTCTATACATGTATCCCTATATTAATGTATTTTATAAATAGACCAAGTTGAAGGATTTTTCTAATACTTCAAGGACTAGTTAGTATAATTTTTTATGTTTTAAGGTTTACTTTTATAATTTGTTTATTTTGGAGCCTACATATGAGAGATAACAATACTTTTGTGGATGAAATTGATGATTTATTCAATGTAATAATCTCTTCCCTGAATTTTTGTGTGATAGGTTAATAAAGAAGGAAATATGGCATAAACTGGTCAGTAAGTTCTGGTAAAGATAAAAATTAAGAATATTAAAACTTGTTATATAAGCTAAAATTCACTTATCTACTTAATTTTTAAATTTTAGGAAAGTTAAATGTAAAAGCTTTTTCACATTAGATTTGAAGTGGTAGAAGAGAGAACAAGGAAGTGAAGTGAAAATGAGATAGCATAAAGCAGTTACTCTAATTTTTAAATCATGATTGTTAGAATTTTATCTGAAAGGTTTTGTTAGCATTAGGCTGAGTTCTAGGGGAGAAATTAAACTTTTTACAAATCTCCAAAACTTTTTGCAAATGAATAAATATCAGTTTTTGAATCAGTCTGTTCTTGATAAAAACTCATGTTAAACAATTGGTAATGCATATAATAGCAAATCAATGCAATTAAGAGTTGTATGAGATAAGACTAAGAGAAAAAACACGAGAAATTATAATGGTTCACCCCTTTCAAGATATCTATATCCTATTGCTAAATCACTAAAATAAGCCTATCTACTAAATTTTCAAGTTTTACAAGAACTTCCGAAGAAAACAGGAACATATACAACAACATAATACCTTGAATTGTACAATATCTACAACACCACTTCTGAAACTATCACAATCAAATTCCCGTGACCACCCTAACTAAGAACCATACAACACAAAAAATGGATTAGATTATGAAACAAGATCACCTGGAAAAGTTTCAGCTCAAACCAAAAAAAAGAAAAGAAAGGATAGTGATCTTCAAAGTAAGGTGATTAATCTATGATCATGATTCAATGATTCTTCATGAGTAGCTCCAACAAAGTGTTTTCCAAAATGCAAAACTCTTACTCGGTATTTTCAAAATTTTAAGTATTCTAATTGATTAGATTTTAAGTTATTTCGTATTTAAGAAGAGTAGGAATTATAACGTTGTATATCTGATAGTTCTAACCAACTAAAACTCATTTTAGTAAGCTAAAACAAAGCACGATGAAGTTGCACAACTTTTTTCAGGCTAAAACGAGATTTGAGTCAAAATCACTTGGTGATTTTAGTTCATTAAAAGTTTGGTTTTATAGACTAAATCATAGTCAACTTATTAAATTGCTAAAGTCATTTTAGTTTATTAACTTGAGAATTTAGTTGACCCAGGTGTTCTAACTTGCAAACCCAGCAAGTTCAAGGACATTTTTAGTTTACTAAAACTCTTCATAATAAATTAAAATAAGCCTTTAAATAAAGGCTCTTAACACTTCTATAAACCAATTTAATCAATTTTAACTAAGATCACGGATTGTAAACTTGATTACAACTCTATAACCACAAAAATACAACTCAATAACAATTTTTCAACTCCAAGATCAACACCTCATCACTTCAATCATCATGATTTAGAGCATCAAATCAAATCACTTCATGTTTTTGCTTGGATCATTAATCTCAACAAGTTTCACTTCGCATTAAAATAAAATATTTTAGTCCAAGTATACAAACATTGAATTGATTTAGGTTTGTTTAGACAAATTTCTCCATAATACTTTTAGGAGAGAAAATGAAGAACAAATTAAATAAATTTCTTTGTGAACTAAAATTAGTTTATGCATTAGTTAATTTGTAGAAACTCTCTCATAAATCCTTATTTTTAACTTGGTATAAGCTAATTTTAACTTATGGAAAAACTTATTTAATTAATTTTCTTTTATATTTCTGTCATGATAAACTTGTTCAAATAGACTCATAAAATAAATTATATATAAAATGTGATCTTGGTTTCTCTACAATACTAAAATGTGACACGCCCCATTTTTAATTCTCGCAGCATTATCTTAAATCACTTTTTATCCTCTTATAAGTGTCTATTTGAACCATTTAGAGGACTAAAAATGATATATTTATGTTAGAATAGGTATTAAATAGTTTTACTGGAAAACTACTAAGTGTTGTACATTTAAGTTGTACCTATCTCTATATCTATCTTTGCTCTTCCCTCTACTCAATTTATCAGAATTCTGTCATATAAATACGAGAACATAAGAGAGGTGATTTATTTAAGCTCTCAAAAATATATTGTCTATTTTATTTATCTCAATTTGGCATCTGAGCGGTCAATCTCGATTTGCTGATCTCAGTCTTGTTCGGCAAAATATAAGCCACCTTCCACCACTGTTCACTTCCATAGTTATCTCCAATAACCACTGGATTTGGAGCATCTCTCTAAGCAATAGCCAACCCTGTCGGTCCAAAAGGCTGAATCTACTCAATGCGCCACCACACGCATACTCGTTGTTCACAGCATCTAGGTGTGTGACATGCACATGCTGTCATCCTCTAACTGGAGTGACATCGCGCCTCCTCAACAAGACTTGTTGGACCTCCCTCCTCGTCTTTGTTATGATCGTTGGGTCTTCATTTCCAGTAAGGTTGAAGGTCAAATCTGAAATCTTCTATTTGTTTCCTATTGGCTATTTCTTTTTTGTTGGTCTCCTACAACGAAAATGTCTTCTAGACTTGTCTCCTTCTCTGGAACTTTTACTATTACTTCTGAATGACTGAATGGGAAAAATTATCTTGCTTGGTTTGCCTCAGTTTGTTGAACTTTAGTTCCTTGGCCAAGGTTTCCACGTTTACCTTGAACAAGATGGGAGTAATGTGGCATCCAATCAAGTTGAACAGTTGAAGCAAATTAATTTTCAGTTTTATGTGTTACTGTGGTAATATGTGGAAAACAAATTATTGGGTACTCTTAGTTTGTTCAAAACGTACAACTTGTTTTAGAAAAAGCCTCAAAATATATTTTAAAATGATATTCAGTGCCTTTAAGACTTGCCTCTCAAACAAACAGATCATAACATGATGTTGTTTTAACTTGTTAACTAAGCATGTTTGTGGAAATATGTGTTCGATTTTTATCTATTTGGCCCATGAGTAGTGATGAGAGGTATTATTGAAATATGTGGAATGTATGTGTGAAATTTCTCCATATTTTATTGTCATTAGTATTTAATTATGCTATAATTTGAATGTGTGTCTACTACAGCAATTTCTTTGAATTTTTCAAAATTGAAGTCAAGATTTCAAATTCTAAAAGAAATATATTCTTAAATTTCAAACAAATGAGGCCACAATTGTGGTTGCAGACACTCCAAAAACACCTTGGTGTTGTGATAAAAACACAGTCACGAACCTTTTTTAAAAGCTAGACCCTTGGTGTGGTGGTAACATTTTTATGATTTTGCAGATTAAACCTGGTTTGAGTGCTTATGCACAGAATCCACAACAGGCTGCTGAATCTTTGATTACTCTATTGGATAAAGCTGAGAGTGTTGTTCCTCGGGAGTTTCGGCCGAAGACACCTGTTAGAGTTGGGGTGTGTTTAATTTTATATTCATATTCATTTGGGTTGGGATATCTGAAACATTTTATATGCTAATGCAGGCAACTGCAGGGTTGAGGGCTTTGGAAGGGGATGCTCCGGACAGGATTTTGCAAGCGGTAAACATTACTTGCTGCATCTTGCTCATGTTCAATATTATTAGCATGTAGTAGCCATACTCAACCTTTTAAACTTGTGTTGCTTCCACTATTTGTGAATGTAAGGTTCGGGATTTGCTTAAGCAAAGAAGCACCCTAAAATCTGAGTCCGATTCAGTAAGAGTGCTGGATGGAACACAAGAAGGTGCTTTTCAATGGGTATGCATATGAACTCTATATTTCTAACTTTCGTAAGTTACATGCTTTAGTGACATCGAATGGATAGTTACAATACATTTGCTCTAAAGAGCACTTCAATCTCTGAAAATATGTAGTAACAGAGGTCACTATAGAATCCATCTATAGTCACTGACAGATATATAAAAGAGAAATCAGTAGTCTATACCATGAAAGGTGGGGAAAAATTCTAAATCAGCATAAATGCTGAACTCCTGACAATGTAACTCTAAGGTTTGTAAGAATTTAAATTTCAATCTAGTTGGATAATGCTTCGTTGTTGTAATGTGACATTGCCCTTTAATTCGTGGGGAGTTGGATTTAATCACTGATTTGGCCATTAGTGATGTGGCAGCTAGACATAGAATCAGTACTTTTAGTTTGAGTAATTATAATACTATTATTGTGGAAGAAAGTGTCAGTTATAGAAAAATCTATTTCATTTTTTTTCCCTCCAGGAAAAGTTTATGGAGAATCTTGTCCAAACATATTGTCCCTTATTTAGCATACTTGATTTAGGGGTTATTATAGTGTACAAATGATTTTGGGTGAACTGTATAAGCAGTGGGCTAAATGTACTCTGACATTATATCAGTAACGAAGTGATGATATGATGCAATAATTGTGACAACTGCTTTACACAATTTTTTATTGATAGTTTTTTTCTTTATTTGAAGAGTTATGGGAGCAATGCTTAGATGCATCAGACGTGTCGGAAATACAATATAAAATACTTGACGAATGCTAATTTTGGTATCCTGGAAGGCTCGAGTTTTAACCTGTTATTTCAAGTTCTTTGTATATGATATCTGTTTAGATAGCATTTCCTGGCAGCTAAAATTATACACTGCCAGGAAACATTTGCATGGTTCGACAGTGACTAAACTTTTTAAGATCAAGTGTAAGTAGAAAGGAAATTAAGTTAAGATGTTGTGTTCACTTTCCTCTACGGTATTTAGTTAGTTTTACCTGGCCTTCTGTTTTATTTAGGTGACTATCAACTATCTACTGGGAAACCTAGGAAGAGATTATTCAGAGACAGTTGGGGTAGTTGATCTTGGTGGTGGATCTGTTCAGATGGCATATGCCATTTCAGAGACAGATGCTGCTGGGGCTCCAACTGTATCAGTTGGAGAGGACCAATATGTCAAGGAGATGTTCCTTAGGGGAAGGAAATATTACCTCTATGTTCACAGGTTTTTCTTCTTGCTCTTGACATGCCATTTTGAGATTTTATGTTTTTATGGGATCTTCGAGTGCCCACCTCTGTAGTCTTTACCCTAATTTTCAGATAGATAGATATTCTGTAATACAATTCCATCTTCATGGTCAATAGGTTTTAGCATTTTGCTTTCAGTTACTTGGGCTATGGTTTACTAGCAGCTCGTGCGAAGATTTTAAAGGTTTCGGATGATTTTGGAAACCCTTGCCTCTTAGATGGCTTTAACGGTGAATATTACTTTGGCTTTCTACATGCTTGGTTCTATTTTTATGCCAATAAGAAGTTTTATTTTAAAACATCCTCAGGATCTTACAACTATGGAGGAAAGTCGTTTAATGCTTCATCCTATCCTTCTGGTGCAAGCTTGAATGAATGCAAAAGCATAGCTCTTAAGGCTCTCAAGGTTAACGAGTCAAAATGCACACATATGAAGTGCACTTTTGGTGGGATATGGAATGGTGGTGGGGGTGATGGACAGAAAAATCTTTTTGTTGCCTCATTTTTCTTTGACCGCGCAGCTGAGGTATTGCTTATTTTATTAACCCTTGGACCAAATACTGATATCAGTCCCTTCATTTAATGCAACTTTGCCATGCTAATCATATTATTTATTCAAAGGCTGGTTTTGCCGACCCAAACTCACCCGTTGTGAAGGTTCGTCCTGTGGATTTCGAGGCTGCATCTAAGCAAGCTTGTCGAACAAAGATTGAAGATGTCAAATCCTTTTATCCACTTGTTGAGGAAGGGAACCGTCCATATTTATGCATGGATCTCTTGTACCAATATACATTGCTTGTTGAAGGATTCGGTAGGTTTCGTAATCGTGTTGGAACAGTTATTCAAGATAATGATGCTTTCTGCGAAATCTTTTTCTTTTTCTTGGATCAATCTTTCTGCAAAATCTTGAGAATATTATTCTCTTCCTGCACTGACTGGATTCTTGTTTTGGCAGGCCTAGATCCATGGCAACAGATGACGTTAGTGAAGAAAGTTAAATACCACGATGCTCTTGTTGAAGCTGCATGGCCCTTAGGCAGCGCCATAGAAGCTGTATCATCTACATAATGACACGAGTGTGATAATTATTTACTCACCTGAAATCTTACGAGATGAGTTGTCACAAGTTTCTTGAGGTGAAGTTGCGTCCATTCATGATGATCAGAAATTGCTTATCGGGTCAAATTGAGAGTAGATAAGGAGCTACATTTCATGAATAACTAGAAGATAGCTTCATTATTTTTCATTTGTAATTATTTACTATATATCTGATTTACAGATTTGGAAGACGGATTCAATTCATTTTTGTTCGTCTATTATTTGTAGTCTTTTAGAGATGAACAAAAGGTGAGGGTGGTAGCATTGATTTTTTATTCATTCCGGTGCTGTTTCTTATTTCTTGACCTCTTGGAAAAGCGTATTTATTGGATCTTTAGGTTGCCATAAAAATTTAACTTGAAAAGTGGAGACACTAGAAGAAATAAAAGAATAAACTACAGAGAATAAATAGAGCCATGCGTGAGCATCTGTCAAACACATCACCAATATTAAATACAATAAAAATTTGGAATGCGGTTTAGGGATTCAAAGTATCCTCTATAAGTTGGGGATCAAACCAAATCTATGTATAAAAAGTACAAGATTAACTTTCCAAGAAGAATATTTATTTGTATTCCTTTATTTATGAAAATGCTTATCAAGAGTCATGAAAATTGTATGATTTTATGAAAATTGTATGATTTTGTAGTCATAAATCTGTAAAAATATTAAAATTATTGCTTAAGTTATTACTAAGTATCAATATTTATGTGGTAAGACCAATATTTTTATAATTTTATTGTGAAGATTGATTTGAGAGAAAAGGAGATTATGAATTTGAATGAATTAGAGGATGAAGTTTGTATTGGATTTTTTAAAATTGTGTTCTTTTCGGGTGATTTACTGTTTAGAAGGAAAAGGAAACAAGAATTTTGGGGTGATAAGCTTGTTTGTTTTGAGGTGAGGAAGGGGATAGGAGGCGAGGAATAGCGAAATTGGTGATAAATCCGATCCCGCTAGTGAAGGTGAGATGGAGGGTGAAGGACGCAAATTTAATGATGTATTAAATACCATTGTTGCATTAGTTGAAGCTTCCTTGTTCCATGTGTTATCTGTGGTAGATATAGTGTGAAGTTACGAACCCCTTTTCAGGTGAGGTTTTACTTTTATGTCGTTCATGGTGTGGTTTTGTTTATAGAAATGGATAAAGCAAAGGTGAAGAGGCCATGGGTGTTGGTGGAGGCATGATATGAAAGCTGTAATCGTGGTGGACGAAGTGGAATTCGTTGCTGCAATCGTGGTGGAGGAAGACGAACCTCGTCATGGTTGGAACGATTCGAGCTTGGTGAAGAAGACGAAGTCCAACAAGGTTGGAACGATTCCACCTATTTTGTGAGCTTTTCGGAACGATTCTACTTTTTTAACAAATATATGTACTTTTAGTTTTATTTATTAATAAAATTAAATAAAAATTTATTATTATATAATTTAATAATATAAAGTTTAATTTAATATTACATATTTTATATGTTATTCAAATTATATAATAATATTTTCTTAATAATTTGATAAGTAAATAAATTTTATAAATGTACATATTTATTTAGAAAAATTATAAGTAAATAATATTTTCTTAATAATTCGATACATATTGAAAAAAACAATTAGTAAACATTTTAGAAATTTGAAATATTAATTATTGTTGTAAGTATTATTTTAAAAATGGAAATGAGTTAAGGCTACATGCATCTTTTATTATGAATCACTCTCAATTCTTCAGAGTTGAGGAGAGATAGGAAAATAAGCTAATCCTGCAATTCCTCTCCTTTTCTCATTCTCAAATACCACCAAGTGAACACGATTGTCATCCTCATATAATGCTTCCCAATCCTTTTGAACAATAAATCCTCACAATATAAAGTCATATATACAATATTAGGTGGTGAGAAGTTGAAGGGAGAATTTTTGCATACTTTGACGTGTATAAATATGTAGTTTAAGTTGTTTGCAACTATAAATCTTGGATTAAATAAGGTGTTAGTTTCTAGTGGGATATACACTTATGATAATGAGTTAAAAAATAAAAAAATTATATAAAGGATCACCAAAATAGTATTTTACATGACAAAAATAAAAAATAAATAAAAATATTAAAAACAAGTATAAATAATCAAATGTTTGTTTTATTAGAAGCAATATGATACTCAGATGGTAGCCACTTTGATAGGGACATGTCAATTTGGTACCCGTTGTTAAAAAAGTGTCAATTGCATCCCTACTTTGAAAAAGTGCTTCAATTAGGTCACTTTCAGACAAAAATAATAGGTTTAATTACTCAGATAGTACCCATTTTGATAGGGACGTGTCAATTTGGTACTCGTTGTTAAAAAAATGTCAATTGCGTCCCTACTTTTGAAAAGTGCTTCAATTAGGTTCCTTTTGGATAAAAATAATTAACGTCATTAACAATGTGTCACATGTCACTCTTAAGGTTTTTTTTTAATTTTTTTAAATTAATTTTTTTTTTAATCTTTTTTGCAAAAATTTTTTGTTCTCACGTGTCAAGTTCCTATTGTGACACCTGGCAATGTTAGTGTCACGTGATAGGATATTACCATGTCTATCAAATATCATTGTCCTGATTTCAATTTAGTCCTTGTATATATCTCATTGTTTCAATTTAGTTTCCACTTTTGTGTCTTTGATTCAATTTTGTCCGATTTTTTTTTAATAATTGAAATATATTTTGACAATCCATTTTTTTATATGATTAAAACTAATTAAGCATAAATATTTTTACAAAATTAAGTACTAATATTTATATTAAAATTTAGAGGTCAAAGAATACATTGAAAAAATATGGGTAAATAATATACAATGTAATATGTTAAAAAGTCATTTTTAATAAAAAAATATTAGTATAACATTTATACATATAATAGATTTGGTCTTGAATTGGAGAGAGACAATACTGTTTTATTTTGAAAAAACAAAATGAGTGACTATATTGTTCTATTAGTATAACATTTTTTACCACTAAATTTTAATGTAAATATCAATACTTAATTTTGTAAAAATATTTATACTTAATTAGTTTTAATCTTATAAAAAAATTGATTAAAAAATATACTTCAATTATTAAAAAACTTTGGAACAAAATTGAAACAAACACACAAAAGTGGGAACTAAATTGAAGCAATGAGATATACATGGAAACTAAATTGAAATCAGTACAATGACATTTGGCACATGTGGCATTATCCTGCAATGTGGCACTGACATTGTAATGTGTCACAAGGACTTGACATGTGACGACAAAAAAGTTGATATCGAGTAATTAAAGCAAGAAAGTAAATGTATAATTAAGGACGTAATAAGATAAAAAGTATATTGAAAATCTAAGAAAAACTTATGAGATATCAAACCAACGAACTGTAAAGGGAGAATGAAAATTGTTTTAACAAAAAAAAAAAATCATCAAATGAAACAAAAATTAAGGATAAAAGAGAATAACAAGGATAAGTTTATGTGATTGAACACTTGAAACTAAGAGTCAAATATTTTATTGAACAAATAAATAAATAAAAATATTAAAAATGAGTAAAAATATTCAAGTGTGAGACATGAAAACTATTTGATAACTATAATTCATAATACATCATTTGAATATAATCACACAAAGGTTATTGTTCTTGTACAGAACCAAGCAATCTCAAGAGTCTTCACTCCTTGACTTGTTCTCCTTGAGGCTTGTCTTTGGACTGCTCCTTGGTGATACTCTTGGAGGGTGGGTACCTACATGCACTCTAACGCTTAAGTTAGGGATGTTTCAATATGGTTTCTGAGGAATGATTGGACTCAGAAAAGCTTACCTTCTATAGACATTAAACCTTACTTTATATTACCTGGTTATTAATCCTGACTTCTTTACATTCAGTCTCGTTTTTATTATTTCATAAACATTAATAAATCTCATATATTGCATCGCAACTACCAAGACTCTCAAATGCTCCATTATATTTGAACCATTCTGCTTGGGATTGCGAATCCACGCTCGTATGACTATACGTTACCCACATTGAGCCAAGACACAATGGCCCTCATATGGGTCGAGATATACTTGGTCACCTCATGCCCATGCCTAACTAGGCCGAGATATACTCAGCTCTGCAACGTAACCATCTCGACCCTCCTATATAATCATGAGCCTAGATTTCCAACCTCCCCCATATCAACCACTCGTCTTCCTCACGAACGAGCTAAGATGTTCTCGCCCCCCTTTACACCATGTAAAGGGGTGAGAAATTCAATTAATTAAATAAATAATTAATTAATAAATGCAAGTAGCGGAAGCCTTTATGGAAATTAGTGTTGACTTTTATATATGGAATAATACTAGCTTAAATAGTTGAGAGTACTTATTTGTGTTGAGAGGACTTGGGTTGAATGGTTGTGCATTTTTGACTTTACAATTGGATGGTTGTGTGTTCGAACCTTGGACTATATGAAATAGGTTCCGTTTTTCCAAAACTCTTTTTGGCATGAATGTGAAAGGTCAGAAAATCCTAGCCGTTTGGGAGATCGACTGCAAGGGCTAGGAAGGCATCTTAAAACAGTCATTGAATAACCATTAAAACCATTTTAATGTCAATTTTTTTGGCCATTAAGGGAATTAAAATTAAGGTGTAAAGTGAGGGTAATTAGGAGATTAGAAAGATAAAGTGTAAGACCCGTGGAAATCAATTAATTAAATAATTAATTAATTAATTAATAAATGAGGGAGAAAGGGAATTTTATGACATTAAATGTTAATTGGTATGACGTGGAAAAGTACTAGCTCAAGCGGTTGAGAGTACTTAATTGTGTGAGAGGACTTGGGTTCGAGTCCTATGTATGCCTTTTGTGTGTTATTTGATTTAATTGTATTTTGATAACATATTTGTGATTGGTGAGTGATATTATAATCATAGGATTATAATGGTTATCACTAAATCTGAATTAGTATAGTGGTTGTGCTTTGGCCTTATGAGTGGAGGGTCATAGGTAGAGAGAAGGGTTTCTGCAGTGGTTTGTTTGCACAAGAGGTGAATTGGGAGGAGGCTTGAGGAGAAGCATTTTTTTCTTCTCACTTTTTAATCAAGAATTCCAAGTTAGGGGAGTTGTCCTTTGTGTGTGTAAATTACGCGATTTGTGTGTGGTTCTGCGTCATTGTATTATCAATTGAATTCCGTGTTGTATGAATTCTGTATTATGTGCACTATGTTTGAAAATTGGTTGGTTTGATGGTGTGCATAAAGCCTTTTAGTGACTTATATGAATATGAGGAGGGTTTTGGTACTGTATTGGTTAATTATGGCCAAACCTTTAGTTTTGGTGATTCAAGCCTGTTTAAAATATGTTCTTGTGGTTGCTTGATCAAATTGAATGCTTGGTAGTGATTAATTTGGTTTTTAGGTATGGTTTTGGGTGGTTTTCGCACATGAACAGGGAGAGATACTGCAATTCTCGCCCAAGCGAGAGTTGCAGAATTTCGCTACTGGTTTAAGGGTCGAGCACTTTGCCCAGGCGAATTTCTTGGAGTTGAGCGACCTGGTCTCTCGCTCAAGCGAGATTGGCTCGCCTAAGCGAGGTCGCGACGAGACCTGGGCATGTTGAGCGCGACTTCTCGTCCAGGCGAGAAGTTTTGGGTCTTGAGCGACAAGTACTCTCGCTTAGGCAAGAATGGCTTGCCCAAGCGAGGTCGCGAAGTGGTTTGATGTTTTTCTGTCGAATCCTCGTTCAGGCGAGATGGGGTAGCTTAAGCGAGGCTGACGGGCTAGCCTGGGCGAAGATCCCTGGCTTAAGCGAGTATACTACAAATGTTATGTTTGTGTGTGATGTTGAACTAGGCTGCTTGCTAGTTCCTCAAGTATAGGAATTATATGATTGTGTATGTGGTGTTTGGGCTTGAAGGACTAAGTCCAATAGGGGTCTGGGATGTGCTTGATGGTGGGACGCATGATGGGCATGGAACTGGTAGTTCTAGTCGGTTGCTAAGTCGCGAGGAGTCCTTAGTATGGTGATTACATGCGTCAGACGCACAATGGGCAAGGAACAGTTTTGTTCCCGCTGGCTGCTATTGGGCGAGGAGTCCATAGTATGGTGATTGCGTGCGTGCCAGGGTCCGAGCGAGAAAGGCTTGGATGTTTTGCTACAGGCGAGGAGTTTGTGGGGCAGGACTATGAGCGGGATAGGCTCGTAGGGTTGGACAACGGAAGGGTTAGTTACGTTGGAGCACAGTAAAGTCCCAAGACCTAGATTCATGCATATGTCTCATGAAGGACTATGAGATCAAGGATGGATGATTTGGAAGAATGAATTAATTACATAGCATTTACTTCTTGGGATGGGTGGCATATTTATTTTCTATATATATGTGCATAGCTCACCCTATCTCTGTGTGTGTGGCGATGATCGTATAACTTGTTATCCGGGAGCAAATGATTTGACAGGTGAGCCAGGGGATGCTCAGAGGCAGAGTGCAGGGACTACCTGGGGCTTTTGAAAGGATTTTCATTTAAAGGATTTTGATGTAATTTATAATTATGTGGAACTTTGGTAGATTTTGTATTAAAGTAATTGCGAATATTTGAGTTATGCTGCAAGTAAAGTTTTTAATTTTTCCCGCAGTTTGGGAAATTATGATTATAAATGAGGTTTTTTAATATCATTGTGTTTTATTTTTATTTTAATTATTCGTCTATATTTATTTAAAAGTAATATTCCTTAGGGATGTTACAATTGGTATTAGAGCATAAGTTTTGAATAAGTTTTGAAATTGTTTTGAAAAATATTTTGGGACTTTTGGGGAGTGAGCTTACTATGTTTGTGCTAGTGGTTGTGTGTGTTTAACTTTAAGGAGGTAGTTGTTTGTTAAACTGATGGAGTAATGTTTAACAGTTGAAAATGTGGCATATCCAGGCAATGACAGCTCACAGGAGGAGAAGAAATGCTAATGATGCTGATGAGATTGTAGAAGCCATTCATCGGATGGTGGATGCGATGCAAAATCCTATTCCCGCACAGCCAAGAGCGACGATTGCACCAGTGAGGGTGGCAACGGTGGAGGATTTTCTGTGACATAAGCCCACAAAATTCACAGGTAGGGCCACCCCTGATGAAGCTGATGCCTGGCTTCGCAAGTGCGAAAAGATTTTTGGAGTGATGAATTGTGTTGATGAGCAAAAGCTGGCCTTTGTTGTGTACCTACTGAACAATGATGCTGAATATTGGTGGGCAGGCATGCAACGACAGATGCAGACTAGGGATGAGCCAGTGAATTGGGCCAACTTCAGGACTCGTTTCCTGGAGAAATACTTTCCAGATACAGCCAAGCAAGACAAGGAGGCTGAATTCTTGGCCCAGCAACAGGGAAATATGTCGGTGCAAGAGTACATTAACAAGTTCGAGCATCTGGTAAGGTACTATTCTCAAGCAATCACTGAAGAGTGGAGGTGCCTTATGTTTTAGCGGGGACTCAAGCATGAATTGAAGAAGGTTGTTACACCTTTGAGAGAAAGGAGATTTCCAGTCTTGGTGGAACAAGCCAAGAGTGTAGAGTCCCTAGAAAGAGGACCAGATCCAGTAAGTTGACATCAGAAAAATGTCACAGAGGCTAGGCAGATGAAGAAGCCTTACAACCGACCACAAACATCTCAGGGTCCCACTTGCTACTAGTGTGGCGGACCCCATCTAAAGAGAAATTGTCCTCAGTTGACAGGTGGTGTAGGAGGATCAGGTGACCGTCGCAAGTGTTTCATATGCGACAAACTGGGACACTTTGCGAATAATTGTCAAGAAAAGAAGAGTTTGGGTGTGAAGAAGCCCACAACATCACCAGTAGAAAGAGCTAGAGCGGCTAACAGGGTCTTTGCCATGACCTCCACAGAGGCTACTCAATCAGGTAACCTTATCCTCAAGCCATGTTTATTGTTGGGTCAGTCAATATTAGTGTTGTTCAATTCTGGAGCAACACATTCTTTCATTTCTAATATAGGTGTGGGGAGATTGAGCCTGGAGAAACGTGACTTGGGGTGTGAGTTGCTTGTTTCGACTCCTTCCTCGGGTCAGGTGGCTACCAGTTCAGTCTGCGTTGGGTGTTCAATGGTAGTGGCAGGTCGGAGATTCAAGGTGAACTTTGTAACATCCCGTCAGGATAATACGAATTTAGTAAAATAAAATAAAGGAATTAATTACACATAAATTAATAATACCTCATTTCTCAAAACATGGGAAATTTAAAACTTTATTAATTTACCAATAAGTCCATAAATACAAAACTACAAGTGTAATCAAAATATTCCATGAGCCGGTACAACCCATTTCAAATAAAACCAAGAAAACATAAAGAAAAAGATCCCATAATTATCCCCTCTCCGCAACTAAGTCTCACCAGCTCCACTTGCATCATCACCTGCTCACGTGTACTGTGTACACGATCATTGCCAAACACAAGCAGATAGGGTGAGCTAACAGATGAAACACATATAAATATACCAAACACATATACATGTATAATCGTTAAAAATAATACATCAAGGTCACAAACTCTGCCCTATGCCGCATGGCCACAACCAAATATAATATCCTTTCATTTCCCACAGCACTTGCTCCATTCCTATCACATGGCCACTACCATGTACACCGATGTACCTCATGGAAGACTCATTACCTTCCCTCCACATGGCCACTACCATGTATATTAAAGTACATCAGGGAACTCGTTCCAGTGCTTCCACATGGCCACAACCATGTTAATAGTGTTCTACATCTTCTATTAAGTATCTCAAGACGCCTTGCTGCCACACCTATCGGCCACAATCGATAGAGCACGTGCGGAAACCATGCTACGGATCACACACCGTAACGCCAGGTGGAGTTCCCAAATACGAACATAGTTCGCAACGTCCCAGGACTAACAAACTCGTCAGTGACTCACTAAGGAGGGCAATCCATCTGGACCCATCCGTACTGGCCACAACCAGCACACTCACACCGGCACACTCACCAACCCGAGCCACAACTCAAGGCTCCTCATGTTCATCCGCTATCCCAAGCCACAACTCAAGGGAAGTCATTCTAGGCCACAACCCATAGAATGCCACGTGCTTAACCCCTATCCTGAGCCACAACTCAAGGATACGTTCCGGGCCACAACCCATGGAACACCAGCAAGCTCACCATTGAGATATCTTAGAAGCCTTATAGATCACACATCACCATTCAAACTCCAATCAATCAAATGCTGCAAGTTTATTGCTTCTACACCTATCATCCATTCGTCCCTGGACTTAAACTTCCATCCCTCACCTAAGCATTTTTGTTCATCTCGCTTAGGCTAGGTTACCTCGCTTGAGCGAGCACCATACACAAAACCAACCATAAACCCTCGTTTAGGCGAGTCACACTCGCCTGGGCGAGTTCACGTTTCGCCTAAAACTCTCCTCTCTCGCTTGGATTGCGAGTTAAACTCCCATAAGATTGCCCTTCAAACGCTCGCTTAGGCGAGTCTCGCCTGAGCGAGACGCATTTTCGCCTAAGAAATAAACCCCGCCTGGGCGAGTTACACTCGGCTAAGCGAGATGGTCTATCGCCCAAGACCAAAACACCTCGCCTAAGCGAACTGCTCGAGCAGAGAGAGAGTTATGAGTCCCTGCATGTCTCGCCTAGGCTCGCCTAAGCGAGAATTGCAGGTTCTGGCACTGATTCACACACTCACACACTACACCAGAGACTCAAAACACGAATCAAACATACCAATTCATTCAGCTCCATTTCATTAGACATATGAGCACATTTGGACTTGAAAATATGCCACAACCCCCCCCCCAACCTTGCATAATCATAGAACATACCGAACATAACCCCAATATATACATACATCTAGGTCAAATTCCAATGAAATAGTACCCAAAACCCACAACCCCAATTTTCGTCATATGCAGCACGAAATTCAAGCACAGCTTCATCAACATCAATCAAAACAATGCAACCAAAATAAAATTTTGGGTTCAGCTCCCCTAACCTGGAATTTCCTTGCTTAAAACTTGAATTTGGGAACCTTTCCCGGAACACCAATGCCCTCTCTTAGCGTCTCCCCCAAACGACTCTCAAACGCTCTAAACCTCACTATTCACTCTCAATTTTCGCACTCCTTCTAAGCTTCTAAAAAAAAATAGCCTCCAAAACCCTATTTCCCCTAAATGTGGTTGGTGACAAAAACGAAATTTGGTTTAAGTGTGAGATTCATTGTTAATCAAAGCCCATTATTTTGGTTATTTTTCAGCCCTTTGGTTGCCCCTTCTGCTAGGGTTGTCTCTACCCCTTTCATATTCAAGCCACACTAACTTTTTAGCAAAAAGACGGTTAAATTTGAGTCCACCAAGGTTCGAACCCACACCAAGCCAAAGCCAAATCAATACTAACCCATCAGGCCAACTCATGTTTCTTGCTAACACACACAATTCAAGCATTATCTCATACGAAATGTGGCCCAACATATTATTAAAACAATAATAACTAAATAACACACAATTAGCATACTTAAGACTCGAACCCAAGTCCTCTCACACAAGTAAAGTACTCTCAACCACTTGAGCTAGTACTTTTCCACGTCATACACAACAGAATTTAATGTCATAAATGCACTACCTACCCGCATTTATTAATTAATTACTTATTTAATTAATTAAATTATGCGGATCTTACAAACTTGGTGTGCTTGCCCTTGGAGGGACTGGATGTGATATTGGGGATGGACTGGTTGTCTAACAATCACATCATAATTAATTGTGGACGACGCAATTTGGTATTCCCAGAACATGAAGGGTTGGAGTTGGTCTCAACTCGAGAGGCTGTGAAAGTGCTGCAAGAAGGAGCCACGTGTTTTATGGTGATGGCTAAACTAGAAAAGAAGGGTGCAGCGGAGATGATTCAGAATATTCAGGTGGTTAATGAGTACGCATATGTGTTTTCGGACAAAGTACTAGGATTGCCACCGAGTCGGGATGTTGACTTCACCATTGACTTAACTTCTGGTGCGGGTCCCGTGTCCATGATTCCATATTGAATGGCACCTACAGAATTGGCAGAACTCAAGAAGCAAATTGAAGATTTGCTAGAGAAAAAGTTCATCTGGCCTAGTGCATCACCGTGGGGAGCCCCGGTGCTATTAGTGAAGAAGAAGGATGGGAGTTCAAGACTATGCGTTGATTATCGATAGCTGAACAAGTTAACCATCAAGAATAAGTACCCACTACCGAGGATTGACGATCTGCTCGATCAATTGAAGGGAGCATGAGTGTTCTCCAAAATTGACCTACGATCTTGATATCATCAGATCTTAGTCAAGCTGGAGGACGTACAGAAGACGGCGTTCAGGTCGAGGTATGGGCATTTCGAGTATGTGGTGATGTCATTTGGAGTAACAAATGCACCGGCGATATTCATGGATTACATGAATAGAATCTTTCGGCCTTGGTTAGATAAGTTTGTCGTTGTATTCATAGACGACATTCTTATTTACTCAAAGACGAGAGAAGAGCATGCTGACCACCTGAGGGTTATACTGAAGATACTCAGAGATCACTAGTTGTATGGGAAGTTGTCCAAGTGTGAATTTTGGCTAGAAGAGGTACAATTTCTTGGACATGTCATCTCAGCCAAGGGCATTGCAGTGGACCCGGCTAAGATTGAGACAGTGCTTAAGTGGGAAAGGCCTAAGACAGTGACAGAGGTGTGAAGTTTCTTGGGCTTAGCAGGTTATTATAGGAGATTCGTGGAGGGGTTCTCGAAGAAGGTGAATCCTTTAACACAACTTACAAGAAAAGATCAACCATTCTCTTGGACTGAAAAGTGTAAGGAGTGTTTTGAGGAGATGAAAAGGTGTTTGACTACCGCTCCACTGCTAGTAATTCTCGATACATAGAAGATGTTTAAAGTGTATTGTGATGCATCATATCAAGGTCTGGGTTGTGTGTTGATGCAAGAAAGGAGGTCGGTAGCATATGTTTCTCGTCAACTGAAGGTACATGAGAAAAACTACCCGACTCACGACTTGGAGCTAGCCGCCATTATGTTTGCTCTAAAGTCTTGGAGGCACTACCTGTACGGGTCTCAATTTCAAGTTTTCAATGATCACAAAAGCCTGAAATACTTGTTCAACCAGAAGGAGTTAAATATGAGACAGCGTAAGTAGATGGAGTACTTGAAGGACTACGACTTTGAATTGCTTTATCACCCAGGCAAGGCAAATGTCATAGTCGATGCTTTAAGTCGTAAAAAGATGCATATGTCTTGCATGATGGTAAAGGAATGTACAAGGATTTGAAGGAGTCCTTCTGGTGGAATAGGATGAAATCAGATGTAGCAGACTTTGTTGCTCAATGTTTGGTATGTCAAAAGGCCAAAATTGAACACCAAAGGCCGGGAGGTACACTGCAACCATTGGACGTACCTCAGTGGAAGTGGGACAGTATCTCTATGGATTTTGTGACACACCTTCCGCGGTCTACAAAGGGCCATGATTTAGTTTGGGTGATAGTAGACAAACTGACAAAGTGTGCACATTTCTTGTCAATGAATCAGAAGTGGTCAATGGACAAGCTAGCAGAATTGTATGTGACAGAAGTGGTGAGATTACATGGAGTACCCGAGAGCATAGTGTCAGACCGTGATCCTAGATTCACATCACGATTCTAGCAATCTTTGCAAGCTGCATTGGATACATAGTTGCAAATGAGCTCGACTTATCACCCTCAGACGGATGGTCAGTCTGAGCGGACTATTCAATTGCTGGAAGATCTATTGAGGTCTTATGTGCTAGACCACTTAGGAAACTGGAATGATGTATTACCGCTAGTGGAGTTCACATATAATAATAGTTACCAGTCTAGTATTGGCATGGCGCCCTATGAAGCATTGTATGGAAGAAGGTGTAGAACTCCATTGTGTTGGTATCATGATGGTGAAGCATTTGTACTTAGGCCAGAGTTTCTACAACAGATGACTAATAAAGTCAAGTTGATTCAAGAATGGATGCGAGCAACTCAAAGTAGACAGAAGTCTTATGCCGATAAGAGAAGACGACCATTGGAGTTTGAGGAGGGAGATCATGTATTCCTTCGGGTTACTCCAACCATAGCTATCGAAAGGGTTCTTAAATCAAGGAAGTTGACTCATAGATTTATAGGGCCCTATCAGATCACACGGAGAATAGGGACAGCGATGTATGAGATTGCTCTACCACCTCACCTAGCCAACTTGCATAATGTGTTCCATGTCTCGCAATTGAGGAAATATATTGCAAGTCCAGACCATGTGTTAGAGTCATATGAGGTGCAAGTGCCAGAGGATCTAACCATGCCAGTTGGACCAGTTCGTATACTGGATACATAGGTAAAACAACTTAGGGGCAAGGAAAAGATGGTGAAGGTACTCTGAGATGAGATGACACAGGAGATGACGTGGGAGATGGAGGACATCATGAGGAGGTCTTACCCTCACTTGTTTCATGGTAAGTCCCATTTTAGAGGACAAAAATTCTTTTGAGGTGGAGGGAATGTAAGACCCGTGGAAATCAATTAATTAAATAATTAATTAATTAATAAATGAGGGAAAAGGGGACTTTCATGAAATTAAATGTTAATTGGTATGACGTGGAAAAGTACTAGCTCAAGTGGTTGAGAGTACTTAATTGTGTGAGAGGACTTGGGTTCAAGTCCTTTGTATGCCTTTTGTGTGTTATTTGATTTAATTGTATTTTGATAATATATTTGTGACTGGTGAGTGATATTATAATCATAGGATTATAATGGTTATCACTAAATCTGAATTAACATAGTGGTTGTGCTTTGGCTTTACGAGTGGAGGGTCACGGGTTCCAACCTTGAATAGAGAGAAATTAACCTCTATTTTTGCTAAATTTAGCTTGGAGTGAATGAGAAAAGGTAGAGGGAATGCTAGCAGAAGAGACAGCCAAGAGGGTCTAAAAAACACTGCAGTTGGGAGGAGGGTCTAAAAAACACCTTGTAATCATTTCAGCTCTTTAACCCAACATTAAGGCACCTATAAAAGGCAAAGTATAGGTAGAGAGAAGGGTTTCTGCAGTTGGGAGGAGGCTTGAGGAGAAGCATTCTTTTCTTCTCACTTTTTAATCAAGAATTCTAGGTTAGGGGAGCTTTCCTTTGCGTGTGTAAATTACGCGATTTGTGTGTGGTTCTGCGTCATTGTATTCTCAATTGAATTTTTTTTTGTATAAATTTCGTATTATGTGCACTGTGTTTGAAAATTGGTTGGTTTGATGGTGTGCATAAAGCCTTTTAGTGACTTATATGAATATGAGGAGGGTTTTGGTACTGTATTGGTTAATTATGGCCAAACCTTTAGTTTTGGTGATTCAAACCTGTTTAAAATTTGTTCTTGTGGTTGCTTGATCAAATGGAGTGCTTGGTAGTGATTGATTTGGTTTTTAGGTATGGTTTTGGGTGGTTTTCGCGCATGAACAGGGAGAGATACTGCAATTCTCGCCCAAGCGAGTCACTCTCGCCTAAGTAAGAGTTGTAGAAATTTGCTACTAGTTTAGGGGTTGAGCACTTCGCCTAGGCGAATTGCTTGGAGTTGAGCGACCTGGTCTCTCGCTCAAGCGAGATTGGCTCACATAAGCGATGTCGCGACGAGACCTGGGCATGTTGAGTGCGACTTCTCGTCCAGGCGAGAAGTTTTGGGTCTTGAGCGACAAGTACTCTCGCTTAGGCGAGAATGGCTTGCCTAAGCGAGGTCGCGAAATGGTTTGATGTTTTTCTGTCGAATCCTCGTTCAGGCGAGGTTTGTGTGTTGTTGGGCGAAGGTATGAGTCGCTCAGGTGAGAAGAGCTCGCCTAAGCGAGATGTTTGTGGCGAAGCAACTATTTCACACTCGCTTAGGCGAGATGGGGTAACTTAAGCGAAGTTGACGGGCGAAGATCCCTGGTTTAAGCGAGTATACTACGAATGTTATATTTATGTGTGATGTTGAACTAGGCTGCTTGCTAGTTCCTCAAGTAATGAATTATATGATTCTCTATGTGGTGTTTGGGCTTGAAGGACTAAGTCCAATAAGGGTCTAGGATGTGCTTGATGGTGGGACGCATGATGGGCATGGAACTGGTAGTTCTCGTCGGCTGCTAAGTGGCGAGGAGTCCTTAGTATGGTGATTACATGCGTCGGATGCACGATGGGCAAGGAACAGTTTTGTTCCTGTTGGCTGTTATTGGGCGAGGAGTCGATAGTATGGTGATTGTGTGCGTGCCAGGGTCCGAGCGAGAAAGGCTTGGATGTTTTGCTACAGGCGAGGAGTTTGTGGGGTAGGACTATGAGCGGGATAGGCTCGTAGGGTTGGACCACGGAAGGGTTAGTTTTGTGGGAGCATAGTAAAGTCCCAAGACCTAGATTCATGCATATGTCTCATGAAGGACTATGAGATCAGGGATGGATGATTTGGAATAATGAATTAATTACATAGCATTTACTTCTTGGGATGGGTGGCATATTTATTTTCTGTATATCTATATATATATATATATATATATGTGTGTGTGTGTGTGTGTGTGTGTGCATAGCTCACCCTATCTGTGTGTGTGTGGCGATGATCGGATAACTTGTTATCCAGGAGCAGATGATTTGACAGGTGAGCCAGGACATGCATAGAGGCGGATTGTAGGGTCTACCTGGGGCTTTTGAAAGGATTTTCATTTAAAGGATTTTGATGTAATTTATAATTATGTGAAACTTTGGTAGATTTTGTATTAAAGTAATTGCGAATATTTGAGTTATGCTGCAAATAAAGTTTTTAATTTTTCCCACGTTTTGGGAAATTATGATTATAAATGAGGTTTATTAATATTATTGTGTTTTATTTTAATTTTAATTATTCGTCTATATTTATTTAAAAGTAATATTCCTTAGGGATGTTACATAGAGTGTCCTTTTGGTACAAGCACTTAATTAGCACTGAAAATAGAGAGTTGGGAGGTAGATTGAAAGCACATTGAAGAAGGAGACTAGAAGGAGTCAAGGAGGAGGGCACATTGAAGCCCAATGCTTTTTAAAATTGAGGAAGGAATCCAAGTTAGGGGAATTGTTCATCGCGTTTCTTGATTTTAAATTCATAATTTTTAATTGTATGATAAGCATGAATGTATTTTGCTTTGAAGGCCCGCCAGGCGACTCATGCTAAAATAACCTAGTTTCTAGGTTTTCGTTAAGAACCGTTTGGTGGTGAACAGCTTCCGCCAAGCGATGCATGTTGGTGTTCTGTTTATGAAAAACGTTGTTTTTCGTGTTTTCGCAGAGCAGGTATCGCTGGGCATTGGTTTTGTATCGCTAGGCCCCAGGTTCTTGACATCTGGACGCTGTGCGCCACAAATTTTTCTAGTCAGTGCAATTTTTGTAAAACGACATTTCCCGATTCGTTAACCGTTCAATTTAGGTGCAATTTTTACAAGTGATCCATAACATGATATTCTTTTCTTTAAATGGTGGATATTTTATTTGGAGGTTTGTAGCTAGAGATATATGTTATGCATGATTGCTGGTTTGGAAGTCTTTAAAGTGCATGATCATGTAGGGATGATAAATTATGGGCTTGGCATAATGCATAGGAAATTATTGTAAAATGAATAGATTCCTATTGTGGGATTAGTATGTATGAAATTATTGCCATGTGACAAGGCTAAATTTGGGTTTGTATGCGGTATTCAAGAGAATGTTACAACTAATGTTTGAGTTATTTTGTAAAGTTCATGAGTTGGGTGCATATTGGGTTGTGATTTTGAGTTCCATATAACATGAATTGTTCATATTAAACCAAGTATTGGTAGGGTATAAATGCATGAATCCTTGTGTAAAAATATATATGCTTGATTCTTATGACTTGTATAATGTGCGTTGAGTTTTGGTATATGTATCAACATGTTGTTGGTATTCTGGATTGCGCGTGGGGTGAGTAGGTTTATTAGAACCTATTTTGGAGTGCCAAAAACCTGTAGCATTGATGCTACTGGTGTGGCGCCTTGCGGCACGGGGTAAACCGCCAGGTGATAGTGGGTGTTGGTAAGCTCAAGGAGAAACACAATGCCAGGCGGTATGCGTTGGAATGTCACTTGGCAACACTTAGGCAACACCAGGCGATAGTGCAAAGGACAGTGTGTTCTTTTGCCTTGCGTTTTGTGTGTTTGTGATGTTGGACTTGGACTAGGAGATGCTTGACAATGTCATGAGCTGGGGTAGGTTCATGATTGATGATGAACGCGTGATTAATATGAGCGAGGAGGTTCATATTAATGATGCTCTCGTGTGAGGATACGAGCGGAGAGGTTCGTATGTTTCGTGCTCACACTTGAGAGGTTGTTGCGAGCAGGGAGGTTCTTAGCTGGATGGATCACACGTGTTGGACTACAGGCGGAGAGGTCTGTAGAGTTGGACTACGAGTGGGGAGGTTCATAGAGGTTGGACCATGAGTGGGCAGGTTCTTCGAAGCATGATATATCCTAGGTCCATGGTTAAGTATTTGTATGGTGTGCTTGGAATAGTAGTTTCAGGTGCATAATGAGACTTAGAGTTTTACACGACTTGTGACTGATTTCTTTGGAAGTGCGTGGTCTATGAGGCTTTGGGTGATACCTTAAGGATAAACTTTGCTGTGACATTCCTTGAGTTATGACTCAGAATGGTATCCGTTGAGTTGTGGCTCGGGATAGAGGGTAAACACGTGGCATTCCTTAAATTGTGGCTCAGAATGATATCCCTTGAGTTGTGGTTAGGGATGGTGGATGGACATGAGCATTCCTTGAGTTGTAGCTCGGATTGGCGAGTGTTACCGGTGTGAGTGTGCGATTTGTGGCCCGTACGAATGGATTCAAGAAGATTGCCCTCTTTGGTGTTAGCCGGTGAGTTTGGCAGTATTGGGACAATTATGAACTGTTGTCCGTATTGGAAACCCCACCTGCGTTATGGAGTGTGGTCCGTAGCAAGTTTCCCACACATGTTCTATAAGTTGTGGCTTGTAGGTGGAGGCAACAAAGGGTATCTTGAGGTTATCATCCAAAGACGTAGAACATGGATAACATGGTGGTGGCCATGTGGTATGGAATCAAAGGATAGAGTTCCTTTGATGAGTGTATGCATATATATTTGAATTGTATATATAATTTGGTACTGTTAGCTCACCTTATCGCTTGTGTTTGGTGATGACCGTGTAAAGCGTTACACGGGAGCAGATGATGTTACAGGTGGTGCTGGTGAGGCTTAGCATCGAAAAGAAAGCTAGCTGGGAAAAGCTTTTATCGAGTTTTTATTATTTATGGATTTAAGATATTTTGTAAACATTTATATTTATCAGACTTGGAACTTGTAGTGATATTTAAATTTTCTGGATTTTAATTTAATAGAGATTTAATAAAGGTTTTCATTTTTCCTCACTTTGGGAAAAGGCCGTTTAAATTAATGAGTATATATTATTGATTTTATTTATTTTATTTTAATTTAGTAATATCTGATCGAGATGTTACGTTTGGGAAAAGGCCGTTCAAATGATTTTTTGGCTTTGGGGAGTGAGTTTGTCGCGTTTTGGTTGCGAAACCTTGTAGGAATGGACTAGCTGCTTATCAATCATGTTGTTAATGATTGTTGACGGTGCATAGTGGTAATCCATAAACAGACAAGTTGTGGGACTTTCATGACTCTTATTTAAGAGTTCAAATTTTATGGACTTTGTGGTGAAACTAGAAGCATTAAGAATAGAAAATATCTTGGTAGAGTGATGAAGATGCATACTCATGATTATATCAGAGATAGTTTTTCTTCCTTAATTCTAAAGGTTTTGGTAAAAAAGATGAAAGTTATAGGTTGAGTTTGTCTCTTATACCTTTTCCTGTTATCTTGCACGTCTATGGTATGTTTTTGTTGTCTATAGTGGTAAATGAATGCAGATTCAAGGTCAACGTGATCTGCTTGTCTTGCAAGGGTTGAGTAGGGCCTTGAGGTAGTGTCTTGATCGAAGATACGAATATGCAAAAGGATATATCGGTGGACGAGGAAAGCTAAGTTTGGATGATGAATTAAAAAGTGATGTTGGAACTTAGAAATGACACATTAGGGAGAGGAATCTTCAAGAATAGGTTCTTGAGACTACTACCACAAGTCTTGCGAGAGGAATTGAAGTCAAAGGTTAGAATGAGGAGATGTCTTCAACGCATGCTTGTGCATCAAAGTTGAAAAGTCAAATTGGTACTACATCCTAGCATAGGTCTAAGGTCGTAGGTGGAAAGTGGTGGAACATTTGAGGTTAAGGCTAAAAAGGTAGAAACCAAGAAGAGAATAAGGGAGGAAGAATCTCAATGGGAGGTTAAGTTGAGGCAGAGATTGGAAGATTAGTTTGATAAGGTGGCGTTCAATGATCCAAAGAGACAAATCGAAAATGGTGTATCAATTATGGATCAAATAGAAAGGTGAGGCCAAAGTGTTGTGTGAACCAAAGTTACCTAGAAAGGACAATAGAAGAATATACGCAGAGGATCTCAATGGTGGAAGAGTTCTAGACATGTTTTGAGGTGGGTACCAGAATCTCACCTTGGAGTGGTGAAGCTCTTTATTGCATTAGTATCTGAAGAAGAGCTGGTGTCAATAGTTTCTAATTTGATGGTTTCACGGAGAATGTGTAGTAAAGCAATAGGTGAAAAAGTTATTGAAGACATAATGGCAAGGACTTAGTGTAAATACATGAATGATTGCAAGTTTGGTGGATCGTTAAGGAGAGGTTGCTAAGTTAAATCCTTCAAGTGAAGTATGGACTAAGACTGAATGGGGTGGATGCTCTGGTCGCTCTTTTTGATTCTAAGTTGAGGATTAATGAAGGCATTAAGGTGACGCTTTCAACGAACAAGGCTGACATAGTCTCGACTAGAGACTGTGTGCTACGCCCTGAATGAGTTTCAAGTTAGGGCCATGGAGGTTAAAAGAGGCCATCCTCCCCTCTGAATGTATAATAAAGATGCAACTTTTAATTTTTATGTTATGTTGTTGATGTTTCTGTAATTAGGAATGTACGTAGGAAACCATGTGTGCCTAAGTTGCCTTATCGTTTGTATGTAAGTGAATTAATAAAACTTGTTTCTTTGAATGAAAATTCACTTACTTCTTTTGCCACAATTGTCAAGAACTATTGCCATGTTTGATTGTGTATGCTCAAATTCATGAGTCACTCATGTGAGGACGAGATGTTCCCGGTTTGTCTACAGTCTGAGATGTTTGCCGCTTGTGTGGAACAGTGAATGATACACATTGTAATGAATTTCTTGAAACATATGCTGGAGCGATCATCTTGGGCGATGAAATTTCCTTACCCACCATGGGAGGGATCATCATGGTGGATGAGACTTCCTTTCCCATTATTAAGAAAAAGCGTTGGGAGGGTTGTCTATCTTAGACAAGATTCTCCTACTCTTTGAGGGAAAAATTTGCACAAAAGGACAAAAGATATGATAACAATATGTACACTTAAACAAAGAAAATTCTTGATTTATTGTCATGATGCCTTGTTAAAACCTTATTGACCAAACTCTCCTTAGGGAAAAAAGATCAAGGTAGGAAAGAGTGCATAGTTTTGAAATGAAAATAAGCTAACTATAATAAAACTTCAATTGCACAACATTCCAAGTTGCTAGCATAGGAAACCCTAACAAATGTTCAAGCCTATATGAACCCTTACCTACAACTTCTCGCACCCGAAACGAACCTTCCTAGTTGAGTGAGAACTTCCCTTCGTGATTGCAGGCATCACTTGACATTCTCCAGACCAGATCTACCAGTTGAAATGACATGGGTTTTATGTAAGACCCGCAAAATTTAATTAATTAAATAATTAATTAATTAATAAATGCGGATAGTGGGAGCCTTTATGACATTAAATGTTGAATTGTATGACGTGGAAAAGTACTAGCTTAAATGGTTGAGAGTACTTAAATGTATGAGAGGACTTGGGTTCAAGTCTATGTAGGCCACTTATGTGTTATTTTATTTATGCATTTTAATAATATCTTTCTGTATCTTCGGCTTCGTCTTCTCCTCCTTCTGAGTCAAACAGATAAAATAAAACATGTGAATGAACGAATTTATCGTAGATTGCACGAGCAAACCACCCTTTTTTACTTTACAAATGATTGTGAGTGATCATGTAGAGTGATAATAAAATCCTAGATTTGTAGGAGTTATCACGAAACATGAATGGATTGAATGGTTGTGCATTAACTTGATATTGGCATGGTGATGGGTTCGAATCTTGGTAGATTCAACTTAAATTTTCTTTTTGGCATGTATATGAAAAGCCAGAAACCCTAGCAGCCAAGGAGGGATGGAAAACCATCTAATAATTGTGCTTGAATGGTAATTACCACCATCCATGAAAGAATTTTTGTTTTGAGCCATTAATCCATCAATATGGTTTAGTAATTGGTCAATTAAGAGGAAAAAGAGAGAGACCGAGGGCTGCCATTGTTCTGCACATTAGGGAGAGAGAATTCAGAGTGAAATTGGTGTTGTTGATTGAAGCATAGAGGCTAAATTGGAGAGAACTAAGGCAAGCCATTGGGAACAAGGAAGAATCAAAGACTATTCAAGTGTAAGCAAGGATTTTGAGGTTAGAGGAGCTGAGCCTCGTTAATTTTATGTTTGAGATTAAATGCATGTTGTATAGCATGATTACATATGATTATCCTCTGTCTTTGCTTAAATTTCATGTTTTTGGAATTTTTCCAAAAACCGCCTAGCGGACGATGAACTACAACCAGGAAACTCATAGGTTTTATGTGATTTATGGGTTTCTGCAAGGAACTGCCTAGCGGCAAGCAACGTGCTGCCAAGCGACACATCCCTGATTCACCCAATTTCTGGGTTTTTGGCATGAACTACCTAACGTTGATGGATACCTGCCAGGCAACACGAGTACAATGACTCGATTTTGTTGTTTTGGGGGTTCTGGATGGATTCTAGACGGGAATAAAGGGAGCCTTCACTGTGCATGGATCATTGGACTCTATAAATTTGGAAATTTTACTGTCATTTGAGTCAATTCGATGAAATTGATATGAACTCTCTCTTAGGGTTCAAAATTTGGGGTTGTGATGCCATGAGAATAATGGGTGGTTCAATTGCACTGGAAATCGTTAATAAATGTGTTTAGGTTTCAAATTCTTATGAATATGAGTGAAGTCACGTGAGAATTGATAGAAATCTGCCAGGGAGTGAAAACTGTGAAATGCTGGGTTTCGCGGGTGCTGGGAAAATCTGAAAATTTTCCAAATTGTATGCACTGCCTAGTGGCACGGAGTCTACCACCAAGCGCCAACACAGAGAAGATGACTTTGCATGGCTGTAGGGCTGTAGTCTTGGGTCTAGAGAGATCGTTTGAGGTCAGTTTTGCATTATGTGAAAGTAGAGTGGAAATAGGCTGGTTATGTCATGAGAAGGAGTGAGCAATTTATGGAATGAGATTAGGAGGAGTTCTAAATGTTGAGTTATGTAAAAGTATGAATATAATGACAGCGTAATAGAGGTCAATGTAAACCAGAATCTTACTGAATGATGAGCCATAATTTGAATTAAGAGTTGGAATATGAAGGGAAGTTGCCTAAGATAAAGAGGTGTTAACATTCTAAGATAATGTATTATTAGTATGTACTTATAATTGGGTTGAGATGGATGTAACAGTGGGATATGTGATAGGTTCCAGGTATATTTGTGACTCTGGCCTAAATTAAAGAAAAATAGTAGTGGGGAATATGGATCCTATGGTGTAATGAAATACTTGACTTTGAGAGTTAATAAATGCAAAGCTAAGGTATATCTAATGATTAAGTAAAAAATGATGAAATTGTGTTATATGAGTCACATAACATGATGGAATTATCTATTTTAAAGAGTAAGTACAGTTGCCATGATTGGAAATGCGTGAAACAGGGGTCTGTAGTGCTTATCAAAAGCCAGTGTTGCGTAAGTACTAGTGTAGCGCCTGGCGGTGTTGATTGACTAGCCAGGCGAAAGCTACCAAATCAGAAGAGTCCTGTTACGAGTTGCGCTTGGCGGTGAGGTGTGTTCTGCCAGGCGATACTTGCAGATAGTGGGTGTAGACGCGCTTGACGCCTGGCGGTACGTTTCCCCTGCCAGGCGATCTAGAAGTGTGTTTCGCCTGGCAGCTCAGGAGCAGCGCCAAGCGATAATGTAGAGATCGATTATGGGTTTTTCTTGCTTTGGATGTGCGTGGTCTACAAGGCTTTGGTGATATCTTGAAGGTCGGCTTGTTGGTGTTCCTTGAGTTGTGGCTCGGGATAAGGGTTAAACATGTGGCATTCCTTGAGTTGTGGCTTGAAATGACATCTCTTGAGTTGTGGCTCAGGATGGCGGTTGAACACGAGGAGCTCTTGAGTTGTGGCTCGAGTTGGCGAGTGTTGCCAGTGTGAGAATGCGTGTTGTGACGCGTACAGATGGGTCTAGTGAGATTGCCCTCCTCAATATCAAGCTAACAAGTTTAGTAGTCTTGGGACGTTACGAATGTTACTACACTTTAATAATTATAATGGAGTTTTATAATTATGGAATTGAGGTATTTTTAGAATGACGTAATAAAGTTTTAAATTTTCCGCGTTTTGGGAATTGAGACACAATAAATGATGTTATTTCTTTATTTCTTTATTTTATTATTTAAGGTCGTAATATCCGGTCCGGATGTTACATTTTACTTTGGCATCACCCAATCTCTTCTTTAACTCCTGTAAAATGACCTTATTTCCCGCCCTGGCCTACCTATTCTCCTATGGGTGCTCCACTAAGCTTGTAACATGGTGTATATGGAGTCTCTTGTAGAACTCAACCAAACCCTTATTGTAAGACTTGGGAAAATTAAATAATTAAAGAAATAATTATTTAATATAAATGCAAGCAATGGAGGACTTGGGTTCGAGTCTTGCGTGTGCCATTAGTGTGTTAATTTAATTGTTTATTATTTTTAAATATGCTTGACCATGGTGCGTAATAATATAATCCTAAATGTGTAAGAATTATCACGAAACATGAATTGGTTGATTGGTTGTACTAAATAGGTTCCTTTTTGGCATGAATGAAAAGGGTCAGAAAACTTAGCCATCATAAGGAGCAATTGGAAGGGTTAGGAAACCACTTGTTTATCACAATTGAATGGCCAGTAAACCCTCTTTTCATTAATTTTCATTTTGGTGATTAAAGGGCAATGATTGGGTTAATAATGGTGAGAGAGAAGAATTGTGAGTGTGCAATAGGGCATTTTCATATGAGCTGTGAGGAGAGGATTGCAAAACATCCATTTGTGTCCTAGAGAGAGAGAGAGTTGAATTGTTAGAGGAGCAAGGGTAGGCCTATTTGGATTAAGAAGAAACTCTAGAAGGGGCTTTTGGAGTAAGGAAATCCCGGTTAGGAGAGTTGGTACCTGTTTTGATTTAAATGTTAAGAATTTTATCTCATGTTTTCTGATGTTGATGTTTTAATTCTGCAAACTTCTTGGATTTCTTGTGTTTCTTAAAATTTTCCATAAATTGTCTGGTGGCTTTGAAGGCCCGCTAAGCAACATATGTGAATTGAACTCAGTTTCTAGGTTTCTGTCAGAAACCGCTCGACAACATGAACCGGCCGCCAAGCGACACATCGAAAATCACCCAATGTTGTGGCTAGGAATGGCATCCCTTGAGTTGTGGCTCAGGATGAAGGATGAACACAAGACATTCCTTGAGTTGTGGCTCGAAATGATGAGTGTTATCGGTGTGAGTGTGCGAGTTATCGCTCGTACAGAGGGTCTCCACTCGATTAATCAATCGCAGGTTATGGCTAGTGATACGTTAATCTTGTGTCGAGAGTACGAACTGTGGTTCGTATTGGAAACTCCACCTAGCATTGCGGAGTGTGGTCCATAACATGATTTTCCTTCATATGTTCTACAAGTTGTGGCTTGTAGATTATGGAACTACGAGTTGTGGCTTGTGGCTGCAAAGGGTATCTTAAGGTTATCATCTAAAGATGTAGAAGTGGATAGAAATGATGGTGGTCATGTTTTATGGAATTAGAAAATAGAGTTTCTCTGATGAATGTGTATGTCTATTGTGAATTATGATTATATATATATATATATATATATATATATATATATATATATATATATATATATATATATGTGTGTGTGTGTGTGTGTGTGTGTGTGTGTGTGTGTAAATGTTAGCTCACCCTATCTGCTTGTGTTTAGCGATGATCGTGTAAATTCATTACACAGGAGCAAATGATGTTGCAGGTGATGTTGGTCAGACATAGAGCCGGAGAAGGGCTAGCTTGGGAAAGCTTTTAGGGAGTTTTAATTGTGTATTTTATTTTATGATTTTGTAAACAGTATTTCTATTAGTTTATGAACTTGTAATGATTATTGGAACTTTAAGATTTTTAGATGAACGCATTTAATAAATGTTTTCATTTTCTTCATTTTTGGGAAAGGCAGTTTAAATTAATGCATCCTTATTATTTATTTCATTTTATTTTATTACAATTAGTAATATCCGACCGAGATGTTACATTCAACTTGCTATCTTAGAGGATGACATTTATTAGGGGTGGGGATATTATCTACCTTATTCCATTAGGAGGCAAAGAAAAGAACATATCTTTAGGGAGTTTAATGTTGACCTACCTTACTTTTATGGAAACGATAATGTTCAAGCCATACTTGGATTGGGAAATGAAGGTGGAGTAACTTTGTATGCCACAAAGTCAATGAAGAGAGAAAAGTGCCCCTAGCAACCCTTAGCTTTCAAAGGTATGCAATATATTGGTGGACCTCTCTAGTCCAAGAGAGACTCTGTAGTAATGACCTCAAGAGTGCCCTTAGGAGGATGCACATTCGCTCCTACTACAATAGGGGGCTCATGGACAAACTCTAATAGGCAGAAAATGGAGTTTCACATCATGAAGTTGAGATTATTGAGGAAGAGGACATTACCCTAGCTAGGTTCTTAAGTGGCTTAGATAAGAGATAGAGTTTAGCTTCTACCTTTTAGAGATTTGAATGATATAGTTCAAATGTGTATAAAGGTAGAATAACAATGTTTGAGAAAATCATCTTCAAAAAGAGATCAAACTCACTCTAGTTTTTATGTTGAAGAAGATTTTAAAAAGGAAGACAATAAAGAAGAGCTAATAAAAAATCTAACCAAGGAAAAATAAAAAGAAAAAGGTGAAACATCTTCGTACACTTACACTAGTAATATCAAGTGTGTTAAGTGTCTTGGCCATGGACATGTAGCATCTCAATTCCCCACCAAGAGAACCATAATCACAAAGGATATTGACCTATATAGCAGTCAAGATGAGTCATCTAGTGAGAGTGGGCAAGAGCATAAGTCTAACATAAACTATGAGAATGCATACCCTTGTGGAGGAGAACTTCTTTTGGTTAGATTCTTCTCAACAACCAACCAAGTATTCATCACATTACTCAAAGAGAGAACATCTTTCGTACAAGATGTCAAATTTTAGAAAACTCTTATTCTCTCATTGTGGATATAGGGTCTAGTTGTAACTGTTGTAGTACTAGATTAGTTAAAAAGTTTAATTTAGTTCTAGTACCTTATCCACGACCTTACAAACTTCATTGGCTACATGAAGATGGGGATATCGTAGTAATCAACAAGTGAAGGTGCAACTTTCCATTAGAGACTATGAATATGAAGTTTTATGCAATATAGTTTTCATGGTATCTTGTTGGGTATACCATGGCAATTTGCCAGAGAACCTATACATAGTGGTCTTAGTAATGAGATTACCATCACACACAAGGAGAGGAAGTTTGAACTTCATCCTTTGACACTCGTTCAAGTGACAAATGATTAAGTACAAATGAAACTCAAGAGAAACATAGAGAAAAATAAGGGAAAGAAAGAAACTTTTCCATACCTTTTCACCAAAGAAGTAAAATATTCCAAGTATCTAAGTAGAAGTCACAAGTCTTCTGAGTGTTCTAACAAATACAACATAATTATAGGGGAAAAGACTTGTCTAGAAGTCAAGATAAGGTCACCTTTGATGGTTGACATATGAGTCTGTAATTAGTTCTCTATCACCTCCATAAGTGGAAAATGGCCAAAAACAAACACAATTAAAAAATGAAAAAGAAAAAAAAAAGATGGAGAGAGAAAGTCGTCTAGCTATTTTAAGAAAGGAAATTAGAATGATAGAGCATAGACAAGAAAATTAGAAAGAAAGTTAGCAACAAGAAGAAA
>Ga0209589_1001236_pt1 | contig 41425 bp, 15 predicted proteins | sample CowpeawhiteBW_FD_187525 | JGI IMG/M metagenome (GOLD analysis project Ga0209589, IMG submission 187525) | Root nodule microbial communities of legume samples collected from California USA - Cow pea white BW (SPAdes) (version 2) | ecosystem: Host-associated > Plants > Roots > Nodule | place: USA...
TTTTTTTTTTTTTTTTTTTATAATAGTCATTGTTTGTACACTATTCTCAAATTTGGGACTAACAAATTATAACTAACTTTCTATTTTTTTTATTTTTATTTATGTGAACTAGACTATAGATCTATAAACTTATTAATCTACAAATATTACGTAAATCAGTCTACTCTAACTAATTTCTAATTAATCAAAAGTTGGACATTATATCTTGAACATTATATTTAAATACTGCACAAACAAATATTTTAAAATTTATTACATATGTTTAATAAACAATTTAACACTAAAAAATTATGCATTATTATTTGAATAAAAATAATGATAAATTATACTATAGTTTTTAAATCTATCAACTTATTCATGCGATACAAAAGAAATAAAAATCTACATCACAACGAGAACCTAATCTTCATATATTATCAACGTAATATGCTATTAATTAATTAAAAATAAATTTAATATACCTTTTAAAGTAATTATTATGATACATAATAATGTATAACTAGATAATATTACGTTTTAACTCAATTCTTACAAAATAATTTCTTACAAAACTTAAAAAAGAAAGTTTCAAAGTTCTACAAACGAGATTTATTCTTACATCAATATCCGAAGTAATATAAAGTTAAACGTGCTGTACTCATATTTTGAATTATGAAAATAAGATAAAAATAGTTGTATAATATTCGCTCAGTTTTGTCGGTGATCTGCATGAATTTTTGTATTTTTCTTTTACAAATAAATCATTATATTAAATCTGGAACGATACAATGATTTTTTTTAAAGAAATAATAATTTGTTTGAGATCCACCTATTTTTTCTTTAAACAAATGCTTTTAGATCCATATCTCATGCTCCTCCATCACTCTTACCACTACATTTGACCAACCCTTCTTTATGTTTTTCCTACTTCCCACGGTTTTCTTCACCTACAATTTTATTAACTACCATTCATTCATTAAGAAAAAAAAAACCCCAAATTTTCTACCTTCATAATAGCACAATTAAAAAAGATTTTTTATAAGGGATTGTTGAATTGCCCTTTCAGAAAAATATTTTCATAATATAGTATAAAATATCCACACATTATGTAATAATTAAAATAAAACGGATTATTCTTATGTTTTTCCTTTAAGGGGGTATTTTTATATATACTTGAATTGAAACTTTTTTTTTGAAGAATTTGTGTTCGGTTTCTCTCGAGCAATGTTCCTAAAGGTTTAGCATGACAATAACGCGTTTTAACTTTAAGAATGCAAAACAAAAAGCAGAAATCTGATAAATTATCAGTGAATGATGATAAACGTTAGATATTGGATATTGTTTTTATAACTCTAACTTTTGGAAGCGTATAAAACCATAATAATTACTTGTGCGAACAATGAGAAAGGGTTTTAATAAAGGAGAATTAAATAAATATAATAAATAAAAATTTGGTATGAAATAGATGGAATACTATCATGGAAAGGGAAATATTGATTGAAGTCACGAGAGAAGGATGAGGGTTTCCGCATGGTAGTAGCGTTAGTGGCGCAGGAAAATAAAACCTAATTTACCAAATTCAGACACAGAGATTCTCATTCCTCAAGATCTTCTTATGTGTTGTCTCTAATTAATCCTCAAATTTCTTCTCTTTTTTTCTCTCTCTTCGTTCCCAAATTACTACAATGTGCTCCATTTTCTCACTCCACCCAACCCATGTCTGAGGTCTTTCAAGCTCTCCCTTTTTTCTTTTTTTTTTTTGTCAATTTTTTTCTCCCTCGGTTTATCTCTTATTTTTCCCTTTTAACATCAGATATTGCACGCATTTTCTCTTTATGTTTTCGATTTTGTTTTTTTCTTTCTAAATTTGAAGAATTGTGAAAGACTGGTGTTTTACTGTTTTTAGCTGGGCTTTTTTTCTGTGTGAATATTTTACAAGGCACATCCTCTCAGTTAATTACCTTGTTATCCAAATTACACCAGAGAACATGCATAAATTCTAGTTTTTTTGGTGATGTTTAACTAATGATAGGTGGTTTGCGTTGTTTATTTTTCAAATGTCTTTTGTTGTGTGCAAGCACGGAATGACAATGTGTGTGTTTGCTGTTTCTTATGTACTGTAGTGTTTCGGAACAGGATATTGCTAACATGAAGGACTCTTGGTTTTTCGACAATAACTTCAACGGTCTGTCAGATGATATTTTTGATGATGTCGTGGGCTTTTTTGATTTCCCACTGGAAGAAGTAGAAGATGACTGGGATTCTCAATTTAAATGTCTTGAAGACCAACATTCTGAGGTTTTTTCAGCATCATCAAATGGGCTGTGTGCCAAACCACAAACTGAAAACCCTCAATTTGGGACGGAGTTCTCTGTTTCTGTGAGTATCCTGTCTACAGTTATGGTGTGTAGGAATGTTGATTGTGATATCTTTAACCTACTCAACTTCTTATTGCAGACTTTTTTTGAGACCATAATTGTCCATACCCTGTTAGTTATGTACATGGAAAGTCATGCTGAACCATCCTTGCACTGCACTTATATTTGATGAATTGACTTTGTGGATGTTTTTGTTATGTGAAATCGCACTTATATTTGATGAATTAACTGTGTGGATGTTTTAGTTATGTGAAACCAAAACCACATAAATGTAGCTAAAGGAGAAATTTTGTTGATCTAGGTCGTTTAGTTCGGTTGCCGGAATGACTGGTTTGTTTCATGTTATCTATACTTTCTGAATGAAATGTTCTTGCTGAACTTTCATCACAAACCTTTGATAGGAGATGTTAATTCTGTTACTTTGACAACTATGAGTTTTACAGTTGTTATTCCTAAAATGTTGTCTAGGAATTTATCAGATTGGCAAAACAAAATTATTGGTAATTAAAATACTCATTGGGTAAGAGAATATATTTGTGATGAATTTGTTATAATCTTGGAGAATTTAGCAAAGAGGGCAAACCCTGGCACAATTGTGAAGTTGTGCCTTGACGACAGGATGGTCATGGACTCAAATCCCCAAACAGCCTCTTTGCATGTGCAATGGGTCCTCCCCCATACCTTCATGTAGTGAGGAGCCTTCCAGTACCAGTGTACATTACGTAGAAGAATTGGACAATTAGTGTATTAAGGTTCAAGATACAGGGGTTAGGTGCATTTACTTAATAGCAGGATTATTGACCGACTTTAATTGCACGCCACATGCTTTATTGTGTACTAATGATCTGTTTCCCCAAGTAAAGAGTAGAAGTAGTCTGAATTCTCGAAACTATGTTGCCAATCTCATTTTCTCAGTCTTTGCAGTAACAGGATATAATAATAAAAAATGTAGTCAACAAATTTGCGGCAAAAATTTCTACATTTTATCTACTACCGATTCAAAATGGTCTCGAGCTGTTACTATTATTCTGTTTGTAGTGCTCAGCGTTTATGGACCTGAAGTTGGAACTTCATGGTTGTGTGACAATGTGAGGATTAAGGTTGGAAGCATGATGCTTATAACCTTCCTCTCCCATTCAAGCTACAGAAACTCCCTCTCTTGCTATACATTTTTGGATGGCATTAGAAGGTTTAGAGAAAGACAAAAGAGGGAGAAAGTGAGAAAAAGTGAAGAAGATTGGCCAGAAAATGAGTCATCTGATTAGTAAAAGAGTTTTAGACACTAAATTGATATTGACAAAGATGTATTCATGAAACCTAGAGCACTAATCCTTGTGTCTATAACCAGAATCCCGCTAACTTACTATCGGAACAAATCATGATAAGTAACTTAGAAGATAAGGAGGAAATAGGAAAACTGATCCTATAAGATAATTTAAGAAATTAGACATGGTTAGAATTACTTCAGTTAATTTTGTGATAAAATGTTTGAAAGAGATGTAATAACATGAACTTCTTTATAATTAATTTGCACGCTAAGTTGATATTTTTAAATGTACCGGTGAATAAATCTTAAATCTCAACAGCACCTTAGAACTCATGCCAATATTATCTCCGGTGTTGCTCCCATAAAGTGATTGAGTTCTGGTAACAAAGCTTGGAACTTGTGAGTGTTTAGTTATTTTGAATGGTGAATGAGTGTTTAGGTGGATGATTAAAAGAATGCATGTCTTGTGTTCTTGTATTTGGTAAGTGGTGGGGTACAGTTCTAAATATCAGATCCCTTGCCCAAAGCTATTTCCGTCTCCATGGCTAAAGCAAAGAAACTCCTTTGACATGGTTGTATTGGATGGCTGGGGATGATTACTGAGTTCTCGTTTGTGTATGTGTATGTGTATAATACTGTTTTATGGCGATGGAATAGAAAATGATTTACAATGTCTGCAATCACACTTTCTTAAGAGACAAGACTACCACATGGTATTGCAAATTGAAATTGTAAAAAAAATGCTAGTAGTTTGAGTAATATGTGTGTCTTTTCGTGTTGGACCCTGGAATGATGATGTAAGCATATGGTAATTGATTACTATGAGTATCAATTTTAGAACAGTAGCAGTCCTTTCATTTGATTAGATTTGTGGAGTATAAATGTAAATGTTGGATGAAATGAAATGCAATCCTCTCACTTGTTTATTCAAATAATGAAATCCACTGATGTTGCATCCGATTCTTGTTCTTTTTTATTGTTGTTGGTTTGATGATTGTTTGGCCTTGCAGTGTAATGGGATTTCCCCAATCAAACAGCTGGCAAAGGCTCCTGGACCAACATATGGAAAAACCATTCCCCTCAAGAATGTCACTTTCAATGGAAAAGATTTGCATCAATTCCGAACCTACAGCCCAGTTTCAGTTTTTGAAAGCAGCAGTTCTTCCTCTGTTGAGAATTTGAGCTTTGATCGACCTGTCATTCCGGTAAAGCGTGCTCGAAGTAAACGGCAGCGCCGATCAAGCTTCAGTCCTCTATTTTCCATTCCTTTCGTCCAGGCTTTGCAAAAACAGCAGAGGGCATCAGGTTCTGAATCAGATTTTGGAGCAAATGTTGTTGGGAATATGTCTAACAAAGTAAAAAGCCACAAGAAAAAGGATTTGTCCCTGCTATCGGAAGATGTTGAGATGATGAGATCCTCACATCTGGTGTCAGATCCCCCAAGGAAATGCATGCATTGTGAGGTGACAAAGACCCCACAATGGAGAGAGGGACCTATGGGTCCCAAAACACTTTGCAATGCTTGCGGTGTTCGGTACAGGTCCGGCCGCCTCTTTCCCGAATACCGGCCGGCAGCTAGTCCAACTTTTGTTGCATCATTGCACTCAAACTGTCACAAGAAGGTCGTGGAGATGAGAAGCAAAGTGCAGGAGGGTGTTGAGGGTTCTGTGTTTGCTTCATCAAATCTCCATGGAAATTCTGTAGGATAAATTTTATGTTGGATTGATTATACTGAGGAAGAAACGTAGTCCTGAACAGGATCCTCCTTGTTTGTTGTTTTCATTATAGTCTAATGTTATATTGCTTAGCTTCATTTGTTTAATTAATGTAAATTGATTGGTGAAAATAAAAGGTAGTAGCAGGTTAGTGCTTCGCGAGAAATTCGGAGAACATGGTGTTGGAAGCTTGAGAGGTTGAGAATGGTATAATGTAGTTTTCATTGTGGTGGTTGATGAAGCAGCCAGCGATTTTCTAACTGGATGCCATGCATGGCTGTGGGGTAAAGAGTTACAAAGTAGGTGCAAGAATCTTTGCCATTGCTGATGCATGTGCTACCACAACATAAAGTCAAGGATTAAACTGAGGCAAGGACAATAATGCCACATGCCTCATAACATGGCACAACATTTTAAAGAAAGCACATGTGTCACTTTTTTTTATGTCAGAAGACTTGCAAACTAGATTAATGTTTTTCCAGTCAGTTTCAAAATGGCTTGGTCACTTGCCCTTCATAACAGGCTAGTGAAATTTGTTTCTAGCAGCATTGTTCAAAGGGCTGGCCCATTCTAAAGTCCAATGGTCGGTGTGGGCTGGCCTAATTTTTTTAAAGGTCATTATCGTTCTTAATTGTTTTATACTTTTTTTCCTAGTTGTGATTTTACAGGGCATTTTGAAATTTGCATTTGATTATGATCTAAACATTTCCGTAGAATCCATTTAAGTGTCCTCTATTTTTTTTTTAATCGAACCATTATTCCTTGGTTGACCTTTGATGTATAACCTTACATTGCATTGAATGACAGTAACCAAGTTCAGACCTATCATAATGCCTTAAAACCTCTCTTAGGGGAAGGACCTATATTTGGATGAATTTTTAACTTGATAATGCTAAATGATGTCATTTCATTCTAAAAAAATAATAATTTTTCATAACCATATCTATTTTTTCCAAATCTTCAACTTTATTGGTCTAAAGTTTATGTTATTGTTTTACTTTCTTACAAAATAGCAAAACTATTTTTTTTTATTATATCTGTGAGAGTAGGTCCTAATTGTTGAGGCCCAAGAATGCACTTATCTTATGGATCACAAGGGCTTTACTATTTCAGAGAAAGCCCATATATTTAAACATGTTTTTTTTTATTCAACATTACATCCAAACCATATGATCTCTAAAACCCGAAAAACCAAAAAAATCTCTGCACCAACACACAAAAATAACATGTTAGTATTATTTTTTTGTTGGGTTGTGGTAGGTTTAAATAGCTGCACACCTCTGCACATCTATTTATGAATTACACCTCCTTTAAATTGCTTTAAATAACATAATGAAGGATTAATCTATCACCCAATGACTATGAAAAGACTACATCAGACAAAGAAAAAAAAAAAAATCAGTTTGAGAATGTCTTTTTCTGTTTTTTCACAAAATGTTGTGACGTCCTCCTTTCTTGTGTTGTTTATATTAAGGAGTTGTTATGTTGTTCCTTTTCACTCAACAACATACCAAAATTCAATCTAGCTTGCCATCATCAAAGTGCTGTGTATAATTTTTAATTGAATAAATATATTTCTATCCTTAAGATTTGAAGACACATTCTTAATTGTTTCACTTCAAATGAAGGGAGGGAAGAGTAATTGAAATTCGAAAAGTGAAAGTATGGTATGGTAATAATGATTCAATGAAAAGGGAGTAAGAGATAAAATACTAGAGGGCAAAAGTTAATATGTTGAATCTGTTGCTGCTCCTGCTGGTGCTGCCGTGTTGGTACATGCTCCATTTGAAATAGTTAATGGACATGAATAATAGTGGTCCTACGTTGTCTTAATTAAGGACAGAGTGAGTTCGTGTGTACGTGTTTTTGTCCATTATCCCATTTCATTCCCACTCCCTAATACCTAATTACCAACCAAGTACCAATCTAACTCTACACTTTAATACACTTAATAATATGTTGTGCCCTAACAACCTAGATTTAACTACACTTTCTCCAACTGAAATAAAACCACATGACATGCATTAATCCATTAACTCCATACTTTGTACCGTAACCCTTTCTTCTTAGGCACCACCATTCCACCAATTACTTTTCAATGTGCGTGTCATTTTTTTCTCCTCATAAGGGAATAATCAAGAACCAAGGGATGCCAACATTAAATTATGGTTATGTGGTGTCTCACTTTTTCTTTTTTTTTTTCTGCTGCTAATTCTATTCAATTCAAACCAATGAATAGTGTCTACGTTGTTGCAATGTACATAATTCAGTTGCTCCATCCCATAGGGGCTCATAACATTAATTTTGTGTATTGATGATGTCGTTTTCTTGTTTGGTTGTGAACAATTAATAAAATTAAAGTGTTGGCCGAGACTACTACTTCCTATGTACATCATTCATTCTCTCTTTCTTCTCTTTACCAATGCCAAAGACATAATAACAGAAGTTACAAAACTAAAAAAATGGTTGAGTGGGATGTGGTAGCTGCTATTTTGATATGCATGAGTGACATAAAAAATGAAGCATGGTTTAGGAGATAGGTTGGTGAAATTAAAACGAGGTTACTGATCCGACAGTCTAACTCTCTTGAGAACGAAAGGGAAAGTGTGTGTGCATGTGTGCGAGACAAGGTGAGTGTGTGTCTCTCTCTCACACGCGCGACAAAAGACACGTGCCAAGTGGCAAAGGACAGTGTCAGTGAGAGTAACACAGGCATTGATTAAATTTAACGCTAAGGCTCAGTTTGGTGCAGAAATAAGAATAGAGAGTAGTGGCATTTTTGGGCAAAGAAAGGTGATGCAATCAATCATGCATGCAATCTACCTTCTTCTTCTTCTTCCTTCATCCTCCACTTGATGAATCATGAGATTTTAAGACCAACCATCACTGTTTCTTCCTTCTTCTTTCATTCCTTCTTATCATGCTTTCAATTTCAACAACAACTTCCTCTGTAACTTCTTTTTCCTTCACCTGCAAATCTCAACAACATCAAACTCACCCAGTTTATGCAAAATCTCTGGGACCTTCTGATTTCCACTGTAGTGACCACCCTTTTATTAAAAGTATAATTTTTATAATTTCTGTTATCTAATTTTGAAATAATTACTGTAAAGTTAATAACTTTATTATAGTGATGTAATTTGTTGTACTATTCATCTTTAGAAAAAAATAAAAGGTAAGCCGGTTATGTTTAAAGTTTGGTTGTCTTGACTTGAGAAAGTGAGAGGGTTGTATTATTATCTTGTTGTGGAATGGGATGATGATGCATTTGGTTGAAGTGTGAAAAAATGGGATCTTTCTTTTCTTTCTCTCTCCCCCGTGACACAGAGAACACAACGACAGAGATTCCTGAGAGAGACTGCATCCACATCATCATTCATCACCATGCCCATGGGCCCCTCTCCCTACGTTACGTCCCTTCATCAATGTCGCTGCCAACGAGGAACAGCTATAACCCATCTATGATTCTCACACGTGTCCACCTATTTCCTACTCCTGTTTCTTCTTGTCTCTTTACTGTTACTTCCTATGCTCCACTCTTCCAACCAAATTTTTCTTCATCTTCAACATAATAAATAAATAAATACCCTTATATATATAAATATCAGTGACTTCCACTTTTTCACTAACCATTATTTCTACAAGTTTTTCCCTTTTAAACAGAACAAACTAAGTACATAAGTAATGATAGTGTAACAACCTAAGTACCTTTGTTGAATGGTGTGTGTGTGAGTGGAAAGAAAAGAGAAGAGAAGAGAAGAAAGAAAGAGTTGGTGTTGAAGAAGTGGTCCATTGTAAATAGTGTGGAGTTGACAATGGAGATAAACGTGTGAGATAGGTATTGGCATTGGCATTGGCATTGGAAGAGATAAACGGATGCACTCAAAGCCTTTTATCTTCAATTATCGTTGTCAGACTCAGAACACATCAGAGTAGAGGACAGCGACACCCTTTTTTGGCTCTGCCTTGCTTTCTTTTCTTTAATATTTTTTTTTCTCATCCTGTCATATTCTTTTCCACACTCACAAACACACTGTGCCCAAATTTATGCTCATTTGTCAATTTCTCGGGACCCTATATGTGCTTCTGCCCCACCTACTGGGTCCCCTCCTTCCCTTCGGATACACACACACTTTCACTATTCACTGTTTCGGTTAGCAACACTTCATTCTTTTACCCCTTCAGATCAGACTATGCATGTGAATATTTCAGTTTTGGTGGAGCACCTCACTTACCCATAACCTAACCTAACACACCCTTGGATCATTTTTCTAAAGAGAAAAAAAAAAAAGAGCACTCAGAATGGGTGAATATTAATAAATGGGATTTCTTGGGTACATACTATAATAGATGATGTAGATAAATGGAGTGAGTGTGGGACGGCAAAAAAGGGACAAATGTTCAAGTTATGGCCTTTGAGCAGAAGATAAGAATGAGATATTGATTGAGGGGCCTGAGGGCTAACTACAAAATTCAATTCTTAAAATTATTATCCCAACATTTCTCTATACATAGATGGTTTCTTCCATGCGTCTATCATTTCATCTTCTTGTCTTAATTGTCTCGACGTTGTGTGTCGGTATCAATGTTGATTCTTAACCAACCAATCCTATTCTTTTCCAAACCACATCTTTTTTTGGCTGATTTATCAACCTTTTCTATTTACCTTTTTTTTTTCCTCATAATTATCCCCATCTTGTTGTCATTGTTCTTTCTCATTACATAACTACAAAAGCGTGTATTAAACTTGTTTAAATGACATTTAGCACTCTTATTTATAACAACTGACCCTGATCGAGCAGAATAGATTAATGGATTATTGATGTTACATCGAGTCTGGTACTGACGACGTTGTCGGTTCACCTAAATGACTTGTTTGGAGTAAGGCCAAGTTGGTCTGATTAATTCATAAGCTTTTTCCTCAGCAGCATGTAAATTTATTCCTTTTAACTCTTACAGGATAATCTACCCTATTTGACTATCACTATATGCATATGCCCTGACAATGGTTTCTGAATTCGGCTATGTATCGTACGGGCTGGTGCTTTCCCTTGTTGTTGTTGTATCTATTGCTTTTGTCTCCATCTGCATAGTTATAACTCATTTTTCTCTCCTTGGGCCTTTTTCTTTTTCCTTACATTTTTTTCAACTTTTATTGATTTGATATCTCATCACCATCGAATATTAATGTAAATGTTGATGTGCTTGTACGTGCATTTTCTTGCAGTTCAGATGGAAAAATGGAGTATGTGTTTTCTATGTGAGGTGTATACACATAAGGAAGAATTTAATTTGTAGGGTTATTGCATTTGCATGTAAGTTATTGGTACTATTATTATCATTAAGATTTGTCTGTTAATTAATTTCTGCATAAAGTCAAAAGGGCATAAAGAAATGGGGTGTCTTGCAGTCGGCAAGAAAAGAACAAGAACAACTTTCCGTGTCCTCCTTCTTTGTCATAACTCATAACCAAACGAGGTTTTCGAGAGCCATGTATTATCTTGGCATGAAAGTGGCGTTTTATTAGCACAATCACTCATCAGTGGACACAACCTACCCTTCACCATGTGGCCATCTCCATCTTCTTCCTCTCTGTGATCGATGTCTTTGTCAATGCAACTTATATTCTCTCCTTATTCACCCTTTCATTAAACATCTCACAGAACCACTTTACCAGTATCTTTGTTTGTTCATTCACCATTTCATATTTGTTAATTTCATTAATTCAGAGGTGAAAAAACTGATATTAATAAAAGCGTGGAAAAGTTCACAAAGAAAGGGTCCATTAAAAAGCTTGTGCGGTGGATGCTTTTAGTAGTAAAAAAAATACTGCACTTCGTGACTGTGTGACTGTTACAATTACAACAGACAGGTGAAATATGCAGCAGCAGTTCATGCGCATGAGCAAGAGGCCCACATATCTAACTTTCTAGTTTCTTCCTTCATTAAAATTTTGCCTTTTTTTCATTATTTATGTGTGCAGAGCAAAGTGTAGATTAGACTAATATAATCAATAGACGCTTAACTTATTTGACATCTAGCGAAAACAAAGGAAGAAATGGAACATGTTATGATATAGCATGATAAAATAAATAAATTAAAACAATAAATACTAAGCTTTAAGAAAACTGTTTAGAGATAAAAGGTATTTGTGTTCCATTAACCTGATCCCCGACAAAAAAATCGGGGGTCTCACTTCCGTGGCAACGATCTCACCACCCATGTAACGCGTGGCATGTACGCGTGAACAGCACTGGCTGAGTCTTTGAGTTCACTTTTTCTGTTTTTTTACTTTGGAAGGTGATGATATTATCTAGTTAGAAGCAGAGGCAAAAGAGAGTAAAGAAGAGAGAGAGGTTAACATAGCATTTATTTTGTGTATTATTATGATTAGTATAAATAGTATAGAGAAAGTAAATGTAAAAATGCCTTACCTTGTCAGGTTATGACTTATTGCAGACAGAGACTGAGTCAGAAGTAGGGATGTTGAGTTGGGTTGGCAGTTAACAGTGCCATAATAATATAATGAATCAGTGATTATCACTGTCACACTTCCAGGTAATTTTAATTTTTAACTTTACCACATATACTTTTATTTTAACTCCTCATTCTGACACCAATAACCTCATACATAATAGTAACAATAATACTAATAGTATTAATGATGATGCTGCTGCTAATTACCTCTAACTATCTTTATTGCATCATGTCATGTCACCATAATTTATAGCCCTACTATTATTAAACAATTCCATTCCTCTTCTTCAAATTAAATAATACTTTTTTATGTTACCATTATAATAATGAAATAAATAGATGAAACCTTTGCTTTGGCTGGCTCAGGAATAGGCATAGGCTTGCTTGCTTCTATGCAATTGTTTAGTTTATAGGCTCCGGGTGGAGTAAGAGAGAGAGAGTGTGGGTAAGAGAAAAAGTTGTCCTTTATTTTCCTTCTTTCTCTGAGATCTGAGCCAACCCAGATAATAATAAGCAGAAGAAAAAAATTCAGTGAGGAAAAGAAAAAGTTTTGTATGTGGATATGTGAGGGAAAAAGTTAAACCTTTTGATTTTGCATTCACTGACAGAAAAAAAGAGAGAGAGAGAAACATAAAACATCAGCAGCACCTACACAGAGAGTGTTTAATTGAATCAGTTTTGGTTTGGTGTGTGCCGGCGCAATGAAGGAAACGGAGAAGAGTTTGGATCCGCAGCTGTGGCACGCATGTGCCGGCGGCATGGTTCAGATGCCGCCGGTGAACTCCAAGGTGTTCTACTTTCCTCAGGGGCACGCGGAACACGCGCAGTCCAACCTCGATTTCGGAGCCTCCCGGATTCCTATTCCGCCGCTCGTTCTCTGCCGCGTGGCGGCTGTCAAATTCGTCGCCGACCCAGAAACTGACGAGGTCTTCGCCAGGTTAAGGTTGGTTCCTCTCAGAAACACCGAGCTTGACCACGAAGAAAGCGAGAACGTTGACGGTAACGGCGCGGAGGGTTCTGAAAAGCCAGCGTCTTTCGCGAAGACGTTAACTCAATCGGACGCGAACAATGGTGGGGGATTCTCCGTGCCGAGATACTGCGCGGAGACCATTTTCCCGCGGCTGGATTACTCGGCGGAGCCACCGGTGCAGACGGTGATCGCGAAGGACGTGCACGGCGAGGTGTGGAAGTTCCGGCACATTTACCGAGGGACGCCTCGTCGGCACTTACTTACCACGGGATGGAGCAGTTTCGTGAACCAGAAGAAACTGGTTGCTGGGGATTCCATAGTGTTTCTGCGGGCGGAGAATGGCGATCTCTGCGTGGGGATTCGTAGGGCGAAGAGAGGGGGTGTTGGTGGGCCCGAGGCGCCGTGTGGGTGGAGTTCTGGTGGTGGTGGTGGTGGTGGCGGGATTGGCCCTTACGGGGCGTTTTCAGCTTTCTTGAGGGAGGAGAGCAAGGTGGTGAGGAATGGGTGTGGGAGGCCGAAAGTGAGTGGTGAGTCTGTGAGGGAGGCTATTACTATGGCTGCTAACAACCAACCCTTTGAGGTTGTTTATTACCCTCGAGCCAACACTCCCGAGTTTTGTATCAGAACTTCTGCTGTGAGGGGTGCTATGAGGATTCAGTGGTGCTCTGGGATGAGGTTTAAGATGCCCTTTGAGACTGAGGACTCTTCCAGGATAAGCTGGTTCATGGGCACCATAGCTTCTGTTCAGGTTCTTGATCCTATCCGCTGGCCCAATTCGCCTTGGAGGCTTCTTCAGGTACCCCTCTTCTTTTCTCAATATTCTAACTTTTTGTTCCTTCATTCTTGATTCTTGATTCTGTTAACAAGATCAGGGTTTTCCAATCCTTGAACCTTTTTTTCTTTCCTTTTGGGATTGGGTGGGGGTTGTTGTAATAAAAAATGATTCACCCTTGCAATTTGTATGCATATACTTGTATTCTTAAGTTCGAAACGCCATGTTTGTGAATCAGAAGTACGGTTTATATTGGGGTTAAATATTAGCAATAGACTACTACTGAGGTAAATTTGTAATTGGGAGAATGGAACAGCAGCAGAAATAGGTCTAGAACATGTTGTTGATTGCATTGAAAGAATAGTTGGGAGGATTTGAATCTTACGATGCAAGCGTGAGTTTGGTACAGGTTACGTGGGATGAGCCAGATTTGCTGCAGAATGTGAAGCGCGTAAGTCCATGGTTGGTTGAGTTGGTATCTAACATGCCAGTGATCCATCTGGCACCATTCTCTCCGCCAAGGAAGAAGCTTCGGTTTCCACAGAGCCCAGAGTTTCCCCTTGATGTTCAATTTCCGATAGCAACGTTTTCAGGCAACCCCTTTGGGTGTAGCGGCAGTAGCAGCCCCTTGTGTTGTCTATCTGATAATGCTCCTGCAGGCATACAGGGAGCCAGGCATGCTCAAATTGGAATATCTTTGTCAGATCTCCACCTTAACCATAATAAGCTGCAGTTGGGGTTGCTTCCAACCAACGTTCGCCAGCTTCATTTGCAAAATGGGATTTCTAATGTCAACATCACCAACCATGGTAAGAGTAAAGAAAGCCTTTCGTGCTTGCTCACCATGGCAAGTCCACGCAAGAGTTTGGAGAAATCTGATCAAGTCAAGACACACCAATTTTTGCTTTTCGGTCAACCGATACTCACCGAGCAACAAATCTCTACATCTTCCACCGCAACCGCAACCGATGATGACAACAACAAGGAGAAGAAGGAGAGGGGCTTCCTTAGTGACTCCCTCTCTTCAGTTTCCCCCGGAAAGTCATCTTCCACCGCCGAGTTCTCTTGGCAACTCGCTTCTGATACCAGTCATTGCAAGGTTTTCATGGAGTCAGAAGATGTGGGACGAACCCTTGACTTGTCCTGTCTTGCTTCTTATGATGAACTTTACATGAGACTCGCCACCATGTTCGGAATAGAACGCTCTGAGATGTTGAGTCATGTTCTCTATCGCGATGCAACCGGTGCTCTCAAACAAACCGGAGAAGAACCATTCAGGTATCATTCCATTTCTTGTTCATGTCTAATTTCTCGTTGAACTCAGTCCTACAAAATCGATTCGTAAATTTTGAATATCTTTAATCAATGTAGAACTTTCAACATAGTCTTCATGTTTTATTGATGGGTTTGGTTTTGTACAGTGAGTTCATGAAGACCGCTAAAAGATTGACAATTCTGAGTGATTCAAGCAGCAAAGACAGTAGAAGGTGTGTAGAATGTTTGTATATGTGGAAGTTTAACTGTTCTTGGTTCCTCTTTGTGACTTGAAAGTGTGTTTTTTTACATGCAGGGTTTGGATCACAGGAACTCGGAATGCTGAACATGGATTGGATGCTACTTCGAATAAGACAGGTCCTATGAGCATATTTGCTTAAAAAGGTGTTTTTTACATGTGAGAAAGTTGAAGGATTTGGATTATATGAACAGAACACACAATCGATGTTGCCGTCTTTGTTTCCTCCGACTGTAGAGAACAATTATTTTTCTTGTATAATGGACAATTTTTATTCCAATATTAATTAATTAACGTAGATTTTGTTGCTATCAGAGTGTTGTTTGCTCTTCTTTTTGCTGTTGCAGTGTCTACACGTCACTGCTTCTTCTATTTTTCTCAGTACAGTTTTGTGTGGTCTTAAGTTCAAGCCATGCTGTCATTTGTATGCGTCATATGTGGATTCAGATTCAGTGTTAGATTATTGTAGAATTAATTTTCATAATGTAAGTTTAAATTAATTTCGGTCATAAATTTGATCCTAAAATACATTACTCTGAGTGAGATTGATTAAATTAACAAACTGAATGGTTTTTAAAACATCTCTTTTGTTGTGAACTTTTGTGGGGTCTCTCATGAATGTTATATGTGCATCTGTTGATCCATGTTCATTGAATTAGTGGCATTAATTATAACATGTTTAAAAATAATAAGTGGTGTAAGAGGTAATCATAATATACAAATTAAGAAATATGTTTCCGTTTAGAAGAGATAATCATGACTGATTATTCTATTCCATTAATCTAATGCAGTTTTGTAGAAAGTTGATTTTGATGATTTTGAGGTTGAGAATGGACCTGATTTGAACTTTGAGATGAGAATAATTTAATCCGGTCTAATCACGTATTACTATATCAACATTAAAATTAAAGAAATTACTCCAGAAAATCTAGTTAAGTAGTGTCCCACCAACACAAACTTTGAGGCTTGAGGTTTTCATATTCTCCCTTTTTTTTCCTATTTATATTTGGTTGATGTTTTCCATAATATCAATCAAACACTGAAATTTATCAGCAAAAGATTAATAATGCTGAAGAAGAATATTCCTCGTTGCATAGAGTTTTTCTTGCCCAAACGGTTGAAAGAAAGTTAAAATGAATGGACAGAAATATGTCTCGAATCATAGAAACCCAAAAAACAAATTAAACTAATCATATATTTAATTTTCAGAAAACAGACCTAAATAACTCCCATAATTTTAGACAACTTAGACAATTTAATAAGCTATTAATTTTTTTAAGGTTTTTTGCCGACTTTTTCTTTCCGAATCAAACTTTCCCTTTTTCTTTGAATGACAGGTAGTGAAAATGACAGATTAAACGTGTTATCCAAGCTCTGTTATTCGCTAGTAGTATCACAAGGTTTAAGAATTTTGTTTTTTATATTGTCTTGAAGTTTTAAGTTTTGACTTTCTTACCTTTGTTTGGAATGGGAGGGAAAATGAGAAAAAAAAAGAAGAAGAAAGAGATAATAGAATTTGAAAGATAGCACAACTCAAAAACGAGTTCAAATTTTTTAGTGGTTTTTTGGATATTGGTTTTTATTGAATATTAAAAATATAATGCGTTAGTATTTTAAATGTTTTTTAATATATTTTAAAACATTAAAATTAGTGATAATTAATATATTGTGAAAAAACAGTATAGAAAAAAGAAAAAAAAAAAAACGAGTAATCCAAATTTCTCAAAAACAGGGTGTTTTAGATGAAATAAGGATTGGGATCTGAAAAGCAGAAAAAGATGAAATATTTGTTGTGAGAGATGAAGGAGAAAGTTGGATTTGGTCCCGATTGATGTTGTTGTATGGAGTGTAGTGCATGAAATTAAATTGAAATGAATGAATGAATGAATCGTATTTGTTGGTGAGACATCGAAGAGAGTGAGGAGAGACAGGTGAATCGCAATCCCGAGAAAACCACCTTAACCTCAGTGTTTTACTCATTCCTAAGCCATCGTCACACGTGGGAGTGGGACACACGGATTCACGTGTTAGTGTCACCGTTTTGATGCTCGAGCCTTTTACTTTCCCCATTTTCATCAACTTTTCCAATTTCACCTCTCTTCTCTCCACTCAAATCTTCAAAATCAAAATTCATCTCATTTACAATTCCAAGTTTTATAATTTTATCTATTGGAACACACTCACAAACTTTTACAACCAATTCGAGTGGATCTTATAAGGCTCTACTATGTTTTGGTTAATGATTTACTATGCAATAAATTATAGTTTAAGTAAGTTTTAAATTTGCGAAAAATTTAAATATTTTTAATTGAATTTAAATATTTAAATATTTTTAATTGAATTTAAAAATTTAAAACTTGAAGTCTCAACAAATTGAAAAAATTTAGTACGTAACAAAATACTCTAATTTATTATGGACTAGTAAACCATTAATTATGTAATAAAAAACAAAAAGTAAAATTCTCATAATGATGTTGTAAAAACGATCTTATATAATAATTATTTAGTTTGAACGATCTGGTATATGACATTGAAAATGTAATTAAAATGTGGAAAAGTAATAACTCATAAATGTGGTGGCAAACATTACATAATAGAAAGAAAGAACTTTTTCTATTTTAGAACACCAAAATCTTTCTTTCTTATAAGCATACTTATTAGTGTTGTTCATGCGCCCACCACTACATGAAGACGTTAACAATTCGTGCTTTTTCATACATAAAGGTTCTGTTTACAAGCTCAAATCAATTTATATTTTATGCAACTTCCTTAAAAGCTTGTTAGGTCTTATATGTACTTAGTATTATTATTTTTATTCCATTTGGTTAATCAAATGTGTGACAGATGCATCCATCATGATGCATGGCAATGATCCCATTTGGCAACAGAAAATGTGTAACTTAGTTGTGTTAGTCAAAGGTGATGGGATGAGCACCAGAAGCGTCAAAGATCCCCATAATAACATTCTTCACCTTTTCAAAACTCACCCTTTTGGATTTCTGCATGAACCATTAAACATTTTAATCTTGCAATGCTATTCAAAGGACAATGATAATGATTACTCAGAAAAATAGACCATTCTTCATTTTCTAAAACACTTTTTATCCTACCATTCAACCATAAATTATTATGAATTGTAAGTTTCTTGTTCGATTTTCTTTTTTAAGTTACATACAACTTTTAAATTGCATAAAACTCTAATTGTTTGGTGGAAATCTCACGTCAATCAAAAACTAATTTATAATATATAAATATATATAAATTTTACTTTATAAGTCAAATATAAATATATGTAAATTTTACTTTATAAGTTATTTTTTTTAGATTGAATTATATTTAAAATCCACTCTTTAACGTGGTATCAGAGTCTTGAATTAAAGTTTATCCTATAAAGATTTATTATTTGTTGGGTCTATCGTATCATTCACTATCGGACCATTCATTAAATTTTAATCTCATGCTCAACATGCATGTTTCAGCCTGAGAGAGTGTATTGGAAGTTGCATATTAGCTATGATAAGACTAATTTATAATATATAAATCAGTACAAATTTTACTTTACAAGCGATTTTTTGGAATTGATTTAGGTTCAAAGTGTACCACTCACTCATTACCAAATAAATATAAACTACTGAAATTGTAAAACAAATTTATATTATAATTAATCATAAGTTCTCATGTATGTCAAGTGTTTAAGAGCACATATAATTTTTAAATATAATAAAATAAAGTATATAATTCGGTATAGAATTTGTAGTGTAAATTTATAATACAAGATCGATTTAAGCTTGAATTCACAACGTTTGATATCCCTGATTTTTAGTATAAGAAGAAGATATATGTTTAAGATTCTATACAAAGTATAGACGTGGTTAAGACAGAATTATCAACGTATATTTAAATCCATATATAAATTTTACATTAAATAGGCATAAAAGTGGTTTAAGATAAAAGAATCTAGTTAATTGGAATTGAAGATTTGGTGGGTCTAAGAGGTTTCAGTACAAGAAAACTTAGATAATAATCAGTTTTAATGACAAATGATAGTAAGTTATTACAGAGATAAATTTATATATCAATTTACAAAATAAAATTAGATAGTTAACATTATGAATAAAAAACTATAATTATTTGCTAAATTAATCACTAATAAATTAGGGATTAATTTAAAAATTTATTTATTTAGTAGCCAGAACTTTGGTAACTAATTTTTAGTAATCAATTTATAACTAATTTTTTTGATAGCTAAAACTTTGAAAACTAATGTTTAGTGATCAAATTATAAACTAATTCTTTTGATAGTTAAAATCTTACTAACTAAATTTTAAAAATAAATTATAATTTTTTATTCATAACATAATTATTTTAATAATTTATAATTTTTTTATTTTATAAATTGACATTCGCTATACTCTTTAATAATTTTTTATCATCAAAATTAATTATAAAAAAAAAATCTTATACTGTATTATCTCGTAGGCGCATCTTTTTAAACATTTCCGGGCTCTATCTAATGGGTTAAAAAACATGGTAATGGAATGGGTATATATGAGCTTGGTATTTGTGTTCTTTTTTTCTTCGTTGCACCTTCTTTATTTCAATATTGAAAGTAATTCTGTTTGTCTAGATTTATACTTGAAAATTTCACTTTTTCCTGAACCATTGAACATCACATATTCTTTTTTCCATAAACACTCTCACTTTTCCCATGGAGTTCTACATTATTCTATGGAAAATAAAAGAAAACAATCTTTAGCTAAGATTATCCTATAAAAGGAGATAATCAATATGAGGGGTTAGAGAGTAATCTTAAAATATAGGGATTGCATGTTTTGAAATTACTTCCAGTAAATTTTGTTCAAAACTCCTCCATAAAAGCTTAAGTATGTACAACATTTTGTTGTCTTTAAGGACTTAAATGACACTAACATTAATTTAACCTGCTCCAGTAAAAAAGAAAAATTAAAAGTGATCACAGTAAAGCAGAGTAATTATGATGGTATCAAGGTATTTGTGCTGCATGGTACACCATAAAACAAATTTATAATACATTCACTTTCTCTTTACTTCTTCACTTTCAATACATTATAATCATCAGTAAAGTTTATTGATTCAGAGTTGTTATTCTTATTTTAATGAGTAAGATAGTAAAATATAAGTTGTATTTAAGTAAATTATTTTGAAATATCAACATAAGTATTTTATTTAAGTCAATTATTAAAATTATCTTTATAAAAATAAAATAATTTTATGAAAATCTTATAGATAAATTTGTTTATCGAGTTGAGATGAATGATTAAGTAATAGAATTTGTAGTATAGTTGGAGCCCCATGGCATCATGAATCTCATACCATTTATAAGAATCTTCTGAACCTTCTTCCAAACCGATCGTTAAGCACATTTTAGTATCCCTTCTCTCTTCTTATAAACACTAATTATATTACTTCCTCACAAAAACCTTTAGTTTTCTTCTCTATTTATTTCATTTGCTTCAGAACCTTCTCTTATCGCTCGGTCAAAAATGATAATCTGCTAGTGCATGCTATACCACTTTTCTTCGTACAAATAATCATAATATAATTTCATAAGGTTACTTTTGTGTTATTATGCCTGGTGTAACACTATTACGAAGGCAATAACCATCTATAATTCCTTATGAAGCATTTTGATTTTCAAAGAATTTAGGTTGATCATTAAAGTACGAGTCTTTTATTAACATATTTGTTGAGGAAATTTGTTTTGAGCAAAAAAAAAAATTAACTACCTCTACATAATAATAATAATAATAATAATAATAATACCTGTATATACGATAACCTGAGTCTTGTATTTAACTTAAACTAGAGCTGGAGTTTTGTTGTTTATAAAAAAACTAGGTTACTTCTATTAACAATATGAAAATAAAAAAATGTTTTCACAACTGTAGTGCTGTGCACATAAAAAATGATAAGATAACAATTATACACAATAATATGATATAAATTAGTATGAAATCTAGCATGCTCAAACTACAAGACTAATTGCCAAAAAATTAGTTCCAACTTACTATTTTCATCTTTAATAATTTAAAATCATGGTTCCATTAAAGAATCGTAAGTTTGTACTAAATTTTACCTTCAAAATAGGCCTCTAAAGAAAAAACAACATTCTATGCTTTGTGTTTTACTAATGAATAAGAACATTTGTCAATGAAAAAACATTTAACATCTTGAAATTTAATAACTTTTTATTTAGTAATTTGTTTTTTCATAAATGAATAAATAATCAAAGTTGGTATCCAATTTGTTCAAAATCAAGAGATTGTTCAAGGTACTCAATAGCTACCAATTAAAATATTAGATAAAGACTAATAACACAAGGCATTGAGATAATAACGAAATCTTACCAACAAATATTTTCATTCTAAGAAACCTGAAGACCAAAGTGCGGAACCACATGCCTAGAAGAATGTTACCTTTCAGCCAGTGGCATATAATGAACGATTCTGTAGCTCAATAGTCAGCCGAATCATTCACCAGATGCCGGTAGTACCCGTGTTGTTTGCAGAGACTTGGCAAAATTCACTATGTCGAAAACATAAAAATACACAACCACATTGACAAGAAAATTATGTAAGTATATCTTCCATAATGCATTTCACAACACTAATTAAGCCGAGCGTCCTCAACGAATTAAAAACAAGTCCTCCAGATTTACTGACGACTACATACCTGATGGCAAATCATCATGAATGCTGAAATGAGCCCAAAACGAAGAGCAGAATAAATTCGATAAATGTGGGAAAGCCCATAAATCACTTACAGGAAGAGGCAAAACTTAGAATAACAAACAAGCTTAATCTCTAATAAACGTGAACAGAAATAGGGCATAATTGAAACAAAAATATACTGTACATTAATTTGCTGAATTCGCTCCTGCGAACCAAGAATAGGGTCCACTGGTGTCGGTCTAACTTTTGATACAAACAAGATTTACCATCATGTCCATGTCACTCCAGAACAGCAACTTCCTGGTCAACCCTCCAGTAATTTGCATCATTGAATTCCTTTATTCCAGGACCACCCTCATCAGAACTTTCTTTTTCTGGCACTTTAGAAACCATGTTTCTTTTCAATGGTCCTGCCTCTCCAACTATCCCTTCTTTCAAAGCCTGTTCCATAGCCTTCTCGGTGCCCTCTAATTCTACACCTACAAATTCAACATCTTCTTCGAAGAGTGATGGTACTGCTATTGATCTTTGACTCGAGTCAACACTCCCATCAATTGAATCTTTAGGGGTTGGTGACCTGTTTGAAGGAACAGAGTCCCCATTTGGAGGACTAGGATTTAGGTTACCTATTTGAGGTTTGGTAGAAAGGTTGTTACCAGAAGAATCATCATGGTCCACAAATGGATTCGTGCTTGAGCCAGAATCTTGCACATCTAAAGGCTCACCCCATCCCACCCACTCTGGGAAAGGCCTGTCCCCAAACAACTCTTCATTGTCCGATGACTCAAACCTGAAGAACCCCATATCATTTGAAGCACTTGCCTTTTTGCTTTCGAAGTTCAAGGCGTCCCCATTCATGGAATCACTACCAGTTACCCCATTTAAGTTTGTGCTCGAGTTAGATGTACCATTGAGATTATTTGTGCTTTCAGCCAATTCTTCATCCTCTCCAACCACTACCTCATCATCACTACTGTTACCACCATTTGCAGCACCATTCATGTTTATCTCATCCATCATCTCAGACGATGTTGTGCCCTCAGTTGCATCACCAATTCTGTCATCTTGGAATGCAAACCAGTTGGAGTTTGTGAAAAGACTGCAAGAAACAAAATTAAAATAACTTTTTATATTGGTTTTGAATATTTTCTTAGTTTTCTATATTCTACGTGAAAGCAAAAACATACAGTGGGAATTAACCACTTAGGTCATTCTGCTATCTACTTCTTTCACAATAACTTTTGCATGTGATGGGAAAATAGCTTAAGAAACCCAAAATATGTTCAGGGGTTAAAGAAATGAAAGCATATTCTATTTCTATCACGGGATATGAAATTTTTTAATCAATAACAGCCCAAAACAGAATGAGGATGAGTGAAAGTGAAGGAATTCCTAAGTAGAGAAAGATCTATAAGCAATTGAAAGCACAATCTATTTCTAGTGGTGATAAATTCACTCACCTCCCTTGATCATCACTGAGTCTGAGGGATGATATGACTACCTGAGCAGAGTCATCATCAAAGTAGACATCCTGCACAGATCATACAACCGATAAAGTTGCTATCAAATTAGTTAATAATATATCACTCAGCAATATAAGAGCCAGACCGATTCTCAAGATCCACACAATCGATCAAATTAAATTATAATGGTAACCAAGGATAAACAGCAATACTACCTCATCCTCTCTATCAACGTTGCCACGTTCCTGCAACCAAACCAATCAAGACATTAATCCAGAATTCAAGGTGCAGGATGCAACCCAAAAATCGTACAGGGGGAGACGTCCCTACTACAAACCTCCTCATTATCCTCATTTCCATAAATTTTATATCTAAAAGCCTGGCTCAAATTATTTGCTAAAGCTGCAACATCATAGTCCCTGTCATGAAGGTCATCGTCATCACTATCCCTCATCCTATCTTGCAAAGCAGTGGGACGTCTGTACAAAGGAAAAAAAAAAGACAAATAAAGTGACAAGTTAAAATAAGAAAGACCCACAACACAACAAAGTAAACATATTACACAAACAAAAGACGATAGATAGTTAATAATAATAATTTACAAAACAACGCTTAGATCCTCTGCTTGTTTAACAGTATCCTGAAATCAAGCCCTCTAAACCTTACTACCCAAAATAACCTCCCCTTTGGTCACAAGACTGAAAGTAAGGGTATGGTTTAGTTCCCTTGTAAATTATATTGCAATAACCAGATCAAACCCACAACAAGCTTTATAATGGGAGCTGCTGAATCTCCCAAATCAACCCCTGCTAAGCATTTAGATTTAATTAAAAGCTTACCCACAAGCCCAACGGTGAACATTCTCAACCACGTTACGCTCCTGAAGAACTGATGTTTGCCACTCATTCCACTCACTATTTTCCTGCAGACATTAAACATATCAGGTTAAAATATTTCAAGAAAATTTTATCAAAGCATAATAACTTCAACATGAGTTCAGCTCCAAGATCTCAGATGAAAGAATAATCTATATAATTACAAGTTAGCTTGTTTGTGATTTCACACAAAAACAGATAGACAAAAAAATAACATCAAATAGACACGAAAAGAAAACATGGCATGACTTGAAATTCCTAAGGAAATAAAGAATTATTTTATTGGTATCCATTACACATTATTCTCATCACCTCTATTTGGAACAACCAAACTCTGTAAAATAAGAAAATAAAGAAATGTTATTGAATAGGAAAATTCTAAATATGTTTTCTCCTAATAAATTAAATAATAAGAATATTTTCATTCCTAACTTGCCTACAAATTTTTGGAATTTGCCCAAGGAAGATCCTCTTATGAAAATGCCCACTGTTTGAAGTCCTAAAGGGATATGGGTTGCAACCACAAGACCTCTATGAAGACTATAATTGAATTGAGGACTTGTTATAAAATATGTCCATAGCTATTTTGTTATCACAATAAAATTGCATAAAGATGTTAAAAAGTGAACTTTAAATCCAACTCAACCTTACAAAATCGGCTTGTAAGGTGAGGCTTGCACCCATTTATACAATGCAAATTCATTTTATCTCTAGTCAATGTGAAACTTCCAATACACCCTTTTACATTGAGGCATATACATCTCGAACGTGAGACTAAACATTAATGGTTGTTCGATGCCAGGTGGAACAATAGACACAACAAACTTTGTTAGGATAAGCTCTAATTTATGGCTCTAATACTAAGTTGAAAAGTGAATTTTAGACCTAACTCAACCTTACAAAATCAGTTTGTAAAGTGAGGTTTGTGCCCACTTATATAGTGTAAATTGACATTATTTTTAGTCAATGTGAGACTTCCAACAGATGTCAACCATTATTTTATGTTAGCAGTTATGGGTGGAAAATATCTGCTAGCAGTCATGTATTAAGTGTATATATCCTGTTCAAGATTTGTAATTAGGAAATGTGAAGTTAATTGTAATTTGAGAACTAAGAATACTTTCTGTAAGAGACTTTTGTCTATGGGAGAGCATGTGCATTGCTGTGATTTCAGTTTTCATATTATATTTTACTGATTTCATTAATTGGTGTTTTATCAGACTCCAAAAGCATCTTTTAGAAAAGCCTTGGAGCAAAGTTATAACCTCTAAGCACATTTGTCAACAAAAGCAATTACAAAGCTTCAGATTTATATAAACAGCAAAAGGTTACTATAGAAACGATGAGGCTTTCCTTATGCTATAAATATGATATTCACAGCTAACCTGAAGACATGTTAGTATGAGGCTTCGACTATGTGCCAGGTGAACAAGTTTGTTAACAATACGAGTAATATGCCCTATGTTCCCTGCCCGTGGCGCCTGTTTTCCAGCAGCAAGTACAGTTGGCTGCAAAATAAAACAATTTTCTAAGGCTGTTCTAATAGACATGACAGCAATGTAGAGATGATTGATTATGCACTTCATATAGGTTATATCAAAAATTGAAGAAAATGAAATCATCCGATATATCAATTCAAAGCATTTAAGCATCCACTTACCATACTTTTGTCAGCAGATAGAATAGAATGTTTATCTGCTTGGAGAAATCTTTCAATTAAGTTACACTCCCGAAGAAGATGATCAACAATGGCATCAGCTTTACTCTCCAAACATGATAATATGATACTTTCTACATGATGGTGTAATGAGTTATTATATGGATACCTGTATTACCAAGGCATGCTCACACTAGTTAAAAAAAGGTTGGCAATAAAGATAAGCAATAATGCTACATCCACAAATTTAAAAAATTGAAAGGCTTCTCTAATATCTACGTGCATGTTTGATGTGGCTCTTAGAGCATTGGATCCACGTTTCAGATGTGTAAAATGGAAGCTATTCAAAGTAGCTTCAGCTTGGATGTGGATCATGGATCCACATTGACTGATCTGATGCAAAACTGAACATGCACTACATAAAACAAAATTAATAGTTGCTTACTCAAAGAAAAGGTCAATGACTCGTTGAATAGTTCCTGAATTGACCATGTCTTTTTCTGCCACTTCATTTCCGGTTTTTAGAAGGACGGCAATGAACTCAACAATCTGAAATAAATAGCGAAAGATCAGAAAATTAAACATATTCAAAATTCATATTAGAAATACCTTGCATAAGAATAGAACATTTGGATAAAAAGCTTTGAAATAGACAGCAAAGATGGTTTTTGGTACAACAATTCAACATTGACTGGCTAGACCACAAACCTAGTTAAGGGATTACCTATATTTTCATCAAGGTACATTACCAACCATTCAGTACTTTCTTGTTATACTAAACAAATTTGAATGCATTTATGATAAAATCAGCAGCTAACAAATGTTGGACAATGCACCCTAGGTATGGGTAAAAGCGACTCCCCTCTAATTGGTTGAGTAATAAAAACTAACCTTCAATCGATGCTTCCCAAGTGGAGGTCTCAGTTCTCCATATGTTGTAGGCAGGACTTTTTCATCAGATGATACATTCAGAAGCATAAGCAATTCACCTGCAGACAAAAATATAAAAATTTGACCAATTTGTTTGTACCAAACAAAACATAGAGACAACATTCTGTAAAGCTTCAATAAAGAAAACAGTTACAAAACTAAATTCCAAATTAAAAAACCTCTAACCTTTTTATGTTACACAACATTCAGAATAACAATACAACTGAACTAAATCCATGATGTAACTTCAAAATTAAAAAACCTCTAACTTTTTTTAAAAACTAGATGCATCATATTGTTTAGTTACACAACATTCAGAATAATAATACAACTAAGCCAAATCCATGATGATAACCTATGATGCGCCGATACTTCAATCAATGTCATGTATCTATATCCAACATGTAATTGTATCCGATACATTACCGATACTTATCAAAGAAGTATATAATCTATAAAACAATGATACTTTTATAATGGCAATAATATATAATTTTTTAGTTTGACAATGTTCAATACATTTAATTTTAATTAGGATTCACACAATAGCAATTATATATTTATCATGTTTTTAACATTTGTTGTATATTTACATATATCACGTATCGTATCCTATTATTTTTAAAATAAATGTATTGACATATCAAATGTGTGTTGTATCCGATACATGTATTATATCCATGCATCATAGATGATAACAATAACACATTTAAAAACACAACAAATTGGACTTACCGAGTTTAGGTAGCATTGCACCAATAGTGTCTGGGTTTACAGGAATTGGTGGCTCATACATGTGTTGACTTCGAAAGGAATGAAAAAGAGGAGATGATATAGCAGATCGTTTGGGATCCAACAAAGAAACACACACTGAAAGTGAATTCACAAGGCTAGACTTTGACTGTGAATCTTCCAGTGCGTGATCCAATAGTTTTTCAACATAACTGCGAGTATAAAATTTATACAATAATTATTCAGAATTACATATTAGAGGAAAAGACCAAAACATCAAAAAATATATATATGATAATTATATCATTCAAATATTAGAGCAAAATATCATAAACCCATGCAATACAAACCTTGGGCTTGAAAGTTTAATTGCTAGAGTAGATGAGGGATTTCTGGTTATTGTGCACAGTGTTTCAGCCGCGTTGGCATGAACTTCGGGAGGACACTGGTTTAAATAGCAAAGAAAAAAGTTGTCAGATAATTTGCAACAAAAAATAAGGTAATAAAAAGCCTACAAATTCAAACATCAAAACAAAAATTGAATACTAAATTGAACTTTTCATTAATTACATCTTCTATGTGCCAGAAAACAAACTTTGGGAGCAAATACAACACCACTACTAGCAATCATTAGAGTGATCAGTGTCAGGCTTGTGGATTAGAAAATCCCCAAAAATCAAAGAATGTATGTAGCTACATTCAATCTCATTTAATGGTCTGAAAAGGCATAAAGCTAAATGCATAAGCCTCACACAGCAAACAAGTAAAAGCTAGCTAAGGGAACATAAATCTGGATAGATGTTTTACTTACAGATGGACTCAATTTATCAATAATCATCTCAAGCAAGTTGCTCTCAGCCAACCATTGCATCACATCTATAAAATTGTGATACACATGGTCATCAGCACCTACTAATCGAACCAAAACCTGTCAAAGGAACTTACCTCAGAATCCATTCTAGCACATTAGCAAGATCTCAGAACTGTCATAAATACAAGTGGTAAAAATTTACCTCCATAATGGATGTAATTCCTATCAAATCAACCAGTTGACGAAAAACATTCTGATGGGCCTGTAGAAATTATGTTGAATCAAGAATGAATGATTTCACAAGGAGACTATAGTATGCAACATGCACACCAAACTATTGAATAGACTAGAAACTGTTTAATATAAAGGTTCCAGAGATAAAAGGGATTAAATTTAAAATCACTCAAGCTTTTTTTCCTCCATAAAATTGAATAAGCAAACTACAACTGTACTGAAAAAGCACAATGTTTTACTTACTTGAACATAATTCATCAGCGGAACTGTCTTTCGAATCATTAGGCAAACAACAACCTGTAAAATGGCATAGAAATCAGTATCATGCAGTCAGATAGGCCACATTGACAAAAAGGTCATGCAAACAAAACTTCAAATTTATCTTAATATATACCTTACTAAAGTAGCCAGCTAACAAGGCACTATGTGAGCGATTAGGCTCCAAAAAGGAGAATAATAAGTTCATCAGCTGAAATTACAATAATACGAAGGGGAAATCAGTAAAGGGATATGACTTTAGCTAAAAATAAGTTCACAAACAAGATGAAGTGTAGACCTCTTCGTCATCAACCAAGGTCTTCAAAATGACATCAATTTCACATGTAAAAATCTCGCAGGCAATGAATGGAAACCTAAATCACAAACATACAAACAGAGATGGTTTCAAGGAAGTTGAAACATTAAAGAAGTTATTTTGCAACAAATTTTCAATAATAGCTGCATACTTGAAGGCTCGTTTATTTTCAGCATCTTCAGGTGGTTCTTCAATAATGTACCGTAACAATTGCTCAACCTGGGTCTGATCTCTCAAACTAAAATGGGAAAAAGTAGCAAATTATTAATTATATTTTGTAGAAACGACATGCAAATTGCTTGTCCAGCCTGTGCTTTATGTATATTCACCAAAAATAGAAATTGGACAACACAACTACATATATATATATATATATATATATATATATATATATATATATATATATATATACACATATATATACATACATACATACATATATATACATGTGTGTGTGTATGCATGAAACTCAGATTGCTTGTCTGGAGAATGAAAATATTGAATGGACTCAAATTAACAGACACATACAAGTTGATAAGACGACTGTTTAAGGCCTTGCATTCTTGGATCACTTCCTCTTCGTCCAGAAGCTCTTCCAAAGTGAAATTATCCTTGTCTAATATTGCCTCCACCTGCGTAACACAATCAACATAAGAATGAACTTCGACAGCAACAAATAGGCACATAGAGAGCCAGAAACTGAGTATGCATGTTTTAAGCTACTTAAAGACTTTAATTGTCAATTCAGTTGTCCTCTTAAAACTTTCAGCCATCAAGCATGGCATCGTTATACGGAATTGTGAAAAAAGCACTGCAGTCTCAACAGTAAAGCAAGTTGCCATAAACTGATAGACACTTTGAATACTAATCTATCAAAAAGATAAGGGAAATTTTTTTCGAAGAATCACGTGGCCTCTTTTTCACAAATTCACACTAATTTGTGTTTGCTTTAACTAAACCTCGAGTGTTTTCCATTGATTAACATGCACATAATAACATCCTACAGCAGACAGATTTCAAATTAAAAACTCGCAGCTGAAATAAAAAATACCAAGAACTAATTCCTGAAAAAAAAAATAGATATATTAATTCGCATGGTAAAACAAATCAACTGTCTCTGATTGAGATCCTCCTAATAAAGTGAACCACTGAAGTAGATTCAATAAACAAATAGTAGACTGAAAAAATAAAGTAAAAGACAAGCTACAAGCTGTTGTATGTAATAAATTAAAAAGAGCTGAAAGGGAGAACAGCGAAGGTCGATCCGGAAAGTGGAATTAATCAGTAGCATAGTGAAATACGGATTAGTTAATTTGTAATTAGAAAGATAAAGTAATGGTAAAAAGATGACATTGGAATGGTGAAACGAAACTAAGTGAGGCTTAAATTATGGAGGGAGAGAGAGAATAATTGAAACTTAGTTTAAATGCGGAAGAATTGGCGCGATTAAGGTGGAAACTTACGGGGGAGGAAGCAGAGAGAGATGCAAGCTTCCAAAACATGAAGGTGGTCGGATCTAGGTCTTAACCCTAATTTTGTGGGAGAGAGATCGAAAAGCAACCACGCCGTGAAGATCGATAGAAGAGAGAAAAGAGAGAGGCAGAGAGAGAAAGAATGACCCCAAAATAATCGCTTGCGCTAAAGTACAAACCATAGAACTACGGAATTGCCACACACACAAACCTATCCCACGCTTCATAATGCTTGCTACATTTTTTTTTATTTGATTTATTATTTTAAACCTATGCAGTACTTCAAATCCCATGCATGGCATGTATCAGCATCATGTTATGTATATGTCATGGCCATCTATATAGTATAATATAATATATATGGCCACGCGATCCACTCTCCGTAACGCAATTTGAATTTCAACTGAAAAAATATGGATCAACGTTACGTCGCCGTGCATTCTACCATTCAAATTAAAGTATACTGCTCTTCGAATTAAATGTTAAATTATTGTGGAAATTGAAAACCTATCTACCTGTCATTTATAGGAGCATAGACTATGCTGAAAAATCTGAAACTTTTACGTTTAATTGTTTGAATTAATTAAGTCACTGTCTATAGCATTGTTTTTGTTTTATGCGTTACAACGTTTTAGAAAATAATTACTGTATTTTGACTATAAAATAATATAAAAACCAATTTAAACTTCTATTTATTATTTTTAAACCAGATTACTATTATCACCTACTTTTCGAAGGTCACTAAATGCGAATGTGCAAATGTAATACGCATTAAAATTAATTGATATGTGCAATTTTTTCATCTATATTATAACTTTTTTTTATAATATAAAGAAAGGTATTACACTTAACATTCGTATCTTCACAATCATATCTTCTAAACTTATATTTATATTTTCTTCCTGTTACAAATAATGTACGCAACTATCATTCACTTTAAAATTAAGTTATATCATGAATATAACAAATTTATTATATTTTAATACAATTATGTGTACATGTTTAATAATATTATTATTATATTTATTTATTTTTGTGTGTCGACCCGTTTTGGCTCACCCCGTATTATGGGTCACAAAGTATGGACCAGATTAGTCTGTCCCACAGTTTAATATTGAATTTATTTTTCTAGTTCAGTCTACCTCGCGAGCTAGCTCATATTTGTAATGAGCAAAATAAATTCTTTTGTAATTAGCAAAATAAAAACTTTTTTACTTTTCCATAATAATTTATATTTATTTTTTATCGAAATAATTTCAATTAGTTTACTTACTCAAAGATAATAAACAATAGGAACAAAAATTATAGCTAAAGTACAATAGCAATATGTTGTCTTACTATATAGGTACTTAAAAATGTATAAAAATATATTTCATATTCAATAACTAAAATTTTTATCTTATATACAATGATTATACATAAACATAATAATAACAATTATAATAATAATAAAATTAAATTAAAAGGAACTTACAGAAACAGCATGATCAGTGATGTGAGAACTAAAGAAGTAAGAATATTTAATTTTGTAAACAAGTCAGTGGGTTCAACATCTCAACCTGTCCCGCATTTTTTTGCGGATTTGCAGACCAGCCCTCTTGACCCGTCCCGAATTGTCATACCTATGACCTATGCATAATCTCTAACTCATTCTTCTTAGTTGTTCCTCTCAAACATCTCTCGTATATATTTGTTGACTTAGGTCCATACACAATCAATAGTAAGACTCACAAGATTATACGTTTGCCAAAACAACACATACTTCCTCATTTTGTCCTTACACATGAATTTAAGGTCAAATTTTTACCATGTCAAACATAATATGTGTACATTTAAGTCCGTCAAAGACCAAATTTGGAAAAAAAAAAAATATATATATATATATATATATATATATATATATATATATATATTAACATTAATTTATAAAAAAAAATGCATAAAGTCATATTAACGCCACGGTGTAAAATATCTAAGTGTATAGTATTCATAAATAATATGTATTTAACATTTTCATAAAATATACTTTTTATTCGGTAGCATTTTGATATATTTGTATAAAAAGTGTTCTAGTAATGATTGACATACAAATTGTTTAAGTATCAACTACATAAATCACCATAAACTTAAGGTACAAAATATTTGTAATTCTCTTTATTACACGTATGTTGAATTTACTTCTCACAATCTAATGTGTTAGTCTTTATGAATTAGATAATAAAACTATAAATATATGTACTTAATCGATTATTCACATATCACCTAAAATTTAGTAATGACTTTTATTAATATAAATTAAATCATGAATATAAAAATCATTTAAATGAAAAAACCTATTATAAATTTTAATTTTTATTAATCTAATATACAAAATTATTTAAATGTAAAATTAATAAAATTTCCATCCATATATTCTCATATTTGTCAATTTTATCTAACAACTTGAAGTCCGAAAGTAAAGTTGGTTGTCTAAATGAAATTAATTCAGCAAAACCTCATCCACTAAGGAATTTTTATCCATAACTATATAGATTTTTCAAAACTAAAGCAAAGGCTTCGATTAATTCATTATTAACCAAAATCGTATTGCTAAAATTTCAAATGTTTAGCTTGGATCACCTGTGACACCATTTTAACCAAAAAAAATATCATACAAAATTCAAATAGAACAACCATAAAATGAATATCAAAATTTTATTATTCAACAACAAATACTATTTTTTCAATAATTAAAAAGGTATTGAACTTTATGTATTTTTTAAACAACCACAAAAGCAAATTGCTTACACTTACATGAATAAGAACTTAAAGTGTGATTAAAGTGTAATCCAAATCAATTTAAAACTACACAGTAAAACCAAACAAGTAAACTTCAAATGTTATCCTGATATGCAAACATGTATCATTTAAGAGTACAATTCATAACCAAAATATCTAAAATCTCATTTAATTGAACATTAAAAACTATCTCTTGTATGCACCAATTCTTTACTTCTTCCATTCTCAAATTCAATCTAAGCTTAATATAGTCAAATTTAAGAAAAGGAAAGGTAGCATAAACTTATATTTGACTGAACAAGAGTTTGAGCAACACCAAAATTTCAAAGATGTTGAAAAACTTCACTTAAGATAGCAAAACATCAAATCAATCAACAATAACTATATATTCACAAAACCAACATTAAGATCTAACATAACTATAAAATAAGAATAACTAAACACTTATCTGATTTAATTTATCTTTGAAAGAAATAATTCAAACTCAGAAGCTACCAAAGAGTAATATCCTTACAAAAAAAGAGAAAGTGAGAAACTTAAAAAACAAAATTACATACAAAAATCCAAAATTGAAGAGAGGGAATATTAATTGAATTTTTATGTGCATTCTTACTTTGACTACTCATAAATATAATATATAAAAATTAAGACAGTAAATATGTTAATAATGAGAAAAATAAAGGAATTAAAAAATAAAAAAATTTAAGCTAATAAAACTATTTAAAAATACGGTACGTTCAGTTAACACTAAGAATAATTAGAAAATTATAAATTTATGAAAAAATAATCTTGTTCATTGCACTAACAACTTTTAACTTTAAATTATTAGTTAATTGAGTCTTGTAAAAATATAAAGTATCTATAATTGAAAATAACCAACACTCATTGGTGTAAAAGCAATAATGTTTTTGGAAACAACTAACCTTAAAGTGATCCTAAGATTTATGTATTTACAGGCATGGGCAAACAACTAACCTTAATTTTTCGTAAGAAAATTAAAATAGAAATGTTGTTATTAAGAATATCATTAAAACATCTTAATTGTGATTTCCAATGTATTTTTAACATGGCTTTTAATGAAAATAAATTATTAACCAATATTCTTATTACTATTTTTAGCAAAATCAATAAACAAAATATATAGCAAAAAAACACTCCACTTTTAGCATCTGAATAAACTTTAAAATATTAACATCATGAAGATGTGCTATACTTAAAGTGAATTTTTCCTTTTCATTGATTTCTAAAATGTTGTAATATCAAAGATTTATGATTTATGCATTATAAAATATGATAAATATACATATATCTATTTAAAATATGCCTATAGTTTTGATATTTATTTAAAATGTACATTATAATTTTCATTTATATATCAAACGGACTCACTAGATGACAATACTTTATATCAAAATCCAAGTTTAAACCATTCGACACTATTTTATTTTTTTTTCAAAATTCGACACTAATATTTTGAGTTAAGAAACTGAAAATGTAAATAAATCCAAAACATTTAAATTATATTCTTTCATACGGAGAGAAGAAAAATCATAATTCAATATTTTGTTAATTTGTAATTCAATATTTCATTAATAACCCCGTATTATTAGAACATTAAGCAACCCTATAGTATAATTTGTGCATTCATAATCCATCGTACAAAAATAATACAGTTATGCCACTAAAAAATAAAATGAAAAACACGTTTCACTGCTTAAAAATAAAATAATAGACACTCACCTTTTAAAGCATAAGTGCCAGTCAAATAGGGACACGTGTCAAGTGATGCATTGATATTGTTGGTGTTAAGTGTGATGATAAGTAGAAAGGAGAAAGCTTAATCATACCTTATTGGATGTATGTATGGATGCATCATGCTTGTTTCACATCATAATAAAACAATCTTGCTAGGGGTATTGTCATAAAGGAATGCAAAGCTGAAATTCATAATTTTGAAAATTGCATCACCTTCTTGTTTACAAAGTTTCAATATTTTTTCTATTGTGTATTTCAACTATACTTGCAACTTATATTTTTTATTCTATTTATATATTAATATTTCAACTTTTGCAATATACAAAATAAATATTTATTCCGTACAATAAATATATTTTAAATATATAAAATATGTGGTAATAATAATAGTATTAATTTATAATAATATTTTGTGATATAAATATTTTTAGCATATTGGTAATTTTAAAAATGATAAATTTAATTTATCAAAGTTGATAAAAGATGGTAAGTTTTAAGAAATAAGATAATAATAAAAACCTTTAAAAGTGTTATGTATCAATGAAATCAAAAAAAAATACTATAAATAAAATCTCATAAATTCTCTAATTCAGATTATTTATTTATACATAATATTTTTATTTTTCACATGAACCTATAATTTGTTCTCGTTTCTAAATTAAGTATAATTGTTTTCTTAAAGACAGTGGTAGTTTAAATAATTTTATATTCAAATTAGTATAAATTAAAAATATAATTTTGTATTTAAAGATACATATTACAAAATTAAATTATAACCGTTTAAATAGTTGTCAGTGAGATTTTGTACGAGCTATCATTGAATATAATTTTTTTCAATGAAAATGACTTTAGAATATTTTTTTTCTTAACCTTTTATTGTTTTCAATCTATCAATATTACTAAATTAAATTTCAATGTACAATAAATTATGAATAGTTAAAAATTGTATCATAATACTAAAATGAAATTTGTGTTCAAAATACTTATTGAAAACTTTAAGTATAAAATAGTTTATATATTCAAAAACATTTACTTATTATATAGTAAACTTTAGACACATAAAATAAAAATTCAGCTACAATACACATATTTAAAAATTGATATAGATTATAAACTTTTTTACATAATTATTATGAATTTTAATTTGATTAAAAATGTTTATCTTTTATAATATATAATATAATACTAAATAGAATAAAATGTCAGATCAAGAAAGAAAAAGTTCACACGGCTTTTACTTTTATATATATATATATATATATATATATATATATATATATATATATATATATATATATATATATTCATTTCGTTTTCTACATACGATTTCCTTCTTTATACCTTTTTAATAAAAAAAATATTTTAATTTTAATTAATATTTAAAACTTCTCTCTCTTTAATTTTCTGTCTAAAATATGGTAGAGAAAAATTATGTTTGCTTAGCTGATACAGTAATTCAGATAAAAAAAAACACTAACAAAAAGATGACAGGGAATTATTATTTTAATTTGATATAACCAAACAGTGTCAAAGTTCAAGTCAGTTATCACAAGTTCTGCTTGTTTTGGTGATGAAATGTGTTAATAAGTGTTTAAATTTTTATAATAAAAATAATTATCAAATTTAACAAATATATAATTGTCAAAACAGGTAATACGATCCGACCTGACTCGATCCATCACGGATTGATTATTTAGGCTCTGTTTTTTTATAGAGGAAGGATTAGAAGAAGAGGGAGAGGAAGAGATGGGAAGGATCAGATAGTGAAGTTGATCTTGTTCTTTTTAAGAGATTAGGAGATGATTTTAGAGTAGATTAGAGAGTGAAATTTGTGAAAGTTTGTGATTGAATTGAGTGATATGACATATTAAAACAAAATTAATAGATAAAAAAATGAGATTACCAAAATATCCCTAATGTTAAAAGTAATATAAAATGCTATATAAATCATTTAGAATAATTTATTTAATTTCTATTAATTGTGTGAATTAATACAAATATATTTATAAAAAAATTAATAATCAAATTTATTTGGTATGAAATTAAATTTAACATTTATCAATTTAATATTTACATGAAAAATAATTTATTTATGTTATATATTAAGTCTTTGAAATATAATTTTTTTGGTTTATTTGATATGAACATATTTTTTTAATTTGATTATGTTTGTTAATAATATAGTTAATATTTTTTAATAAATTTTTTTCTTTTTTCAAATTTTAAAGAATTATATATTGTTTATATATTTTTAACTTTAAAATTTTTAGATGTTTGTTAATAATAAAATTTTATTTATTTTTATTAATAAATTAAAACTAAAATTAAAAGATAAATTTATGTGAAGAAATAAGAAAGAAGACAGTACTGGGAACACATGTCAAAAAATTACGAGGATAAGAGAGGTAAAAAATAAATATGACGAGGATATAATGGTAATTTTGTATCCATCACCTTCTAATATCTTCCCTACTAGAGGGATGGAATTTTTTAGCCATCCCTCTAATCCATCCTTACCATTTCTTGCATCACCCCAAAAAGAACAAGGTGATCACTCTCCATGTCTTCCTCTTCAATCCTCTTGAACAGTACATCCTCTCAAAAGAACAGGGCCTCAGTGAGCCAACCCAACCCACCCGGCTCACTTTTAGTAAGCAACAAAAATTTTGAACTCGGCTCGACCCACCGCAGGTTGGTGGGTTAAACGGGTTGGCTCACGGGCTCATGTAATTTAAAAAAATATAATTTTTTATCTTTTTTCAATCAAAATTAAATTATAATTCTAATTAAAATCTAAATAAATTTTATTTCAATCCAAATACAAATCAAAATCACAAAAATACAAATTATACAGGTTAAATAAAACAACCTACAATGACTCAAATACAAATCTCAAATTAATAAAAAACACTTGTATGACTATTTATTTGTGAGTTGTTGAGCCAATCCGGTTCAGTGCGGGTTCAACCCGGGTAAGCCGGATTCTAGGTAAGCTGAGTCAAAAATCAACCTGTATTAAAATTTGTAAAATAAATTCAACCAAAACCGACTCAAACCCGTAATGAACCAGATTAACTCGGAGATTTCGACCATTTTCACAGCTCTAATATAAAATTTACTAGTTTCTGAATCTTTGACTTGTTTTTGGGCTTTAGCTTGTTATAGACTGAGAATAAATATTATATCCACTGGTCATGTAGCTAAACCTCTCCAATGTGCTTATTTATTTTGTGATTGGTTTGGAGTTCCATGTAACTAAATTGTGGTTATAAATACATTACAAGTATGATTATTATTGTTACTCCGTACTATATTTCATCTTGTTGATATATGATTTACATAGTTTTTGACATGATAACGTGTATTTTCGAGATGCATATAATAATTGATTTTAACATTAGATTATACATTATGTATAACATTTATCATATTTAATAAATCGCATGTGCTGCACGTTTACTACTATTAGCGATTAGCAAATAAAAGAAAAAGTAAGGGTTGGACTTTTAGAGCTTAGACACACATACAAATTGTTGCAGAAACAAAAAAACGATTAAGGGGTGTGTGTTTAGAAAAGGCTATGGGTGCCAATAACAATGAGACCAACAATAACAAAATCAAGTTTCTTCCCTCTTGTCCGTGAAACCTTTTGGAATTCAAAGTTAGAAACAATTACGACATAACATAAATTCTTAATTGTAGCTTGGTCAGTTTTTCTCTTTCCATTTTATTTTCACAACTTGCATGCAAGGACCATTGGATGTAGGTGAAGATTTGTATTTTAGATTTGAGTTTGATATATATTTTATTTTGTGTGTGTTCTATGACTAGAGTTTCCATTATTTTTGAAGTGAAATAATAGTTCTTTTAATGTTATTTACTCATAAGTTGTAAATTCCTTAAAGAACAAAAAAAATAAAGATAAGTAAAATTGTAGTTTATTTAATAATGAGTTTAAGTTATAAACGAGAAGTACTTTTTTAGTTACCGTGGATATCTTGCATGTGATAGTATCATAAGTTAAATTGTACCATTATAATTGAGTGAGAATAGGAGTTTGTATTATTATTTTTTTTTCGATAACTGTTGTAATTGTTTGAATAGTTAATAATGAAATGAAGAATTTAATTGTTGAACTTAGAAATTACTAAAAAATGTCTTACAGAACTAGATTGCATACTCAAAAGGTATTATAACTATATATATATATATATATATATATATATATATATATATATATATATTATAGAATTCAAATATCTCATAAATATTTTATATAATTAATTATTACTCAGAAGATAACAAAATTATCATACATGCAACTTATACATTCGGTAACAGATAAGTATCATGAGTGCACTAAAGTAAAATAAGACATAGGTAAACATTATTATCATCATGTATGTATATATATCCACATATACAATTTTTTTCGTACAAGAATTCATTAAGTGTGTATATTATATTATATTATATTATATTATATTATATTATATTATATTATATTATATTATATTATATTATATTATATTATATTATATTATATATATATATAAATTTTTTTTATATGGTGTTTAACTTTATTATTTTTATTTTATGTGTGACTTTGATTAATACTTTGATTATCTCAACAATCTTTTTCAAGGATTAGTCTCTTTTATATTGGATATTTTCCTCCAACTATACGATGATTTTTTGTTATACCATTGTAGTAGTGGGTATGATGATTATGTTTTTGTTGTTATTATTACGATTGTCTAACTCGGCCACCTTGAGAAACCATCACTCATATGTGACATTAAGCTCAACCCAAAGATTTGACATACTTTTATTCTAAAATTTTAAAATAATTGATTTATAAAAAAATTCTCATACATGATATTTAGCTTTGTTATTTGTACTCAATGCAATACTTTGACTTATACTTTAATTATTTCTAACAATATTTCATACATATGTCATGCACATATCATCATAAATGTTAACGAAAGTAATATGAAAGAAAAACACATGACTATTAATATAAAAAGGACAAAATTGTAAAAAATCATATATCCAATAAATAAAAAGAAATAAAAACTAAAAAAATATACTTACATATAAATGGGTCATTAGTAATAAGTATATCTTGAAGGGTTTCTCCACTTATTAAATAGTATAACTTTATTTTTCATAATGTCTACCTAAAATTCATTCCAAATTGAATAAATATACATAATTTTAGTTGTTTACATTTTATAAATTAATGTTGTTCAATAAATCATTTTATCACTAAAATTCTAATAACTATATTACATCTATATCTATATTTGTAGCCATTTGTAAATCTATAAACATGTATAGCATTAACCTATTGGTGTAAATTATCTATTACAAGTGTTAAAGCTTCCAAGTAGTTATACACAAATGCTTGCTATCCGAATAACTAAGTCTAATTGATCTTTTATGATATAGCTTGTTGCTTACAATGATATAAATTACTTAGCTTTCTAATATGAATTAATTTATGATTAATGAAACATTTCTTTTATATTAACTTACCATCTTTTGTGTATGTGGTTCTCGTGTTTTTGTTATTCTTTTTTAATAATCACTAATATCTGGTGTGAGCATATGATGATTTAGGTGTTTAGTATCCTAACAATGGTGACAATAGTGTAGTTGTTTAGTTCTTTAAATTTGCTTTTCATTGCTAAGTTGTATCTTTTGAAAAACTTTTGTAAGATTTTTTTTTTTCATTTTTGGTTAGAATTTTAGATTGTGTCGGTGTACCATTTTTGTCTTTATATCTTGGATAAATGTAATAGAAACTCTTAATATATGATTTATCTGCTTAAATTATTAAATATGTAATATTTTTCTTAGTATAATTACTCTATTAAACGAGATGTTATAAAATAAATAAAAACTATTTGTGAATAAGTCGCAAAAATTATTTTAATTTTATTATTTTTTATTATCATACATTTGATAAGAAATGTGTTTTCACTAGTCCAATTAAATCCAATTAAATAAGTTTCCCTTCACCGGTCATTTGAATTCATTTTACATAAATTAGTGGAAACACATAATGCATTATGTATGTGTGTCATCTTTTTATTATTATAAGTAATTAATTTAATTTTAAAAAATTATTAAATTTAAAATAAAAATATATAAAATAATTATTTTAATTTTAAAAATAATACAATTAAAATTTACGATTATTTAAAATATAAAAATAAAAGTATAATATTTTTGTTTATAATAACAATTACTTAAAAGGTAAAATTAGAATATATATATATATATATATATATATATATATATATATATATATATATATATATATATTTATATATATATATATTTATATTTATATAT
>Ga0209589_1001238_pt1 | contig 41411 bp, 19 predicted proteins | sample CowpeawhiteBW_FD_187525 | JGI IMG/M metagenome (GOLD analysis project Ga0209589, IMG submission 187525) | Root nodule microbial communities of legume samples collected from California USA - Cow pea white BW (SPAdes) (version 2) | ecosystem: Host-associated > Plants > Roots > Nodule | place: USA...
TTTAGTGTTTTATTGTTTTTTTTTTTTTTTTCTTTCAAGAATGGTTTAATTAGTTGAATAATATTTTTTTTGTCAGTTTGATATACCTTTTTAAAACGGAATATCAATTGACTCTCAATTTTTTAAACGATACCTAAATTAGGTATCTTTCAAGATAAATTATTAATTGAAATATTTTTTCAAAAGTTAAAATTCGATTAACACCTTACAAAATGGATAGAGATGTCAAAACAGGTAACTCGGTCTAATGCGACTCGACCCACTACGGATTGATCACTTAGTGAGTCAATCCAACCCGGCTCACTTATTAACGAGTGAGCCAAAAACATTCAAACCCAGTCCGGTCCACCACGGTTGGTGGGCTACACGGGTTGGCTTACAAGTTCATTTAATTAGAAAAAATATAATTTTTTTTCTTTTTTTTTGTCAAAACTAAATTATAATTCTAATTAAAATTTAAATAAATTTTAATACAATCCAAATACAAACTAAAATCACAAAAATACAAATTATCTATGTGTTGACTAAAAAAAATAACCTAACATAACCCAAATGCAAAATCCAACTTAATAAAAAATACTATGCGACCATTTATTTGCAGGTTGATGAGCCAACCCGGCTCACCATGGGTTCAACCCGGGTGAACTGGGGTCTAGGTGAGTCGGGTAAAAAATCAACCTGTATTAAAATTTGTAAAAAAATTTCAACCCAATCTAATTCAAACTGGTAATGAGCCGAATTGACTTATGAGTTTCAAGCCATTTTTGACCATTCTAAAAATAAATATCAATCTGATAAATCTGAACAAAAAATATGTATCATCCAGACTAGTAATCCTTTAATATTCTTTATAAGTGAGACCCATGAATGAATTTGGTGTGGTTGTGATTGTAATATCAGACTTGCTGGGGCAACACTGCTGACACCAGTGGTAAATTATTGGTGGCATAACCTTCCTTCCAACATTACCACAAAGTCCTACTACCAACAACCCACACGAGACCAATGGGCATTGCGAGTTGCTCACTACTTTCCATCGCTAACATTCTGGTGGTTCACTCAGAAATTCTTTCCTTCATCAAGTGCTGTAAATCGCAACCCTAAGGTTTTTTCCGATCAAGATTTATCAATACTTTCCAAAATCAAAACACGACAACATCAGGTACCTCTTCATCATCATCATCATTTTCTCCTCACTTTCTTTATCTTTAATCATGTAAATAATCCATATAAGGATGATGCAGTCACACGTGCAGCAACAAGGTGAAGCTGAATCAATTTGTCGTGACGCCATAGTTGGGTTTGGAAGATGGGACTTTGATCCTCTTGATATTGATAATCCTTTCCCAGATAACACAGGCCATGTTCATCTATGGCAAGGTGATGACGATAAGCTCATCCCTGTTCAGCTCCAACGTTACATTGCTCAAAACATTCCTTGGATTCAGTACCATGAAATCCCTGGTTCTGGACACCTCTTTCCACACCTGCATGAAATCAGTGCCAACATCATCAAAACACAATTGCAGCAATGAAAATTCATTCCATCTTTCTTCTGGGAGATACACTCGCCTAAACATGGACAATGATATTTTGATTATTAAATTTTGACAACTTTTATTTACGACATGAGGTATTATCGTCTAAACACCTAAAGTTGTAAAAATTTAATAATAAAAAAATTATTTTCATTTAAATATCTCCTCAATTTCACTTTTTGAGCCAAACTTCGCGTTACATTTTATTCATCGATAATTATTAATGAATATTTGTTGTAATTGTGTATGTTTCTTCTTGATTTGTTTTCAAGAATTGTGAAATACTCCTACTTGATTGAATATAGATTAAGGTAGAATCGAATTAGTATTAAAGATTTTATCTAATAAAATTGTGGATAATGTTGAAGCTCCTAAAGATTTTAATTAGTTATTGCAAATGAAAACAAGCATGCACATTATCGTATGAGAGGTAAAAGCATGATTTCTTTACCCATTTCAGGTTATTTACTGTATCATGTTTCTTTATATTCAAATACTAAAGAAATATGGAATGTTTTTTTAAGTTACAAGTGAAAAAAATAATAATTAAGAGGTTAAATGTGTAAGGATGAATACTAGGAATATGAAAATGCTTCGAAAATACTTTGAAGAGAAGACATCTATATTGTGTAAGAGATTTACATGTAATATAGAAGAGATCATCGCGAGTGAAAACTACAACCATCAAAGTAAAAGGACGAGCTAACGTACAAACATCAAAACATCATAACCAACATACATATCAATCATAATATATATAAATCATAAACTCAAACAACACATCATACAAACAAACACCAAACTTTTTTGACTCACATAACTGTAAAAGGAACATATTATCGCATCAATAGTATAAGCAAGTGATCTCAACACCAGGTTTGTAACTCTAGCACGTAACGTACCAAACAAAAATTGTTCCATTTCCCCTCTTTCCCTAGGAGTCTTATGGACAAAGCTCATAGGTGCCACTTTCTACTACTCCCTAGCAAGTTTGGACAAAGTTAACCCTTAGTACAACTATGTAAAGTTACCCTTTGTACTTTCTCCAGGAGTCTTACATGCAAAGACCACTCCCCACTGCTCTCCAAGAGTCTTACGAGAGGAGTATACACTCACGCTTATCCTTAAAGATTGACAAAGTGTTCACCTTTCACTCATACATGTACATGTCATACTAAATAACATCTATATCCATCGATTTAGATTTCTAGAGAGCAATAAGGAGTAGTCTTATCCTATAATAAAAAAATGTATTCTCTTAGAATTATAGTTTGAGATTGAGATAATCGAATTATATTATGAATAATTTTTGAAAAAGACAAATAATGTTTACTAAATGAAATTGATAAAGACTGTAAAATAAGTTTCATCAATTTGAAATGTAATGTTAAATTCTTTAAATATAAAAAAAATTATAAAAGAACATGATGAATAATATATCAAATGAGAGATAGAGAGAGAGAGAAAGCCACAAAATTTATATAACTTTCATCTTATAAAAGAGATACAACTAGTTTCTTGGCCACTCAGATAAAAGTAAATTCAATATTTTGAATCCTACAATATCTTATCATTGTATCTTGTGAAACTCTATAAAAACATCTTGATCCCTCTAATCAAACACACTCGTAATAGAAGAAATATGAAAAAAGAAGCAATGAAATAATTAAACACAACAATAAACTGAATAATGAAAGATGATCATGTATTAAAACTCCTAACCAAAGAGTTTGAATCTAAGATTTAGACAAGAAAGTTCCAAAAAGTGTTTTTTTTTTTTTTTTTTATCTCAAGCAAACCTCCCTCAGAATTGCAAAAGTGTTAAGTGGTGTGTAGCAGGAGAATTATGGTCCTCATTGATCTTTAGGTTATCCCATGGTTTACTTCTTATTGCTTTCGATCTTTATAAAAATATTTCTTATCTTGCTTCCTTAAATTACATGAATTTTAAAACTTTGTCTTAACTTGTTTAAGTATGATGTTGGTTTCTAGCATAAGATGTTAACAAATGGTTTCAACATATGGGTTGTGACCATGTGATACAAAGTTATCAGAGGGTTAAGGTTTTTTATGTTGGGTGTCACCTATCCAAAGCGTTCCATTAACACCCATAATTTGTTTGGTGAACATATCATAAACTAAGTTTTGATACCAGTAGTGTAATAGTTTAATTTTTGACATAAGTATTCATCAAATCACAACACAAGGGTCTTAACTCAAATATTAATAATGTCTTTTTTATTGAGAAAATATATTTTAAATGTATTTTTAATTTTAACTTACAATTAATTTATAACTCTTATAATCTCTTATTTGTGGATTTTGTTTTTCATTATATTTGTTTTTTTCAATAGTTATATATATTTTGTACTATATTTTACAATATTTTTGTTCATATTTAAAAGAAAATGAAATAAAAGGCAACATATTTTAAAGAAATATGTAAAATAATAAAGTAAAAACAATGTTAAAACACACCTTGTAATATGAAAGAAGTAAAAGAAAAAAAGAAAACAATTTATCGTTTATCAGTATTAATTTATCAAGGAATATTAATTTTGAATAAAATTAGTTTGTATCAGTTTTAAATTGTGTAAAAGTAAAAAGATGATGGTTATATTTATATATTATTACGTGTAATGTAACTTTAATATATTATAGTTAATAATTCTAAAATATAAAATATTTTTACTTTTGTTATATAAAAGTACAATTCCTGATTAAGACAGTAGAACTATTTTTAATAAAAACTAGATATTAAAAGGAAATGATTGAATGAAAAATACTATATATAGTTACTTACTTAAATTACATATACACAAAAATATAATTACTTTAATTTAAAACAACTTTTAATATCTTATCACAACGACTGAAAAACAAAAGTTAGAAAACACAATGAATTTAAATCGAACAAATATTTCTATAGTAACTAAAAGAGGGGAAATAATATATATATATATATATATATATATATATATATATGTAAGAATTAAAAATATATTTAAATCAATAATATAGTATACCTTATATATAGAAATAAAAGTGTGAAAAATAATCTTAATAAATGTTCCTGTAAATTCAAGTCTCCTTTAGTTAAAATTAAAATCACACCCCACACAAATTTGTATAAAAACATATTTACAAATCAACTTCAAATATATATTAATTTGCTTTTTCAATTTTTTAAATTAAATTAAACACAGTTGTAGTGTAACGTTAGAAGTTTAGACGAAGATGCATTTTGCCGCCTTTATCCAATTTCAGTTTGATTTCAAATTAGTGAGTGCAGAGATCAGAGAAAAACCCCTTTCTTCCACCTCTCTCTCTTTCCATGGCTCCTCAATTCGTCTTCCCTCGCGCGCTGGAAGACCTGGAACACGAAGCGCTCGAAGACGATAACAGACTCTGCGTTCAGAACCCTGTCGATGTCGCTTCCTTCGTCTCCTCCAAACTCGAAGAGTTCGTCAAAGGTAATCCAATCAATCTCACTCTTCCGATTCTTCTCCATCATTCTCAAATTCAAATTTCAACGTTTTCTTTCAGGTGTGTCGTTTGATCTCTCCGACAGGGAGATTCTGTGCATCGAGGAGCAGGACGTGTTCGACCGCGTCTACTCCTTGGTTCGCGCCTTCCTCATTCTCTCCCCTTCCTCCAAGCTCAGCCTCCTCGAAACTCTCCGCTCCAACCTCGCCGTCCTCCTCCCCAACGTCGATTCCCTCTCCAGAGCCTCCAACGACCACGTCCACATCGCCTCGCACCGCAACGCTTTCAAAATATACTCCTTCTTCCTCCTCTCCATTCTTCTCGCTCTACACTCCAACACCTCCAAGGTTCGTTCCCTCTCACGTTTCAAATGCTCCATTTCGTTTCGCAGCAAGACGGACGAATGGATTATTATTCCTTCTAGGAAATTCCTCAATCGCGGAAATGACACTTAGATTTGGAGTAAATTACGTCCGTCTCTCCTTCAGATGTAGGGTTTTCAAACAATTAAGGGACTGATTGATGTAATGTTTGAGAAGTCTTGAGGTGTTGTCTTTAAACAGCTAAGGTAGTTAGGGTGGGAATAGAAAACAGATGGGAATTGCATGCGAACTGAGAAAAAACAGGGATGTCACTATAATTTACTCTTGAATATATATTTCATGGCTCAAAGTATGTATCGTTTAGGGACAATTTTTGTATCTGTGTCTGTGTGTGTGTATGAAGGATTAGGGTGTGTTTTCGTAAATACTCGTAGAAGAGAAAAACAAGACTAAAAGGAAATAAATTATTTTATAAAGTAAAATTGGCCAATTTACAAGTTTAAAAATAAAGATTTAGAGAGACTATATGATAGTTTTTCCAAGCATACCCTAGTTTGATTTTTGCTCAAGTGTGCTGTATTGTTGTATCTGGTTTCAGGCTGTCGCTCCAAGTGCTAGGAAGAAACATGCTGTGAATTCATGGAATTGGGAGGCACAGAGAGCTCGGATACTCAACCTCATAGCCAATTCTTTGGAGATAAACCTTGAATTGATTTTCAGTTCGCCGGACCTGGATGAAAACTACTTGTCTTTTATTACAAAGTGAGTGGTTTGTGTTTTTTCTCATTTTGTTAACCGTTGGGAATGCACAATCACTTGCTCTCTGGCAATGGAATTCTCAAAGCCGTAAAAAATTCTTTTTTAAAAGCAAGTGGATGTTATTAATGTAAGCTGACCTTATTCCTAGAAGCAGTATTTTGACAAGCTTTCTGAACTGACGCTCTCTTGTTGTAGAAATGCTTTCTCTATGTTTGAGGATGCGGCGCTCTTAAAAGATTCCGATGTGAAAGAGGCCCTGTGCCGTATAATTGGAGCCTGCTCTACTAGGTATCGTTATACCGCTCAGTCGTGTGCATCCATCGTGCACCTGGTTCACAAGTATGATTTTGTGGTCACGCACTTGGCTGATGCAGTTGCTGGTGCTGAGAAGAAGTATGGAGATGGAAGCCTCGCTATGGCCCTTGTTAGGGAGATTGGAAGGACTAATCCCAAAGATTACGTGAAAGACACCGCTGGGGCTGAAAATGTGGGTCGTTTTCTGGTCGAGCTTGCTGACCGCATGCCAAAATTGATTTCGACTAACATTGGCATTCTTGTCCCTCACTTTGGTGGAGAGTCCTATAAGATACGGAACGCACTTGTTGCGGTGATGGGGAAGCTAATAGCCAAGGCATTTAAAGATGTTGATGTTAGTGAAGCAAGTTCAAAGTCCATTCGTTTGCGTACCAAACAAGCTATGTTGGACATCTTGCTTGAGCGTTGTAGAGATGTTTCTGCCTATACCAGAAGTCGAGTTCTTCAGGTGTGGGCTGAGTTATGTGAAGAGCACTCTATTTCAATTGGCATGTGGAATGAGGTTGCAGAAGTTGCTGCTGGAAGGTTGGAGGACAAGAGTGCAATGGTCAGAAAATCTGCTCTGAATCTGTTGATCATGATGTTGCAGCACAACCCTTTTGGTCCTCAGCTTCGAGTAGCCTCCTTTGAAGCAACCTTAGATCAGTACAAAATGAAGTTGAAAGAGCTTGAGCCTTCAGAAGGAGCAGAACCCTCCTCTGATGCTGATAATTTTAATGGTGATGGAGAAGTGGTTAATTCAAATTGTGAAACTGTTGTGAAGGGGCAGCAACAAGACAGTTTAACTGATAGTTGCTTGTCCCAGTCGGAAGATGCAATCGCTTTGCAGAACAGTAGTGTGCCGGATGTTGGGAACTTGGAACAGACTAGGGCATTGATTGCATCTCTTGAGGCTGGATTGCGGTTCTCTAAATGCATAGGAGCCACAATGCCAACCCTTGTCCAATTGATGGCTTCATCTTCTGCCACTGACGTTGAGAACACAATTCTCTTATTGATGAGATGTAAGCAGTTTCAGATTGACAGCTCCGAGGAATGTCTCCGAAAGATGTTACCACTTGTAAGTCCTTGCTTCTTTTATTATGAAATGTTGTGTCGCAATCACAGTCTCGTTGTGGTTGTTGAAATAGGGGGAAAAATCATAGGCAAATGCGATTGCAACTGCGGTTGCAGTTGCAGATCACAATCTCAAATATTGGGATAGTTTTATTACATTATTTCTATGTGTTATGGGCTATGTACTATTTTATTTGTATGAAACCCTCGATTTTTACAAAATTAATTCTTTATTTCTGTCATCTGCTCCATTTGTAGATATTTTCTCAGGATAAATCCATCTTTGAAGCAGTGGAGAGCGCTTTCCATACAATATACATCAGGAAAAGTCCAATCGAAACTGCCAATAACCTTTTGAGTCTTGCCGCTGATTCCAATATAGGAGATCTAGCAGCCCTTGAGTGCATAGTTGGCGCCCTAGTCTCTAAGGGTGATATATCTTCCAGCACGGTATGTTTTCATGCACCTTCTTGAGTAGTATGTTTGCTACATAAACTATTTGAATGCCTCCAGATTAGACTCCAGAACTATGTATTATTCCCCAAATATTGAAGGAAGGCTTTCTTTTTCAGTTCATGTATGTGTTCACAAATTTAAACATAATTTGGGACGACAATGAGTTTGACTTCATTTCCATGTTTGCATATCATTTGACGATAACCACTGCCCTTAAATAAGTATAAATAAGTTTTGAAGTCTCATGTAGGAGTGCATTGTAGTTTCCTTCTATTTCTCCCACCGACAAGAATTATTGTTGCCTGTATACCAAATTTGGTTCTCGCTACTGATTGATTTCCTCATCTCGTCATTGCTACTGTAGATATCAGCATTATGGGATTTCTTTTGCTTCAATATTGGTGGAACCACGGCAGAGCAGAGCCGTAGTGCTTTATCAATCCTCTGCATGGTTGCAAAGAAGTCACCTGGTGTGCTTGGCTCACACTTACAGGACATAATAGATATTGGGTTCGGTCGTTGGTCCAAAGTTGATCCTTTGCTAGCAAGGACAGCTTGTCTTGCTATTCAAAGACTGTCTGAAGAAGACAAGAAAAAACTGTTGGCTAGTAGTAGTGTTCGAATATTTGGTATTTTAGAAAGTTTAATCACTGGTTTTTGGCTTCCGGCAAATATTTGGTTTGCTGCTGCTGACAAAGCCATAGCTGCCATCTATGCCATTCACCCTACCCCAGAAACCATAGCTGTTGATATGATAAAAAAATCTCTCAGTTCTGTCTGTAATGATGGTGGTGTTAATGAGCAGAGTGACGTTGACACAGTTAGCGGCAGTGTGCCTCTCACAGTTGAAGTAGCAAAACTTAGCAGATGTTTATTTATAGTAAGTCATATTGCCATGAATCAACTGGTATATATAGAGTCCTGTGCCCGTAAAATTCAGAAGCAGAAGCTTGCTAAAGAGAAAAAGGACAGTGAGAATCAGAACCAAGACTGTAATGACACAGTGTCAGCTGCTACACAGAAGGTGCAATCAATGTTTCTGTCTTACTTTCTTGCCGTCCTTGATTGCTTCAACTATCAGTCATCAACTCATTTAAGTCTGGCTTGTTAATCTGTTGCAGGATAATGATATAAATGCAGAGTTAGGATTTACTGCCTCTGAGGATGCAGCACTTGATGCTTTGTTTGAAAAAGCAGAGAAAGAAATAATATCTGGTGGTTCAAATGAAAAGAATTTGATTGGTGTCTGTGCAACATTTTTGTCAAAGCTTTGTAGAAATTTTGGACTAATGCAGAAGGTGATTGCCTTAATTTACTTCTAGAGATTTAAGCTGTCTTTACATTTTATAGTCATTATTTGGTAGCTTTTTTATATTCTACCAAATTAAATGCCTATATATGGAAGCCAGCGGTTATTGTGGAAATGTGAAAATAGACTATATTTTTAAAATTATTTAATCCTGAGCCTTGAATAAAATTTTAAACATCATAAAGCAGATGCATCGTTGCTGACGTAACTTCCATTTATTCAGTATCCAGAATTACAGGCATCTGCAATGCTTGCTTTGTGTCGATTGATGATAATTGATGCAGATTTTTGGTGAGTTCCTTGTTAAATATTTACCTCTTATCTCTCATACTTATTCCTGATTATTTACGGAGTGAAAATAAAGTGAATTGTTTTCAGTGATGCAAATCTCCAACTCCTTTTTACGGTTGTGGAAAGCGCACATTCGGAAACTGTCCGTTCTAATTGCACAATAGCATTGGGAGATTTAGCAGTACGGTTTCCCAATCTTTTAGAACCATGGACAGAAAACATGTATTCCCGCCTAAAGGATCCCTGTATATCTGTTAGGAAGAATGCTGTATTGGTACTTTCACATCTCATACTAAATGACATGATGAAGGTAGAAGTCGCTCAAATTATTTCTTTTTTCAGTTTGTGCAGTGATTTAGTTTAGACACTGATGCAATAATTTCTTGATCAGGTGAAAGGGTACATCAATGAAATGGCTGTAAGATTAGAAGATGAAGATGAGAGAATTTCAAACCTAGCTAAGCTGTTTTTTATTGAACTTTCCAAGAAAGGTTTTGACTTGTATTATGAGTTTTCTTGTGTAGAAAAGTATCTACTATTATTTGATATTTGAATGTTTAAGGGCAGAAAGTTGTTTGATATTGTTTTCTGGATTTTTACAGGAAACAATCCAATATATAACTTACTTCCGGATATACTAAGCAAATTATCTCAGCAAAATCTGAGCAAAGATTCTTTCTGCGACATCATGCAATTTTTAATTACTTCCATCAAAAAGGTATGTGTTATCACAATACTGAAATTGCTCTATATTTTATTCTGATTGCTATGCTCACTTTGTTTTCATTAACTACTCCAGGATAGACAAATGGAAGCTCTGGTGGAAAAGCTATGCCATCGGTTTAGTGGTGTTACAGGTATATCTTCTTATTCTTTGAAGCTTTTTAAATACTGAACACAACCAGTTCAGTCTAATAGTTTCACCAGTTTATGCCAAAAATTGTCTAAATGAGTTCTTTATAGTGTATCCCTATATAGTTATTACTTTTTTTCATCCAGAACCACTTGCTTTCGTCAGCTTGAAATTCTGATTAGCATGGTAGTTTGTCTGTGCTTTTAAACGATTACCGCCTGTTTGCTTTTACGTATTGCGTTAATGGTAAAAGCCAAGTGGAAACGAACTAAGTAGCAATTCTAGCTTCTCTGCAAGGGGGATACAATTTGACGCGATGGGATATCAAACATCCACTAAGATTGTGCATATCTTATATCTTACAAATACTAATATGATTCAGACTATTCTGATAAAATGTTTTCCAACTTTATTTAGGATGCGCAAAACATTTCCTGATTTCACGTTTGTTTAGCCAATGAGTTAAAACATGAATTTTTAAACTGCACGCCCATTCAATTTTATTCTTGTAATTGTGAAGGGTTTTGAATAATTTACAAAACTAAGAGAAGTTAGTTATTTGTAGTTTATTGCCGATTGTGATCGTGAGTTTATTTCTCTGCAGATGTCCGACAATGGGAATATATATCTTATTGTCTCTCTCAGTTATCATTTACGGAAAAAGGGATGAAAAAACTCATAGAGTTATTTAAGTCATATGAGCATGTCTTGTCAGAGGATTCTGTTATGGACCACTTCAGGAACATACTGAACAAGGTAAACATTTTCTGCTCGTGCTGTCATGCATACTTTATGTAAGAATGGCTGAGGTTTTTCTTTTTATATAATTTAATTGAGTTCAGGGCAAGAAGTTTGCGAAGGTTGAACTTAAAGCTTGCATTGAAGAGTTTGAGGATAAACTGAATAAGTTTCACTCGGATAGAAAGGAACAGGAAGTTACTGCTCGAAATGCCGAAATCCATCAACGGAAGATTGACAGTATGGAGGGTTTTACTGTGGCTACAAAGTCTGAGGATTACTTGGAGTCTAATTCTGCTTCAGGTTAAATTTTAAACTAAATAATGTCCTGGTGTTCTACTTTCTGTTGTTTTCCTTATGACGTCGTATATTTATTGATGTACATTATGTGATGGTAATGAACTATTCAAAGCCCATGAAGGCTCATTGTCAAATGTTGTCCTACTCCTATTCTGATATGATCAATCTTTACAGAATGATGGTATGGAATGATGTATTAATAATATATTGGTAATGTCAATCCCCTGACAAGTTGGCTAAAAGGATGAACATTTAAGCATAACTACGCCATATGATTTTACTAGATAAGCAATTGTCTGCTCTGGAAAAATTCTGATTCTTAAAACATTAACGTAGCTTCTTGGTTTGGATGAACTTTTAGTGAATGTTATGCGTATGATTTTTTTAATCTTGATTTTTGTGCCGGATGAAACAGAAGGTGAAGTAATTGATGGTTGCGCGGAAGAGGCAACGTTTCCAGCAAATGGGAAATCAGAATCTAAACATGTGCCAGAAGAACATTCTGGTGCTTCGAGTGAGTTGACAGAGTCGGATCAAGGGGATACTGAAATCCAATCTTCCCAGGTTAAGACGAGAGGTTAGTTTAAAAACAGCTTTTGCTAATCAGCTGGATTCTGTTGTTATTGTTATTGTTATAATTACAAGAGGTTGCTGATTATAGGCGTTCGTCGGTCCAAAATTAGTAAAAGCAGTGTTAAAGATGAAAAGGCCGATGATATCTCTGTCACCCGAAGAAATACTCGGTCAAGGAGGTATATCTTATGCTTCTCTAGCTTGTATAACTTGAATTAAGTAAGAAAACAAAGAATTATTTTATTGATATCAATCACATCAATTATATTTTTATCATCTCTGTTTGTAATAACCAAATCCTTTAAAAAGGGAAATCAAGATTTGCTGAAATGAATAGAAAAATTCTATGGATATTTTTTCCTAATTACTATGGAATATTGAAAATATTTTTATCTTAATAATATGCTATTTTCAACGATATATTTATGTGATAAGATAACTGCTAGCATTTCTGATCTTGCACGTTATGTCCCGTAAATGGATTGAATTGGTTCACTTTTTTGCCAATTTAGTTTTTAAAACCAAAAATTGTTTGTCTGAATCCTGTTGATTATTTTTATTTAGTGTAATTATGCAAATAGATGCAGTGTTGATTGGCTGTGGTGCGAATGTCACCTGTATGCTAATCGGTTGTCTTTGACCTCTATTTATTGATCTACCTATTTATAGTAGAACTCCATAAAAGACCTGTGGAAAATGTTTTTGCACGGCATCTAATTTGGGTCGTTTTGCATTGTATTGTGCAATTATATAGTTTAGTTGATATGGTAAAACACATAACACTAGTTAAAATTGAATTCTAATATGAAATCTGAAACACAAATGTGACATCAATATCTAACCCGTTTCTTCATTACTATTTCGGGCCACTTAGTCCTCTTGTCTAGTATGTTGCCTTGTCGTTCCTTACTAACTTCAAGTTATTACCCATGTCTCTCCTTTTCCTCTATTCATAAAGAACTGGCAGTTACATATTTCATTCAAATCCATCGTGATTTTAATTTCTCAAGCAAGAGTTGCAATTACTCACATCCATGATTTCTCAAGACAATGGACATCGATTTTTTGCTTCCCCAATATACATATTAACAAAACATTCTGGAGGCACCGACATGTGATTGGATTTCAGTAAATATGTGAATGAAAAACGTGGTTGAGAGAGGACTCTTCCAAAGATGGTCACACCCAAGTTTCTAGTAGATGTTATAAATTGCACCAATGTCAATATTAGTGACAAAATTTTTACTGTAAAGCCTTGGTAAAGATTGCATATTAGTGTTCTTTTCACGATTTGCATAAGTGAGTCAAAGATGGAAATCTATTTTATAAGTTTTCAAACTCTTCACCGCTGGCATAATTTTAGTGATTTTCCTTCTTTATCTTCGTCATCTAATATAACCTTATTTCACGAGTTCAGTACATCTATAGTTTTATCTTGATTCACGAAATCTATAGTGAATTAATATAGCTTATCTGCACATTTTTATTGGACAACCATGTTATTGAATGTATTTATGAAATTTTCCAATTGTCTCTTCTATGATTTGGTGGAATAACCTTTTTATCAACTTTAATGAACTTGGTCAGTTGGCCCTTTCACCTGCCACCAAAATGAGCTGAAGTTGCTCCGGTAATCCTAATAACTCTGGAGCTGGTAGTTTGAGTGGGCTCCTAACTTTGTCAATAAAGTAAATGGTGGATGTTCTTTGGACAGGAGTGCATATTAGTAGAATAATGTTTGTGTGAATAGCTAGTACACAAATAGTGCAAGTTCACTAAATAGCTCTATGGAAATATCACAGTGAATCCGTTGTTTATCCATTAACTTTGTCCCTCGCTGCAGGTAGATACTGAGGCACCTTTGGATGAGAAGAAACACTTTTGAGTATTACGTGGGATTTGTAGTTATTGACAAATAGCTAACTTTATGTCAATGGAATCTGGAAGACCTACTCTGCCAGCTGCCAATATATGACTGCATTTTCAAGGTTTGGATACATCATGCTTAACAGATTCTAGAAGATGCAACTATTGTTGCAATTGGCAAATTTGTAGAATACCCAAAAGAATGACGTATTGTGTATACTGTATTACGATATCAATTTAAAGTGTGGATGACGGAGTGTGGTAATTTAAGGGGTTTGATCCCTAAAATATATCATTTTAGGGAAGTGTAGTTTGTAAAACTGCAGATTTGTAACATATCAGTTTATCCTAAGAGGCATGATTGGAAATATGTGAATTTGTATTCCCTGCAGAATTATTTTATGTTGTTTATCTGCTGTACTTTTATAACATATTGATTACTACTAATTTTAACGTTTTAAAATATATTAAAAAAATATTTAAAATATCAATACAGTGTATTTTTAATTTTCGAACAACATAAAAAATTCAAAAGAAAATGTGGATTTGAAATATGCACTCCTAACCATTTATATTTTTTGCTTAAAGGTTGCATTATGATTAACAAAAAAAGTAAAAGCTTGTAGCAACTTATTAGCTCCTTGATAAAAAAAATTATTCATTTTAATTCGAAATGAGTCAATGAATTTTTGACTCAATTTTTTTTTTCACTTTTCAACATAAACTACGGAAATTAAAAATATTTCAATACATTAGTTTTATTGTTATACTAACAATCTTGACAAGGAACATGTAGACACTTAATTAAGAACTATTTTTTTTTCTTGTCAAATCAAAGTTTGTCTTTTGCAAATTATATATAAAATACTGGTTTATAGTGCATCACAAGCAAACCTATTATTGATCCATTTAGTTTGAGAACATAATTTTATATTTTAAATTTGGTTTAATATTCTTCTTTTTAGGAAATAAATTTGGAAAATTGAATTTGTTTTTTAAAATAAATTGAAAGTAAATGCAATTCTTTGTTTACAAAGTTAAAAAAATTGAAGAATAATAATGCTTACAAGTATTTGTTAATGAATACCTTTTTGGTATTAAACTAATTGTATCATATGATGTTAAATTGGTGTTGTTTTATTTATAAAAGCTCTCACATTTTTTCTGAGAAAAACCTTATTTGTGCAATACGAATATATGATCTAGTTTATTACTGCAATCCAAAATAACAAATGATTTATTTTAATGATATTTTGAAAAATATAACTAGGACAAAAGGTTATCTCAAAGCCGGTGTGATATGGGTTGATTGGTGAATATACTTTTAGGACCTATTCGTTATGAAGGATTTCAAGGGGACGGGTGGATATATACTTTTTGGCAAACTATGATGATTACATTGCCAAGAGTTTGTGGAACGATGAGGTAAGAAACAAAATCTATTTTATTTTCATGTTGAATTCTTTTTAATAAATTATATTCTAATTATTTAATGTTATGACGTGATCCATGTTGGCTTGGCAGAATCATTAAGAATAATTATTGTGTTTTTGAAGTATTGTCAGTGTGTAACTCTGTCACAATTTTATTTTTAGAGGGTGTCAGGATAAATATAAGAGGAAGAATTATTTACACTATATTTAATCTCAACTCCTAAAAACGTGAAACTTACCAAATGTACTGAAATATTGGTTAAAGGAAATTGTAAGAAAAATTTTATATAAACAAGACAAAGTAAAAAATATGAGAAATGATATATCCTAATATTTTAATTTTTCATTACATAGAGTATACTAAAATAAATAAGCAACAAGTAAGAAAAACGTATATGCTTTTAGGTTAAGAAAGAGATGAAAAATATTAGTTAAAAAATGACTTATTAATCACTTAACACATTTAGTCTTTTTATTGTCATTGTACTTTTTTTTTCATCATGTTTTTATAAATACTAATTGACGTGATTAATTTTAATTCATATCCTAAGATTTGGCCAAGCAAAAGGAATGATGAAACCAAAAAATAGAAATTATCTTAGCCAAATAGTGTAAAACTTGATAATTTTTTTTGTAACAGTAGGAAGAAAGAGTAAACCAGTAAAAATAAAAATAAACTCACTTTAATAAAGGAGATAAAAAAAAGTTACACCAAATAATTTAGATTGAGACCCTAACCATGTCTATTTGTAATAAGTTTGAGACCTTTAAAAAGTGCAAGGTGTCAAATTTTTTGAGACATTGGAGTTAAAAGAAACTAATCAGGTAAAAGAAAACAATCACATAGAGGATATAGTGACCAAAAACACTAACAACACTAAAAAAAAATTAGGGTTCAAATACTACGTTCTATGCCACTATAGAACTCAATTGACAGAATTACACAATAATAAGGTATTTTCATTATACAATTTGTATTGTAAAATTGCTTAGTCTAAACAAAAAGAGAAATTTCATTTTAGCCGTATTTTTTTTTTTTTTTTGAAAATTTTAGTAGAAGTGTTACATGGATAATTAACTCAAATTCCACCACTTCTCTGTTTGATCTTCAGAGTTGAGCGCAGACATGCTGAGGACACTAGTTCTGAAGCGCACCGTCGCTCTCACTCGCCACCACTCGCATTCCGTCCTCCTCCGCCGATTCTCGGCGGCGCCGGAACCCGCATCCTCCGCCGATGCAGAAACCCGCAAGTACGCGGGCTACGCGGCGCTGCTCCTCTTCTGCGGTGCCGCCACCTATTACACCTTCCCCCTGCCGGACGATGCAAAGCACAAGAAGGCGCAGATCTTCCGGTACGCGCCGCTGCCGGAGGACTTGCACACAGTGTCGAACTGGAGCGGGACGCACGAGGTGCAGACGCGCAACTTCTTCCAGCCGGAGAACGTGGAGCAGCTGGAGAGCGTGGTGAGGGAGGCGAACGAGAAGAGGACCCGAATACGGCCGGTCGGGTCGGGGCTGTCGCCGAACGGGATCGGGCTGTCGAGGGCCGGAATGGTGAACTTGGCGCTGATGGATGGGATATTGGAAGTGGACAAGCAGAGGAAGACTGTGAGGGTGCAGGCCGGGATCAGAGTGCAGGGACTCGTGGATGGACTCAAGGACCATGGCCTAACCTTGCAGAATTTTGCTTCCATTAGGGAGCAACAAATTGGTGGCATTATTCAGGTTCTTCTTTTATTATCTTTAGCAACTTTTCGGAGATCGGCTCTGAGACCAAATTAAGAATATAAACTCAAATTGAGATAGTATCATAGATAGTTTGTTGTTGGACCTATCAAAGCAATTGCTATCATTAGTAATAGTATCTTACATAGCTTAATGATGAAGTTCTGACATCAATACATATGCTGGATCACATTTATCTTACAAATTAGTTTTAGAAAGTTGAGTTAAGTCGAATTGTGAGATGGTATCAGAAATTTATCCTATAAACTTCATACTCAAATATATAAAATGTTGGCGGTGAGGAGGTGCATTAGAAACATCGATTCAGTAGTTTTATGGCCAAATTATAGTACATAAATAGGAATAATCTTCACCCTATAAGCCAATTTTGTTGAACTGAGTTAGATGCAATTCCATCATATTCCAAGATAACCCATATCAGATTTTCCTAAGAAAAATGGTGTACCAAAATATACCCTACCACATTTTTCCCCATAGGCCAAATTTAGTATGTGATTCTTACGTATTTGTCGTGCCGTGTATTATGCAAGAGGTGATTAAAATGGGTATCAGAGTTTTCTGCCTGGTTTAGTTTTTCTGTTTGGGGTCGCTTAATACTAGACCACCTTGTCATCTTCCATATAAAGTAAAATGCTTTGCATTCATGTTTTAGGTTGGTGCACATGGCACCGGTGCAAAGTTGCCTCCTATTGATGAACAAGTGATTGCCATGAAATTGGTCACCCCTGCCAAAGGAACTATAGAAATATCAAAAGATAAAGATCCTGAGCTGTTTTATCTTGCTCGATGTGGTCTTGGAGGACTTGGAGTTGTGGCTGAAGTCACCCTTCAGTGTGTTGATCGACAGGAGCTTGTGGAGCACACATTTGTCTCAACCATGAAGGAGATAAAGAGAAATCACAAGTAATTATTTTTGGTGTTTATTTATTTATTTTTTTCATTTTTGGTACATCAATCAAATAACGGATATGTTGAATTTTATCATTACCACGTTAGTTACGCTATCTTTCTGTAACATGGAACTAAGATCTAAAAGTTGCTTTACTCCGAACAATAATAAAAATGATAATGAGAGAAAATCTCTTGGTTTGTCCTCCATAAATTATAGTGTCATCATATTAATTCTTTAAAGATTTTTGTCACTAAATTAGTTCCAGAAAAATCTAAAATGCTACACACTATAGTGGTGACATAAACGGACAGATTTATAACTATTTGTGCAATCTTTGAAGGACTAATTTATTTACAAAAAATCTCAGAATTATTGATGTGATGAAAGCTAATTGGGGATGACCAATGTAATGTTTATTTTAATAAGAACAAAAGAGTGACTCGGTGTTAAGGATCTGCCTCCAAGGATTTTGATTGTTAGCCCTTTTCTATCTTATGCAGGAAATTGCTGTCTGATAATAAGCATGTGAAGTACCTTTATATCCCTTACACCGACACTGTTGTGGTTGTGCGATGCAATCCTGTTTCAAAGTGGAAAGGTCCTCCCAAGTTTAAACCACAATATACTCAAGATGAAGCCATACAGCATGTGCGTGACCTTTACCGGGAGTCCCTCCAGAAATATGGGTACAATTACACCTTCACTTTTGATTGTAAGATTAATCAATTGATTTTGGTTTGTTGGATGTACTGGAGTAGCCATTGCAAGAAAGTGTTGCTGGGTCTTTTTTCACCTAATAAAAGCCACCAGACGCTGTTACATGGCATTTCTTATTTTTGTCTCTTGAATATGATTTAAATTTACATTCAGAGGTAGAAGTAGAAGATTGAAGGAATTACCAATGATTTAGAACTGTTTCCATTTTGTAGGCCTGTGAATTTCCTACTAATTATTGTAATTTAGTAAGGCACGGAGTGATAAATGTTAATGTATTTTGCATATTGATCTGAGTTGTTGAAAAATTGCTGTGATCTAATTGGTATTCTTGTGATTTTGATACCGTTTTAATCACTTTTTCTATTAATAGCTTGCTGCCAAACACTTCTGTTTTCATTTTATATTTCCCGTGTGAAATTGGTGCTATATTGTGATCTTTTCTATTTCAAGATGTGCATAAGTTTTTGTTATTTTATACAGAGCAGAAGGATCTAGGGGTAAATCAGCAGAAGAACAAAATATAGATGAGCTTTCTTTCACAGAATTAAGAGATAAACTAATTGCCCTGGATCCTCTCAATAAAAAGCACATCATCAGCATCAATCAAGCTGAGGCCGAGTTTTGGCGAAAGTCAGAAGGCTACAGGGTTGGATGGAGTGATGAAATATTGGGCTTTGATTGTGGAGGCCAACAGTGGGTGTCGGAGACATGTTTCCCTGCTGGAAAACTAGCTAATCCAAGCATGAAAGACCTTGAATACATTGAAGAGCTGAAGCAACTTATAGAGAATGAAGAGATACCTGCACCTGCTCCAATTGAGCAGCGTTGGACAGCGAGCAGTAGGAGTCCCTTGAGTCCTGCTTCAAGCCCTTCTGAGGATGATATATTTTCTTGGGTAACAAATCTCTTTCCTGGATAATTGTTTCATACAGATAGTTCCAAATTCTTTAGATGGGTGAACTTGTATTACTTGGTCATATGAAGTGATCATAGCTCCATGTTTATCACGATGATTCTACATCCTTTCTTTTCATGTTTTGTATAATGAAACTTTTGGCGGTGTATTTGGGATTTTAATAATTTTAGCAACTTTTAGAGAAAAGATGAAATGAGGTTTTTTAAATGAAAGACTTCAGCTTCTCTAGATATGTATTTTTGGTGTGGAGAACGAGAATTTATTTTTCTGAAAATATAGTATAGTTTACTTGAGTTTGTCAAGTGCCCACAGTAATGTCATTCATAATCTTTAATTTTAAGTTTATGAATTTATTGGCTGCAAATCTCACCTTACTAAGTTACTTTTGTGAGGTTGAGTTAAATTAAAATTTCACTTTCCTAAAATGATAACAAAATCATTCGGATCCTATTCTAGTCAAATTTGTTGGGTCTTGTGTTATGTGCAATCAGGTTTTCCCTTGCTCCACACTCGAGATGTCTAGTTCTAAGCGTAAGAGGATGTGTTGGATATCCTACAATGACTAGATATATTGCGAATTATAATACATAGAATGATACAAACCTCATATTACTAAATCAGGTTTACGAGGTTGTTATGCTTAAATTTCACTTTCTTAATTAATTGTAATCTAACATAACCCCGTGGTTCCTTCCATGAATTTCAACATTGTGATGCCGTTCGAAAGATTGTATTGACTGTTAATAGTTTTTATGTTGTTTCAGGTGGGTATAATCATGTACCTCCCTACCATGGATGCTCGGCAGAGGAAGGATATAACAGAAGAATTCTTTCATTATAGGCATCTGACTCAGGCGAAATTATGGGATCGTTACTCTGCATTTGAACACTGGGCTAAGATTGAGGTAATCTTCTCAGCATAATAAATAATGAAAAGTGATCGAACATGGTTTTTGGACATGATTACCCTTAATAATTTGATATTTGTCCTCAATCATTATCATTGAACCTAGGCTGATAGAAAGGTCTCTCACCACCACCTAACCCACCCACCTCCCCTCTTCCCTCTCAACATACACATGAACATTGGTCATATTTGTTTCGGTTGTTACTGAACTGTAAATTGAACAACCTAATTCTTGAAAGCTTTGGTGTCAAAGGTACATCCAGCTGATAATCACCAAATTTATCATTTGGAAAATGAAAGGGAAGTGTTTAAACACTGAAGTCTACTTAATTTTTGTGCATATTATCTGTATCTAGGTTCCAAAGGATAAGGAGGAACTTGCTGCTCTCCAAGCAAGGCTAAGAAAGAGGTTTCCTGTGGATTCATACAATAAAGCAAGAAAGGAACTGGACCCCAATAGGATCCTTTCAAATAACATGTTGGAAAAGCTCTTCGCGCAATCAGACACCATATAAATTCTGGGTTGGTTATTTGTCTAATTTCTCCATATTTTTTACGTTGATTAAACATTCAACCTTGAGTTCTTGTCTGCAGTCACATGTTGGAACTTCGAGATGCAAAATATCTGGTGCACAATATGGATTATTATGCCTATTCTGCCTGCCAGATGCATTAGACTCGGAAGCTTAAAGAATTGTGGTGTATGTACATATAGAGGAACTGGATTGAGCTTTTCGTTCTTACTAATCTCATCTGAAAGAGGAAGCATAAAGAAAGGGTGATGGGGGGAACTGGGGGAAAAAAAATATTTTGATATATTTGTATGAGTGGCTGCCTGATAAGGATGAATCATGTCCATCATACTTCATTTTTTTGCTTTCAATTGTTATGCCACATCATGTTTGAGATTTTTAAAAACATTTTTCTTGTCATGATAAATATCGGATGCAAGATCTTCCGAAAGAAACCGAAGGCAAAGAAGAAAAAGCAGCAATGGTTGTTAGAAAAGTGCAGTAATAATGGGGATTGCTCCAATTGGTGTCTATATTTTTTTCCTCAAGATATTGGTACCTTAACGAGGTATCAAACATATACTGTTTATTAACTTAGTGCTCTCAAACATATTTTTATGTCACTCATCAAGGGTTATGGTATGTTTGAAAGGAAAAAAAAAACAACAAAAAGAACCCAAAAACCATAGGTTTCTGTGCCAAGATTGGATTTTACTTTTTCTAGCTTCCTATATTTATTTCTACACCCAGTTGTCTTGATACAGTTGAAAGATCAGAGGGCTAAAGCCCAACAATCAACAAAAGAAAGGCTAAAAGTATAAACCAGTGCACAAGATATAGAATAAGCAATATATTTGAAATGGCAGAAAATAGATGAAAACGATAGGTGAACCCTGATATCTCTAAACATATGTATTATTTATCATAATATGAAAGAATATTATTAAAACAATAACTAAATATTAAAAGAATCATTACTAAATTCATAATATATATATATATATATATATATATATATATATATATATATATATATATATATATATATAAACGAAAGTAAGTCTCTTGGTCGGTTTCTTTCTTAATCAAAACTTGTAATCCTGTGAATTTCATTAATCCTATATCAGAAGTACATTAGAAAGAAAATTGTATTCCTAACTTTTTTCAAGACAAAATAGGTTTTTGTAATTTTGTTAATAAAAAAATTCAAAATAATCATACTTATCTGGATAAAAAAAAAAATAGTTTATACATGGATATGTACTAGTTGTTTATCACTATTAATGTTACTCAAATAAATAGATAATTTGGTTATTATATTTTTAGAAGTAAAGTAAGGTGGTCCAATTTGCACAATAAGTTAAACTCCACATATGTAACAAAGTAAATTATTTATATACAAAAAAATAACTGTTTTGAAATCTGAGCCGATTGACCCAAACAAAGTTATTTTTAATATAAAAGAGTTCAAATATATTAAAAGACATTTAAAATGAGAAAATTTATTATTTTTGTGAAATTTTGACCACTTCTAACCCACAACTCCAGTCATTCTTAAATTAATATATCACATCACTAAAAAAATTATAATAAATAATTAAAGGGTTATTTAAATAATAAATTAGAAGTGAGTTAAAAAAAAAAGGTCAAAATATTTTTTTTTTTCGAAACACATTAACGTTGTCTTTATTTAATTACATGGGACAAGTGAATATTTGAATCTTTGTTCCATGAAATACAAAATTGTATCTCTACTTCACTTGTTGGATATAAATTGATTTTGGTTATTAATACTAGTACATGTTTATGTATAAAAAAATATTTTTTCTTAAATTCTTCCTTTATTTATGTATCAGAAAATAAATTCTGTACTTCTATACCGTAGTCATATACATTAAACATAGTACATGGAAATTCTTAGTTTAATAGTTGAATGTCATAAATATTAGATATGAACAAGAGGATTACCTTGAAAAACGTAAGGGTTTTTACTTAAATTCACTATTAATAATTTTAATGACCTGAAATATAAATTTTATATTATTTATATGATAAATGCTTCATTTCTTAATACAAATTTCTAATTTGAGTTATATCAACCAAAGTCTTAAAAAGTATAAAAAAGAATTTTCCTTACTTTTATTCTTGCCTTTAACGTATTTAAAAAGGTGAACTTTATTATATAACAGAAGTTAACTTTAAAGAAAAAAAAAAGCTTTTTATGCATGAAAAAGTATATCTTAAAAGGAGAAACTTCTTGAATAAAAGTTTTATTTTGTATAATTAAAAAACATTTATATACCAGCATATATCTTATATTTTAAAAGCTTTAAAGTGGACCTTAAAGAATTATGGATTTGTATAAAAAGTTAAGGCATGTGATTGAGTTTTATTTCTACTTTATGGATATGTTTTATTTCAAAGTGTTGTCAATTTTCGTCATGTGTATGATAAGGAGGTTTAGATTTTTTTTTTTTTCATGTATATTTTATTTATTTTTTCATTAATCTAAAATTTACTTCACTTGTTCTTCTTATCTTATCTTGAGTTATTTCTTTTTGTGTTCTTGTTAGTATTGAAAGTCCCAATATATTATTTAAAAAGATAATGATATTTTAACATATTTTTAATTCATCACCAAAATTATTCTTTAATTATTTATTTTAATTTGTTTAGTGATGTGATATGATAATTTAAAAGTGATTGAATAGTGAATTAAAAATGGATAAAAAAAATTAATCAAAATATCATTATACTATCTGAAAAGTTATTGTAAGAGACTTATGTAACACAATGTAAATAAATCTTTAAAAGTAATTAATGTTCAACCATGTCCTAAGATGCATTTTTCTTGTATTCTTAACAATACTTTAGAACAATTTAAACACAACATGCATATCTTACCTTCACTTACTCTTTTTCTATTATCTTAAATTATTTTTTTATGCTTTCATTAGTTTTATAAATCCTTAAAAGGATTAATGCGACATATGATAGGTAAGCTCTTAAAAATAATACTCGATCAAAACATATCATATATTTTTTATTTAAAAAATAATGTCATAAATTACAATAAATAATTAAAGTGAGGTATATATAATAGCAAACAAATTTAATACATCATAGATAATTTTACTGTATGAATTAGGTTAAACACAAGATATTATTAGTTGACACTCAACAAAATTTTCCATTTATTTTATATTTACTATTTTACCATTTGATTTTTTCTTACATCTACTTGACAACTCACTTTAAAAAATAATTTAGTTATTAAAAAAGTATTTTTTTAATTTGTAAAGAGAAAAAAATATTAAAAGATAAAATAATAAATATAAAATAGATGTAAAAATCTGTTGAATGTCAAAATAACAGTATGTGTGGTAGAAAAAATTATAACCTAAATTTATTCGAGTTCTCTTTTTATCAAGCCAAGCCATTGTGTGTTTGAATTGGTCTGAATCAATTTTCGAACACAAAAATAATAATTAGTTGTTTCTCATTTGACATAAATTTTTTATCATTTAATTGATGGAAAATGATTTTTCAATAACTAAATCTTGATCATTTTTTTAACAACTTGACATACTATTTTTTAAGTAGCTTCCATTTTTTTTATTTTCTCAGTTATTTATATTTCAAAAATACTTAAAAAATGATATATCAGATTGTAAAAAAAAATTGTTAAAATTTAGTTGTCAAAATATCATTATTTTTAATTGATCTTATAAACCAAATACACACTAATTATGCATTACAAAATTAATTCTAACAAATTTTACATAAATTTAACACAAAACCAACTACTTAATCTCGAGGCTAAATAATTTTTTTTTTAAGTCTACAAACTAAAGTTGACATTTACTTGTTTGAAGTATGTGTGCAAATTAAGAAAAGATGTTGGCAATGATTTTTGTTTGGTTGTAGATGTTAGGTTCGAAAATGGTAGGAAGGAAGGTAAAAAGAGAAAGAATGAAGGAAAGGAATGGTTATTGTTAACCGTTTGAGAGAGTGAAAAGGCTTTGGCTTAGCCTTTTTCCAAAACGTCACTTCAAACTTTGTTTCTCTCTCCATTTGTCAAATCATTTTTACATTCTCTCACTCACTGCTGTAACTTCTAACTTCTTCTTACCACCAACCATCACTCACATCACACATATTCAACAAATTTTAATCAAACTCAAAATATCACATTTTCTTTATTTCATGATGTTGATGTTCATGTTCTTTTAACTTTGTAAATTTTAGCTTCATTTACTCGCTTTAACTAAATATTTAACTAATACTGTTCTTGTTCTTCTTTGTCAGCTCTGACTCATATAATGGCTACAAACCAAAACTATTAAAGAAAAAAAGTTAGAAACCAAAACAATTCCAAAGGGGTAATTTGTGAGAGAGATTCTTTGGGTAATCATAGACTTTACACTATCTCCGTTATAAATCAGGTTAAATATGTCTTTTTTTCATAAGTTTTAGTAAATTTTAAAATTAGTCTAATTTAATCTTCTATATTTAGAAATATGTGGATTTAGTATTCTTATTAAATTTTGTTATATTTATTTGATATTTTAAACGTATTTTCTGATAATATTTGAGTTAACATTAAAACGAAAATGTGTCAAACAGAGTAAACAATTTAAATACTATCATAAAATGTGTTTGAAACATCATATAAACTTAACAAAATTTGGTTAAAAAAACTAAATTCAAGTATTTTTAAAGATAAATGACTAAATTGGTTAAAATTTGTGAAAATGAACTAATTCTAAATTTCAGTAAAATTTGAGAGATAAAAAAAAATTTAATCCGAAGTTAATTCACGTATTTTTAAAGATGAATAGTTAAATTGCTTAAAAAATTTTAAAAGAAACCAATTTTAAATTTTTGAGGGAAAAAAGATATTTAACCCTTGCAAATTCATTGAAGTTGGAACTTTTATAATTTATCCGAAAGTAATTAAAAGTACAGTGGAATATAATTAGGAAAACATAAATTATTAATTAATGATAGTAAAAGTGACGTTGACGAAGGAAGGGGTGATGAACGAGGGACTTGTGGAGGCTGACTTATGAAAATAAAGAAGCCAAGAAACATAAAATTTTAGTGCTTTAAATTACAATATTCAACATCACTTCTTATTACAACTTATGTGGTATATAGGTACCACATTAGTTTTTCTTATTGCTAAGTAATTAAATAGTTCCTTAAATAATTTGACTTAAACAATATTCATATCCAAAATCAATTTATACATAATCACTAATAAAAAAACTTATATTTTTTACCAATTTTGTTTTGAAATTTTTTTTAAGAAATACTTATAAATTTTGTTATAAAAAAAAATTACAGAAAATTGTTGTCAATTTTTTTTAAAAAATATTTTGTATAAAACACTTTTCACAACAAATTTTGTAGGAAATACTTGTGAATTTTATAATTTTGTAGGAAATAATTACCCACGAAAGAATTATTTGTCAATTAAAATTCTTAGAAAAAATAGCAGGAAAAAAATTTTTCTTACAAATTTTTTTAGCAAACTTGCAAGAAAATTCTCATGTAATATGAGAATTTTTAGTAATGAATATTTCAACTTGGTGTGATTCTCCACTCACTTATATCCATTTAATTTATAATAAATATTTTGTTAAATTTGACAATAAAATGAAGCTCATTTTATAGATGAATTTATTGACAAAATTATGGATGAATTTTAGAAAATACAATTACCAACTAATTTACCAATAGATTTTCAAAAAGTAATTACTAACGAAATTTCAAAAGATTCAAGTGTTAAATATGTTTAGTCTCTCTTTGAAACTTTTGACCAATTTAGTCCTTCATCTTTAGAGATGTGTGAATTTAGTCCTTCATCTTTAGAGATGCGTGAATTTAGTCATTTTAACCAAATTTTGTTAAGTTTATTTAACCTTTCAAACACGTTTTATGATAATATTTGAGTTAACATTGAAGCGAAGATGTGTCAAACAGTATAAACAATTCAAATACTATCATGATTTGTGCTTGAAACGTCAGATAAACTTAACAAATTTTGGTTAAATGACTATTTCATGCATTTCTAAAGATGAATGACTAAATTGGTTAAAAGATTCAAAGAAAGACTAATTACAAATTTCACTTAAATTTTAGGAACCAAAAACATATTTAACCCAGAATTCAATTACCAATTGATTAACCGACATATTAAAATAAATTGTTACCAACAAATTTACAAACAAATTTTACAATGACATGGCCAAAGTTAAAACAAAAACTTTGGTGTCTATTTCATCGATAAAATTTACCAACAAATTTTATCAATAAATTCATTATCGGCAAATATTGCATTGATAATTAAAATCACAAACTTCATCGGTAAAATATTTCGATAAATTATATTTACCAACGAATTTTTTTGTCAATAAAATTCATCACTAAATATTATTTTATGGATATATTTTCTTTATTAGTAAAATTCTATGATAATATGATTTTTTTTTTGAGTTAAAAAAGACACATAAATAGTATAGAAAAAGTAAGAAAAGTGTGAATAATAAAAATAAAAAATTAGTGAATGGTGGCCCTCAAAAGGGATGACAATATTAAAATTTTTTGCATCAAGTATATATATTTTTAGTTGATATTTGTTATATGAGTATGTGAGTTTGAAAATTTAGAGTAAGACGATGGGACTAAACTCATTAGAAATTAGGTATAAGTGAAATGGCAATAATTTTATGAAAGACTAACAAAACTTGTGGCTTAGAGTAGTTCATGTGACCTTGTCAAATCCTATTGTTCCTCACATCCATTATTCATCATTTCAAAGTCAAAACTGGTTGACCCAATCACAAATTCTCCTCCTCAAATCTAAAATCTGGGTGTTTTTGTGAAAGTGATGCTGTCACAAAGTTTATTAGTGGAATCTGATATTAATGAGGGAATTTGGTTAATGGGTCAATGTAAAAAGGTTTTCAGTTGACCATAATAATATTCCACCACTAACATTACATGCACATACCATAATATTTTTGACTTTTTTTTCTCCACCAAACTTTCTTTCTCACTTTCAACCACTTCCCATATGTGGATTTCCCATCGTTTCCCAATAACACAGTACATATCTAATCCTCATCTACCAAATATCTAACATAACATTTTTTTTTTCACTTTCTACATATATGTTGCCAATTTTATATTTTGAAAGGTTAAATATATTTTTTATATTTTAATTTTTAGTGAAAATTAAAATTAATCTTTTTTCAAAACTTTGAAACAACAATTTAGTTTATCAATTCTGTAAATACGTGAATTTAGTTCTTTAAACCAAATGTTTATTAAGCTTATGTGATGTTTCAAACACATTTCATTATAGTATTTTAGTTTGTTTATACTGTCTGACACATGTTCGTTTTAATGTTAACTGAGAAACACGTTTGAAATATCAAATGAATTTAAAAAAAAATTGATTTAAAAGACTAAATTCACACATTTCTAAAATTAAGAAATTAAATTGATTCAAAATTACCAAAAGAAACTAATTCTAATTCTCACTAAAAATTAAGGACAAAAAACATATTTAACCCCATTTGGAACTTATCAATGTATTTCTCTTCTATTTTAGTTTCTAATGACGTCAAATGAATGACATATTTTGTAACGTGAATATTCACCATTAAAATCAAGATACCCCTATTTGTCAAAGGACCAACAACCTTAATGAAGCTAAATAAAATATATATTCAATTACAATACATTTGGGTAAAATATTAGAAATTTATTGTTAAGAACACATGCTGTAAAACCTGAATCAATTTATATAAAGTAATTTTTTTATTTTAATTATACTTTTTTAAAATATAATAGATAAATAAAATAATAATATACAAATAGTAAAAAGTAAAATAAAATAATATTATAATAAAAACACTTTCTTCTCATTTTTTATTTTTTAATTCAAATAATTTTCATTTCCATTCCTTTCTTAGCACTTTTTTTTTCCTTTTTCATTCTATCACTTTCCATCCTTCAATTCAAACAAAACAATAATACTAAAATATTTTTCATCATTAAAAACATATTGTATTTGACTATTCAAATAAATATTGAATTAATAAATATATACTGAACAATTTATATCTAAGTTTTTTTTCTTGTTCATATAGAAAGTAAAGATTTGCTTTATATTTGTATAAAGTTATGATCTGAAATGTTGTGTTTTGTTTATGATTCTCTTCTGTGAGTTAACAAATTGTGATGAAAAAAAGATTGATTAGAAAAGTAATGAGGAAGAAGTAGTGAATGACATTAGTTTGAGGCAGAAAAGACAACGGTTGTTGGAAGTGACGGTGAAGAGTGGAGCATAAATATTGTGTGATTGATGAGCATCCAAATGCATGGAGAGTGAGACAAAGAACGCATATCCACCTGTATTACCAATTTGATTTGTCGATGATGAAGAAGTTAGAAGAGAATGAAGAGAGAAAGATTTTGCATCACTTGAAAAGATGGGGAATTTGACATTAACAAACAACACAAAACTGCCTCAACCTTACTTCACCTTCCTTCAAAAAACAATCATACCTACCTCCATCTCCCTGCATTTTTTCTTCACCTCAACACTCCTCCACAACTCAAACATTAGGTCAAATTTTTCATCACATATTTATATTAGAGATTGAGACTTAAAGTAAGTCAACCTCACTTGTAAGGATTGGCTTCCCACTATTTGAATTAAAAATTAATTAGTTTAACTTGACACATCATTTAATGAGTTAGAAATTTTGTAACCAGATTACATATTTATCTGAAAGAAAAAATAAAGTCGAACTGGTTTGTTACAGTAAAACAGATCAAAATTTATAAGTCATCTTGTTAAAATGGGACTAATGGTTAATTGGTCATTTTTTTAAAATATTTTAATTTTAAAATTTATTTATATATGTATATATAATATTAAAAGCATATTTATTTATATAAATATTTTTTAAATTTTAGTTGATTAATTAACGTTTTTTATTATATAAATTAAAATAATTATTACATCTACATATTAAATTATTTTTATAACTAATAATCGAAACTTAATTTGTAGGTGTTGATAATTTAAATTACAATATAATTGTCTATTTATATCCTTAAAACAATATAATATAACATTAAAAAATAATCTTTTAAGTTATTATGATCTTAATTTTTAATTTAAAAAAAAAAGTAAGCAGACTCGTCTAACCTGTTCTTCTTTTGACCTGTCAATTTGACAGACCGGATTATTTGTCCTATCTTATTTTGAATGGACCAACGGACATTTTGAGTAATAAGTTCACTTTGTCACCTCATTAATCGTTCCTTATAATTCTTAATACCACCTACTACAAATAGAATATTAATTACAAATGAAATGATTCTTTATTTATTTAGAATATATATATATATATATATATATATATATATATATATATATATATATTGTGTGGATAAAATAAATAATTTTTAATTTAACTAATTAAATAGTAAAAAGTGAGAATATAATAATATTTAAATTCATAATATTCCTTTTATTATCAGTAAATACTAAATTTTTATACATTAACATTCATTTAGAACGTAATCTCTTTTTCATATGATCAAAGGTTAATTTTTAACCACATAAACAAGAAATAAGATTATTTGTCAATCACATATACTTTGTGTATAAAATGTCATATATATATATATATATATATATATATATATATATTTATTTATTTATATATTCTTTTAAAGGATAAAATTCCATTTAAAATTAAGAATGCATGATTTAAATAAAAGTTTAGGAAAGTTAGTCGGAGAGTTGCATAAAATGTTTCCAAAATCGCTCTGAAATACAAAGGTATAGTGGTGCTATTGGTGGTTGGAAGGAGACTATGTTCCCCACCATTCTATTTTTTTCCCTCTCCATTTTTACAGTTAATATTTTCGAAAAGTCTTATTGAGTAATCATTGTATTAATGAACCTCTTCTCTTAACTATTGTAATTAATTAAAATGATTTAACCCTTCATTTTTTTCAGTTTTTCAATTTTATCTAATTTTAAAAAATATTATAAACATTAATAATAAATACACTAAAAAGTATATAACAAGTAAGGATGTCAATGGGTGGATAGGGTACGGGTAGTAATTCTCCGTACCCTACCCGCTAGATAAATATTCGTCTGTATCCGTATCCATATATGTGCGGGTAGCCATATGATACTCATATTCGCCCCATTAACATGCGGATAGAAAAAATATCCGTACCCATTACCTATGAGTACGGATACACGCATGTATGAATTTTTTTTGACATTCCTACTAACGACCGAAGTAAAACAAATATAATTAAATATAATTTATTCACAAATAAAATAATATAAGACTTTAAAATTAATTAAAAAGTATTTTCAAATATATTTTATTTATAAAAAACTGAATTTTATATAAAAATATTATATAAACATATCCAGTCTCTTCATTTATATTTATAAACTACTTTAACCAATAATCAGACAAATCAGTGAACACAACAAAATCCTCAATTAGAAATCAATTTTAAAAATTAAAAATAGTTAGTCACTATAATAATCAATTTAGATATCGATTTATGAAATTAAAAATTATTAGTTATTAAAATAGTCATCATTATAAATAAAAAATTATAATTGGTCACTAATAAATTAGAAACTAATTTTCATTTTGGTTGTATAACCTAGTAGTTAATTTTTAGTGACCAATTTTGTTTACTAATCAAAACAATGGTAGCTGATTTTAAAGATCAATTTAATTACCAATTATAAATTTTTATTCATAATAGTGACTATTTTTGGTAACTAATAATTTAATTTTGTAAATTTATATCTAAAATCATTATTATAGTTTATTAATAATTATTAATTATTAAAATTGGTCACTGTTTATAAGTTTTATTGCAGTGGAAGCATGCAAATCTATTCAAGATTTAATAGATTTCAACTGAGATCAAATCAAGATAAAATTACTTTTATAAATAAAAATATACAAAATAATATTAAAAATGCATAATATCATATTTTTTATTAAATAACAAAGTAAAACATAAATATATAGATTCTTATAATTCAAATGCTTATAAAAGTTTAAATAATTATGTGTACTTAAAATGAAATTTCAATCATATGTATAAATATTTACTAGAATAACAAATTTATGTGTAGAATAAGAAAAATATTAATATTTTGGGTTGATTTTTATTTTTTAAAGAACAATAAAATTGTAGTTTATTATTTATTTTCTTTAAATTATTTTGTAACGGTTTGATATTGTACTAATTCGGTATTGATTTTGTATCGCTTACAGCAATTTGAGGTTTTTGATAAATTTCGTTTAGCTTTCAATTTATTCTTAGTTTTTTAATTTGTAAAACTTTCAGCTTCAGTTAATTTTCTCAAAGATTATGTTTATGTCTGTTGTCGTATTCATATTTTTGTCATTGATAAAATCTAAATTAGGGAGGTGGAATAGTTTTGATAATTCTATTTACTAATATCGGAATAAAAGTATTTTGAAATAAATTGATTAGTAATTTTAATTTAATAAAATTTAGTTAAAGTTAAAGAAAAAATATTAAATAATTATTGTAAAAGGTAAAGCAAAAAAAGTTGGTAAAAATGAAGGGTATGGAAGAATAGGAAAAGGTGTGAATGTGGGTTGGGAAGAGAGAAGGAAAGGAAGGAAAAGACAAGTCAAACGTCAAATCCACGCTCTTCCAAATCATAAGACAGTCAGTGCCACTGGGATGTGCGGTCAATTCAAACCATTTAATTTTATAATTTTTAATTCCTAAATAAATATAATTTCATTTACTCAAAAACATTTATTTACTATTTTTATATCAATTTCATTATCGAATTCAACATTTACTTATCATTTTTACAGAATAATAGGTCAAATTCATTATTCAGATTTCAAATTCTAAATTCATTCTATTAAATTGTTTTACTTCATTATGTGTGATCAAGTTTTCATTCAATCACAATCAGAACTTGCAAAAAATCATTTAATGTTCAATTGAAATATTTTAAGCTAAATTATGTCATTCGTTTTTATTTTCTTAGAAAATTTTTAAATCAGTTTCATTTTTTTATATGTCTCAATTTAATTTTTATTTTAAAATTTGATGAAATTAAATCTTTCTGTTAGTAATAATTTTAAATAGAGTTAATTTTTTTTTTCTTAAATTTAAGTGAAAATTAGAATCGTTCTTTTTTTAAATTTTGATCCAATTTAGTTCCTAAACATAAATTTAGTCTTATTTTTTAAGTTTATTTGACGTTATAAATACATCTGATATAAAATTTATATTCTTTATACCGTTTAACATATCTCACCTTCAATATTCATAAAACATAATTGAAATGTCAAACAAATTTAAAAAAAATAGTAAAAAAAAATTAAATTCAGACATTTTATATTTAATCTATTTAAATAAATGTATAAACATATTTATATAAAAAAATTAAAAAAAATCATAAACCGAGTCACCTTTAATGTTATTATTACAATATTAATAAAAAGAACTTGCATCAAATTTTTTAAAATACAAATCAAATTGAGACACATAAAATAAGAGACTGATTTGAAATTTTTTTTTACAAAAATAGAAATGAATGATATGATTTAACCAACTTTTTATCTATTATATAAGTTTAAAATCATCTGTGGTTTCTTCAAAGTTAATAATATATTAAGGTACCTTTAGCATTAGCAAAAATACTGGAGTTAAAGTTGTTGTACTAAAACAATAATTTTTTATTGTGCTAAGAATAAAATTTATCAATTGTTATATTGAATCAACTATTTATCATTACCTTTTTTAGATTTTAGTTTCTATGGTGATATTCAAACTATAAGGAAGTTGACATATCTTATGTGTCAGATTTGTAGACTATGATTGTTCTTCGGGTGAAAGTTGTTGTTGGAGACCACATTATCATCTCTCACCAATTATTTAATAATTTAAACAAAGTGTTCATACTAGAAGGAAGCTCTTTATACCAATTTACCTTACATTAAAACTAGTGCACCTTTTGATGAAATAGGTACATTTAATAATGTTTAACTTTTGTATGTACACTTGTAAGCAATTAGATCACTCTACTCTTTAAGTATAAAAGTGTATAGTTATAACATCTTAATTTCAATTTATAATAATAGTATAATATTTGTTAGAAATAGACTTTAAGCGTAACTCGACTTTTAACATATTCCTAAGTCGAGGTATATTCATCTCGTGTGGGACTAGAAATTAATGAGTGATCCGTTAGCAATCCGATATCGGGTAGAACTGAATGTCCAACAAAACTCGCTAAGATAAGCTCTAACTTGGCTCTGATACCATGTTAGAAGTGAGCTTTAAGTCTAACTTAACCTCACAAAATCGGCTTATAAGATCAAAATTGCACCCACTTATATATTATGAATTGATCTTATCTCTAGTCAACGTGGAACATCCAACAATATTTGTATCTCCTGAAAATTTTATTACAACCACATTCCGCAATGCAATCATACAAAATATATAAATTTCTTGAAAATCTATCAAGAAAACATGTACAGACCAAACAACGGAGAAACCTATTACATGGACACACCAAACTTATATTTACATAAAGTAAAGTTTAGAAAAAAAAATATGAAAAAATATAATTGGATGTGATGGATATTCCAAAAGATCAAGAGGAGGATTTAAAACATGAACATTATCTAATGTCTTTAAGTATAAACTCCCTTTAAAGATTTATGAAAAGAATTAGATTTACAATACTAAAGAATTCTTGAAAGTTAGAAGAATGTTTGTAAAATATTTAAAATTGTTAGTTTTGAAATTGTGGTTGAAACCATTATATGAATTAATATAAAACTTGTTTAATCAATTATATTTAAGGATAATTGATTATATTGTTTTAGTTTGTAATTGGAAAGTCCACAAGGACGATCTAAATTATTATTTTGAGTGGTAATCCATTACATGGGAGGTTTGTATTATTAGACCCAGAAGTTTGAATAAGATCCTAGATGATAATCTGATCCCTATAATTTATTCAGTGACAACATAGTCTTAATATGCCTTAGAATTTTGATAAAAACAAATAATATTATGTTTTAATATTTAATATTTTTATCTAAGTGTAATAAAAAAATAAGAAATTAGATCATGAAGGAAAAAATAAGTTTAGTCTTTGTACAACCATCAAGTCTTGGAATGTCTACTCTTCATACAACTTCTAGACAGCACTCACAATAAACTCACCACAAGAAAACACACAACTCTAAATGAGATTCTCTTTTGAATTTGTTAAACTATGTAAGGAGTCATTGACAATTGACTCACAAATCCTTGTGCTCCTTAAGGTGAATATGTATCAATTTAAAGAGGTGTTGAAGAATAAATCTCCATTGATAGAACTTGGAAGCTTGCAAAATTTGATCAATAGAAAATAAGACAAGTTGCAAAATATAAAACTAAAAAATAATAAGGAAGAAATGATTCATAATATTAACTATTTTAGTAACTAATAATTTTTTTATTTTATGAATTAGTATTTAAGTTAGTCACTATAATGACTAACAACTTTTGATCACTAAAATTTGTTACTAAAGAAACATTTTTTTAATGATATTACATGTATATGACTTTTTAGAAGCTTGATTTTCACTTTATTTTAATAGGTTTAGAATTGAATTATTCTCAAACTATGATGCACGGATACGATACGTGATAGATACATGATATATGAATATTAAAAAGTAAAAAGTATAGAATAATTCTTAAAGACATAATAAATATATGATTGTTATTGTGTGAATCTAAACTAAAAGCATGTGTACTAAAGTCTTCAACACTAAAAATACAAATTATTGTCATCCCAAAAGTATCACTACAAGAAAACTCTTAAATAATGATCAATTTAAGGAACAAAAAATATGTTACAGACCACTTTAGAGACCAATTTCATAATTAAAGACCAATTATTTTGGTAGTCAAAATCTTGATAGCTGATATTAGTGACCAATTTATAAACTATTTTAGTTATAAATTTAGAGACCAATTATAATTTTTTGAACTATTTTAGTTGCCAATAATGTTTAGTTAATATAGTGACTAATTTTTTTTGTCACTAAAATTCGTCATTGTTCAAATATTTTCTTATAGTCTATTATAATTTTATAAATTAGATACTTCATTGATAAGTATAGATAAAGTATCATAAAGTATCGGACATAGATATGTGTCAGATACTAATACGTGATCCAAATTAAAATATCAATGTATCATGTATGTCTCAAGCTTTTATTTATTTATTTTGTTAATTTATATAATCTATTTATTTATAAAAATATTAAAAATAAAGTAGGCAATTGATAAAGTGGGTTGACTAATTCTATAAATCAAGCTGGACAATTAAAAAAGTATATACAAACTATGAACATTTGTTCCCTAAGACCATGTTTTTAATTTTAATTTTTTTTACACACCTTTGTTCTCGAAGTTAATTTGCAGTTATCTTAGAAGTTTGTGCTTGGTTTTGGTGCGGTAAGATGCATAAGCGTAAATTTGACAACCCTGCATACATATATATACAGTCAATAAGACATCAAATGTTTTTTTTTTTAATTATCAAACTGAAGTAGTAACATTATTTTTAATCACTTAACCAGCATCGATCGTCTTTTTTTTCTTTTTCTATCATTTCATGCTACTTATATCTTTGTCCCTTTAAATTGTTATTTTACATATAAATATATAGTGTTTTTAAATTTTGTGATTATATTATGCTACTAGCTCTCTAAATAATGATTTAAGGAAGGACGTGTATATAAATTATTTTTAATTTTAATTTGAAGTCAAGTGTATGCAACCTGTCTACCCCGTGTACGTATTTCCTTTGATACGTACGTATACGGAAGACGTAATAATACACATTAGTTTTTGTTTATTCATAGTACACATTCATGCACACAAGGAGGTAGCTAGGCATATTATTAGATTAAATAAAAAAAAAAGAATTTAGAATATTTATAGTTAATTTTGGAAATGCTTTTTAAAACCCAGCCGCCCATAACAGCCACCCAAATTGCTCTCTCTCTCTCCAAAAGGGAAATATCTATGAAAAATAGAGACACTCAACACAGCAGCAGAGAATCCCATAAAAACAACATCAACAACAACAACTGGAACAGTAGCATCATCGACCGCAACAAAAACAACACCAACATCAAACAAAACACCCCAACACCCTCACTCTCTTCTCTACTATTTCATCTCAATCACTCCTTCCCCTAACTCCTTTTCTCTCACAACTTCTTTTCATAGCCATAGATCATAGATAGGGACCAACCCTAAACTGTACAACCACTACTCACTCACGCTGCTTACTCATAACACGCTCACACGCGCACAGTACCATCATCGTCACCATCATCATCATCACCATCGCCATGTCCCTCGAAGACTCTCTAAGATCTCTCTCTCTCGACTACCTCAACCTTCTCATCAATGGCCAAGCCTTCAGCGACGTCACTTTCCAAGTCGAGGGTCGTCTCGTTCACGCCCACCGCTGCATCTTGGCCGCGCGCAGCCTCTTCTTCCGCAAATTCTTCTGCGGCCCCGACCCTCCACCGGGTCTCGACCCCGCCGCCGCTTCGCGAGCCGGCGCCGCCTCCGCAGCGCGTCCCCCCGGCGTGATCCCGGTGAACTCCGTCGGCTACGAGGTTTTCTTGCTGCTGCTGCAGTTCCTGTACAGTGGACAAGTCTCCATCGTGCCGCAGAAGCACGAGGCCAGACCCAATTGCGGCGAGCGAGGGTGCTGGCACACGCATTGCACCTCCGCCGTTGATCTCGCCCTCGACACCCTCGCCGCGGCCAGATACTTCGGCGTTGAACAACTTGCATTGCTCACTCAGGTTAATTCATTTCTCTCTCTCTGCTTCTGCGATTTAGGATATGTTTCACCCTAAACACTTCTATAGAGATAAAATAAAGGTTGTTTACCTCAGAAGAAATTTCTGTATAAACATTTTCGAAAATAAAATAAAAAAATAATCTGTAAATTAAAGTTTTTTCTCTCTTATTATTGCTTCTTTCCATAAACATGTTCATGTTTCCTTCTTTAATACCAGTCTTACGTTTTTCTCTTTCTGGGTTTTGGGAATTCGGACAGTTACTGCGTCTGGTCTTTGGAAACTGGGAAGGGGTATTTTTGTTATATTTTATTTGATTTTCCTGCTTTATTTTATTTTATTCACATTCATTTTTGACACCCCCTTTCGATGATTCTACAAGACTGTTACCTTATGATGAATGATTGATGGAGAGAGTGAAATTTTTTGAGTCAGATTTGTGCTTTTTTTTTTATGATCTCATGATGATAGCTTCCCTCTCTGAAATGTGAGTAATTCAGCACCTGCATAGATATCAATTTTTCTTCTGCTTGTTCCTGGGACTGTGTGTTTGTTTATTCGAAGGTTAATTAATTCATTGCATGGTGTTTTCTCTTTGGGTTTTTGTTTGAGGGTCTGAAAATCTTTTGGGAAAGTTAAGGTAAAAACATGGGTTTATGTATGGTTATATTTACGAGTTGATATGTCTTGACACTCTTGATTTCATGTAGCATATTTGAGAGACACTCTTGACCCTTTATGATGCATATAAAATATTTCCCAAATTAAGATAATAAATATACATCAATCTTGTCTTCCACATAGCGAGCACTCCAAATCATTTCCTTTCCTCATTTGGATGAAAAGAGAACAAGCTAATTAAAACAGAAAAGAGTTTGCTGCTCCTACACGACTTTAGTATAATATCTATTATTGGATTTTGTTCTCTTCCCTCCATTTTCTCATTTTGCAGCCAAAGCAGTGTGAAAATTTCCATAACTCTTCACAGAAACCTCACTAACCCACTATTTTTCCTCTGATATAACTGCCATTCATTCAATGCATGGGCATTATAAATAGATCGAGTTAGTTCCTGATGCCTGAAACATTACTTGTTCTAATGCATTTTTTCTTACTTTTAGAACCAAATTACATAATGTTTCAACAAGTTAAAGCTCTAGCTAAATCAAGAGTTTTCGCAAGCAAGGAACTAAACAAAAAATAAATTATATGATTTCCTCATTTTCTTTGACATTCGTTTCTTAGTTTTTCACTGCCAACCATTTTAAGGGCAGATTTAATAATCAGATAAAGTTTTTACTATATATTTTTCATATTGTTATGTCATTAAAGTTAACTTCGAGGATAATTTGTATTATAAAATAAACATTAATTATATGTTTGATTTAGACGGAAGATAAAGGACGAAATAAGTTGAGTAAACAAAAATTGATAGAGAAAATAAAGATTAAAATAAACAATAGAAGGCATCCAGCCATTTAACCTCCTCTTCTTCCTGAGACAAACAACAAAAAGTAATTATTTCTCATATTCCCCACTCTACCAAACATGGGTTAATGTTAGCATAATATATTTTCTGCAATTCTAAATAAACATTTTTAGATTAAAAGATAGCAACAAATATTTAAATTGATTTATTCAGAAGTAGAAATTAACGTATTCACAAAGTTAATGTGTAGAAATGAAATTCTTCACACAATTTCTCTATTTTTTAAACTTGTGCTTATATAAGCTAATTTCAACGGGTAGGGTAGTTCATTTATTTTTATTTTTCTTGTTTCTCTCATCTAAAAATGATTAAAGAAATAAACTTTTGCATTAACATAATAATTGGAGAAGTAGAATTTTTGTTTAAATAATTATTGAGAATAAAATGAGTTAAACTTTTGCATCTGAACTTTGGTATAAAAACTCTTACTTTGAACTCGTTGATGGACAGAAACAACTTGCGAGCATGGTGGAGAAAGCTTCGATCGACGATGTGATGAAAGTGTTGATAGCATCTCGAAAGCAGGAAATGCAGCAGCTGTGGAGCACGTGCTCCCACCTGGTGGCAAAGTCAGGTCTTCCGCCGGAGGTGCTGGCCAAGCACCTCCCAATCGACGTGGTGGCCAAGATCGAGGAGCTCCGCCTCAAATCCTCCCTCGCGCGCCGCTCCATGCTGCCGCTGCGCCACCCGCACCAGCACCCCGACCTGGGCGCCGCCGACATGGAGGACCAGAAAATCCGGCGGATGCGGCGCGCGCTGGACTCCTCCGACGTGGAACTCGTGAAGCTCATGGTGATGGGGGAGGGCCTGAACCTGGACGAGGCGCTGGCGTTGCACTACGCCGTGGAGAGTTGCAGCAGGGAGGTGGTGAAGGCGCTGCTGGAGCTGGGCGCGGCGGACGTTAATTTCCCGGCGGGGCCGGCCGGGAAGACTCCTCTGCACGTGGCGGCGGAGATGGTATCCCCAGAGATGGTGGCGGTGTTGCTGGACCACCACGCTGACCCGAACGTGCGAACCGTGGACGGCGTGACCCCGTTGGACATCCTGAGAACCCTAACCTCGGACTTCCTCTTCAAAGGGGCAGTCCCTGGACTCACCCACATTGAACCCAACAAGCTGAGGCTGTGCTTGGAGCTGGTGCAATCTGCAGCTCTCGTTTTGTCTCGTGAAGAAGGAAACAACAACAACAACAACGTTAACAACAGCAACAACGACAACACTAACAACCCGAACACTTCTGCTTCTGCAACTTCTATCTATCCACCAATGAGTGAAGCGCACAGCAGCAGCAGCAATTTGGACTCGAGACTGGTGTATCTGAACCTCGGCGCCACGCCACAAATAGGTGACGATGATAGCAGCAGCCAGAGGGAAGCCATGAACCGTCATGGCTCGCAAGGTGGTGGATGTGACCCATCAATGTACCATCACTCTCATGACTTCTAGTTCTAGCTCTAGACCACTACTACTACTACCTATTACTGTTATTATTTATATATATAGATATAATATGTTTGAGCTAGAGTAGCTGGTTATATAGCTGTCTGGCTAGTGGGTACCTTGAAATTTCAACTTAAAATGGAAATATAATTGAAGTTAATTTCAACTGCAATGAAGAAGAGACTGTGGACACTGTAGATTGGGTTTTTGTTTTTCTGGGGTTGTCAGTGGAAATAGTTATAGTGTTGAATACTCACCTCACTCACTACACACTGATATCTGATATGGTGGTTTAATTCTGTTTTGGGTCTCTGGCCTATCTTGTGTTTGTCTGTGTTTCTTTTTGTAGGCTTTTCAAATGGTAGCATTGTGAAGTGCGATTTCATGGGAGATATGAGGATAAGCGCGACAAGGAGAATCTAATCACTGTAATTTTATTTTATTTTGCTGTAAAACGAAAGGGTGCATGGAGGAGACGCAGGTCAATCTTTTCAATCCCACTTCACCTGTCAACTCTTTGTTTTTTTTTTTTTTTTTTTT
>Ga0209589_1001241_pt1 | contig 41366 bp, 20 predicted proteins | sample CowpeawhiteBW_FD_187525 | JGI IMG/M metagenome (GOLD analysis project Ga0209589, IMG submission 187525) | Root nodule microbial communities of legume samples collected from California USA - Cow pea white BW (SPAdes) (version 2) | ecosystem: Host-associated > Plants > Roots > Nodule | place: USA...
TCTTTTCTTGAATTTTATTTTCTTAAACTTTTTTAATTCTTTTTAAAGTTTTTATCAACTTTTTGATCCTTTTCAAATCTTTAATTATGTTCTTGAAATGGTTTTTGCAAAATTTTACTCATCATATTGAGTTCTTCTCTTAAAGATTTTAAAATCTTTTTTTGAAATCTATTTTCTGACTTTTCGTAATTTTTTTAAACTCTTCATTTTCATTAACTTCTTGAATTACTTATTTTTACACTTTCTTTACTTAATTTTCTTTTCTAAAATTTTATTTTCTTAAACTTTTTCAATTCATTTTAAAGTTTTTATCAACTTCTTGATCCGTTTCAAATCTTGAATTATGTTCTTGAAATGGTTTTTGGAAAATTTTACTCATTATATTGAGTTCTTCTCTTAACGTTTTTAAATTCTTTTTCTTGAAATCTATTTTCTCACTTTTTCTAATTTTTTTCAACTATTCATTTTCATTGACTTCTTGAGTTAGTTATTTTTACACTTTCTTAACTTAGTTTTCGTTTCTTGAATTTTATTTTCTTAAACTTTTTCAATTATTTTTCAAGTTTTACCAATTTATTGATCCTTTTCAAATCTTTAATTATGTTCTTGAAATGGTTTTTGCAAAATTTTACTCATCATATTGAGTTCTTCTCTTAAAGTTTTTAAAATCTTTTTCTTCAAATCTATTTTCTCACTTTTCCTAATTTTTTTAAACTATTTATTTTCATTAACTTCTTGAATTACTTATTTTTACACTTTCTTTACTTAGTTTTCTTTTTTTAAATTTTATTTTCTTTAAGAGAAGAACTCAATATGATGAGTAAAATTTTTCAAAAACCATTTCAAGAACATAATTAAAGATTTGAAAAGGATTAAGAAGTTGATAAAAACTTTAAAAAGAATTGAAAAAGTTTAAGAAAATAAAATTGAAGAAAAGAAAGGTAAGTAAAGAAAGTGTAAAAATAAGTAATTCAAGAAGTTAATGAAAATTAATAGTTTACATAAATTAGGAAAAGTGAGAAAATAGATTTCAAGAAAAAGATTTTAAAAACTTTAAGAGAAGAACTCAGTATGATGAGTAAAATTTTGCAGAAAACCATTTCAAGAACATAATTAAAGATTTGAAAAGGATCAAGAAATTGATAAAAACTTTAAAAGGAATTTAAAAACTATAAGAAAATAAAATTCAAGACAAGGAAACTAAGTAAAGAAAGTGTAAAAATAAGTAATTCAAGAAGTTAATGAGAATGAAGAGTGTAAAAAAAATTAGGAAAATTGATAAAATAGATTTCAAGTAAAAGATTTTAAAAACTTAATGATGAGTAAACTTTTGCAAAAACCATTTCAAGAATATCATTAAAGATTTGAAAAGGATCAAGAAATTGGTAAAAACTTTTAAAGGAATTTAAAAAGTTTAAGAAAATTAAATTCAAAAAAAGAAAACTAAGTAAAAGAAGTGTAAAAATAAGTAATTCAAGAAGTCAATGAAAATGAATAGTTGAAAAAAATTAGAAAAAGTGAGAAAATAGATTTCAAGAAAAAGAATTTAAAAACGTTAAGAGAAGAACTCAATAATGAGTAAAATTTTCCGAAATCCATTTCAAGAACATAATTCAAGATTTGAAACGGATCAAGAAGTTGATAAAAACTTTAAAAAGAATTGAAAAAGTTTAAGAAAATAAAATTCTAACAAAGAAAACTAAGTAAAGAAAGTGTAAAAATAAGTAATTCAAGAAGTTAATGAAAATGAAAAGTTGAAAAAAATTAGGGAAAGTGAGAAAATAGATTTCAAGAAAAAGATTTTAAAAATTTTAAGAGAAGAACTCGATATGATGAGTAAAATTTTGCAAAAACCATTTCAAGAACATAATTAAAGTTTTGAAAAGAATCAAGACGTTGATAAAAACTTTAAAAAGAATTGAAAAAGTTTAAGAAAATAAAATTCAAGAAAAGAAAACTAAGTAAAGAAAGTGTAAAAATTACTAATTCAAGAAGTTAATGAAAATTAATAGTTTAAAAAAATAGGAAATGGGAGAAAATAGATTTCAAGAAAAAGATTTTAAAAACTTTAAGAGAAAAACTTAATATGATGAGTAAAATTTTGCAAAACACCATTTCAAGAACATAATTAAAGATTTGAAAAGGATCAAGAAATTGATAAAATCTTTAAAAGGAATTTAAAAACTATAAGAAAGTAAAATTCAAGACAAGGAAACTAAGTAAAGAAAGTGTAAAAATAAGTAATTCACGAAGTTAATGAAAATGAAGAGTTTAAAAAAAAAATAGGAAAATTGATAAAATACATTTCAAGAAAAAGATTTTAAAAACTTAATGATGAGTAAAATTTTGCAAAAACCATTTCAAGAACATAATTAAAGATTTGAAAAGGATCAAGAAATTGGTAAAAACTTTTAAAGGAATTTAAAAAGTTTAAGAAAATTAAATTCAAAAAAAGAAAACTAAGTAAAGAAAGTGTAAAAATAAGTAATTCAAGAAGTTAATGAAAATGAAAAGTTGAAAAAAATTAGGGAAAGTGAGAAAATAGATTTCAAGAAAAAGATATTAAAAACTTTAAGAGAAGAACTCGATATGATGAGGAAAATTTTGCTAAAACCATTTCATGAACATAATTAAAGATATGAAAAGGATCAAGAAATTGATAAAAACTTGAAAAAGAATTGAAAAAGTTTAAGAAAATGAAATTCAAGAAACGAAAACTAAGTTAAGAAAGTGTAAAAATAACTAATTCAAGAAGTTAATGAAAATTAATAGTTTAAAAAAACTAGGAAAGGGGAGAAAATAGATTTCAAGAAAAAGATTTTAAAAACTTTAAGAGAAGAACTCGATATGATGAGTAAAATTTTGCAAAAAAACCATTTCAAGAACATAATTAAATATTTGAACAAGATCAAGAAATTGATAAAAACTTTAAATGGAATTTAAAAAGTTTAGGAAAATAAAATTCAAGAAAAGAAAACTAAGTAAAGAAAGTGTAAAAATAAGGAATTCAAGAAGTTAATGAAAATGAAAAGTTGAAAAAATTAGGGAAAGTGGGAAAATTGATTTCAAGAAAAAGATTTTAAAAACTTTAAGAGAAGAACTCAATATGATGAGTAAAATTTTGCAAAAACCATTTCAAGAACATAATTAAAGATTTGAAAAGGATCAAAAAATTGGTAAAAACTTGAAAAAGAATTGAAAAAGTTTAAGAAAATAAAATTCAAGAAACGAAAACTAAGTTAAGAAAGTGTAAAAATAACTAATTCAAGAAGTTAATGAAAATTAATAGTTTAAAAAAATTAGGAAAAGGGAGAAAATAGATTTCAAGAAAAAGATTTTAAAATCTTTAAGAGAAGAACTTGATATGATGAGTAAATTTTGCAAAAAACCATTTCAAGAACATAATTAAAGATTTGAACAAGATCAAGAAATTGATAAAAACTTTAAATGGAATTTAAAAAGTTTAAGAAAATAAAATTCAAGAAAAGAAAACTAAGTAAAGAAAGTGTAAAAATAAGTAATTCAAGAAGTTAATGAAAATGAAAAGTTGAAAAAAATTAGGGAAAGTGAGAAAATTGATTTCAAGAAAAAGATTTTAAAAACTTTAAGAGAAGAACTCAATATGATGAGTAAAATTTTGCAAAAACCATTTCAAGAACATAATTAAAGATTTGAAAAGGATCAAGAAATTGGTAAAAACTTTTAAAGGAATTTAAAAAGTTTTTCCTAATTTTTTTAAACTCTTCATTTTCATTAACTTCTTGAATTACTTATTTTTACACTTTCTTTACTTTTCTTTTCTTGAATTTTGTTTTGCTAAACTTTTTGAATTATTTTTTAAAGTTTTTATCAACTTCTTGACACTTTTCAAATCTTTAATTATTTTCTTGAAATTATTTTTGCATAATTTTACTCATCATTTTGAATTCTTCTCTTAAAGTGTTTAAATTTTTTTTCTTGAAATCTATTTTCTTACTTTTCTTGACTTTTTTAAACTCTTTATTTTCATTAACTTCTTGAATTACTTATTTTTACACTTTCTTTACTTATTTTCTTTTCTTGAATTTTATTTTCTTAAACTTTTTGAATTATTTTTTAAAGTTTTTATGAACTTCTTGATCCTTTTTAAATATCTAATTATGTTATTGAATTTGTTTTTGTAAAATTTTACTCATCATTTTGAGTTCTTCTCTTGAAGTTTTTAAATTCCTTTTCTTGAGATCTATTTACGCACTTTTCCTAATTTTTTTAAACTCTTATTTTCTTTAAGTTCTTGAATTACTTATTTTTAAACTTTCTTTACTTATTCTTCTTTTCTTGAATTTTATTTTCTTAAAATTTTTGAATTCTTTTTTAAAGTTTTTATCAACTTTTTGATCCTTTTAAAATCTCTAATTATGTTCTTGAATTTTTTTTTTGTAAAATTTTACTCATCATATTAAGTTCTTCTCTTAAAGTTTTTAAATTCTTTCTCTTGAAATCTATTTTCTCACTTTTCTTAATTTTTTTAAACTCTTCATTTTCATTAAACTTTTAATGTTGAAAACTTTTAATCATCATATAAAGTTCTTCTTTTAAATCTTTAAAATATTTTTCTTGAATTACATTTTCTCACTTTTCTTAATTTTTTTAACTACTCATTTTCATTAACTTCTTTAATTTTTTATTTTTAAACTTTTTTTACCTTTTTTTTCTTGAATTTTATTTTATTTTATTTTTTAATTCTTTTTTAATGTTTTTATCATCATCTTGATCCTTTTTTAATCTCCAAATGTATTCTTGAATTTTATCTTAAAAAATTTTAATCATAATATTGAGTTATTTCCTTAAAGTTTTTAAAATCTTTTCCTTGAATTCTATTCTTTCCCTTCTCTTAATTTTTTTAACTCCTCATTTTCATTAACTTCTTTAATTTTTTATTTTTACACCTTTTTTACTTATTGTTCTTTTCTTGAATGTTCTTTTCATTTAATTCTTCTTTAAAATTTTTATCATCTTCTTGATCCTCTTTTAATCTCTAATTTTATTCTTGAATTTTATCGTGGAAAATTTTAGTGAACATATTGAGTTCTTCTCTTAAAATTTTTAAAATCTCTGTCTTGAGTTCTATTTTCTCACTTTTCTTAAATTTTTTAACTTCACTAACTTCTTTAATTTTTTATATTTACACTTTTTTTACTTATTGTTCTTTTCTTGAATTTTATTTTCTTTTTTTAATTGAGTTCTTCTTTAAAGTTTTTATCATCTTCTTGATCATTTTTTAATCTCTAATTGTATTCTTGAAAATTTTTAAACATCATATTGAGTTCGATTCTTAAACTTTTTAAAATATTTTCTTGAATTTTATTTTCTCCCTTTTCTTAATTTTTTTAACTCCTCATTTTCATTAACTGCTATAATTTTTTATTTTCAAACTTCTTTTACTTATTCTTCTTTTCTTGAATTTTTTTTTTTAAATTCTTCTTTAAAGTTTTTATCATCTTCTTGATCCTTTTTTAATCTCTAATTGTATTCTTGAATTTTATCTTGAAAACTTTTAATTATCATATAGAGTTCTTCTCTTAAACTTTTTAAAATCTTTTTCTTGAATTTCATTTTCTCACTTTTCTTAATTTTTTTTAACTCCTCATTTTCATTAACTTCTTTAATTGTTTATTTTCAAACTTTTTTTACTTATTGTTCTTTTCTTGAATTTTATTTTCTTTTTTTATAATTCTTCTTTAAAGTTTTTATCTTGATCCTTTTTGAATCTCTAATTATATTATTGAATTTTATCTTGAAAAATTTTAATCATCATATTGAGTTCTTCTCTTCAACTTTTTAAATTTTTTTTCTCTAATTCCATTTTCTCACTTTTCTTTATTTTTTTTAACTTCTCAATTTGAGTAACTTCTTTAATTATTTATTTTCAAACTTTTTTATACTTATTGTTCTTTTCTTGAATTTCATTTTTTTAATTCTTCGTTAAATTTTTTATCATCTGCTTAATCTTTTTTTAATCTCTAAATGTAATCTTGAATTTTATCTTGAAAAATTTTAATCATCACATTGAGTTATTCTCCTAAACTTTTTAAAATCTTTTTCTTGAATTCTATTTTTTCACTTTTCTTAATGTTTTTAACTCCTCATTTCATTGACTTCTTTAATTTTTTTATTTTTACACGTTTTTTACTTATTGTTTTTTTCTTGAACTTTATTTTTTTATTTTTTTTTGAATTATTTTTTAAATTTGTTATCATCTTCTTGATCATTTTTTTAATCTCTTATTGTGTTCTTGGATTTTGTCTTGAAAAATTTTAATCATCATATTGGGTTCTTCGCTTAAAATTTTTAAAATATTTTTTTTATTTCCATTTTCTCAAATTTTTAAATTTTTTTAATTCATCATTTCCATTAAATTCTTCAATTATTTATTTTTACACTTTTATTACTTATTGTTCTCTTCTTGAATATTATTTTCTTATTTTTTTGGAATTTTTTTTAAAGTTGTTATCATCTTCTTGATCCTTTTTTAATCTCTTATTGTTTTCTTGAATTTTGTCTTGAAATTTTTTAATCACCATATTGGGTTCTTCTCTTAAAATTTTTAAATTATTTTTCTTGATTTCCATTTTCTCAATTTTCTTATTTTCTTTATAACTCATTGTTTTCATTAACTTCTTGAGTTAAATATTTTTATTCTTTTTTAAATTTATCTATCTTTTAATGAATTTTATTTTCTCAAATTTTTTGAATAATTTTTTAAAATTTTTATCAAGTTCATAAGTTGCTTTTGAAACTCTAATTATTTCTTGTATTTTGTTTTGTGAAATTTTAAACATCATAATGAGTTCTTTTTGTAAAGTTTTTAAATTATTTTTCTTCTATTCTATTTCTCATTTTTCTTAATTTTTTTTAACTCCTCATTTTCATTAACTTCTTTAATTATTATTTTTTTACACTTTTTTTACTTATTGTTCTTTTCTTGAATTTTCTTTTCTTAATTTTTTTAATTCTTTTTTAAAGTTGTTATCATCTTCTTGATCCTTTTTTAATCTCTAATTATATTCTTGAATTTTATCTTGAAAAATGTTAATCATCATATTGATTTATTCTCTTAAACTTTTTAATTTTTTTTATTGAATTCAATTTTCTCACTTTTCTTAATTTTTTTTAACTCGTCATTTACATTAACTTCTTGAATTATTTATTTTTATACTTTTTTACTTATTGTTCTCTTCTTGAATTTTTTTTTGAATTCTTCTTTAAAGTTTTATCATCTTCTTGACTTTTTTTTTTAATTTCTAATTGTACTTTTGAATTTTATCTTGAAAACTTTTAACCATCATATTGAGTTATTCTCTTGAACTTTTTAAAATCTTTTTATTGAATTCTATTTTCTCATTTTTCTTAATTTTTTTAACTCCTCATTTTCATTAACTTCTTTAATTATTTATTTTTACACTTTTTTTACTTATTGTTCTTTTCTTGAATTTTATTTTATTTTTTTTCTAATTCTTCTTTAAAGTTTTTATCATCTTTTTAATCCTTTTTTAATCTCTAATTGTATTCTTGAATTTTATCTTGAAAATTTTTAATCATCATATTGAGTTCTTCTCTTAAACTTTTTAAAATATTTTTCTTGAATTCTATTTTCTCGCTTTTCTTAATTTTTTTAACTTCTCACTTTCATTAACTTCTTTAATTTTTTATTTTTACACTTTGTTTTTACTTATTGTTCTTTTCTTGAATTTTATTTTCTTTTTTTATAATTCTTCTTTAAAGTTTTTATCATGTTCTTGATCATTTTCTAATCTCTAATTGTATTCTTGAATTTTATCTTGAAAATTGTTAATCATCATATTGAGTTCTTCTCTTAAACTTTTTAAAATCTTTTTCTTGAATTCTATTTTCTCGCTTTTCTTAATTTTTTTAACTCCTCATTTTCATTAACTTCTTTAATTTTTTATTTTTACATTTTTTTTACTTATTGTTATTTTCTTGAATTTTATTTTCTTTTTCAAAATTATTCTTTAAAGTTTTTATCATCTTCTTGATTTTTTTTAATTTCTAATTGTATTCTTGAATTTTATCTTGAAAACTTTTAATCATCATATTGAGTTCTTCTCTTAAATATTTTAAAATCTTTTTCTTGAATTCTATTTTCTCATTTTTCTTAATTTTTTTAACTCGTCATTTACATTAACTTTTTTAAAATTTTTATCCACTTCATAAATTATTTTTGAAACTTTAATTATCTTCTTGTATTTTGTTTTTTGAATTTTTAATCATCTTATTCAATTATTTTTCTTTAATTTTATTTTCTCAATTTTCTTAATTTCTTTTTAACTCTTTATTTTCTTGAACTTTTTGGATTATTTATTTTTATTCTTTATTTATTTAAATTCGCTTCTTGAAATTTTTTACAATTTTTTTCATGTCCTTCTTGAATATTTTTTCATTAATTTTTTTCTTGTTCTTGAATCTTATCATTTTGAATATTTCCTTTTTTATATTGTTTTCTTGAATTTTAAGTTTTTAAAATTTTTGTTTAAGAAGTTTTTAATTAATTTTTTCTTCATAATTTTTCCATGAATATTTCTTTACCAATCTTTTCTTTCATTCTTGAATTTTTTCTTTTATCATCTTCTACAATTCTTTTTGAATGTCTAAATTCTTGATTTTTTTTAATTTTTAGTAACCTTAATAAGTTCATTTCTCAAATCTTTTAAATTCTTTTTTGTCAATTTTCTTAATTTTTTTAACTCATCATTTTCATTAACTTCTTGAATTATTTATTTTTACTCTTTTTTTACTTGTTCTTTTTCTTCTTGAATTTTATATTCTTAATTTTTTTGAATTTTTTTTTACAGTTGTTATCACCTTCTGTATCCTTTTTTAATATCTAATTGTGTTCTTGAATTTTGTTTTGAGAAATTTTAATCATCATAGTTTTCCAAAATTTTGGTGGCAACTCCGCTTTATTAAATTTATATTTTAAAATGATATTTTTTTATGTTCGTCGCCACGTCTCGATTTTTTTCGAAGTTGCGACAAGGAAAATTTGGAAATATATTTTCCTTGCTTTAAACATAATTTTTAATCTATCACATTTATCAAATCACTCACAAATTTTCACAAAATTTACTTTAAATTCACTCACTTCCACCTTTAGTTCCTTAAAGTGAACAACACAATCTTCACAGTCTAATCCACTTTAATTCATAATATCTCTCTCTCAAATTAATCTTGAAGGGGAGGGAGGGGGAAGGAAGAGGGACATTCATATGTTTTTCAATCATCTCTGCTATGCCATGTTTTGAGGGATATATGATAGATTGCATTTCTGTACGCAATTTATTTTTAAGTTTAATTATGAAAATAATGTAAAAATATGGTTTTTGAAATTATTTTTATAAGAATAATTAATACCGAAAATCTCAAATTTTTTATTAAAAAATGTTTTAAAAAGTAATTATTAATTATAAAATTTTTTATTAAAATATTTTATTTCAATTTATTCATTTTAATAATTTTTCAAAACTAAATCTAATTTATATAATTTTAATTTTAAATTACTTTTAAAACAAAGGACAATTTGGTAATATTGTTTTTCCTTGCTTTAAACATCATTTTTAATATATCACATTTAGGGATGGCAACGGGTCGGGTCGGGCACGGATAGTGCCTACCCGCACCCCGACCCGCCAAAAAAAAATTTGCTCGTTACCCGCCCGTTTACCCGCTTAAAAAATATCCGCGGATATTTTTAAAATCCACGGGTACCCGTAGATACCCGATACCCGCAAATTTTTTAAAAAATATGTGTTTTATAAATTTTTTAATATAAAATTATAAAAATTAAATTAAATTTTAATTATATTATAATTATAATTATAATTAAATTGGACATAATAAAATATAATATTACTTCTAATTTTAATTAAATTTAACTTAACAAAATATAAATTAAATTTTAATTTTAAATTTTTGCGGGTAACGGGTACCCGCGGGTACAGATAGTATGATACCCGTACCCGACCCGTTTATAAGCGGGTATTAAAATACTCGCTACCCGCTACCCGCGGGTAATAAATACCCACGGGTAGTAACTATCCGTCGCGAATTTTATCCGTGGATATCCGCGGGCACGGGTATTTTTGCCATCTCTAATCACATTCATGCAATCACTCACAAATTTTCACAAACTTTACTCTAAATACACTGACTCTCACCTTTAATTCCCTTACATTGAACACCACAAACTTCAAACTCTAATCCACTTTTATTCATTCTCACCCTCTCCCTCAAATAGATTACATTTATGCCATCAGTTTATTTTTCAGTTTAATTATGATAATAATGTAACAATATGGGTTTTGAAATTACTTTTACAAAAATAATTAATACCGAACAATTCAAAATTTTTACTAAAATAGGTTTAAAAAGTAATTATTAATTATAATTTTTTTATAAATATTTTTTTCTTAAAATATGTTATTTTAATTTATTTTTTTTTAATATTTTTTCTAAAATAAATCTAACTTATCTAGTTATAATTTTAAATTACTTTTAAATTTAAGGAGAATTTGGTAATCTTGTTTTTCCTTGCTTTAAACATAATTTTTAATCTCTCGCATCCATCAAATCACTCACAAAAAATCTTCACAAACTTTACTCTATAAGTTTTGAAATGGTTAAAATGCCAAGAAATTGGGGGTTGAATTTGCTAATTAAAAAATTTAGGTAACTTTTAAAGGCTTAAAATTATCTTCAATTGCATCAATTCAATCACCAAATATGGATGCAAACACTCCTGGACTGGACACTTTCAACCGATCAAAAACAGAGTTAGTCAATTGATTTTACTCCAAATGCAGTACTAATATAATCAATCGATTGAATCACAAAAACAGTCGACTAAAATACTGGAGAAAATGCAGAAATGCAGATTCGTGATTTAAAGCAAGATCAATGTGAAAGATTAGTCAAGACAAGTTCCAATGAGTTATACAAACATGATCAATGTTGCAGATGATGCCAAAACACTTAAGAATGTAAAAAAGATGGTTTAGATCACAATTCTTTAAACTTTAAATGATAATGCAAGAGAGAAGGGTAAGAGAAAAGAGTAATGCACGAGATTTTTATACTAGTTCACTCAAACTTGAGCTACATCCAGTTGGTCAAGGCAACCCGAGCCTAACTTTGCACTATTTCAAAAGATTTACAAAGTTTACACCCTTACACTTTCAAAATATGCAAAAACACATACCAAAGACTCTTGAATCGCATAAGAATCACACCAGCACAGCAAGATACCTCTTGCAGACTTGGAAAACCACCACGTACACACACAAAGCTTGAGAAAGATCAAACCTCAATGGTAGCAGAGCCTTGCCTACCACAAACACCTTCTCCAAGCTTCAAATAAAAGCAAAATGCTCCAAGAATTTATCCAAAATCAATCTTCACCCGCTGCAATTTGTATGATCACGAAAGAGAGAGAACTCCTAGGTTTTATGAAAAGTTTTGCGCTAAAAAATGGTCTTCTTACATCTCTTTAGAAAAATACAACTCTTATAGTCAACTTGTTACGAAATTCAACAGGTTAATTTTTAAATCAATCGGTTGATTTCACTTAACTTAATTGAAATCAGTCGATTAAAAAATAAATCAACTGATTGAATTAGTCACAATTTAAGACTACTGCAGCTAAACTTTTAATATGTTAAAAATTCATTCAACAGATTAAAAGACACATTTTAACATGTTGAAAAATATTTCAACAGATTAAAAGACACAATAAAGACCTTATACATCTAATAAATGTTAAATGGTCTACAAAGTGAACTACAAAGTGAATTACAAACTTCAAGCTTGTTTTCCTAATGATTGATCCATATGGAGGGCACGCGTTCAAGTCTTGTTCAACATGAGCAACATCAAATCTTCATAACTTCATCAATGTATGCATGATTCCAAAGCAACGACTTCAAGTTACTTCAACAAAGCTTCATCAAATCTTCAAGAACCACACCATCCAGACTTCGCATGTCAACATTCTCTAAATCCACTCAATTTCACCTTTAATTCTCTTGAAGTAAACAACATAAATTTCACAGTCTAATCCACTTTAATCCATCATCTCCCTCTCTCTACTCAATCTTGAGGGAAAGGGAGGAGAAGGAAAAGGGACATTTCTCTATTTTGTCAATCATCTCTATTATACAATTGTTTGCGGGGATATCAGGTAATTAGATTTATGTCCGCAATTTATTTTTCAACTTAATTATTATAATAATGTAAAAATATGATTTTTGAAATTATTTTTACAAAAATAATTCATACCGAAAACTTCAAAATTATTATTAAAAAATGTTTAAAAATTAATTATTATTAATAATTTTTTTTATAAATATTTTTTAATTACAATATGTTATTTTAATTTATACATTTTAATATTATTTTCTACAATAAATTTAACTTATATAATTATAATTTTAAATCACTTTTAAAATGAAGGACAAGATCATCTTGTTTTCCTTACTTTAAACATAAATTTTAATCTATTACATCCATCAAATAACTCACAAACTTTCACAAACTTTACTCTAAATCCACTCACTTTCACCTTTAATCCCCTTAAAGTGAATAACACAAAATCCACACTGTAATCCACTTTAATTTATCTTCTCCCTCTCTCATATTAATCTTGATGGAGAGGGAGGAGAGAGAAGGGGAAGGAAGAGGTTGAGAGGATATCAAGTAGATTACATTTTGTTCGTAATTTACTATTCCATTTAATTATGAAAATAATGTTAAAATATTGCTTTTGAAATTAGTTTTACAAAAATAATTAATATCAAAATTTTCAAAATGGTTATAAAAATAGTTTAAAAAGTAATTGTTAATTATAAATTTTTTTATTAAAATTTTTTATCATTATTTTTAATTAAAATATATTATTTTTATTATACATTTTAATATTTTTCTACAACAAATCTAAGTTATATAATTATAATTTTAAAATATTTTTAAAATGGAGAACAATTTGGTAATCTTGTTTTTCCTTATTTTAAATATATTTTTTAATCTATCACATCCATGAAATTACTCACAAATTTACTCTAAATCCACTCACTTACACATTTAATTTCTTAAAGTGAACAACACAAACTTCATATTGTAGTCCACTTTAATTCATCATCTCCCGCTCTCTCACTTCAATCTTGAGGGAGATGGAGGGAAAGGAAGAGGGACATTCCCCCATTTTTTCAATCATCTCTGTTATGTCATGGTTGTAGGGGAATATTAGGTAAACTTTATTTATGTTTGCATCTTAATTTTCAGTTTAAATATCAAAATAATGTAAAAATATGACTTTTGAAATTATTTTTACAAAAATAATTAATACTGAAAATTTTGAAAATTGTTATAAAAAAGGGTTTAAAAAGTTATTATTAATTATATATATTTTATTAAAAAAATTTACAAATATTTTTCAATTAAAATATGTTATTTTTTAATTTACACATTTTAATATTTTTTCTATCTAACTATATAATTATAATTTTAAATTACTTTTAAAATGAAGGACAATTTGGTAATATTCTTTTTCCTTGCTTTAAACATAATTTTTAATCTATCACATCCATGAAATCACTCATAAACTTTCACAAACTTTACTCTAAATCCACTTACTTTCACCTTTAATTCCCTTAAACTGAAGACCACAAACGTCACATTCTAATCCACTTTAATTCGTCCTCTCTTTCTCCCTCAGATTAAATCTCTAGGGAGAGAGGGAAAGGAAGAGGAAAATTCCTCTATTTTCCAATCCTCACTATCATGTCATGATTTGAGGGGTATATTAGGTAGATTACATTTATAACCTCAGTTTATTTTTTATTTTAATTATGATAATAATATAAAATTATGGGTTTTGAAATTATTTTTACAAAAATAATTAATATCGAAAAATTCAAAATTTTTATTAAAAAAGGTTTAAAAAGTAATTATTAATTATAAATTTTTTTATTAATTTTTTATAAATATTTTTTATTAAAATATGTTATTTTAATTTATTTCTTTTAATATCTTTTGTAAAATAAATCCAACTTATCTAATTATAATTTTAAATTACTTTTAAACTCAAGGAAAATTTGATAATCTTATTTTTTCTTACTTTAGACATAATTCTTAATCTATCAAAATACTCACAAAAAACTTTTACAAATTTTACTCTAAATCTACTTATTTACATTTAATTCCCTTGAAGTAAACAACACAAAAACTTCACCGTCTACTCCCCTTTAATCCATCATCTCCTTCTCTCTCTAATCAATTTTGAACCTTCATTTGTCATATATTTTTTATAACATTTATTTCATAAATATGATTAAGGATTCATCTGTTAAATGAAGTTATCATATAAATATTTTTGAATTTTTTTTCATCAAATATTATATATAAGTATTGTAAAAACTGATCACATCGTTATACATTTATTAGATTTTTCTCAAAGTTTGTTATATTTGATCATTAAATGATTTTGACCATTAATTAGGTATTAGTAACATTATTATTTTTTTCATCCAATGATTAAAGATCATATTTTATTAATGGTATTGAAAGATCATATGTTTTTTTATTAATTGCACAATCATAAATTTGTACCTGTATGCATGTGTGTTAGTTAACAATTTTTAAAAAATGATTTCTTACATCATTATATATAGGAGAATGGTAACCGGTGTCCTTAAGACATTATTTAAGATGTAGTTAATGAACATTGAATTTTGTAAAAGTTCATAAATAAATATAATATTAAATAAATCATAATTTTAGAAATTATTAGTGCACTTTTACTTTATTTGGAGGACAAGAATACCCATGAGTGTTATATATTTTATAATTCATAATTAATTTGATAAAATAAAAAATAATTAAATAATACAATAACTATATTTTAATATTGTTAAAATTTAAAATATAAATAAACACAAAAAAAGAAATTAACAGAGAAAATAAAATAGTTTGTTTTTTTAAAACATACAATATTATGTTAATTATTTCTTTATTAAAAAACAAATGGCATTTTATTTTTCTGATAATTTTTTTGTGTTTAATTATATTTTAATTTTTAACAATATTAAAATATAGTTATTTTATTATTTAATTACTATTTAATTTTTTTGTATCAAATAAATTATCAATTACAAAATAAATAACACTTATGGGTATTTTTGTCATCTAAATAAAATAAAAGTGTACTCATAATTAATAAAGTTATGATTCATTTAATATTAAAGTTATCTATCAAATTTTACAAAATTCAATATTCATTAACTACACCTTAAACGGTGTCTTTAGGGCACTGGTTAGCATGATCCTTATACATATATAAGATTTGGAGAATGCTAATGAATATGGTAGGTAATGAAAATTGAATTTTGTAAAAATTTATAGGTATTTGTCATATTAAATGAATCATAACTTTAGTAATTATTAATACACTTTTACTGAAAGATAGAAATACACATGTTATATATTTTATAATTGATAATTTATTTGATAAAAAAATAAAAAATAATTAAATAATACAATAACTATATTTTAATGTTGTTAACAATTAAAATATAAATAAACACACAAAAAATTAAAGAAAATAAAATATTTTAAAAAATATACAATATTATATTAATTATTTCTTTATTAAAAAAACAAATAATATTTTATTTTTTTGTTAATTTAATTTTTTGTGTGTTTAATTATATTTTAATTTTTAACAACATTAAATACAGTTATTTTATTATTTTATTTTTTTATTAAATAGATTATTAATTACAAAATGAATAATATTTATGGGTATTTTTTTCATCTAAATAAAGTAAAAGTATATTAATAATTACTAAAGTTATGATTAATTTAATATTATAATTATTCATAAACTTTTATAAATTTCAAATGTTTATTAAGTGTCCCTTAAACAATGTCCTTAGACATTGACTCTTAAGATTTTTTTTCAAAGTTGGTTATATTTGATGATTAAATGATTTGACAGTCAGTTAAGTATTAATAATATTAATACATGTTTTGATCCAATGATTAAACATCATATTTTAGTAATGACATTGAACGATAATCTATTTTATTAATTTCACAATCATATGTGTTAGTTAATTATCGTAAAAAACTTATATCTCACATAATTATACATTTATAAGATTATTTTAAAGTTAGTTATATTTAATCATCAAAGGATTTGACGGTTAGTTAAGTATTACAAATATCATTATGTGTTTTCATTCAATGATTCAGTGACAGAACTTAGAAAAAAATTCAAGAGTGTCAAATTATATTTTATATATAAATTACTTTTATTAATAATAAAAAAATCTTCATTCTCTCTATTCAACACACGCACACACACGATAGTGGAATAAAATAAAATACAAGTATCATTCACTATTATATTATAATATCATAAATAATTTTCTAAATGCATTTGATATAGACTTCATTTTAGATAAGTTTTCCATACCTCATTAATTTGAATTTGATTTGGTGAGTTATTGCCAAATTTGACGACACTTTCTCGAATCACATTTTAAAGAATTTTCAAATTTATTGTATGTAACTTTGGAAAGTGGAGAGAGTTATTTTTCATTTTCTTCAATTCTCATTAAATTTCTCAAGTTTAGTTGAGAGTGATGCATTTTTTCATCTTCATCATAAGCTTTCTTCTAAAAAAAATCTTTTACTCTTTATCATAAATTTTCTAATATAAATTTATGACATTTCACCTGTTTAGGAAAAGATAAAATTTATCTTCACAAATCGCAATTATCACATTGCAAAACATAACAAAACTCATTATACTTTAATTAAATAAGCAACACTATATAAATTCAAAACTTTAAACAATTTGTCATACCCAGCGAAAAAACACAAAATTCCTAAATTTCCTAAGTTAGGATTATACTAATTTGGGAAAAACAATATAATTAAGATTCACGCCAAATTCATAAAAGAATTCCTAAAGTCATAAATAGGGTTCATACAAATTTGGGAGAAACATTGTAATAGGAGAATCATAAATTTAACCTACATAAATCATAATAGGATACTAACATTGATCCATTAGAGAGATCTTGTGAAAATGCATACTTCAATCTCTCTAGATCTTGCGTGAATGCCTACTTCAATCTCTCTGTTCTCAAACCTCTATGCTTCCCAATATATCCTTTTCTCTTCTTTTTTTCTCCTCTTGCACTTTCATGATGACTTATTGTAAAAGAACCTTATGATCAAAGAAATAACTCTAATCTCTTTTATTAACCAACTTCTCCATCAAGTTGATTTTCACTTTATCTTTATTTTATTTTTACTATAACTTTTTATAATATAAATTTAATATAAAAATAATATAAGAATATATAAATATAATTTTAAAATATAAAAAAATAAACATGGAAAACTTTGGGGAGCCATGGCTCCCTGTCACTACTATGTTTCATCCTTGCAATGATTAAAGATCATATTTTTATTAGTGATATTGAACGATCATGATTTTTTTATTAATTTCACAATTATATGTGTTTGTTAGGTTTGCATACGGGGTTTCACTAGAGAGACACACCACCAATGAGACTTGAGCCCAACCATATAAGGAATTGACACCATTCTCAACCCAAAAACTTAAGGCAATGGGTTTATGATTCTTTATCCTTATATAGTGCTCTACTTTCTCATTTCTATGTGGGACTTAGACTCACACTTGGATTCCTAACAATCTCACCCTTAAGGGTGAGTCTCTTCAACCACATTGGTACACTCCCCCTCCAGCAGAAGCATTCCCAACCACGAATACCCTTCTCTGTCTTTTATTGTACCGTCGTTTTTTAAATGGGACACTCTTACCTAGAACCCTTGCTAGGAAGACTTTCGATACAAGGACCATATTGCACTCATTTGAGCCGGTTTTAACCATCGGTTCTGATACCACTTGTTAGGTTTACAGAGGGAGGGGATTTCACTAGGGAGACACAACACCAATGAGACATGAGCCCAACCACATAAAGAATTGACACCACTCTCAGCCCAAAACCTCAAGGCAATGGGTGTATGGATCTTTCTCTTTCTATGTGGGATTTAGACTCACACTTGAATTCCTAACCGTGTTTTCAAGTGTGCATGTGTAAAAAAGTTATATTTCACATTATTATACATTTATAAGATTTTTCTCAAAGTTTGTTATATTTGATCATTAAATGACTTAACACTTAGTTAGGTATTAACAATATTATTACTTGTTTTCATCCAATGATTAAAGACCATATTTTATACATGATATTGAACGATCTTGTATATTTATTAATTTCACACTCATATGTGCCTGTGTTTGTTAAATATTGTAAAAACTTATATTTCATATAATTATACCTTTATACGATTTTTCTCAAAGTTTACTATATTTGATCATTAAATGATTTGACAGTTAGTTAGGTATTAATAATATGAACATGTGTTTTGGTCCAATGATTAAAAATCGTATTTTATTAATTATATTGAACGATTATGTATCTTTATTAATTTCACAATCATATGTACGTGTTAGTCAATTGTAAAAAAGTTATATCTCACGTAATTATACATTTATATAAGATTTTTTTTCAAAGTTGATTATATTTGATCATCAAATGATTTCACACTTAGTTAGGTATTAACAATATCATTACATGTTTTGATCCAATGATTAAAGATCATATTTTATTAATGATATTCAACGATCATGTATCTTTATTAATTTAACAGTCATATGTGTGTGCGTGTATTAGTTAAGTATCGTAAAAAACGTATGTGTATTTGTGTGTTTATGTGCGTGACATTTAGAAATCTATCAATTTTTTCTTCTATAAACTTTTTTAATATTTTCTTAGGCTTTTTTCTTTTTTATTTGAATATTGAGAAATTCTTGTTATTATAAGACGTGTAGGATGCCATCAATAAAAATTTTCAGATGATACTTTATTTTTTGTCTCAAGAAATTTGATTAACTATTTGATTCTAACACCAAATTAAAATGTGAATTATTCTACTCATGGAACTTGGACAAAAAATTGAGGGGTGCCATTAAAAAGTTTTATATATGAATTATTTTTTTTCTAATTAAATACAAAAACTTTTCATTTCCTCTACTTAAACCATTCTCAAAGAGTGACTCACATATGCATTTTTTAATTTTTAATCTTTCTAATTCATTGAATTTACACAAAAGAAATATTTTAATTTATATTCTAATTCAAGACTATCAAACTAATTTGTTATATATCACAGAATTTGTAATGCAGTGCAAGATATATCCATACATTTTACAAAATTTTATGATATGCAGCAAAAAATACAAAATCCATAGATTTCACAATTTATGGTTATCCTAATTTGGAGAAAAAATATAAGTAGGGTTCATGCCAATTTTATACAAAAAAGTCCCTAAAATCATACTTAGAGTTCATACTAATTTGGGAGAAACACATCGTAATAAGAAAATCATAAATCTAAGATACATAAATCATAATAAAATACTAATCTCATGAGAGATATTGTGATAATACATTCTTCAATCTCCTGGTTCTTCAATCGTTATTCCTGATTTATTTGTTTATTTTTCTTTCTGCTCTCATACTTCTTTGATGATTTACTGAAAAAATAACCTTATCATAACCAGAGCTAGAACCATAATCTTTTTTATTAACCAACTTCCACGTATTTTGAAAGACGAAGGACTAAATTGGTCAAAAGTTTCAAAATAGATTAATTCTAAAATTTACTGAAAGATAAGGACAAAAACATATTTAATCCTAAATTTAAAAAGTTATATTATAACAAGGCAAATACATTTTTTGAAAGAAAAAATTAATCTCAATCTCATTACTTTCAAATATTTATATTCTTAAACCATGTAATATTAAAGATGAAAAATATTTTAGTCCTCGAGCTAATTATTAATTTTAAAATTTTAAAACTGCAACTTTAAATTACATTAGCTTAAGTTTAAATGTATAAAAACTATTTAAAGATTAATAAACACAATTCCAATTAATAAACTAGTAAAGAATTATTTTTAATTGCATGCTCTTTATATTAGTTACAAGTTTATATTACTTAAAAATGATTATGTTGCATTTACTTTGTTAGAAAGTTTTAAATCTATAGTTTTAACTATTTTATATAACTATATTGATATTTTAAACCTACAGGAAAAATATCACTTTAATAGTGACACGGACAATTTTATTCAATATAAGATTAGTATTTAAAAAAAAAATTGAAATCTACATATTAATTTAAAAAACAAACATTGTTAAGTTATTTATTTGGATATCATGATAGTAGTTTTAAAAACATTTTTTTCCAGTCAAAATCAAACTATTAAAATTTACAAATAAAGAAAGTCAACTACTTCTATAATTTATGTAAACTACTGTTTACAAGGTTAAAACAATATTTTAATTATTGTATATATTTAAAATTATTAAATATCAAAAGTGGTAACTTTTAATTAATAGTAAAAATGAATTAATTTATATTTTATAACATAACTTTTGAAATTAATCATATAATAATGAAATTAACTCTCATATTTATAAATCTATTATCATCATTAATATTTACATTTCAATGCTATTTGTTGTAAAACCGTTACTTCTCTCTTAACCAATATTATAATCTCCATGTATTAGGCATGAAGGTGATTAAAAGCAAGCAATAATCCTCCAACTCATTCTGCATTCCAACCAATCGACACTCGCAAAACGATTGGTAAAGTTCTAAGTTATCATCATCATTTCTGAAACTGTATTTTTCGTTTTTCTTGCATTATCGCCCATCATTCAATTCGTCTTAAAACACTAATTCATTACTAATTAGATACTTATAAGAAGTGTTCTCTCTCATAGTTTGGGAGATGGTAGAAGGAGAGGGAGAGGCAGTGGTGGCGTGCAGTGACAAGAGCATGAAAATAGGAGCGTCGATGTGGGACTTGGAAACCGGAGAAAAACTGCTTCACATTCCTACATGTGCATCGCCACCTTTCGGCTTCTTGTGTTTGAGAAATCGCTTCCTCGTGGCGTCGCAACTCAACAGACACGGCTCCGTCGGCGATGGAGCCATTGCTGTTTGGTCCTTCCACAAGGTACTCAAATTCCAACTCTTTGTGAATTCCGACATGCTACATTTCATTTTACTTTTCATTTTTAATTGTTGTCGTGTGCTTTGTTGACAGTTATTAGAACTCTGCTATTGCTATTTTAAATTGTAGATGAGATTTGGATGAGTAAACTCTTCTACTTTTAGTGACAATTTAGCTAAAAATAAACCAACTATTTAAATTTTGATAAAAAAAAATTTCAAGCAATGGATTCAATTATGGACTTGTTAAATTGCATGCATGCTAAAGTACTTCAAGGTAATTCTTAATTATGTATTTTTTGTTATTTTTAAGTAAAATTAAAAAACAAAATTAGTATTTCATTTTGACATATTGTACGAAAATAAACATTACATTATAAATCAAATTATCAATGTAAAACTTTAATTTTTACTTTTAAAAAAATACAATTTGTCCCCATTTATTTTTGTTAATTTCTAATACTATCTAGAGAGAGATTAAAAGAGAGACATGATTTGAGAGTGAGTTACTAGGAAATTAAGAGAGAGAAAGGATGGAACAAGAAGATGATCTTATTTTCGCAACTATCTTAAGGGGATATATTTTGAAGGTGATTTGAGAAATATTATTATTATGCCCTCAATTCATTTCTTTTTTTTTTAATTCACCTTAATTCACTAATAATGTTATATAATTATGATAATAATGTAAATATATGACTTTTAAAATTACACTTACAACAATACTTAATACTCCAAATCTCTCTAAATTGTTTATAAAAGAAATTAAAGAAGTAAATATATTGTATTTTTATTATTTATTTTTAATTTATTCATTTAAATATTTTTTATAAAATAAATCTAACTCATCTAAATATAATTTTAGATTACTTTTAACATCAAAGATAATTTGGTTATCTTACTTTTCTTTTAGTTAAACATGATTTTTAATCTATCACATAAATCAAATCACTTGCAAACTTTCATAAACTATACTTTTAAATTCACTCACTTTCACCTTTAACTAAGTTGAAAAAGACAATACAAACTTCACCCTCTAATCTATTCAAATTCATCATCTCCCTCTCTCTCAAATCAATCTTCACAAGTGAACACACTTTATAACTTTGTTTGGATGGAAGAGTGGATTTGAACGAGTGAGAATAAGTAGATTTGAAAAGAAAGAGGTTGTTTGGATTAATGTTCTCTTTGCATCGGTGGCGTGGATTTATATTTGTTATATTAAATTTATTTTATTGTTATTATTTATATTATTATTATTATTATTATTTATAATTATTTTTGTATTATTTATTTTATCATTACTATTATTATTTAATTTATCATGTTTTAATTTTTAATATTTATTGAAAAAAACATACTTTCTTATAAATCACTGCATGAGAGAAGGGAAAGGATTTTTCCTAGTTCTACGTGAAATACTGTTTCATTTTTCTCACTGCATTTCACCACTTGTCATGTTTCCATCCCTCGAAACAAAAGAGACTGAGTGGATATAAATATAATTGATTTTGTTCATGTAATTTAGTTTTCAAAATTGTAAATCAAGATAAAATTTTGAATTAAGAGCCGAGTTCGTATACTATTTCTCCTTTAAATTTTACTATTAAAATAAGTGTATTGGATAGTGTTTTACTAACATTTCTCATTTTTGTATTAGCCAACAAGATATGTTCAAAAAGTTTTTATTACTTAATTTTATAATGGATTATTAAAGTGATTAATATTTAATTAAGTTTTTTAAATATTTTGTATTGAATTGCAAATCAAACAATGAATGTTTTTTCAACATAATTTAAATAGAGGCAATTTAATTTTGAATAAAAAATTGTTTATATGTCTTGACTTAGACTTGATTAAACTGAATTTTAAAATTTTCAAAAACTTTATTTTTCTAATTTTAAAATGAATAAAAAATTAAATAAACACAACACAATAATTTTTTTTTCTAAGACACTTGCATACTGAAATCTAATCTAATCAATACAAGATAGGAAATTTATAAATATGTTTTGTTTTACTTGTTATAGAGTATTCTAGAACTACTTGTGATTTTAAAGACACGTTATTAAAAGAAAAAGGTTCTTTTGACTTTTTTTTTTTACTATCCTTTTTAAACAACCCTAAATAATAATAAAATGTTGAATTAAATTATTTAATTAAAACAAAAATTAAATTATTTTTTAGAAAATTAATAAAATGGGTGGTCAATCAATCATTATCCAAAACATAAATATGATTTTATAGGTGCCTTTTTTTTACCTTATTACCAATAAAAATGGGTGATTCATCTTTGTAATTGCGTGATAAAGATCTTCTTTAAAGAGCAACGATCTAGTTGCATTGGACTTCAAGGCTTTGAATCTCAGTTTAAGGATTCATTTGAATTTCAGAAAATTGATATAAAATATACACACCATTGTTAATATTACTCTGGTTCGGAATATTAAATATATTCAATCTGATGTAGGATAAGGCTTTGAATCTCAGTTTAAGGATTCATTTGAATTTCAGAAAATTGATATAAAATATACACACCATTGTTAATATTACTCTGGTTCGGAATATTAAATATATTCAATCTGATGTAGGATGGCAACGAGGGAGGTGATAGAAATGAGTTTTGTTATTTTATACTTATTTTCATACAAAAGTTCATTTTTATATTTAAATTTAACAAGTATCAATGTCTCGTTTCCATTTTTATTTGGTAATGGATATATTTTTGTATCAATATCCATATCCGTTTCTTTATTATTTCAATATTAATTAATTAATTAATTTATATAAAAAAGAAAAAATTATTATAAAAGAAACATAATATCATCAAATATAAGAGGATGATTATTTTTCGATATAAAAAATTTAGAAAAAAATTATAATTGTATACATTTCAAATTAGATTACCAAATAAAATTTCATGAAAACCAAAATATTTATTGAATTTGCAAAAATTAATGGTAGTTGATAAAATTTAAAACTATTTTTTAAAAAGTATAAAAGGAAAAAAAATATTAAAATATATTTTAAATTTCTATCTACTTCAACCTTTTAAATTATAATGGATATTTTTTTTATACACTAATAAAAGTTATAATACATCACATGATCAAAATCACACAAAAAATAAAGAATAATAATACAATTTTAACATAGATCTTGTATCTTTTGAAATTCAATATATGTTGGATGGTGATAAAAAAAATTCATGGCAATTACATTAAACTTTTTGTATTAAAGAAAATAAAATTTATAGTAACAAAAATACAATATGATTGATAATAAGTTAGAAAATAAAAAATAATTATATTAAATATTATTTTACAGATTAAAATAAACAACACATGAAAATATTAATTATCAGATGTGTGTCTTAGAAATAATTTGAGAGATTATTGAATAAAATCGCACAAAGAAAAATAAATGTATAATTAATGGTATGATAAGATGAAAAATACTTTAGAGATCTAAGAAAACTTTTCAAATATCACCATAGTCAATGGTTGAGAAATAACGAGAATTGTTTTAGCAAAACAAAATAGTTTTTCAAATGAAACAAAAATTAATAATAATAGAGTAAAGAAGATAATTTTTTTATATTACATAGTAAATGAAAGATTTTTGTTATTAAACACTTAAATTTGAGAGTGTTAAACATTCTCATGTGAAAGGAAAATATACAATAAATAAAAATATTAAAAAAGAATCAAAATATTCAGATGTGAGACATAAAAAATATTTAATTGACATACATTAAACATAATTGCATAAAGATTATGATAAGATGAAAAAAATATTGGAGATATGAATGAATTTCATGACAAACTAAACAATTAAAAGAAATAAAAAATAGAAAGTGTGTAATAATATATATATATATATATATATATATATATATGTAAGGATACTTACTTAACTGTGAGTATTTTAATATTTTAAGAATTTTAAACGAGGACGAAAATATAACGGGGACGAGGAAGGGACGAACATCGGTGGAGCATTAACGGAGTGGGTGGGGGCCACAACCCCTTTCCCCCTCCGAACTTTTTCAACTTTGTTTAAATTATGTGTATTTAAAACATTTTAAATTATATATATATATATATATATATATATATATATATATATATATTAAATTCTTTAAATTATATGTATCATTTTTATTAGATAGTAGTATCTTGAAAAATTAGTGAAATTAAATTAGATATTTTTTATTTCTTTTATAAAATACAACGTTTAATGTTAATAAATAGTAAAACATAAAATCAAATAAAATAAATAAAAAAATTATTAAAATATTTTTTATTTTCTTTTCTAATTTTCTTTTGAGTTTTTCACATGTTGTACTCATCTCTCACTCTTACTTGGTTTTTCTTGTTACTGAAAAAGAAAAAGTTAGATAGAAACTCATTATTTTTGTCCTCATTTTTCGTATTGTCTCTGTCATTGTTAAAGGGAAAAAAAGATAATTTTCTCTAGTTTCACTTGTTACTTGATAGTGAAAAAATTGTTTAGTATTTTTTACTGTTTTTATCTCATTACCCTTTTGTATATTCATTTTGTATTTATATAGAAGAGCAAGTAATGTATTATGGATTTTTTATAGATGATTTTTAATTGTGACTTGATTATCATAATTGTTTTTAGTAATTATGTCTCTCAATTTTTGATTAGATTATGATAAATTATTTTTTAGTCTTAAACTTGTTTTTTAAACATGTATATTTTGATAAAAAACAAAATAATAAATTCATTTTTTAAAATTGATGAAAGAGAAGTGAATATAAAAATATGACAATATGGTTACTGATTGCATAACAATGAAATGAAAACTTGTTATGGCTTTTAAATCGATATGTGCACATTAATAAAATTGAAATGAATATTTTGTAGATAATATGGTTATTTACATTGAAAAAAAAAGCTGAAAAATTTAGTTACGATTCAATTATTTGACAAGTTCAAGAATATGACAAAATGATGACAATCCTTTAAATATGTGTAGTTTCTTTTATAGTTATAACTATATCCGCCACTGGGGGAGAATATGTACATCCCCATACCCAATTGAAAAAGTCGGAGATTCCCCTTACCCATACTCATACTCAACTCATTCGATGCGGGAATTCCCTCTCAAAATGAGGACGAGTTCAACCAATATTCACAAAGATGAGTTTATTTGTCATCCTAATCTCATGTGACAATTTTGGAAACATATCATTTTTTTTTTCATATTGTGTTTTTTAGATTTGTTTGAGATTTTTCAGATACGGTGAATGAAAAAAAAAAAAACACTTCAAAGCAAGCTATGCATTTAGTGTTATTTTATAATCAAAACGTTACACCTCAAGTAACCATGAAATGAAAGGATGTATCAAAGGTTTTAACAAGATGAAAGTGGTATTTTGATTTGGAAAAAAAATATCAAATTATTTATAAAAGTTGTATTTAAGTTTTTTTATATTCTAAATGAAAGTGTTTAGTGGAGAGAGTTGATTTAAGTAATTCATAATTTCATGTCATGATAAATTAATAACACCATGAAGTTTCTTATCATATTATTACATTGGTTAAAACTAATTTTTATGAAGAATCAAATTTTATATTTATGTTACTATTTTGATGTTTCAGCCTCAACAACCACTCCTGAATTACACGGTGGAGGCTATTGGGACACTTTGTTGTACAAATGATGGCATATATCTTGTTGGAGGAGCTTTATCTGGAAATGTTTATATATGGGATGTATGCATAAGTACATTAAAAGCTTATTTCCTTAGTTACCGACTTTCAGTTCATCCATCTATATTTTTATTCGTATCATGTGCATATTACGCATATATTAATTTTGGCTAAAATCAATTGAAGACTCGTAATCAATTCAAAACAAAAAATTGATGTTCTCATTTAAAATATTAATATGTTTATTGTGAGTTACAGGTGACTAGTGGAAAACTGTTGAAGACTTGGAGGGCTCATAATAAATCTTTAAACTGCATGTTATTTTCATTTGACAATTCTCTTCTCATATCTAGCACAGATGATGGAATGATTTTTGTTTGGTCCATGATTAGGTAAAAGACAACATTTGATGGAATTTGTTTTTCCTAGACAACATTTGTCCTCACAAATGCATGTAATGGAATATATATATTGATGCATTTGTTGTATTTTGATTCAATGGAAGTTTGTTAGATGTAGAAGAAACAAGAAGTTCGCCACCTCCATTACATTATTTGTCAGGACATATATCCTTCATAACAGGTCTTTTAACTACACCAAATAGTAACTACTCAATCTTAATATCAAGTTCCCTTGATGGCACGTGCAAGGTGATGAATCTATAAAATTTCACTATTACAAATTTTAAGATTTCCATGACATTGCTTGTATATTAAGATTATATTTTTCATTTGCCATTATAGGTTTGGGATTTTATCTCAGGAAAGCATATGCAAACTCAAGCTTATCCTTTGGCCATAACTTCCATTGCCCTTCACCAAACAGAAAGTCTTTTGTTTTGCGGAACAGAACAAGGATCAATATTTGTCGATAAGCTTGATGTTGGTCGGGGAGAAGGTCCTTTTGTTGTCATTAAAGGGCAACCACTTGAATTGAACGGACACAGGTAACATGTATATAAGTTACTTAGGGTTAAACAAAACACGTAAGTGTTGAGATGTTTCAAGTATTATTATTTTAAAACCAAACCATTTAGTAGTACATGTCAACCTCTTCTCAAAAGCTTAATTTTCATCCTAAACTTTCAAACTTTTAGTCATGATCACATAATGAAGTTGAATATAACTAGCTTAAAAATTTGTCAACTATGTAGTGGAGCCATTACTGCCTTAACCTCATCTCGATCATCCCTAATATCTGCCTCTGAAGATTGTTCGATTTGTGTTTGGGACATCTTTAGTTGGGAAGTCACTCGAAGGTTTAGTCTCCAAAAAGGTAATTACCAATCCAATTATATATTTATTTTATACATCTTATGGTAGAAATTTAGTAGTCGGTTTAATATGTGTAAAACATTTGTTGGGGCAAAATAATGTTTCAAAGATCATCTAATATCCATTTGCTTAAATGACAGCTCGTAGAACCTCTGACAATGATGGTTAATTTTGACAACTAAATTTTGATAATTTTCTCTTACAACATGAAATGACATTTTTTAAGTGGTTTTGAAATATAGTAAAATGAGAAAATAGAAAAATGAGTAATTACTTAAAATATGTCACCCAGGTTGTAAGAAAAAATTGTCAAAATTTAGTTCTTAAAAAATCATTTTCCTATTCCAAAACCAAGTCACAAAATGCAAACATTGAATTGATTATTTTATTAATAGCAGGGAAAGTAACCAATCTTGTAGTGGTTTCACGATCTTCATTACTTTCGACATCAAAAAACAAGAGAGTCTCTAATGAATATAATATTTCTCCACTCGACAAGTATTTGCAATTGTCAAACTCAATCACGGGAACTCTCCATTCATGTCCATTATATAAAGGAAATCAAACTTGCATTGATTTGAAAAGTTTTGATTTACTGAAACAGAAGATTTTTGATACACAGGTTTTCTCTCTTTTCCTAAACAGCTTCCATTTATTAACATGATATAGTTCATTTGTATGACATATGCTAATGTAACTAACATTTTATCTTTAAGTAAATGGTAATTAAAATGACTTGATCATTGTAACTCACCTGAATATAAAACACCAAAATATTTGTCGATATATATTTATAATGTGTTTTGGATGTATATGCATGTTTTCAGTAAATGTATAGGTGTTGTTTTTCATTGTCAGAAAGTAAATGTACCAACAATCACAACCTTGCAAATGAGAGTGGAAGCAAGTGCAAAGAATCATATATGGGCAACAAGCATGACAAAACATGTCATGGTGATAAATAATCAATTGAAGTCACAACTATTAGACATGATGCAACATAGATTGTTTCTTTCGAACAACACCAACTTGCAAAAAACTAGTAGAAAGAAACCCAATATTTAGAGTTTGGTGAAGAAGATGGAAATCAAATACATTGCTCAAATTATGCTTAGTCAATTGTACTTTTTTTTGTTGCAAATGAACTCAAGGTTTTATCTCCAAAATTGAATAAGTGGATGTTTGCTGAGAACTACTTATGCTCAAAATGTGTTTTTGGTGTCATTGTTCATGCTTTTATTCGTCAATCTAATTTTGTTTCTATTTGGAATTCTATTTTCTTTTATACTAACTTTGTATTTGAATTGTTATTAAATCATGGTTGAATATTAATAGTAGAATTTTATATTTGTATCTATCTTTGGACATATTTTTAAGTGAGAGCTTCGTAAATAACTAAGTTTAAGAAGAAAAACACTAATTACACAACAAATGATCATCTCTTTTTGGAAGGTTGATGTGGTAAATATATGTATTTTTAGCATAAAAAAAGTAACACCAATTAACCATAATTTGAAAACATGTCACTAAAAAGTGAAACAATAGTCTTTTAAGTGAGAGCTTCATAAAACATAAGGTATTTATTTTCTTTGACAAATCTAGATACACGAGGATAAATAAAAAAAATTATCAAATAAATAGTCAAAACATAGAATTGTGTCCATCAAAATGGATTGGGACAAAGATAAATAGTAAAATAGAATAAAAAAGTGATATGTATTATGAAATATTATGTGACAATAAAATAATAATAATAAAACAGATAAAATGTGTTGAAAATAAATGAGTTCTCACGCATTCCAATAAAAGCATGATCTAATGTTTTTTTTCTTTAATTTATACTTTATTATTGATTTAATAATTTGTTACCATACTTTTTACTATACTATATTTTTAATCGTTGGATAATTATCTTATACTAACTTTTTTTTGTCAATACAATTCAAATTTCACTATAAACTTATTTTATAAAATAAATAAAAATCTAACTACGACCGTAAACAACTTATTATGTGCTTAATGAATGAATGAGATTAAATTGAAAAATAGTAGGGTACACATGTGTTTATTTGCTCTATCGAGTTTTCAACACTTGTTTGAGCTTATTCTTGACTTAAGTAATCAAGAATGCAGACAATGTTAGATCAACACTTAGACATCATTAAATAAAGATTAAAGGTAAAATATAATTTATATCACGATTAAACCTTCCATGATCGTATAATAGATTAAAAAAGAACAATAGTCCACTAGGACATAAGATTAGGTTTAATATATATGGAAATGACAATAAATAGCATCAAAATATTTTTGCAGGTACACCCATCCGAGATAAAAAGTCGAGAATAACTAATCAACAAGACGAGAGATCAAATACCAAAGCATGATTGTGATCCAACACTAATAATATAGGATCTATTTATCTTGTGAAAACATTTATAATATTTAAATATTAAAACAATATTTTACTAAACATATTTGAGCTCACGCTATTGTTTTCTTCGAGGCCTAATAAGGATGAAAGGTGACAAAAATGAAATCAATAAAAATTACATTTTTTTTATCAGCAGAGACATAAAAATTTAATTATAACTACGCACTAAATTATTTATACGAAAATTATACACTACAAAAATAATTATTTTTAGTGGAGGTTATATTTGGCGTTTATGGGGGTTTTAACCCCCACTAATGGCTTTACCAGGGGTTTGTAATTCCCCTGGAAGACCCAGCGTGGCTAACAGATTACTGGGGGTTTTTAACAACCCCTGGAAAAGCACAACTTACTTGAGGTTTTTAAACCTCCACTACTCTTTGGGGTTTTTGAAAACCCCCGCTACTGCTTGGGGTTTTTGAAAACCCCCGCTACTGCTTGGGGTTTTTGAAAACCCCCTGAAGTTTTTGAAACCCCCACTACTGCTTGAGGTTTTTTGAAATCCCCGGTAATGTCTGGGGTTTAAAACCCCAACATTGTCTGGGGTATATAAATATATTAAATTATATTTTAAAATTATTTAGTTTGATATTATTAATTGTTGATTTCTAATCAGACTTATTTAAATATGATAATAAGAAGTAAACGTGTTTTACAAACTCATTATATTTGACGCCCAAGAAGCAAAGTGATCAAACTATTTACAATTATAATACAGAGAAAAAAAGGAACAAATCTGAAAAAGATAATGAAACATTCATATAATATTCAACTTTAGGTACTTTGGCCACATAAACTAAATAGCCATGCCACGTTAAAATAAAAAGGCAAAGATTATTAACTAGACATAGTTACTACAGACAACATAAAGTAATAATATAACTAGTATGGTCATAAAATCCAACAACAATTATCTCTCCCAAGTCTTCCACGAAATTATGCATTGTGATCTCAGAAACACTTTGCTGAAAAGAAAACCAAAAGTAAATGAACAAGAAATTTAAAATTAGAAAATAAATAAATTGTAAATAGAAATAGGTATATAAGCTGATAACAAGCATACCTTAAGTGCAGGTAAATGTAAATGTAGAATTGAGAAAGTCATCAACCTCGTTAGTTAATTTTGTTGTCTAGTATCAAAACAACATGTAATTTAGCAATTAGTAATCATTTTTCTAATTTTATTTTTAGCAAGTTGCAAAGAACTTTGCCACCACTCTATAGATGTGGAAGTTGTGGGAAAGTGATGGAAGAAACTAATAAAAGAGACAATTGGCTTGATGGCTGAATGATTAAAAGACCCTTTTGAAATATTTCTTCATTTTGATAAAGAAAAAAAGGACTTATCAATGTTTGTGTGATTGTCGTGTCTCGATCATCGATTAAAATCCACTCTTGTAGTCAATTAGGATTTTAGTCATATAGTGATGCTTTTCCAAAACCTATTTTCATCCTAAAAAAATAGGATTTTAGTCATGTATAACTTATCTTAATAAGCTGTACAAACACAAGTAGAGTCTGAAATAAACTTTAACGCAAGTATTAAAGCATGAGATTTGAAAAGTAATTAAGAGAGTTTTCTATAGTAATTAAGAGGAACTTTTGAGGAAACCATTTTTGACTAGGAAATACATGATTTAACAGTCTTCATAAGTAAAAATGGGCAAGGTGTTCATGGTTACTTTCATTGGTCTAGTCTGTGACAGAATGCAAGACTTACCTATCATTAACAAACCTCCACTTTTCAATGTCCAATCCAATGCATCCCTACCAACATAAAAGAAGATAAAGATTTCAAGAACAAAAGAGAGAGTTGCAAAAGCATGTTTGTAACAACAAGGAAAAACAAGTTAGACAGTGTTTCAACCCCCAATAGATCCATAAATAGTTTAAAGAATCTAATTGGAGAAATACTTGGTAGTCTTTCCCTATATATTTAAATAATCTGATTGGAGAAATACTTCGTAGTTTAAAGATGCATTAGCCATAGTCACACAATTTATATAAAATGAACTCTCTATACCTTAATATTTTTCCAACCAAGGTCATTGTTCAACCTAAGATGAACATAGTACTGAAATGCTGTTATATTTGTGACTGTATTTGATACTTACTTGTCTCTCACCATCCCAACCAGTTGAATTGGCCAAATCTACCATTCTTGTATACTTCATTTTAAAGTCTTACATGAGATGGATCTACATCATAGAAAATATTTTACATTGGAGAGTACTTTTTGGAAGCAAAAGAACTTTTATGTAAAGGAAAAAGTTATATGTGTATGTGGTGTGCACAAAAAGAACTTCATAAAAGGTAGATGTAAAATATATTGTCTCCCCCTCCTAATGTGATATAATTTGCCAAAATTAATTAATAAGTGCCTTTATCTGAACCATAATTCACCTTAATTTTGGTTAATTGTAGACAAACATGAGAATTGGAAAACAATTTTATCACAGTAACTCGTAATTTTGAAGTTGTAATAATATTCAGTGAGAAAAATAGAAATTTAACCAATATTCAGTTTCATGAACAATAATTTAAAAGGTAGAATACCATATTTATTCTATAGCTATTGTTAACCTTCTTAATCTTGACATTTATCATATGCTCAGGTGGTAAGTCCTCAGCAGTGGACTTCTCCCCTGCATCCTAAAATAATATTTCCAAAAACTATAAAGATTGCATATTTAAAATCACAAATAAAGAAGATAGTTATTATTGTGAAGAAAGAGAGCATACCTTGGTGATCCCTTAGAGCAATAGCTGCATAGGTGAACCAAATTCATATGATGCATTGAGCCAATAGTGTTTAATTCAGTGATGAATTCCTTGTCTACATGAGGCAAAACCTTGTCAAGTTTCTTCAATACCACTATAGCGTCATCACCCAGGCTTCTTATATAGACTCCAAAATCCACCTGCAAAACGTGACCTTTAGTAACAATAAACACAAAATCAAAACTCTCATGTAACTGTAACTTTTTTTGCAATGAAAATTTATATAGAACATACGTACATGTTCCTAACAGCTTTGAAAAGTTGCATGTCCTAATCTACAAATCATGGTATGTGAAATTCATTGGAGTGTGTGAGACCGTGAGAATCCAAAATCAATCTAAAATCAGCAACTTTAAAAGTAAAATTTTCATCCAACAGAATGTTACTCCCTTTCATATCACAGTGTGTGATACTTGAGTTATGAAGAAATACTAATGCAATTGTAGTTTCAACGGCAATATTCAATCTAGTTTCACATCACGACACACAATATCACACATTCAATCAAAAAACGTTAGAGCATACTAATGAAAACAATCAAAATTGTTATTTACTAAATCCAAGTAAAATGTTCAATAAAAAATCACAAAGTTAAATCCAATCAAAAATTGCATCAATAAAATAAAATCATAAACACCACGAAATGATAGGAATGAATTAGAATATTTGTACAATGGTACCAAATTCAAACCACCACGAATCAAATTCTCTAACCTCTGTAGAAGGATAAAACGAAAAGCATACCTTCGTCGTCGTCGGTAGCGGTGAGGGTTTTTGTTTCTTTCCCCAGCCGTGAGAAAGCTAGATTGAAGGCTTGGAGTGCGTGAGCATCCGATGGCGGAAGACGACCCGAACCAGGGCATGCACGCAATAGCGAACTCGTGGTGAGGCGCAACAAAGAGATGCTCACGACGACTCGTGGTGAATACGAACCTAGACAGGGGCAAGGTCAATGGCGATGACGGAGCTCGTGAATGGTTGGTGGAACGCACCTAGGGTTGAGTGGCTGAGGGTGAATCCATGAAGAGTAGACAATCGCCGACGTCTATAAAGTGCGAAAATGGAATTGTGCATCTGTATGGTGAGGATGCATCCTATTTTAACTAATTGAAGAAAGGATGAAAGAAAAATATGAATAAGCGAGAAGTCAAAATAATGTCCTCTACTTATTTTAACTGGGGTTTAAGAAAAAAACCCTGATAGTTATCGGAGGTTTAGAAAACCTCAAGCACATATGATTTTTCCTTGAGGTTATCATAGCCTCTCTTAAATAACCCCTAGTAAAATTAAATTTTCTTGTAGTGTTACATAAAAGAAATTAAGGATTTCGGCTACATTCAGTTTTTTTTTTTATAATAAAAAATGTGAGTAAATATATACAACAATATTTCTCAAATTATTTATTATGCTTTATTCGTACGTAATGTATTGGTGCAATGTTTATTTGATTGACCTTGCAACTCTTACAAGGGAAGTCCAACCCTCCTTTTTTTTTTAGTTCTGAACGAGCATTTGAAGGAAATCTGCAGAAAAATATGAAGTGAAAAGAGATTACTCCATCAAACATAAGGAAATTGAATCCCAAGATTACACATAACAACAATCACATATCTTGCATATAAAAGTTTAAGTGTAATAAGTTTTTTGTTGATGGTGTTTAACATTTGTATTCTTAAAACCTTACGAGAATTCTTATTATATTATCTATTGTGATTAGTAATTAAGCTTAATTACAACTTATATATATATATATATATATATATATATATATATATATATATAAAAATATATTATTTTGAAATTTATACATCAAATTACTCCATCTAAAATAAAATATTTGAATATTTCGGTAGGATATAAAAAATTAAATAATTTGAATATTTATGTTCAGTGATTTGATATATAAATTATAAAAAAAATATTTTCACATAAATATAAAGTTGAAATTAAACTTAATTATGTTGGTAGGGGGAGCTACTTCACCTATGAATGAAGAATGGTTTTGATGATGTCTACTGGATTAGAATAGAACATAGATTTGGTCCAGTTAGGTTATGCATTAGGCTAATAGTTTTTCTTTATCAGATGTAAATTAGGCCTGCTTTATGCTGCAATGGACCATTACACTCTTGCTTGTGCAAACATGAATGGCTAGTTGTTTAACTAATTGATTAGCTGTGAGTATTACACTAAGGCAATGAAAATACACTCACGATAATCGATTAGGTAAATTGTTAATCCATTAATGACAGTAGAGAAAGCTGTATAAAAGCTGGTTTTAAAATCTGTTTTAAGTATGGAGAAAATTGATAGATTACAACAGTTTCCTTCTGAGAGAGAGCCTTCTAAGAGTCACAGAGATATTGAGCATTCTAGAAGATCATTCAAGTGCAGATCCAAGAAGATTGATAGTTGATTCTACCATGACGGGTCTTGCTTGAATCAAGGAGCATATTGTCAAATCTGCACAACATAGGTGTATTCGTTTCTTGATTTTGTTTATTGTATTTCTGATTACAATTGTTTCAGTGTGTGAAGTGTAGGCCTAGGTGCAATTGTGTGGATGCATTGCTCCTAAGGGGAGTTCTTGATTGGCAAATCAAGTTCTTGGGTTTTAGGGTCTAGAATTATATAGGTGTGCTTGTAATTCTTTGATCTTATCTGTGTTAGTGGAATCCTCCTAAGTGAGTTACTTAGGATAAGACTGGATGTAGATTCATCCTTAATCGAACCAGTATAAATTGTTGTGTTTTGTTTCTTTCTCTTCTCTCATAATCTTTCTTGATTGAATTAAAACAGTCTATTAACCCAGAACTGTGAAATTGATTAATTGAGCTTTAAAACCTAAAGATTTATTCAAGATTCATCTTAAACCAGATAAAAGCCTATTAATCAATTCAGATACCTTTGTGGTTAAGATAATTAGACAGATCTATTTTTAACAAATTACTAATTTGATTTCAAATTGAAAAAAACAAGATTGGATTATTTAAAAAAAAAGAACTAAATTAAATAAAAAATAAAAAAAAAATAAATTGAATATTTTTAAAAAATTGAAAGACTAAATTATAAAAATAATAATAAAAGGACTAAAATAACCAAAACAACAAATTAAATGAATAGATCACTAATTAAATCCTTTATTATTCGTCTATTCCTGGAGGAAAAGTCGTATACTCTATTTTACTTCTTTCTTCCACGTTATCTATAGCTTTCATTCCCTAGATTTTTATTTGGAATTTTTTTTTAGTATTAAATGTTGATCCATTCGATATATCTTTTCAAAATTTAATCTTTTTGTCCATTTCCACCTTTCACAACATATTTTCATCGACCAATTTCCTTGGGACCCTATACATCTTTCCCAAATCCTGCAACCACCAATAGTCATCACTGAATTCAACAATGTTCTTTCACAGATTTTGCTCTATGCTGTTAATCTTCATTTCCGTTTACCCAACATTGAAAAGTTTTATGTCCTTCAGAGATTATTGATTATAATAATCAAATTAAAATAATTAAAAATAACAGGAACTCTAATAAAAATATATAGAGTTTGTATTCAAATTTGTTCTGACAAGGTTTTGTCCAATAATCTCTGAATTGAAAGGTGTAATTATCAAGTACAAGGATTTTCGATCTTATATGGATCTCAGCTAGGACTTGACGACAACGATAAAAGAAGAAGTCCCAACCTTCCACCTTAGAGACTATTAGGAGAGTTCACTAAGAACAAAATTTAAACATGGAAAATGATTTTTATTTGAACATTTCCAACTGAATTATTAGAGGGTTGAGGTGATTCTCCAATTGAAAAAGACAAACGAGCACGCTACTTAGTTTCGATATCCATCAAACGTTCTTATAAATAACTAACAAAAATTATTTTGACTCACAACCACCAATTCAACACTATACTAGAAGTGAAAAATAAAACAAATAATAAATAAAACCTCCAAAGTAAATGTTATTGGAATGTTTGATCACTTCTCTAATAAAACGACTATTTCATAACCATCTTATTTTTAAATAACTAAACAACCATTTTATTTAAGACATATATATTCAGATGATAATAACAAATATAAATAAAATAGTTGTATAATATATCAAAGTAGTAAAAAGCATATAATAGTTCCGCTAGAATCCCAGTTACGTGGTTGTTCTTCCAAGTCCAAGTCTCCGTAAACCCTCTCCTCCACACAACTTGAAAATCTCCGTTTTCCATATTGTCCCCTTTCGTAGAAAAATGAGAAAACTAGAAAAATCGAAATTTATTCTTTTCAACTAAAGTCGAATAGAGGACGAAAACAAATATATTGACTCAGACCAATAATAGTTCACTGAGCTCTCTATATAGCTATCAATAACTCTGGTTCATCACGTCTCATTCCAAAATTTCTAATGCATTCCGTGAATGATATCACCAAATTCATATAACTTCTACTTCGCTTGCTTCATCATCTCAACATCTTTCTCCTTCATATTCTAGTTTCAGTAAAACCCACGCACACACCTTAAACCGTTCCTTCTCATAATAGCATCATGGAGACGCCAAAACTCACGCACGTGGTTCTCGTTTCAAGTCCAGGTCTGGGCCATCTCATTCCCGCCGTTGAGCTCGCCAAGCATTTTGTCCTTCTCTACAACTTCAAAGTCACGGTTATCGCTGTCACTTCCCAAACTTCACGCGCCGAAACGCAGATCCTCGACTCTGTTCTCACACCGTCCCTCTGCCACCTCATTGATATTCCTTCACCAGACATCACTGCCTTCGTTGCCCAAAACGATGCCGTCGTCACTCGCCTCTGCGTCGTCATGCGCGAAGCCAGACCCGCCATCCGCTCAGTTCTTTCCGAAATTACCCCTCGCCCTTCCGCAGTCATCGTTGATCTTTTCAGCACCGAGACCATACCCATAGCAAGAGAACTCAATATCCTCGGCTACGTCTTCATTGCTTCACACGCTTGGATGCTCGCCTTGCTTCTCTACTCGCCGGTGCTGGATGAACTGGTAGAGGGACAATACGTCGACCAAACGGAACCCATCAAAATCCCGGGCTGCAAACCGGTTCGACCGGAGGACGTGTTGGACCCCATGCTGGACCGGAACGACAGACAGTATACAGAGTATCTTAAATTAGCAAACGGGGTCCTGCAAAGCGACGGTGTTTTGGTGAACACGTGGGAGGAGCTTCAACGTGAAGAGCTTGAAGTGCTGAGGGAGGGAGGTTCGCTGAGCGAAGCCCTAAATATGAAGATTCCCATATACGCTGTGGGACCTCTCGTGAGAGAGCCCTTGTTAGAAACCAATTCTTCAACTGAGTTGCTGGTGAGGTGGCTCGATCAACAACCGAGTAAATCCGTGGTTTACGTGTCGTTTGGCAGCGGAGGAACGGTGTCGTCTGAACAAATGAAGGAGCTGGCTTGGGGGTTGGAACTGAGTGAACAGAGATTTGTTTGGGTGGTGCGCCCGCCCACAGAAGGAGTTGCGGACGCGGCGTTTTTCACCACCGGGAGTAGCGGGATTGATGAGGTGGGGAAGTATTTGCCGGAAGGGTTTGTTTCGAGGACTAGCGAAGTGGGCCTGCTGGTTCTGGAGTGGGCCCAACAAGTAACTATACTAGGTCATCGTTCAATTGGAGGTTTTCTTTCACACTGTGGGTGGGGCTCCACGCTGGAAAGTGTAACAAACGGTGTTCCGTTGATCGCGTGGCCGTTGTACGCGGAGCAAAGGATGAATGCGGCGCTGGTGGCGGAGGGGCTGGGCTTGGCGGTTCGGCCCAGGGTGTTGCCGACGAAGAAGGTGGTGCGTAGGGAGGAGATAGCAGAAATGGTGAGGGAGGTTATTGAGGGAGTGGAAGGTGTGAAGGGCAATCGCGTGAGAGAGAGAGTGAAAGAGCTGCAGAAAAGTGCAATGAAGGCTGTGTCGAAGGGTGGGTCGTCCTATGTTGCACTGTCTCAACTCGCGAATAGAATTGCGGGTTGAAGAGATGTTTATGGAGCCATTATTCTATACTGTGTTGTAATAGTTGAAAATATGATAATTAATGGCTTATGTTGTGTGTGAGAAGAAGTAGTGTTAATTAATTAATATTTTGACTAAATAATCTGTTTTGAGGAAGTTCTTTTTCACTCACTCCCTTGTCTTGCTTACAAGGCTCGATTGGAATCTCATGCAAAGAACGTAAGAGATTGTTATAGTTGAAAGAAGCCAAGGTTCCCTGCAGCTTATGGTTTATAGCCAATCTCACAGTATATCTTCTCTTCTTCCTTTTTAACCTCTCTCATTAGTATTTGTATAAATATTATTTTACTAAACTATGTTAATCATCAACTGAAATTTGCTTTTTTATCATTTGTTAATTAAACCTGAAAAATAAACTAACTGAATTTGTGCACTTTTCTACTTCTTTTTTTTAGTTGTTGTTTTCCTTTTCCATAATTATAGGAAAAAGAATCTAATTGCACTCTTTGTTATTATGTAATTAAACTTATTGTTACTGTGAAATTTCTCTTTTCGTAATTATATAATACTTTATATTTTCATGTTATACCAAATGATAATGTAATATATGCAGATAAAAAAGATTACTTTGTTTTGTAAGAATATAGTTTATAAAATCTGTATACTGCACAGGAATCTGAGACGGGACATTGAGTTGAAAAACCATTTAAGAAACACAGAATGAAAAGCATCCACTTTTGGAAGTGCCTTTGTATTTTATTTCTCAGCTCTTAAAAAATAATATTCTTCCAGTAGTAGGATATGTCTGTATACACTAAATAGTTGCAAACTAACTTATATTTTCCAACTTTTGTAGTTCTTCTTCCTATAGTAGGACATTGTTCATTGGTAATGTCTATAATCTAAATAGGTGAAAATGCCATTGTAGTTTTCCTTCAAATAATAGGATAAGCTATGCAGGAAATGTAATGTACCCTTATTATATAAAATGTTATTCATATGTCATTTTATATTAACAAAAATATGTTAAATATTTAATCACAGATTGTTACAAGATGTTTACGACCATACATATTAATTTATTTTCTTATTATTTCGTATAACAAGTAAAAGTCAATATCAGTTAATGAGTACCTTGAATTTACGTTGTATATGCATATCACTTTAAAATCATAAAACTAATTTATTAGCGTCAGCGTTTGTAGATAATTTTGAGTAGCCCACGATTAAATTCACACTAATTCATTATCAATTTTTAAATTATTTTTTTATTCAAGCAATTTAATAATATATTTTTATTTTAAAATTTATTTAATTTAGTGATGTTTTAACTTATACTAAATAAAATTTATTTTTAACATTAATTTATTTTACATTTTTTAGCCCACATTCATTAAAAAGAATTTTTTCTACAACATTTCTATGTTAAAATATATAATACAAATTATATATATATATATATATATATATATATATATATAATGGATGAAAAAAATGAATGTGAATGAAAAAGATAAATATAAATGAAATAGTTCGGTGTAAATGAAGAAAAATAGGAGAAGAATGTGAATATGGGATATGAGAAAAAGTGTGAGAATGAACAAGATGAGGAAAAAAGTGTGGATGAAAGAAATGTACCTAAATGAAAGAAATGAATGTAATTGAAGAAGATAAGTTAGATGATGAATAAAATGAGTGTGGACCAAAGAAATAAGTTCGAGATTTATAAATGTGAATAAAAGAAAAAAAAACAACATAAAATGAAAGAGAAAAAAAAATGTGAGTAGAAAGATTTTTCATCTTTAAATTTGGACTTTTACATTAAAATTAATCTACATTTATTACCATAAAGGAAAAAAATATTGATGTTACATAAATTAGCATGAATTAAAGTGACATTAACTTTAATAAATATTAACACTAAAAGTTAATAATATTATGGTCAACTTGACTAACTCTATAATCTTATGTATTTTTAATATTTATTTTAATTAGTGTTAGTTAAATTGCCAATAATTTAACATTGTCATAAATATTTATACTTATTAATATAT